>WNGL01000841.1_pt1 | contig 37970 bp, 31 predicted proteins | sample 5400591 | NCBI WGS metagenome assembly WNGL01 (sample SAMN13153377, study PRJNA577476) | soil metagenome | isolation source: 80 cm soil or saprolite under Garry oak tree replicate 1 | place: USA:California | collected 2016-06-15
CGAGCCGGATCCGCCGGTTGTGGGTGATGGATAGCAGCGGGTAGACCGCGTGCAGTTCCCGGCCGGTGTCCCACGGATAGTGGACGCCGCTCACCCCGAGGCTCATCTCGAAGGCCAGCGACGGCTCGTCCCGCAGCAGCGACGCGACCGTCACCAGCTGCCCGGGCCGCACGTGCAGGGTGAGTTCACCGCGGTCCACGATGACCCGCTCCACCGCGTCGTCAAATGCGCTGCCCCCGGCTTCCAGGCCCTTCGCGAGCGCGTCCACGACCTCGTCGAAGTAGGACCCGTACGGGCGGGTGCTGGGCGGCTGGGGCGCCCGGCGGACCCGCAGCCCGCCGTACCCGGAGGTGTCCCCGGTGGTTCCGGTGCCGAACATGCCGCTGCGCGCGACCGGTTCGGCCAGCCGCTGCTCTCCCGCCCGCGCGGGCTCGGGCAGCCGCTCCGCGGTCTCCGGCGGCTCCTCGCCGCTCATGGCTGCTCCGTTCGTTGTGGCTTGCCAGGTTCCCCCAAAACGCTGGCAGCGACCTCCCCCGGGTCCGCCGCGGACTGCCTCGTTCCCGTGCCCACCCCTGCCGCCAGCGGCAGGCGGCGCAGCGTCGCCTGCTCAAGCTCGTCGATCTCAGCCTGGCGGTTCACGCCCAGCTTCATGTTCTGGATCTTGTCGTGCAGCTTGACGATGGCGTCGAGCAGCATCTCCGGCCGGGGCGGGCAGCCGGGCAGGTAGATGTCGACGGGGACGATGTGGTCCACGCCCTGCACGATCGCGTAGTTGTTGAACATGCCGCCGCTGGAGGCACAGACACCCATCGAGATCACCCACTTGGGCTCGGGCATCTGGTCATAGATCTGGCGGAGGACGGGTGCCATCTTCTGGCTCACCCGCCCGGCGACCACCATCAGATCGGCCTGGCGGGGCGTCGCCCCCGTCTTTTCCATGCCAAACCTGGCCATATCGTGCCGCGGGCCGCCGGTGGACATCAGTTCGATCGCGCAGCACGCGAGGCCGAAGGTCGCGGGCCAGACGGAACTCTTGCGCGCGTACCCGGCGACCTTCTCGACCGTGGTGAGCAGGATCCCGCTCGGCAGTTTTTCTTCGAATCCCATTTGCTAATCCCAGTCCAGACCGCCGCGCCGCCACACGTAGGCGTACGCGACCAGCAGCGTGGCGATAAACAGCACCATCTCCACCAGGCCGAACACCCCGAGATTGGTGAACGTCACCGCCCACGGATACAAGAAGATGATGATGCCGGACTCATAGGCCTGCAGCTTCGCCCGGTTCCACCGTTTCGGGCCCGCCATCGATCCCATCACGAGCGAGAAGACCGCGAACACGGCGGCCAGCGCCGCGAGCGCGAGGATCGGCACGTACAAGCTCAGCACCGCAGGCCCTCCCTTCTGGAATCTCTGTAGCTGATCCCCGGCCCGGTCAGGCCGCGGGCGTGATCTTGGTCAGCGCGTTGATCAGTCGATCGGACACGTCGCCGCCGCGCGCCTCGGTCAGGTTCGCCAGGAGCTTCAGGGTGAAACGCATCAGCACCGGCCGCGGCATGGCGTGCCGGGTCGCGAACCTCATCACCCACGGGTGCCCGATCGCCCCTACGAACTTGCGCCCGAGAGTGTAGTAGCCCCCGTAGGCATCCTGCAGCGCCCGGGGGTACCCCCGCAGCGCCAGCTCGGCACCCGACCGGGTTGGACGGGCGAGCGCCTGCGTGATCACCCGGGCCACGATCTCGCCGGATTCCATCGCATATGCGATGCCTTCTCCGTTGAACGGGTTGACCATGCCGCCCGCGTCGCCCGCCAGCAGCAGGCCCCCGATGTAGTGCGGGGTGCGGTTGAAGCCCATCGGCAGGGCCGCGCCACGGACCGGCTCGGCCCGGTTCTCCTCGGTCAGCCCCCACTCGGATGGCATCCCGGCCAGCCATCGCAGCAGCAGCGCACGGTAGTCGGTGTGCTGGAACGCGGCGCTGGTGTTCAGCAGGCCCAGGCCGACATTGCTGGTGCCGTCCCCGACCCCGAAGATCCACCCGTACCCGGGGAGCAGCCGGGTGCCGTCCCACAGCTCCAGCCAGGACTCCAGATAGTCATCGTCATGGCGGGGGCTGGTGTAGTAGGTGCGGATGGCCACGCCGAGCGGGCGGTCATCGCGCTTGCGCAGGCCCATCGCCAGCGACAGCCGGGACGAGCCGCCATCCGCCGCGACGATCAGGCGGGCCCGGTACTGGCGCTCGCTTCCGGCTGCGCCGCCGGCAGGCTGAGCAGCCCTCGCGCGGTCGGCGGCCCGGTCATGGCTGGCCGCCGCCCCTTCGCCGCCCGCCGGTGCGTCGTGGTTGCCCGCCGCCGCCGGGCGCGCGGTCACCCCGATGATCCGCCCGGTGTCGTCGAGGACCGGGCCGGTCACCGTGACGCCTTCCAGCAGCCGGGCGCCGGCCTTCTGGGCGGCGCGGGCAAGCGTCTCATCGAAACCGCGCCTGGTCCGCACCAGGCCGTAGCCCGGGTAGTTCGACAGCTCAGGCCATTCAAGCTCGAGCCGGACTCCGCCGCCGATGATCCGCAGCCCCTTGTTCGGAAACCAGCCGTCGGCGGCACTCAGCGGAATGCCCATGCTCACAAGCTGCTTCACCGCCCGGGGGGTAAGCCCGTCGCCACAGACCTTCTCGCGCGGGAAGGTGCTCTTTTCCAGCAGCAGCACGTCGAGCCCGGCCTGGGCGAGATGGAAGGCCGCCGATGATCCGGCCGGGCCGGCGCCTACCACGATGACGTCGGCTTCTTCGGCGACCGCGCCGCCGGGTGCGAAGCCAGTGGCCGGTGCGGTGCTAGTGGCCGCTGCGGTGCTAGTGGCCGCTGCGGTCTCAGCGGCCGCTGGGTTGCCCGTGGCCGGTGCGGTGCCGGGGGACGCCGCAGGGCCAACCGGACGGTCAGCGGACCTGGGTGCTTGACGGGGCGCGGAGGGCACGTGCTGCGTCACCGAACCTGTTCTGACTGTCTTGTGAAGCTGTTCACAAGTGCTCTATTGAAGGAGTTTAGACGGTACACCAGGGTTCGCTGGAGCCAGCCCCTGACGCCGCGGGCTGTCCCGGCACATGCCACTTACTGCGGGCGGCGCGCCGCGTGGACGGTGACCACCCCGAGCGTCAGGTTCCGCCAGCGTACTGCCGACCATCCAGCCGAACCTATCCGCCTGCCAAGTTCCGGTGCGGCGGGCCAGGCGCGGATGGATTCTGCCAGGTACTCATACGCGTCCCCGGCCCGTGACAGCCGCCGCGCCATGGCCGGCAGCGCGGCGGCGAGGTACCGCTCGTACATGGCGTTCACGGCAGGCCAGGGGAGGTGACCGAACTCGCAGATCACCAGGCGCCCGCCGGGCCGGGTGACCCTGAGCATCTCGGCGAGCGCGGCGTCTGGATCGGCCACATTCCGCAGGCCGAAGGAGATCGTGACCGCATCGAAGGCGAGGTCACGGAACGGCAGTCGCAGCGCATCACCCGCGACGAACCTGACCTGCCCAGCCCCGCGGCCCGCAGGTCCAGTCCCCCGGCTCGCGCGCACAGCAGTCGGGCCCGCCTGCCTAAACGCCGGGCTCGCCTGCCCTGCCGCGGTGTTCGCCTGCTCTTTCCCTCTGGCCAGCCTCTGCGCCCCTACGCGGAGCATTCCCAGTGAGAAGTCGCAGGCCACGCAGCCAGCGCCGGCCTTGGTGAAGGTGCGCGACGAGGTGCCGGTGCCCGCCGCGAGATCCAGCACCCGCTCCCCTGGCCCGGCCGCAACGGCCCGAGCCACGACGCGCCGCCACCACCGGTCCTGTCCGAGTGACAGAACATCGTTAAGCAGGTCGTAACGCTCAGCGACCTGGTCGAACATGGCGGCCACGTCGGCGGGCCGCTTGTCCAGGCGGGCACGGATCACCAGCTCAGCCTTGCACACCGCCCCGCGGCGCCGACACCAGCCGCCGGACAGCCGGCCGCTGCCGGGGAAGGCCAGGCCCGCCGCGCCGGGGCGGTGACCTCGTCATTACCGGAGATCTGGGCACAATCGGCTCAAACGTCATCTAATAGCACCGCTGAGGCGTCTATCTAACGACCGTGGACACGCATACAGTGCAACACGGGCACTTGTGGTGTAGGTGGCGAGCCGTGATGGACGGGGTGGGATGTCATTTTTTACCAAAAGCACGCCCAAGTCTCCTGTAATGATCATGTATGCCGATCTAGCCTGTGAGATCGGCCAGCATCACTGTTCGTCAAGCCGGGCCGCCGCCTGTGACTGTCTGCCGGGCCGCCTGCGCAGGCGTGGCAGGTAAGGAGATTTTTCATGGCCTCGCCATCCCGCCCCGAGCCGCCTGAACTGGCTGACTACCTGCGCGTACTCCGTCGTCGCTGGCGCATCGTGTTCGCCTTCGCCTGCCTGGGACTGCTCGCGGCCGTTGCCTACGTGGTGCTCGCGCCCAAGTCCTACACCGCCACCGCCTCGGTCTACGTTGACGCCAACGCAGCCACCGCGAATCAGTTGCTAGGCGCTCGTGCCACGGGCGCGGTCAACATGGACAACGAGGCGCAGGTTGTCCAGTCCGACGCGGTGGCGGAGCCGGCCGCGAAAGCGTTGCACACCAAGCAACTTCCGTCGCAGCTCGTTCAGCAGATCAGCACGAAAGTGCCCGCCAACACCACGGTGCTCCAGATCAACTGCTCCGGAGGTTCGCCTAGCTGGGCGGCAACGTGTGCGCAGGCGTTCGCCACTTCGTACCTGGCCACCCGCGAAGCCAACGCCAAGAACAAGGCCATGTTCAAGATCACCCAGCTGCAGAATCGCACGCGTCCGCTCCTGGAGAAAGGAATCAAGCTGAGGGAGCAGGCGAGGGCGGCCAGGTCGAACCGGTCGAAGCACCTGCTCATAGTCGAGCAGATCAAGAGCAACGACTCTCAGCTCAGCACGCTGCGGGGGGAGATCGCCGCGCTGGGAGGTGCGGTCAACTACAGCCCCGGCTACATACTCACCCCCGCCATCGCGCCAACTGCCCCAAGCAGCCCGAAAGCGCCGCTAGATCTGCCGAGCGGACTGCTGGCAGGCCTCCTCCTCGGGCTCCTTGCGGCGTTCGTCATAGACCGCCGCGATGACCGGGTACATGAGGCCAGGGACCTTGAGCGCTCCCTCGCCCTGCCGGTGCTTATGAGCCTGCCGGAGAAGAGCCTCAAGGGCCAGACGCAGCTGATACAGGCCAGGTCGCAGGCGGGCCGGGCCTTCACCGAGCTAGCCGAGGCGGTGGCCGCTGGGCTGGGAGACGGCAATCACGTCCTACTGGTCGCGGCGAGCTCACGCGGCGAAGGCTGCACTTTCGTGGCCGCGAACCTGGCGGTGGCGCTGGCGCGGACCAGGTCGGATGTGCTTTTCGCCTGCGCCTATTACGAGGATGCCATCACTCCGGGGCTGATCGGTCTGAGCCACGGCCGTGGGCTGGCGGAATTGCTGACCGGTGTTGCCTCAGTGAGTGAGGTCGCGCGCCGGGCAGGCGGGGTCTCCCGCCTCCAAATCATTCCCCCTGCGGTCCATCCCGGTGCGCTGGTGAACGACCTGGATTATGACGACCGCCAGCGCAAGGTGACGGAAATGCGCCGGGCCGCCCGGTACGTGATCATCGCGGCGCAAGCGGAGGGAGACGATGCTGACGCCTTCTCCCTCGCCGAGTTCGCTGACGCGGCTCTGGTCACGACCACGATCGGCCGTACTCTGAAGGCGGAAACCGCGAACTGCGTAAAGCGGCTAGACCGGATGCGGACACCCGTGCTTGGCGCCGCCGTACTGCCGTCGGCGCGCTGGGACCGCATGCCAGCGCGCCGCCCCACAGCCGTCCCGTTGCCCAGGACCGACCGCGACAGCAGGTCGAAGCGGCCCCCGGCGCAGGAACTGCGCCAGCCACTCCCAGCGAACGTCGGCACGCCACCCTCGCCAGCGCCGGAACAGTCGCTGCGAGACGACGCCGCACCATCGCCGATACCGACCTCCGGGGATATGCATGGCTGAAGCGCCATGGTGACCACGTCGTCGCGGCCAGGCGACATTCCCGGCTGGCCAGCTCGGCCCGCCGGGAGGCCTGGGCGTGGCGGCCCGGATGCCGACCGTTTGAGAGGTCATCCGGCATGGCCCGTTGTCGCCTTGCTGGCTGGGTACCCGCTGTGGTGGGCGCTCGGGTTTGGTGACTACATTTTTGTCGTCGCGGCGATTCCGATGGTCTCGCGGATGGTCCGCTGGCGCCTATCGCGTGACCGCGCCATCCGGGTGCCCCCAGGGTTCGGCCTGTGGCTGCTCTTCCTGGTGTTTTCGCTGGCAGGACTCGCGGCGATCTCGCTCACAGCACCGGGCACGATCAACAGCCCGGTGGCTTCGCGCTTGCTCGCCTTTTCCATGCGGAACGCTAGCTATTTGAGCATTACCGTCCTGTTGCTTTACGTCGGCAACCTGACCGAACGCGAACTGCCCCGGCACCGGCTTGGCTGCCTGCTCGGCCTGGTTGCCATCTACACCACCGCAGGCGGGGTCGCCGGCGTGCTCGCCCCCGGGCTGAGCTTCAACTCCCCGATGCTGCTGATGCTTCCCTCTCATATCCAGGCGAACCCGTACATCCAGGCAGAGATGCACCCAAGCCTCGCCCAGGTGCAGAGCATTCTCGGCACCCCGCAGGGGCGCCCTGATGCCCCGTTCCCGTACACCAACACCTGGGGAAACTGTCTTGCCCTCCTGCTTCCCTGGCTGATTACCGCCTGGTGGCTCCGGGGAACGCGCCGACAGCGGCGAGTAACCGCAGTAGTGCTGGCCGTCGCAATCGTGCCGATCGTGTACTCCCTCAACCGCGGCCTGTGGATTGCCTTGATCTTTGCAGTCGGCTATGTCAGCCTGCGGCTGGCGGCACAGGGCAGGCTTGCCCTGCTCGCGACAATCTGCGTGGGCATTGCTGCCGCCGGGCTCGTCATCACCGCCAGCCCCCTGCAGAGCCTCGTCGGCCAGCGCCTGCAAAGCGGCAAGAGCAATGCACACCGCGCGCAGCTCGCCATCCTCGCGACGCAGGGGGCTATGGCCTCGCCAATCATCGGCTTCGGCGACACGCGTCATGAAGCGGGCAGCGTGACCTCGATCGCGGTCGGGAGAACAGCCAAGTGCCCGCAGTGCGGAGAGAGGAGCGTCGGCAATAACGGGCAGCTTTGGCTATTGCTCATTTGCAGCGGCTTCGTCGGTGCCGCACTCTATCTTGGCTTCTTCGGTTACGGAGCGTGGCGTTTCTGGCGCGATCGCACTCCCGAGGGGATGGCCGGCGTACTGGTCTTGCTGCTGACCTTCGTCTTCATGATCGCTTATGACGCCGTAGGGGCACCGCTGGCCTTCACCATGCTGGCGTACGCGTTCTTGTGGCGTAACGGCAGGGTGCTGCACGAGCAGGCGGTGCGCCCCGGTGCCGAAGGGTTGCCCGGTGGCCGGGGCACACGCTAAGCCGGCACGAGCGGGGTGGACCCGGCGCTCTTCCGCACCGGGCACTGCAGACACCCGCAGTGGCCGCAGTGGCCGCAGTGCCGCAGACGCACACGCTGCTCCCGATGCCCCGGGCCCGGTGCCCGGGCCCGGGGCGGGCCACCCCGCCAGTGGGCGACTCGCCGACGTGGCAAGGGGAAGCACCCTGAACCTGGCGGGGGCGGCGTTTTCCGGAGCCGCCACTGTGGCGGTTACCATCCTGGTGACCAGGAACTTCAGCAAGCCGGTGGCGGGGGCGTTTTTCACTGCCATCTCCCTGTTCCTGATCGCCGAGACGGCAGCCAGCCTGGGCGGTTATGTCGGCCTCGTCAATTTCATCGCCGGGCTCCGCGCGCTCGGCCGGGAGAGCAGGGTTCCCGCTATTCTCCGCGCCGCCATCATTCCCGTCGCCGTCACGTCCTTGACCACCGCCACGGCCATGGTTCTGGCGGCGGGCCCACTGGCTCGGGTCGTGCTCAGCGGGCACCTCGGGCACTCCGGAGCAAGCCTCGCCGTGGCGACCGGGGCACTCCGCGCACTGGGGATCGCACTCCCGTTTGGCGCCGTACTCGACACGCTGCTAGGCGCGAGCCGTGGTTACCGTGACATGCGGCCGTCTGTTTTCATCGATAGGCTCGGCCGGTCCGCACTGCAACTGCTAGGGGTGAGCGTCGCCGTCGCCGTGGGCGCCGCGTCGCTGCTCGCTCCGCTGTGGGCGCTCCCCTACCTGCCAGCGGCGGGAGTTGCCTGGCTCTGGTTCCGCCGCATTCGTCGCCGGTCCGCCGACAGCGGACCCGAAGTCATGGGACGTACCAGCACGGCACGCCGCCCCCGGGACGTGAGGCGAAGAAACGTCCTGGCCAGCAGGCAGCTGCTCAGCGCCAACGCGCGCGGTTTCTGGCGGTTCACTGCCCCGCGCGCCCTTGCGGCGCTCGCTCAGATCACCATCCAGCGGCTGGATATCGTGCTCGTGGCGATCCTGCGCGGCCCAGCGGAGGCAGCCATCTACACTGCTGCCACGCGGTTCCTGGTCGCCGGGCAGTTCGCCAACTCCGCGATAAGCCTGGCAGCGCAGCCGCGGTTCGCCGAGCTGTTTGCGATCGGTGACCGGCGTGGGGCAAACGTCCTCTATCAGGCGACCACCGCCTGGCTCATGCTCCTGACCTGGCCGCTGTACCTGCTGGCCATGCTCTACGGGTCGGACGTGCTCACGGTGTTCGGCCATTCCTACCGCGTGGGCGGCACCGTCATGCTGATCCTCGGTGGCACCATGCTGTTGGCCACCGCGTGCGGCCAGGTCGACACGGTATTGATCGCCACCGGCCGCAGCACCTGGAGCCTGGTCAATGGGCTGATGGCGGTGGGCGTGAATGTCGCGCTGGACCTCATCCTGATCCCCTCCTACGGGATCACTGGCGCCGCAATCGGGTGGGCCGTCGCGATCGCCGTCACAAACCTGGTACCCCTTGCCCAGCTGGCGGCGGCTGCCCGGGTGCACCCGTTCGGGCAAGGCACTCTTGCCGCCGCCGCCCTGCCAGCAGTCTGCCTCGGCGCCCTCCCCCTGGCCACGCGCGTCATCGCGGGTCCGGGCGCGCTCTCGGCGGCCTTGGCAGTCGGTACCGGGTGCACGCTGCTTGCCGCAGGGCTGTGGCGGTTTCGCCGCACACTGCACCTTCCCGCGCTGGCCGGGCTGGCGCCCAGCCGAAAGGCCAGATTCGGGTCGCGAAAGACGCCGCCAGTGACACAGCGCCAGCAGCCGGAGTTGGCAAGCCGCGAGATCCCGCGCTCACCGGCTCCAGGCCGCGTCACCCTTCCACGCCAGCGCACGCCAAGCGATCAAGAGTAGGATGAGATGATCAAGGTCTTGCTTGTCCTGGCATGGTCCCTGGGGATCGCAGCGATCGCTGGTATCGCGTCAGTATTGGCCAGGCACGCATCCGGCCACGAGCCGGGCGCAGGGCAGGGGGCGGCAGGCGCCGTTATGCATCCACGGGGGCATGGTGCGCGCAAGCCGCGCGTCATGCCGCCTCTCCTGGGACGCTCGCCTGGCCTGCACGGGCCGCCTGCGCGCGCGGCAAGCCCGGTGTCGCGGGACGCACTGGCCGGTGCGGCACGCTTCTGTCTGATCATGATCGTGGGGGCGGCTGCGGTCTTTGCTGTGATGGTCCCGCTCGGCTTGCTGGCCACGCATGGCGGGCCAGCGATCGACAAGCCGTTCTACCACTGGACCATCACGCACCGGATGCACCTGTGGATGAGCGTGATGAAGCGCGCTACCAAGATTGGGGACTCGCAAGCAACGTGGGGCGCCGCCGGGGCCGCAGCGGTGTGCCTGGCCGTGACTTGGCACAAAAGACGCTGGCTGCCGCCGCTGGCTCTAGGTTCCCTGTTTGCCGTTAACAAGCTCATCATCCACGGCATCCATCACGTCATCCACCGGGTGGGAACGCCGACTGCCCCGCTCGGCACCTTTCCGTCTGGCGGCTCCGCCCGCTCCGTGGTGTTCTACGGGCTCATCGCCTACCTGCTCTGGCGGGAGTTCAGCGGCACCCGCCGCAGCGCCATCTGGACAACCGCGGCCGTGGCGGTGCTCGGTTTCAACGAGGGCTACAGCCGCGGGTACCTCGGCCTGCACTGGCTGACCGATATCCTCAGCGGCTGGGTCTATGGCTGCCTGCTGCTGGCAGTTTTCATTGCGGCAGTTCGCTTCGCCGCAGGCCCGGTGCGTCTTCCTGCCGCCAGGGTCCCGGTGGCAGGCCAGCGTGCGCCGCCGGGCGTGGTCCTCGCGGAACGCCCACCTGCCGCCGTCCCGGTCCCAGCGGCGGGACATCCATCAGCGGGACGTACTCAGGCAGGCCACCCACCATCCGTCCCGCCGAGGGCGGAACCGGCTTCCGGTGATTCCGCATGAGCCGTGACCCCACCATCCTTTACCTCGCGGGCTTTGGCCGCTCGGGCAGCACGCTGCTGGAGCGGACGCTGGGCGAGATGCCCGGTTTCGTGAACGTCGGCGAGCTCATCGACCTGTTCCGCCGAGTGGCACCACGCGGGGAACGATGCGGCTGTGGTCAGCCGTTCGCTGCCTGCCCGTTCTGGGTCCGGGTAGGCGGGGAGGCGTTCGGAGGCTGGGACACGGAACGGCTGGCGGCAACACACCTGCTCCAGCGCCAGGTCGCCCGGCAGCGCCACCTGCCCCGGCTGTTCGCGGCAGGTGTCGCGGGCCGCGGATTCCGGGCCGCGGTGACTGCCTACGGCGCAGAGTATTCCCGCCTGTACCGGGCGATCGCGGCCGTGGCCGGCGCCCGCTGCATCGTGGACGCGAGCAAGTGGCCGGTGCAGGCGCTCGCGCTGTCGCGGGCGGGCATTGACATCCGCGTGATCCATCTCGTCCGGGATGTGCGCGGGGTTGCCCATTCCCTCAGCAAGCCGGATGTCGCCCGGCCGCACGCCAGCCAAGAAACCGACGTCATGTGGCATGTTGGGCCGGGCAGCGCTGCCGTCCGCTGGATGGCCTGCCAGAGCGAGGCCGGACTGCTGCGCCGCTGCAGTATGCGGGTCACCCGGATGCATTACGAGGACTTCATCCGGCAGCCACGTGCCAGCACCGAGATCGCACTGACTGCGCTCGGGATGCCCGTCAACCCCGAGCGGCTGGCCCACATCGGTGATGGGCGGGTCAGGCTGGGAACCAGCCATGGCCTGTCGGGTAACCCGTCCCGGTTCCAGGCCGGTGAGATCACCCTGCGTGACGACGAGGCGTGGCGGGCCGAAATGCCACGGCGTGACCGCGTCCTCGTCACCGCCGTCGCCCTGCCGCTTGTGGTCAAATACGCCAGGACCACAGCCAATCGCTCCTCCTCCCCACTGGGGTCCCCGGGGGCTGGGCCTGGCACAAGAGAGTCCGCAACGTCGAAGGCGGCGCCTTGATGGCCGGCGCGACCCCTGCCGACGGGGCGGCTGTCCTTCCCGGTCGCCAGGAGTGGCCTCTTGTCTCCGTGATCGTTCCCACGCGTGGCCGGCCAGAACTGGTGCGCGACGCGCTGCGGGCCGTGGTCGCCCAAGCCTACCCCGGAGACATTGAATGCATCGTGGTCCATGATCAGGAGCCTGTTGACCCTGGCCTGGCGCGGCTCGCGGCGCCGAGGCGCAGGGTGGTGGTGACCACGAACTCCCGCACGCCCGGCCTGGCCGGAGCGCGTAACACCGGACTCGTCCTTGCCCGCGGCAGCTATATCGGTGGCTGCGACGACGATGACGTATGGCACCCGGACAAGCTGCGGCTCCAGATTGCGCGCTTGCTCGGCGATACCGAACTGCTCGCCGTGGGGTCGGGGCTGCGGCTACTCCTGCCAGGAGACAAAGTGTCCGACTGGCCGGGCCGGTCCGAGCTGATCAGCTACCGGTTGCTGCTCCGGAATCGCGTTAAGGAACTGCATTCCTCGACCCTGGTGATGCGGCGCGAGGCGTTCACCCGGGCCGGGATGTATGACGAGGACGTGCCGTTCGGCTACGCGGAGGACTATGACTGGGTGCTACGCGTCGCCCGCGCAGGCCCGGTCGGCACGGTGATCCAGCCACTCGCGGACATCCGCAAGGACGCCCAGTCGTGGTACGCCGGCCGCGCCGAGCAGACGGTGGCAGGCCTGGAGTATCTGCTGGCCAAGCACCCAGACATCGCAGCGTCACCGCGGGGGCATGCCCGCATTCTCGGCCAGCTCGCGCTCGCGAGATCTCTGCTCGGCCAGCGGCGGGTGGCCTTGCGCTATGCCACGAGGGCGCTCCTGAGATGGCCCGGGTCACCTCATCCCTATGTGGCACTCATGCACATCGCGACCGGCATTCACCGCCGCCACCTACAGCGCGCCGCCCGGCTGCTGCGCAGGGGGCTGGCCTAGGCAGCCGGGCAGGCCTGGCGTAGGTGGCGCCGCGGCCGGGCTGGATGGGCGGCGGATCGCGGCGCGGCTTGGAGACAGCAGAATCTCGAAGCCCGATACAGGAGGCATCGTGAGATCCGTGCGGAAAGCCGTACCTGAGGTGGTGAAGCGCACCGGCCGCCGCGGCTACGTGATCTTGGGTAGCGTCACAGCAGGGATGCGCCTCGAACCCGACTTCATCGTGATCGGGGCCCAGCGCTGCGGCACGACGTCGCTGTTCCGCGCTCTGTTGGACCATCCACAGATCATCCGGCCCACGTTCCACAAAGGGATCAACTACTTCGACCTGAACTACTACCGCGGCTCGCGATGGTACCGCGGGCACTTCCCGGTGGGCGAGATCGCCAGGCACAGGACCGCGCGTCACGGAGGACCGTCCGTTTTCGAGGCCAGCGGATACTACCTCTACCACCCCTTCGCGCTCGAGCGGATCGCGCACGACCTGCCCACAGTGAAGCTTGTGGTGATGCTGCGTGAGCCGGCTGAGCGCGCCTTCTCCGCGTACAAGCACGAGCTTGCCCGCGGGTTCGAGCGCGAAAGCTTCGAGAAGGCGCTGCAGCTGGAGAACTCGAGGCTCGCCGGCGAAATCGACCGGATGCGGGACGACCCGCACTATGAGAGCTTTTCGCACCGCCACCATTCCTATCGTCACCGTGGTCATTACGCCGAGCAGCTGGAACGGGTCTTCTGCTATTTCGGCCGCGACCAGGTACATATCATTGACAGCGAGGCGTTCTTCTCCGACCCGGCGCGGGAATACCGGCGCTTGCTGGCGTTCCTCGAACTGGGATCGGGCGAGCCAGCGAGCTTCGGCCGGCACAACGCCCGCCCGGCAGCTCCGATGGACCAGCAGACCCGGCGCATGCTCCGGGAGTACTACCGCCCCCATGACGAGCGCTTGGCCAGCCTGCTGGGCCGTGAGCCGTGCTGGGTCAGGTGAGCGGCGGCGAACGCCGCGAGTACCTGTGGGAGACACTACGCACCCTGTGGCCGCCGCCAGCACGCATCACCCGGTGCGGCCGTAGTGCCCGGCCCAGTGCGACAGCCACCGATTTCCTCGTCTTCCCCAACGAGCGGCACGCTGCATTGCTGGTGCCCCGGCGGCCGCGGCGGACGGCGGCTGCGGCGCTGCGCCACTACAAGGCATCCGCGAGCGCACGCGATCGGCTGCGGTTCCGTCTGGCCGCCCTCGCGGCGGGCACCGCCGTCGCCGAGGTGCTGCCGGACCGGATCAGGATTGAGCCAGGGCCGTCCGGAACGGGGGCGGATATTGCCGACTATCTAAGCGCCGCGCTGCGCGCCGAGACCGTTGTCAGCCTTTATGTCGGCTCGCCGCGCGCCAACCGCAAGCCAGTCCTGCAGGCGCTGACGCCGGACGGTGAGGTGCTCGGGTTCGTCAAGGTCGGCGTCAATCCGCTGACACACGAACTGGTCCGTAACGAGGCGGCCTCGCTGACCTTCCTCGCGAGCGTGCCGCTTGCCCACCTGCAACCACCGCGCCTGCTCTACCACGGGCAGTGGCGGGGCAGGGAGGTCCTGGTGCAGCAGGCATTCCCCGCATCACGCCCGGCCAGAAACCATGCCGAGCTGAACAGTGCCATGGCGGAAGTGGCCGGCCTGCGTGGGTTGACCCGGCTGCCCGCGGCACGAAGCCCATACTGGCAGGGCTTGCGATCGCGATTGCGCGTACTGGCCCGGGACGAGCTCGCGGATCCGCTCCTACATGTGCTCGGCCGGCTGGAGGCAGCCCAGGGCGCGGCCAACGTTACGTTCGGCTCATGGCATGGTGATTGGACGCCATGGAACATGACGATGTCGGGGGGCCGGGCCCTGGTATGGGACTGGGAGCGCTTTGAGACGGGGGTTCCGGTCGGCTACGACGCCGTGCACTACTGGCTGCAGGGCGCGATCATCCGTGCCGGCGTCTCACCCGTGACCGCGGCCGAGGCCGCGCTACGCAGGGCACCCGAAATGCTTGCGCCGCTGGGCGTCGAGCCCGGCAGTGCCAGTCTGGTGGCTGCCATGTACCTGGTGGAGATCGCGGCCAGGTATGTGCATGACGGCCAGGCAGAGGCGGGCGCCAGGCTGGGCCGGGTCGAGACCTGGCTGCTGCCCGTGCTAACGCGTCACGTCCAGCAGAGGAGGTCCGCCCAGGCATGAAGTCCAGCGGGCAAGGCCGAAGCCTCCGGCGACGGCAGCCGGGTACTCTCGCCAATGTGTCTCCAGCCCAGGGAATTCTCGTAACAGGACTTCCAAGAACCGGTACTAGCTGGGTCGGCAAGATGCTCGAGGCGAGCGGGGAAGTGGTTTACGTCAATGAGCCGCTGAATCCCTCGCACCCGCCGGGCCATTCGCCCGGCGTGCTCAATGCTGAGGTCAGCCACAGGTTTGAGTACATATGCGCGGACAACGACGAGCGCTGGGACCGGGCATTCACCGACACACTGCGCCTTCGATACCGGCTTATCGCGGAACTGCGCCGCAACCATGACCCTTATGACCTGGCGCGGACGGCGAAGTACTTCACGTCCTTCACTGCAGGCAGAGCTCGGCGGCGGCGTGCGCTGATCGACGACCCGTTTGCTGTGCTTTCGGCCGCGTGGTTCGCCGAGCGGCTGGGCTGCCAGGTCGTGGCCTGCGTGCGCCATCCGGTCGGGTTCGTCGGGAGCTGGCAACGCCTGGGCTGGGTCGCCGACTTCCGCGAGCTTCTCGATCAGCCGCTGCTCATGCGTGACCTTCTGGGTTCATACGCGGACGAGATGCAGGCGCTGGCCGACTCGCCTGACCGGGTCGCCAGGGCTTCGCTGCTGTGGCGGATGACCTACGACGTGCTCGGCAAGCTGGCTGGTGAACTGCCGCGGATGCAGCTGACGCGTTACGAAGACCTGGCCACCAACCCCGTGACAGGATTCCGCGCGCTGTACGACTTCTGCGGGCTGACGTGGACCGACCGGGTGCGGCGGCGGGTTGTGGCGGCCAGCACAGGCCGGGGGGGCGCGGATAAGTCGCACGTGTGGAGTTTGCGCGGCGGGCCCTCGCGCACGGCGTTCCAGCCCATGGACTCTCGCGCGGCGCTCGCCCTGTACCGCGACCGGCTCGGCCTGCGGGAGATCGACAGGGTCCGGGAGCTCACCACTGACATCAGCGAGCGCTGGTACAAGGCCGTCGATGGCTTCCCGTAAGCCGGAACCCGCGCACCCACAACGGCGCGCGACTCACCGGCTGCGCCGCCGCAGCCGCTCCGCGGCGGATATGGCGAGCAGGCCCACCGCAAACGGCAGGTCATGGACCACATAGCGCTTGAACAGGCGCCGCGGCTCATGGGCCAGCCGGAATGCCCATGCGAGGCCGCAGCGCCGCATCCACCGTGGCGCCCGGGGCAGCGCCTTAGCGGCGTATGGAATCGCCGCGCCGCAGCCGAGGAACCAGCTGGCCGGGAACGACGAGGCGAATCTGGCGATGAGGCGTTCCTGCTTGGGGAACCCGAGCCCCACGTACACAATGTCCGGCGCAGCGGCAGCGAGGCGAGCACGCACGGCCTCGACCGCAGGCGGGTCGCCGTCAAACCCGAACGGCGGGGCGTCCGCGCCGGTCACCACCAGGTCAGGGTAACGGCGGCTCAGTTCCTCGGCGGCCTGCTGCGGCACGCCCGGCGCGCCGCCCAGGAGGTAGATCGAGCACCCATGCCGGGCGGCGGCCTCGCTGAGTGAGAAGATCAGCGATCCCCCGGCAACCCGCTCCGGGAGCGGGTTGCCGCGCAGCCACGCGGCCCACACCAGGGGCATCCCGTCTGGCACGATCAGCGACGCGCCGGCGACCAGGCCCCGCAACGATGGATGGCGCCGGGCGAGCCGGCAGATGTCGATGTTCGGGGTGGCGACCCAGCCACCTTCGCCGGCCAGGCTTGCCCCGATGATGTGCTCGACCACCTGCGCCTCGGTGAGCCGGTCAAACTCCAGTCCGGCGACCTGCGCCGAGTCCCGGTACACCACGTCAGCCGGGACTGGCATCTGCCCCGCCGAGCCTCCGTTCACGTCTACTGTGCCCAGCGCCGACGAGGAGGGTTAAAGTACTTCTCCTGGGCGATGGCGCGGAATGCCAGTAGCGGCAGCGAGCCCGCGTCAAGCCCGTATTTCTTAGCCGGCATACTGCCGGGCGGATCGCCCTCGAAGTAGACCAGGGCTTTGATCTGGGAGTCGGCGCGCACGGCCTGCGCGGCAGCGCGCAGCCACTGCGCCCGCACCTTCGGCGCATAGCTGCGCGGGACGCCGAACTCCCCGATCATGATCGGCTTGGGAATGTGGGAGGCCCAGGCCAGGAACGGCTCCACAAGATCGGCGAACGAGACGAAGGGGCCCGGCTGCGGGTAGGCGTCCACGCAGAGCCAGTCCACCTCGTTGTTGCCGGGGTAGAAAGCCGCGCCAGGCGCGTACCGGAATGAGATCCCGAATCCCTTCACCGACGGGCACCAGACCCAAGCGACATTCTTGACGTGCTGGCTGGCGAAGATCGACCGGATGTGATCCCACGCCTTGATGTAGTCGGCCGGTGAGTGAATCTCGGGGATGAGTCCTGGGCGGTTCATCTCCCAGCGCCACTCCAGGAAGATCCGCTTGTGAGTGGCCTTGATCGCGCGTGCCTGCTCACGGATCCAGCTGTCGTACACCCCAGACGCGATGGCGCGCGTGTCGGCACCGGCCCATGACAGCAGCAACGTGCTGCCCTGGCGCAGGATCGCCTGCTGGCTGGCCGTGGGAAACGGCACCTGCCAGCGGAGGTAGCTGTGGACGATCCCGAGCCGCCGCCCGATCTGGCCTTGCAGCGTCTGGATAGCAGCGATGTCCGCCGGCTGGGTGTAGGTAACCGGCTGCACATACGCGCCGAGGTAAGCTCCCCGGACTGGCGTAGACGGCGCCCTGAGTGGGTTGACGGTCGTGGTGGGAGTGGGCACCGCGATCGGAGTCGGGGTTACTTGCACCCGCCCCCCGCCTCTGGCGCTCGCCAGCGCCAGCACAACGGCAAGAGCAATGACGGCGACGGTGGCTGTCACCCAGCCGACCACTTGCACCTGTGTCCTGTTCATCCGTGCCGGGCCAGACTTCTAGTACGGCAGGAAGCAGATGCCGGCGTGACCCTTGACGCCGTTGCACACTTGGCTGTAGGAAAACGAGCCGTCTTTCTTCATCACCCCGCTGTCGCTGGCAATCCACAACCCGGCGCCCGTGACCAGCATGTCATCTGCCCCCCTGCCGCGCGATCGGGTGTACCGAGCGTTGCCGCTAGAGGTGAGGAGGTCCTTGCCCGTGGCCGGCGAGACTCCTTCCATGCCGGGATCATCGATCGCGCCGGGGCCCTTGAAGTCGCAGCCGGCAGGGTTTTCGGACCACCGCTGGTGCCCGCCCGCGTAGGCCGCGCCCAGGTCGGCCGCAGTGGAGTAAAGCGAGTCGCAGCCGGTGTAGTTGATCCACTTGTGCACCACCGACGTACGGGTCGCCGGGAACGCGGCCAGCGCGTCGCACAGCCCGGTCCGTGGGGTGCTACCTCCCGACAGGTTGTACGGGCGGTAGCCGGTGGTCGCGACGTAAACCGTCGAGTCGTCCGGCGACCAGGACGCGGCCTGGAGGTAGAAGGGCTCCGTGTACCAGCAGTCGTAGGGGTAGCTGGAGCTGGAGCCGTCCCACTCCGGCGACGTCCACGCGGTGACCGTCGGGGGACTGTTCGCCAGGTTAAGCATGAAGATCTGCCGCCGGGCCGTCCCGCCCACGGACGTAAAGTCGCCTTCCACGAGGTCGAGCGTGCCGCCATGACTGAACTGCTGGTTGTAGACGCGGGTGGGATTGTCGCTCGAGCACCTGGTGCCGTTGCAGAAGTGATAGTGGCCGGAGATGCTCAGGTGGATGAACCCATCGTCGGCGCCCGTCGTAGCATTCAGGCTGGTCATGTAGGGGTTTGCGCCACCGTCGTTGTTGATGGAGGTGTAGTAGCCGCCCGCGAGGATGTGGCCGTTGTAGGCGGCCAGCGTTTCGACCTGGCCATTGGCGTTGTGCCGGAACCCCGTGATCACCGCACCGGTAGAGGTGCTGATCTCCGCGATGTTCTTCACCGACCAACCGTTAGCGCCGCCTATCGTGGTGAACTTTCCGCCGATGTAAGCCTTCGAGCAGTCACCGCCGCTGAATGCGATCGAGTTGACCTGGCCGTTGACATTCGGATTCCACGAGGTCACCTGGTAGGGGGAGATGGCGCTGAAGCTGAAGATGTTATTGCGCGTGTATGTGGTGCTGGAGCGCTTGATCGTGCTGAACTTGCCGACCGCGTACATGGTGGTGCCACACTTCACGATCTGCCGCACCGTCTGTGTCGTGCCGGTGTTGGCGAGTTGCGGCGTTCCGCTTGCCGGTGAGTTGGATACCGGACCAGTGGCCGCCGACGCAGCCGTGCCCGGGAGAGTGGCAACGGCCACGGCCATGATGACAGCGCCCGCGATGACGCTGACGCCTGCCTGCAAGCGATGACGCAACATTGAATCCCCTACCAGTTGACCGACCGCTCTTACCGCACGGCGTCCCGCAAGTTGGACGCGCGAACACCGGCGAAGGTGCACCGTTGGGGAAATATACTCCGTTACCGCCTATGGGGCGTTAGCTGGGCAATTTCGGTCCCTGACCGGGGACTACTGTGGGACTACTGGCCTTCGGTGATCATGCCGGCCGCCACCGTCGCGCCGGTCGCCTCATCGATGAGGATGAGGCCGCCGGTTTGCCGGTTGCGGGGGTAGGGGTCGCAGAACAGCGGCTGCGTCAGCCGCAGCGTCACCCTGCCGATCTCGTTCAGTGCGAGGTGGTCCACCCCTTCGTGCCGGTGCAGGGTGTTCACGTCGAGCCGGTAGTGCATCTCGCGGACGATGGCCTTCACGGTCCGCGTGGTGTGCTTGACAATCAGCCGGTCCCGCACGCTGAGCTTGCGCGTGTCCGACATCCAGCAGATCATCGCGTCCACGTCCTGGGTGACCAAAGGCTGGTTGTGGGGGCGGCAGATCATGTCCCCGCGGGAGATGTCGATGTCATCCTCGAGCACCAGCGTCACCGACATGGGAGGGAACGCCTCCGGGACGGGGCCTCGCGGGGTGTCGATACGCCGGATGCTGGTGGTGAAGCCGGACGGCAGGTGCATGACTTCATCGCCCTGCTTTATCACGCCACCGGCCACCTGCCCAGCGTAGCCCCGGTAGTCGTGCAGTTCGGGGTCGGTGGCCTGGTGCGGGCGGATCACGTACTGCACAGGGAACCGCACGTCGATGAGGTTGCGGTCGGATGCGATGTGGACGTGCTCCAGGTGGTGCAGCAGGGATGGTCCGTCGTACCAGAGCATGTTGGGCGAACGTTCGACGACGTTGTCCCCGTGCAGGGCGGAGATCGGGACGAACGACAGGTCGCCAATTTCCAGTTTGGCCGCGAAGGCCGTGAACTCCTCGGCGATGCGCTCGAAGACCTCCGGGTCGTAGTCGACCAGGTCCATCTTGTTCACGGCCAGCACGAGGTGCGGTACCCGGAGCAGGGTCGCCAGGAACGCGTGCCGCCTGCTCTGCTCGGTCAGCCCATTGCGCGCGTCAACGAGAACCACCGCGAGATCGGCAGTGGAGGCCCCGGTCACCATGTTCCTGGTGTACTGAACGTGGCCCGGTGTGTCGGCGATGATGAACTTGCGCCGCGGGGTGGCGAAGTACCGGTAGGCGACGTCGATCGTGATCCCCTGCTCCCGCTCGGCCCGCAGGCCGTCGGTGAGCAGGGCAAGGTTGGTGTACTCCTCACCGCGGTCGCGGCTGGTGCGCTCCACGGCCGCGAGCTGGTCCTCGAAGATCGCCTTGGAGTCGTAGAGGAGCCGCCCGATGAGGGTGCTCTTGCCGTCGTCCACCGAGCCGGCCGTCGCGAATCGCAGGATGTCGGTGTGCCGGGACTGCCACAAACCCGCGCTGGCCCCGCCCATGCCCTCGTTCGGCATCAGAAATACCCTTCCCGCTTGCGGTCCTCCATCGCCGCCTCGCTGGTCCGGTCGTCGGCCCGGGTCTGGCCGCGCTCAGTAATCCGGGTGGCAGCGATCTCGGCGATCACCTCCTCGAAGGTCGAGGCAGTGGATTCCACGGCACCGGTACAGCTCATGTCTCCCACCGTCCGGTAGCGGACACTGGCCTCGAACGCGGGCTCATCGTCTCCCCTGTTCACGAACGGGCTGTCAGCCAGCAGGATGGCATCGCGCTCGAAGACTTTCCTGGTGTGGGCGAAGTAGATGCTGGGGATCTCCAGGTTTTCCCGCTGGATGTACTGCCACACGTCCAGTTCGGTCCAGTTGGAAAGCGGGAACACCCGGATGTGCTCACCGCGGTGGATCCGCGTGTTGTAGATGCCCCACAACTCGGGGCGCTGGTTCTTGGGATCCCACTGGCCGAACTCGTCCCGGAACGAGAACACCCGCTCCTTGGCGCGCGCCTTTTCCTCGTCCCGGCGGGCGCCACCGAAAAGCGCGTCGAACTGGTTATCAGCGATCGCGTCGAGCAATGAGGTTGTCTGGAGCCGGTTGCGGCTGGCCCACCGCCCGGTCTCCTCAGCCACCCGGCCCGCATCGATGGAGCCCTGGACCGAGGCAACGATCAGCCGGACACCGGTCTGGTCGACCCGGCGGTCGCGGAACTCCAGCACCTCCGGGAAATTGTGGCCGGTGTCCACGTGCATGATCGGGAACGGGATTCGCGCGGGCCAGAATGCCCTCTCAGCCAAGGCGAGCATGACAATCGAGTCCTTGCCGCCGGAGAAGAGCAGTACCGGGCGCTCGAACTCGGCCGCGACCTCACGCATGATGTGGATCGACTCCGCTTCGAGAAAGTCGAGCTGCGAAAGCGAGTAGTCACTGCGCGGTGGGGCCATGAAGGGGACTCCGGGTTGTTGGTGACTGTTCAGGCGGGATGGCTCTGTCGGGCGATCCTCACGTGAGGCGGGGGCCATGTGCGGCGGCGATGGCGTCCAGCAGCGATCCCGCGAACGCCACTGGACAGATCAGAATATCCGGCAGAACAGGGTCTGGCTGGTTGTACACCAGTGCGGCCCCGTCGATGCGGGAGGCGTGCAGGCCCGCCGCGAGCGCGACGGCAGCGGGCGCCGCCGAGTCCCATTCATGCTGGCCTCCGCTGTGCACATACACGTCGGCTTCGCCGCGCATCACCGCGGCGGCCTTGGCTCCGGCTGAGCCCATTGGGATCGTGATCATATCTATCGTCTCGCTGAGCCGCTCCAGGAACGCGGGCGGCCTTGTCCTGCTCACCGCCACCCGCAGCTTCTGCTGGCCGGCCGCCACCGTGGGCCGTGCCGGGGGATCCACGGTCGCCAGCACCTGTCCTTCGGCGGGCAGCGCGACCGCGCCCGCGGCCAGCCTGCCCCGTTCCCACAACGCGACGTGGACCGCCCAGTCCGTCCGGCCGGGCTCCCCGAACTCCCTGGTGCCGTCCAGCGGGTCGACGATCCAGACCCGGTCGGCGGTGAGCCGCACCGGGTTGTCCCGGCCCTCTTCGGAGAGGACGGCATCGCCCGGGCGCAGCCGGGCGAGCTCCGCGGAAAGGAACTCATGCGAACGCCGGTCCCCGGTCTTGCGCAACGCGCCGGCGGAGAGGCCATCCGTGCGCAAGTCCACAAGCAGCTGGCCCGCCTGCGCGGCGAGGTCCGCGGCAAGGCGGTGATCATCGGTTGTCATGAAGGAGGCTCCATCCCGGGCCGGGCCCTGGCTCCATCAGGTTAGTAGGCGCCGGAGCCCCGGATGACCGCCTGGCCGGTTTTCCACAAAATCTGCAGGTCAAGGACGAGCGACCAGTTGTCAACATAGCCCGCGTCCAGCCGGACTGATTCTTCCCACGGCAGGTCCGCCCGCCCGCTCACCTGCCAGAGCCCGGTGATGCCTGGTTTGACCGCGAGCCGGCGCCGGGTGAACTCGTCGTGCCCGGCTGCCTCCTCATAGGCCCGTGCCTTCCACGGGCGCGGGCCGATCATCGACATCTCTCCCCTCGCCACGTTCAGCAACTGGGGCAGTTCGTCCAGGGACCAGCGGCGCAGCCAGCTGCCCAGGCGGGTGATCCGGGGATCCTTGCGGATCTTGAAAAGGACGCCGTTGACTTCGTTGCGCGACTCAAGGTGTGCCCGGTGTTTCTCGGCATCGACGACCATGCTGCGGAACTTGTAGAGCGTGAAGGGCGCACCGCCCTTCCCAAGGCGGGTCTGGCGAAAGAGCGCGGGCGCGCCGTCCGACAACCTGATCACAACGGCGATTGCCAGCAGCAGGGGGGAAAGGAACAGCAGCCCCACCACGGCCGCCGTGCGGTCTGCAAGCCCCTTGATCACCTGGCCGGGGCCGGACAGTCTGGGGTGATCCAGGTGCAGGACTGGCAGCCCCCCCACCCGCCGCAGGGAGGTGCGTGGTGCCGCCAGGTCCAGTACCGCTGGGATGACGTAAAGATCGGTGCCGGCCTGCTCGAGTTGCCAGGCAAGCTCGCGGAGCCGGGGGCCGCTCAGTTCCGGGCACGACAGCACTGCGACGGTGTCGGCTCTTACAGTGGTCACCGTTGCCCAGACCTGGCCCAACCCGCCGTGGACAGGGACTCCGCCCACGTCAAGAGGCACCGGCGTCTCGGCCACACACGCGCCTACGACGGAAAGGCCGTGGTTGGTCTCGCGGCGCAACGCGGTGATAAGGTCGCCGACCGGCGCCTGGTGGCCCACCGCGACCGCCCGCCGCAGGCATTCGCCCCGGCGCCATCGCCGGTGCAGTCCTTTGCGCAGCCCGTACCGCAGCGCGATCGTCGCGGCGGTGGTGGCAGGCAGCGCGATGACGGCGTAACTGTGCACGACGTCGTTCCGGATCCCGTAGGCGAGGATTGCGACCGCCCCGACATCGGCCACACCTGCGCGCAGGACCCGCCGTGTTTCGGCAAAGCCACGGCCGATGATGCCGGGGTCGTAGCCGCCCGCGAGCGCCACCGATGCCCACCACAGCAGCGGAAGGGCTGCGGTCAGGGTCACGAACGGGATGTGAGGGTGCCCCCAGCCCCCGGCCCGGAGCGCTTGGGTGGCGAGAACCGCCGCGGTGGCGCCCGCGCCGTCGGCCAGCGCCATGGCGAGCACGTAGCCGCCCACCCAGGAGAGCGATTCCTGCGCTCCCAGTCGCAGGGCCATCAGGTTCGCCCGGTGACTCCTGACAGCAGTGTGACCCAACAACCCTCCGGCCTCCTCGGCTGGGCGCAGCTAAGCCCCACAGGGAAAGACGCCCAGCCAAAACGGGAGGTTCACGTAAAGTTCAGACTTCACCAACCAATTTATGACAATAGTGGATCATGGAGCAGGAGATTCGGGAAGTGTGCCGGGATGAAAAGCGTTCTGGGTGGCCGCGAGACCACGGGCAAGGAGCATCTCCACCGCGTCCGCAGCCCGTTCGACCACGAGCGGGAGCTCCTTACACTCAGCAGCCGAGAAGTCACGCAGCACGTAAGCGGCCGGGTCCACCCGTCCCGACGGCCTGCCGATACCCAGCCTGACCCGGTAATACTCGCGCGTGCGTAGCGAGGTCGTCACTGAGCGCAGGCCATTGTGCCCGTTGTCCCCGCCCCCGCGCTTGAGCCGTATCGTGCCAAACGGCAGGTCCAGCTCATCGTGTATCACCACGATGCGGTCGGGCGGCACCCGGTAATAGCCGCTCAGGCCCGCGAGCGCGCTCCCGGATTCGTTCATAAAAGTTAGCGGCTTAACGATAAGCACGGACAACCCACCTAGGGTTCCCGCGGCCGCCATCGTGCGGAACTTGCTGGCGCGGAAGCGGGCGCCGATGCGCGCGGTGAGCACGCCGGCCACCAGGAAGCCGGCGTTGTGCCGGTTGCCTGCGTAGTCGGCACCGGGGTTACCGAGCCCAGCGATGAGCCATCGTTCGCCCGTCATGCCCTCGTGCCTCTCCCGGATCGCGCATCATGCGACGCTGCGCAGCACACACCCTAGTGAACGGACCGCTACGTTCCGGTTGGGCCGGGCCGGGAGCCGTGTAGGGCCGTTGTGGGGCCAGGTGGAGCCGCTTTGGGGGGCGGGAACCCCCACACGTGTCAGCTGGGCTGCTCCGGGGCCGTCCCGGCTGCGGACTCTCCGGCCTCGGCAACGGGCTCGGGAGCGGCTGGGGCCTCCTCGGCCGCGGGCACCTCGCCAAGGTCGGCCTCGAACTGTTCGGCGGTCGGGGCGGCGAGCACATGCACCACGAGGGTGTCCGGCTCGACGGCCAGGGTGACGCCGGGCGCGAGTTGCAGGTCGGACGCGTGGACCGCCGCGCCGATCTCCATGCCTTCCACGTCGACGTCGATTCGCTGCGGGATGTTGGTGGCCTCGGCTTCAACCGGAATCTGCACCAGTTGCTGGTCGAGCAGGCCCCCGGGGCCTACTTCCCCGGTCACGCGGATGGGGATCTCGACGGTGACCTTTTCACCCCGGCGGACCATGATCAGGTCGACGTGCTCAAGCACGCCCCTCACCGGGTCACGCTGCACAGCCTTGGGCAGGGTTAGCTGGTTGCCACCTGGCAGGCCGTCGATGCGAATCAGAACGTTCGGGGTCTTCAGCGCCAGCATCAGGTCATGGCCGGGCAAGCTGAGGTGCCGTGTCTCCGTGCCGTGCCCGTACAGGACGGCAGGGACCCTCCCGGCGCGCCGGGCACGGCGGGCGGGACCCTTGCCGAACTCGCTGCGAAGCTCGGCGGCGATGCGAACCTCGGGCACGTTGGTCTCCTTCAGGGAAAGCTTCGTTTTGCCGGCGTGCCTGGGCCCGCGGGCCTGCTGGCCGGCTCAGCCGTCCCGGGACGGCCGGACGGCGCAACAGCCGGTCAGGCGCGCAAACGCGCGCGGGTAGGCGAATAGAAAGTCTAGCCGACGCGCTCACCCCGGTGGCCGGCAAGCCCTGAACAAGCGCAAGCGCGGGCTGCGTGGGCCGTCCACCCGTGTTCCGCCCACGCCCGCTCCCCCCGGTAGCCGACGAGCCCTGAACAGGCCCAAGTGCGGACTGCGTGGGCCGTCCACCGGTGTTCCGGCCGTGGCCGGACCGGTCCGGCCAGCGCACCGGGGTACCCGGAACGTGCCGGACAGCCGGGACACGATCAGGGCGATCGCGCCCGGCTGGTACGTCGTTCATAGCGTAACGACTTTTCCACACTCTCTGACCGCCGCAAAACGTCATAAAAGCAGCTAGAATTGAGAATGGCTTACCCAAGAGCGGCCACAGAGAAACGCGATTCTGGTCAGGTCACCCTGCAACCCTGTGACAGCAGTCGCGCCGTGTCCCGGATTTATTCAGGATCGGCGCGACTGTGAACCCCAAGCGCCTAGCCGTGGTAGATGTTGCCGACGTCGTTGCCGCTGTCATCTGGATCGGGCGGAGTGGGCTGCTGCGGCGCCTCTGGCGCCTCCTGGGTCTCCGCGTCGGCCGGTTGCTGCTCGTCGTCGTCGGCGGGTGGCTGCGCGGCAGCCGTTTCTTCGTCCCCCATGGCCGTCCTTTCGCCCCCGATTCCCGGGAGTCCTATCGAGAGGGTGGAAACGAACGGCATTAGCATAACGTAGCTAGGTGATCAATACGGGCATAATGGCAAAAATCCCGGCCCCTTGATTGGCAGGAGTTTCAGCCTGCTTCTTCGGCGATCTTCGTCATGATCGCGAGCGTCTTCGCCGCCTCGGGCTGATCTCCGAGTTCCGCGAATAGGGCGGTCGCCTCGGACAAGAGCTGGCGAGCCTTGCCCGCGTCGCCAGACACCTGATAGGCGTGGCCGAGCCTTCGCATCGTGGCCGCCTGGCCACGCCGGTCGCCAATGTGCCGCCTGATGGCCAGCGAGTCGCGCAGGCAGCCGACCGCCTCGCTCACCCGGTCCAGCCCGAGATAGGCCTCGCCGAGGTCAGCGAGCGTGTCGGCCTCGGCATGCTGGTCTTCGAGATCGCGGAAGATGATCAGTGCTTGCTCCAAGTACTCCGCCGCGCCGCTGAACCGGCGAAGTTCCCGGCAGGCGCAACCCAGGATGTTCAGCGCGATTCCTTCGCCGTAAATGTTGCCGGCCTGCCGCTGGATAGCGAGTGATCGCTGCGCCGCCTCAAGCGCCTGGCCGAACCGCCGCAAGTCGAAGTAGGCGTTGGCGACGTTGTTCGCCGCGCGGGTCTCGCCGGGCGAGTCGCCGGTCTCACGGCAGAGTTCCAGGGCTTGCTGGAAGCACGTGACGGCCTCTTCCCTGTGCTGCACGCCGTGGGCCATGCCGAGATTGTTGAGCATCCAGGCTTCCGCCCGCCGGTCACCAGCCGCCCTCGCACTGGCCAGTCCGGTCTCATGCGTGGTTACCCAATCCGCCCAGTGGCTGCGCCGGTAGAAGAAGCTCATGGCGGCCGCGGGCAGTTTCCAGCCAAGTTCGTTCAGGCCCCATTCGGAGGCGAGCCTTGTTGCTGCCACCAGCCCGGGGCGTTCGTCCTCACACCAGGCAAGAGCCTCGTCGAGCGAGGTGAAAGCCAGCGGGCGCACCTGCGCCAGGGGCGGGTCGAGCGGCACCCGGGCGTGCTGCGGGGAGATGATCCGGGCGGCCGCCTCGGCGGTGCTGGCGTACCAGGTGAGCACCCGGGCGGCCGCGGCCCGGCGGGCACGCTCGCTCTCCTGTGCGCGGGCGCGGTCGGCCGCGTAGACGCGCAGCAGGTCGTGGAACCGGTAGATGTCCGGCTCCGGGGAATCCAGCAGGCTCGCGTCGACCAGTACCTCGAGCGCTTCGGCCACCTCCTCGGGCGGCTGGCCCAGCAGCGCGGCGGCAGCTGGCAGGCTCAGAAACGGGCCGGCCCACACACCCAGCAGGCGAAAGGCCCGTGCCGGATCAACGCCGCCGGGGCGGCCCGGGCCCGGCAAGCTGGCAAAGCTCACCTCGAAGGAAGCCCGCACCGCCAGGTTGCCGGCGCGCAGCTCATCCAGCCGGCGCCGCTCGTCGGAGAGCCGCCCCGCCAGGGTGCGCACGCTCCAGCCGCCCCGGGCGGCCAGCCGGGCACCCGCGATCCTGATCGCCAGCGGCAGGCCCGCGCACGCTGCCAGCACCTCTTCGGTGGCCGCGGGCTGGGCGCTCGCCCGCCGCTCGTCCGCCACCCGGGAGAACAGGCCGCGGGCCTCCGCCAGCGAAAGCACCGCGAGGTCGATGACCATGGCCCCGGGGAGTTCGGGCAGCCGGCCCCGGGCGGTGACCAGCACCGCGCAGGAGGCGCTTCCTGGCAGTAGCGGCCCTACCTGAGCCGCGTCCCGCGCGTCGTCGAGCACGACCAGCACCCGGCAGCCCGCCAGCTGGGTACGGTAGTGCGCCGCACGCTCCTCCTCGCCGACCGGGATGCGGGAGTCGTCCATGCCAAGGTCACGCAGGAACCGGGCGAGGACATCGGCCGGGTCTGCCGGGTGCGTGGCCCCGTGCAGGCTGGTGTACAGCTGCCCGTCCGGGAACTGGCCCGCCAGCAGATGCGCGGCATGCACCGCGAGCGTGGTCTTGCCGAGCCCGCCCGCGCCGGCCACCAGCACCACCGGCACCGCCCCGGGGCTGCCTTCTGGGTCACCCCCGGACAGGTGCTGGCACAGTGCTTCGACCTGGGCCGCACGGCCGGTGAAGTCGGGGATGTCGGCGGGCAGTTGCGCCGGAGGGTGTGCCGCTCGGACTTCCTCCGCTGCGTGGCCAGCGTGGGAGCTCTCGGTGATGGCGATGTCAGCGTTCAGTATGTCCTGGTAGAGCCCCTGCAGCTGGGCCCCTGGGTCGACTCCGAGTTCGGCGGCGATGACCTCCCGTGCCCGTGCGTAGGTTTCCAGCGCCTCCGCCTGCCGGCTGGCGCCGGACAGCGCGCGCACGAGCAGCGCCCACAACTCCTCCCGCAGTGGGTGATCTGCCAGCAGGCGGCGCAGTTCCGGCACCAGCGGCCCATGCCGGCCGCACGCCAGCTCCGCTTCGGCCCGCACCACCACCGCTGCCAGCCGGGACTCCTCCAGCCGGTCGGTCTCCGCGGTCACCATCGGCGACGGCGGCACGTCGGTGAGTGCCGCCCCGCGCCACAGTCCCAGCGCCTCAGTGAGCAGCGTGGCGGCCCGTTCCGCCTCCCCTTCCGCCAGAGCCCGGCGGCCGTCGGCCATGAGGCGGGCAAAGCGTTCGGCGTCAAGATCGTCACGGTGGAGGACGATCTGGTAACCGGGAGCCCGGGTGACCAGGCGGCTGCCATTGACCCCGAGCAACCGCCGCAGCCGGAGCACGTACCCGCTGACGAGGTTCGCGGCGCGGGCCGGCGGGGCGCCGCCCCAGATCTCCTCGACCAAGTGGCCGGTGGACACCGGCTGGCCGGGCCGCAGCAGTAGCGCCGCCAGCAGCGACCGCCATTTAGGGGCGCTGATCTGCGACCACTCCCGCCCATTCCAGACCTCGAGTGGGCCAAGAATCCGGAACAACGGACGGGAAGGCTCAATCACGGCTCCATCGTGACGCAACAGGCATCTGGCACGCTCGTTTTCAGTCACGGCGGAAGTGAGAAATGACCGGAAGGCGACACCCGGGCCACAGCGGAACACATCGCGGGGGCGCGGTCGGCGGTGACCCGGAGCCATGGGGTGACCCAGGGCTGCCTCTGGTCTTTGTCACTCACCCGCCACCCGCACGGGACCTGGCACTGAGGGCACTGGTCCCCGTGAGCGGTGGCCGCTGTCTCTCGCGCTTGCCGGGGCAGAGGCGGCGGCCACCCCCAATACCCGCAGGAGTCCGCCTGTGCGCAGGTGCGGAACGGGCGCCGACCACAGACCGGCCGCCGGCGGGAAGCCAGCCCCCCGTCGGCGGCCCACCGCCAGGTAGCTGAGCCAGGCTGGCGCGGCTACCCGCCGCCCCTCAGGTCTGGCCTTCGAACAGGCTGGTCACTGAGCCGTCGCTGAACACTTCTTTAATGGCCCGTGCGATCAGCGGCGCGATCGAGAGCACGGTGAGCTTGTCAAGCCGCTTCTCGTCCGGGATCGGCAGCGAGTTCGTGACGATGACTTCGCTGATCCGGGAGTTCTTCAGGTTGTCGACCGCGGGGCCCGAGAGCACACCGTGGGTGGCGGTGACGATCACCTGGGCGGCGCCCTTCTCGAACAGCGCCTCGGCAGCCTTGATGATCGTCGCGCCGGTGTCGATCATGTCGTCGACAACGATGCACGTGCGCCCGGCTACCTCCCCGACCACCTCGGAGACCGCGACCTTGTGGGCGACATCAGGATCGCGGCGCTTGTGGATGATCGCCAGTGGGCTGCCGAGCCGGTCAGTCCACCGTTCGCAGACCCGGACCCGGCCCGCGTCCGGCGCGACGACGGTGACCCGGGACAGGTCGAGCCGGTTCTCCAGGTAGGTCGCAAGGATCGGGAGCGCGAACAGGTGATCCACCGGCCCATCAAAGAAGCCCTGGATCTGCGCCGTGTGAAGATCGACGGCCATAAGCCGGTCCGCGCCCGCGGTCAGGAAGAGGTCGGCCATCAGGCGTGCCGAGATCGGCTCGCGGCCATGGCTCTTCTTGTCCTGGCGGGCGTAACCGAAGAAGGGCGCTACCACGGTAATGCGTTTTGCCGATGCCCGCTTGAGCGCGTCGACCATGATCAGCTGTTCCATGATCCACTGGTTGATGGGCGCGGTGTGGCTCTGCACCACGAACGCGTCGCAGCCGCGCACCGACTCCAGGAACCGCACGAAAATCTCGCCGCTGGCGAAGTCGGAGAGCCTCGTCGGGGTGGGTTCGATGCCGAGGCAGTCGGTTATCTCGTGCGTCAGTTCCGGGTGGGCCCGGCCGGAGAAGAGCATCAGCTTCTTCTCGCTTTGGGAGGTGATGCCCGTCACGCCTCCTGCGCTCCCTTTCTCGTGGCGGCGCTGCCCGCCAGGGCTCCAGCCCCAAACCTGGTCCCGGGCAGCAAATGGGTGAAGGGCCCAACCGTCGCCCCCGGTGCGATGACAGCCTTTTCGCAAACCGCATGCGTGACCGTGGCGCCTGGCCCCACCGTGGTGTCGCTCAGCAGGCATCCCGGCCCGATCCGGGCGCCGGCCTCGACCACGGTCGTGCCCTCCAGCTGGGTCCCTGGCCCGATCGAGACGTCGGGCGCGAGGACGACGTCGGCGTCAACAGAGGTGGTGAACGGGTCCACAATCGTCACCCCGGCGCGCATCCACTTGTCCAGCAGCCGGGCGTTGAGTATCCGGCCGGCCTGGGCCAGCTGGGCGCGGTCATTTACTCCGCGGGCCTCATCAGAATCGGCCATCATGACGGACGCGACGTGGTGACCGTCCCCGCGCATGATGGCGACCACGTCGGTGAGATATTCCTCACCCTTGACGTTGCTGGTGGGCACGCGCTTGAGCGCATCGGCGAGCAGCGCGGCCTCGAACGCGTAGATCCCGGAATTGATCTCGGTGATGGCCCGCTGGCCGGGCGTGGCGTCGGCTTCTTCGACAATCTCCGCGAAAGCACCATCGGAATCCCGCACGATGCGCCCATACCCGGTGGGATCCTCCATGACGGTGGTCAGCGCGGTCGCCGCGGCCTTGTGCACGGCGTGCGCGTGCACCAGCGCCGCGAGCGTCTGGCCCCGGAGCACCGGGCTGTCGCCGTAGGTCACGAGCACGGTGCCGTGGTCCAGGCCGACCGTCTCGATCGCGGTCCGTACCGCGTGCCCGGTGCCGCCCTGCCGGTCCTGGGTGACTGGGCGGACATCCGGCGCGTTCTTGGTTAGGTGGCGCACGACCTGTTCGCGGCCGTGGCCGACCACGACGATGAGTTCGGCCGGGGCAAGTTCGCGGGCGGCGGCCAGAACGTGGTCGAGCATGGTCCGGCCGACGATCGTATGCAGCACCTTCGGGAGGGAGGACTTCATCCGCGTGCCCCCGCCCGCGGCGAGGACGATCACGGCTGGGCGGCTCTCACTCACGTCGCGGCGCTCCTCGGTTGCTGCGCTTTACTGCTTCCCTGGCCAACCGGATTTCCCCGCTCCCGGCGTCACCGGCAGCTCGTCACTATGTGTAGGCAAGGCCGTTAACGTGCCCGACGTTGGCAGGATACCGCCCTGCAACTCGCCAGGAGGCGAGGTGTGGCAGGCTTCTGACATTACTCCGCGTCACCTGCGCGGTCTCCGTACCCGGCTGGCGCCGCCTCCTTGCCAGGCTGGCACGGCCCTCCCTCCAGGCCGGTGCAGCGTCATGCCAGAACCAGTGCAGGTCGCGCCAGACTGGCACCGCTCTCCGACAACGGCATCGATTGGTTCCGTGGCTGCCTGCGCATCAGCGTCCGGCGGAGCACCGACCTGTACCGGCGGATCGAAGGCTGGGCCCGCGCGGCTATGACTGAAGCACCTGAAAGTATGGCTGGGGCAGAGGCAAGCCCATCACCCGGCAGTCTCACCAGTCAGGAGGCGAACCAGCTCCCGGGCGAGGATTCGAACCTCGGTTTAGTGGACCAAAACCACTTGTCCTGCCAGGCTAGACGACCCGGGACAGTCTCTCGCCGCACACTCTATCGGGAACCGTAAGTAACCAGGCCGAGGAGTGAGACGGAGCCTACACGTCGCGCTGACCCAACTAGTTCGCGGTAAGCACACCTGCCCCGGCCCACCCAACGCTGAACCGCGGACGCCTAGCGCTGGTTCACGAAGACATGCCTGGCCACTGAGTGTCGCGCGAATCAGGATGCGGTACCTGAATCTCGGATAGTGAGACACCGCGATGGCGCGTTGAGGTTTAAGGGCCTAAATCCAGGTGAATTTCGGGTCAACTCCCTTGCGAAACTTACGGTAACGTAGGTTACGCTGACGTAAGCGTATCCATCCCCGCCCGCGGCACCCCAAGCGAGACGAGGAGCCACGATGACCGCTACTCCCGAAACCACCACTGCCAGCCCACCCCGCGTCACCCGGCGCGTACCCGTCCCGGACATCGAACCCGAGCCCAGCAGCGCCGTCGACCGCTTCCTGATCGGCCTGTTCGTCGTCGTACCCCTGCTTGCCCTGGTCGCGGCCGTGCCGCTGGCATGGGGGTGGGGCCTCGGCTGGCACGACATCGTGATCAGCGGGGTCTTCTACGTGGTCTCCGGCATGGGGATCAGCATGGGCTTCCACCGCCACTTCACCCACAGCTCGTTCAAGGCGGCCAAGCCGCTACGGGTCGCGCTCGCCATCGGCGGCAGCCTCGCCGTCGAGGGCCCAGTGCTGGTCTGGGTGGCCGATCACCGGCGCCACCACAAGTACAGCGACAAAGAAGGCGACCCGCACTCGCCATGGCGGTTCGGCAACGATGCGCGGGCGCTGACCAAGGGCTTCCTGTACGCCCACGTGGGCTGGCTGTTCAACTCCAACCGGACCTCGCAGCAGAAGTTCTGCCCGGATCTGCTGACGGACAAGCCGATACGCCGGGTATCCGACCTGTTCCAGACCTGGGTAGCTGTCTCGCTGCTTGGGCCCGCCCTGATCGGCGGCTTGTGGTCCATGTCGCTGACCGGCGCGCTCACCGCCTTCTTCTGGGGCAGCCTGGTACGGATCTCCCTCCTGCACCACGTGACCTGGTCCATCAACTCCGTCTGCCACACATTCGGCAACGAGGACTTCGAAGTACGCGACAAGTCGCGCAACGTCGCCTGGCTGGCCATCCCTTCGTTCGGCGAATCGTGGCACAACCTCCACCATGCCGACCCGACCTGCGCTCGCCATGGCGCACTCAACGGGCAGATCGACATCAGCGCACGAGCCATCCGCTGGGCGGAACAACTGGGCTGGGCCTGGGATGTCCGCTGGCCAGATGAGCAGCGGCTGACAGGGAAGCTCACCGGACTGCGGGACAAGCAGCTAGGGTCGATGACCAAACGCCTGGTGGAGAACCCGGATGACCGGATGGGTGCGACACGGCCATGATGGGGGAGTGACCAATCCGACCACCGGAACCAACCACCGCAAGCGCATGACGGGCAAAGAGCGCCGCGAGCAGTTGCTCGACATTGGCCGCAGGCTGTTCGCCGAGCGCGGATTTGAAGGCACGTCCATCGAGGAGATCGCGGCCCAGGCGGGCGTCTCCAAGCCGCTCGTGTACGAACACTTCGGCGGCAAAGAGGGCCTTTACGCCGTTGTGGTGGACCGCGAGGTAGAACGCCTGCTCACCACGGCCACCACAATTCTCAGTGGGGCGAACACACGCGAGAAGTTCGAGGCGGCCGCGGTCACCCTGCTGCGTTACATCGAGGACGACTCCGACGGCTTCCGCATCCTGGTTCGCGACTCCCACCCGGCGTCCGGGGCCGGCACGTTCGGCAGCCTCATCAGCGACATCGCGAGCCAGGTCGAGTACATGCTTGGCGACTTCTTCCGCGCCCGGGGGTATGACCCCAAGCTGGCCCCGATGTACGCGCAGATGCTCGTCGGCATGGTCGCGGTGACCGGCCAGTGGTGGCTCGATGCGCGTAAGCCCAAGGTCGACGTGGTGGCCGCCCACCTGATCAACATGGCGTGGAATGGGCTGTCACGGCTGGACCACACGCCGAGCATCTCCGCCGAGGCGAAGAAGCGATCTACCCTGCCGGGGGCCACCAGGTGAGCGGCCTTATGGCCGGCGGGCGACCACGAACACCCGGCGGAATGGCAGGACCGTCCCGTAAGGCGCCGCCGGGTAGGCGGCGCGTATCCGCACCCCATATTCGGCGGTGAAGTCCGCGACCTGCTCGTCGCTGAGCGCGGCCAGGACCGGGCGCAGCCCGCTGCCCCGGTACCACTCCACCACGGGGTCCGGGCCAGGCAGCACGTGCAGGTAGGTGGTCTCCCAGGCGTCCACCGCGCAGCCGGCCCCAGCCAGCAGGCCGAGATACTCCTGCGGATCGCGGGCCTGCCGGTTCAGCCTGAGATCGCCCAGGTGTGGCCACCAGCGGGCGGACCGGGCCAGGTCCAGCAGGATCGCGTGGCTCGGCTGGTCGAAGTTGCCGGGAAGCTGGAAAGCGAGCCAGCCGCCTGGTGAGAGCATGCCAGGCCACCTCGCGATCACATCCAGGTGGTCCGGGACCCATTGCAGTGCCGCACTGGAGACGATCACGTCCACGGCTTGGCGTGGTTCCCAGTCGCTGATATCGCCGAGTTCGAACGAGAGCCTCGGCTGTCTGCCCGGTCCGGCTTGCGCCGATGTGATCATCTCTGAGGAACTGTCCACACCCAGGACCTCCGCGCCCGGCCACTGTGCGGCCAGGGCTGCGGTCAGCTTTCCCGGACCGCACCCAAGGTCGGCCACGAAGCTGGGATCCACCGCCTGCACCCGGGAAACCAGGTCGAAGAAGGCGCGCCCCCGCTCGCTGGCGTAACGCAGGTACTCATCCGGATCCCACATGAACGGCCTCCAATTGTCTCGATATCAAGTTATCTTATGGATCAGCCGTGGATTCTCCAGGTCAAGAGATACGCTGCGGCCATGGGGCAGGCGGCGGGCGAGCACGGCGGCGGTCCCGTGCACATCACACCGGCGGAAAACCCGCGCGACGAGGTGGACGACCTGGTGGCAGCGTGGCGGGCGGAACGGCCCGACGTGGACGTCGAGCCACTGCAGGTGGTCAGCCGGGTGTCGCGGCTGGCCCGGCACACCGACCGGGCCCGGCGGGCCGCGTTCGCCAGCCATGGCCTGGAACTGGGGGAGTTTGATGTGCTGGCGGCACTGCGCCGGCAGGGCTCGCCGTACCGGCTGAGCCCGGGCGCCCTACTGCGCACCACGCTCGTCGCTTCGGGCACCATGACCAACCGGATCGACCGGCTGGAGCAGGCAGGACTGGTCCGCAGGACACCCGACCCGCAAGACAAGCGGGGAGTCCTGGTGACGCTCACGCCGCAGGGGGCCGCCCGGGTGGACGCCGCGCTCACGGACCTGCTGGACGCCGAGCATGCTCTGCTGGCGAGCCTGTCAGCCGGGGACCGGCAGCTCCTGGCCGGCCTGCTCCGCATACTCCTGATCCCCCTTGACGCCTGATCCCCCTAGACGCCGCGAAGCGGCTGGGCCGAAGCGCAGGCGGGGCCCCGGGAATACCCGGGGCCCCGCGCCGCTCGCCAGACTGTTAACAGTTGAAGGCGAACTGGTTGTTGATCGCGTCGAACGTGTCCTTTGCCAGGCCTTGTGTGGCCTTGACCTGGGCGTACCAGCTAGTTCCGCCGGCATTCGACTGGGTGGACGCATAGGCCAGCAGCTGGTTCACCGTCAGACACGAGGCTCCGCCGAACGCGGAACTTGTGTTCTCGAAGGTGCCCGGAGAACTGCAGCTTCCGGACCCGCTACTGCTGTCGATCATCTTGCAGATCATCGTGAGATCGATCGACTGGCTGCCGACCGGGGACGGGGCTCCGATCTTGTTCCCGCCCAGTGCCGGGTCACTGAAGTAGACATCCAGCGCCGTGGCCAGGTCTTGCGCCTTCAGCATCGCGTTCATCGCCGCGCCGCTGGAGTTGGCCGCCTTGATGACGTTGTAGACGTAGGTCGCGACCGCGCTGCACTTGGCGGTGGCGCTCAGGTCCTGGAACGGGTTGAACTGCCGCAGCCAGGTACCGGAGTTGCACACGCCGCTCGTGGACGCGCCGTTGGAGATGATGCCCTGGCCGTTCTTGTTCTGCCAGAAGCCCATCGTCAATGCCCCGGTCTTGGCCGGCCCACAGACCGTGACCGTCTGGCTGGCCGAGCCAGTGGCACCGGTGTCGTTGGTCGTGAACGTTGCGGTGTTGTCATAGGACAAGCACCCGTCCGCCGGAACCGGGATCGACCGGGAGTAGCTGAACGTCTTCGGGTTGTGGTCACCCACACACGCGGTGCCCACCGTGCCGGCGTAGGAGTCGGTCACGTTCACACACTCGTCAACGGTGTTCGCGGTGAAGTTGATGTTCGAGAACGTGAAGTCCGCGCTTCCCGTGTCCAGCAGCGCCCCGTTGTCGAGGAACTGATCTGGCCACGTCACCGTCACCGTGTTGTCCAGCTCGCCCTGTGGCAGCGCACTGAGGTCGCAGGAGTAGTGGAAGTCGGTCTGGACAGCCGCCAGTGTGACGTCACTGCCGTCGGTCACCGTGCAGGAGGTGCTGTCAGACAGCTGGTCGGCCACATTCACCCCAGCCACGCTGACCGGGTCGTTATTCGTGTCGACATTCGGGTTGAACACCGAGATCGTCCCGCTGACATTCACGCCGCTAATGTTGCCGCCGTCATGCGAGGCGCGCACGGTGTAGTTGAAGGTGGCGTTGCCGCCCACCTGCTTCACCAGCGTCTTGTCGGCGTCCTTGCTGATCTGCCAGGTGTAGGTGTTGGTGTAGGCGCCGTTCGCGTCCTTGGTCACCGTCAGCGGCAGGCCGTGCTGTAGCTCTGCCTGCTGCACCTTGAACGCGTCGTACTTGCAGTCCGAGGGGTTGACGGGGTAGCTATCGGCCAGGCTGCAGATCGCCATGATGTACACGCCGCCTGGGTTCAGGGTGTCGGCGTATGGCATAAGGCGGATCTTGTTGGAGTCGAAGTCGTGACTCCCCGAGTAGCTCACCGTGCCGCCAGAAACCGAGAAGGTCCGGTTGGTGTAGGCGTCGAAATCATCCGAAAGGTTTTTCGCGGCACCGTCGTTCGGGTCCGCCTGGCCACCCGGGTCGAGGACGGCGAAGAAGTACGTGCCGTCTCCCACGTAGGCCGTGCTGGGCCCGCCGTTGAGCCAGACGAAGTCCTTGCCGTCGTAGATGTTGCAGTTGACGTCCGGGCTGCCGTTCTTACAGTGCCCGGTACCATCCACGGTCTCATTCACCGTGGTGAAGCCGGCACCGGTGACGGGTGTATTGGCCGAAGCCGAGGTGATAGCCGCGAGGCCGACTACTGTCGTGACCCCCGTGGCCGTCACCAGGCTCACCGTCAATGCGGAGAGCCTTCTGACCCGAATCCACGAGTTGAGCGCCGGGCGTTATCCACAGCTAAGTAGATGATCTTGATGTGAGGTGTCCCGGCGTGCGGGCATGACGATGGCCCGGTTGTGCGCCGGTTCGCGGGTCGGGGTTTCTGCGGTTCCGGGGCCTTGCGGCCTGGCCTGGGGGTGCCGGTGATGGCTGTGCGGCTGCGGGGTGGTGCGGGGTGGCGGTCAGCCGGGGGCTGGCAGGGCGCGGATGGCGGCCAGGATGCCGGGCAGCAGGCGCGGGCCGGGGGCTAGCCGCATGAAAAGCTGCCCGCCGTGGCGGACCAGCCGGGCGGGTACGGCGATCAGGGCCCGGCGCAAGGTGGCGATCATGGCCTTGCCGCCGCGGGTGCCGTGCCCTTCGAGCAGCTCGCCGCCGGATATCAGCCCGGTGAGCTGGTGCAGCCAGGCGGCGATCGCCGCGGCGATCAGCGATGCCCACATCCACGCGGTGTTGACCTGCTCATGGCCAGACGGCAGGTGCCGCAGCGCGGCGCCGTGCTTGGAGTCGCGGAAGATGTTCTCGGCGCTGGTGCGGTGCCGGTACCAGTGCTCGGCGG
>WNGL01003025.1_pt1 | contig 37968 bp, 30 predicted proteins | sample 5400591 | NCBI WGS metagenome assembly WNGL01 (sample SAMN13153377, study PRJNA577476) | soil metagenome | isolation source: 80 cm soil or saprolite under Garry oak tree replicate 1 | place: USA:California | collected 2016-06-15
GCACAGGGTGATTCCCACTTTACTTGTGCCAATTGGAAAAAAGCTTCACTCCCTGCGAGCACAGGGTGATTCCCACTTTACTTGTGCCAATTGGAAAAAAGCTTCACTCCCTGGTCCAAATGGTTGCGTCTTATTCTAATTGTGCAAACATCAAAAAGGCAAACTCCCTGTGGCAGATAAAGTCGTCCTGGTCTAGATGGGCAAGGCTAGACTTTCCCTAACACCCTGACAATATCACGTGTGGTTATGTTGCCATAGAACGGCTGTGCAAAGGCAGAGCTGGAAGTTACCGCATCAAAATCCGCAATACACGCTGGAAATTCCGCTTACATTCTGACTTTGTGAAATCCTCCTCCAGGACCAGCGCCTCTCCCGCCTCTCCCGCCTCTCCCGCCTCTGCTGTATGCTGCTCTGATTGTTCTGCAGCAGTTGTGGCGTCAATGCGGTGCAGCATCTTTCCTTCGGGGAGAGCAACACCTGCCATGTCCAATATCTCTTCGGAGACGAAGACGGGTGAGCCAGTAGCAACGGCCAGCGCGATCGCGTCACTGGGACGGGCGTCGATCTCATGCAGCGTGTTATCACTGCGAATTCTGGCCGTTGCGTAGAAGATCTCCTCTTTGAGTGACTTAATACGGACCTCTTCGAGCACTGCGCCGAGGGAGTGTAGGATACTGGCGATAAAATTTATCGTCATCGGGCGTGGCAACGGAGATTGGCGCAGTCCCCGGTCGATGGCGAAGGCTTCGGCTTGCCCAACCCAGATACCCAGCGCTCGATGGTGAGCCTCATCATGCAAAACGACGACAGAGTATGGAGGACGGGATGCCTCTTTGTTCATGACGGTTACACTGTCAACGACAGAAACCTGGATCATAGTCTTCCTCCTTCGTGCCCATACTTGCGGTACGGACGTTACTTCAAACCATGCTGATAAATCGTCTTTCAGTTGTTTGCGCGCTTTATGCAGACGCCCCTTGACGGCTACAACAGAAATACCGAGGATGACGGCGATTTCACTAAGGCGAAACTGGGCATAGTAGAACAGGAGCGTGGCTTCCCGCTCGGCTGGAGAAAGCGTGTAAACAGAGCGCAAGATCACTTTCGCTACTTCGTGTTCCTCGGCAAGAGCAAGTGGATCGATCACGCCTTCAGAGAGCAGCAAGGGATCAATCAACATCCCGCCCATCAACGCTTCCAATGAGCGTACATCTATCTTTTGCGAACGGAGATAGGTCCGGCAGACGTTCAAGGTGATGCCGTAGAGCCAGCCGGCAAAGCGTCCATCGTTTCGCAGGCGGTCCAGCGAAAGATAGGCCTGGAGAAAAGCCTCTTGCGCTAGTTCCTGGGCAATGTATGCATTGCCTACCATACGCTGAGCGACCCGTTCAGTCATGTGCTGGTATCGCTCAACCAGGTAGCCAAATGCATCCTTGTTGCCATCGCGGGCCGCAGCGAGCAGCTCGGCGTCTGAGTTCTCCCTCATAGTTGTACTTGCCGATCAATGAGAACGAGCATATATCAGCACTCTTCTTCTATGAATATAGTAGTTACCAGCATGCAAAAGGTTACCACTTTGGGGGAAGAAGCAAGGCACATCCCGGCTCAGAAACCCTCCCAACAATGACTCTCCCCTGGAAATAGCCTTATATGTTACCACTTTTCATAAACCAAAAAGAACAATACAGAAAAGGGACCAGTCCCTCCCTTACAAACTCGCCCACCCCAAGCCATACACGAAAAGAAGAAAAAACCATGCCAACCTACACATCATATTCAAAAAATTATCGAGCAATTTGCGCAGTAATTCCCGAAAATAGCGAGCATAGTAAACTCAACTGTTTCCAAAATAAATAGAGCATATTACTCGCTATTTGCGCAAAATAGCGAGCATCCATCCCACTCTCCTCTGGCCTGGTGCGGGTCACTCCGGCCTGGTACTGGTCCCGCACTCCTCGTGAATGAAGGCCTCGGTCATCTCGTGCGCCAGGTCATCGGGATGCTGCACCGGGGGTGACTTCATGAGGTAGGCGCTCGGTCCCTCCAATGTCCCGCTCATGCCGCGATCCATGGCGAGCTTGACCATGCGCACCGCGTCAATGACGACGCCGGCGGAGTTTGGCGAGTCCCAGACTTCCAGTTTTAGCTCCACGTTGAGCGGCACATCACCGAAGGTGCGTCCTTCAAGACGAATATAGGCCCATTTACGATCAGTAAGCCACGGCACGTAGTCTGAAGGACCTATGTGCACGTTGTCCGCGCCGAGGTCATAGTCGAGCTGGCTGGCGACGGCATTGGTCTTGCTAATCTTCTTCGATTCCAGGCGGTCGCGGTCAAGCATGTTGTAGAAATCAGTGTTGCCGCCGACATTGAGCTGCATGGTGCGCTCTAGCTTGACGCCCCGTTCGCGAAAGAGATGCGCCAGCATGCGATGGACGATAGTGGCGCCAACCTGGCTTTTGATATCGTCGCCTATCATCGGAAGGTTGGCTTCTTTGAAGCGCTGCTGCCAATAATTCTCACGCGCGATAAAGACGGGAACGCAATTGACGAAACCGACCCCGGCCCGCAGTATCTGTTCTACGTACCACTTGGTGCCCGTTTCGGAGCCGACCGGCAGGTAGTTGATCACGACATTGGTGCCGCTATCTTTCAGTACTTTCACGATATCGTCTGTCTGACCGGGCGCTTTCTTGATGATCTGGGAAAGATATTTGCCCAGCCCGTCATGTGTCATACCACGATAGACTTTGACCCCGAGATGGGGAACGTCGGCGAAGTGGTAGGTATTATTAGGGGCGGTATAAATGGCCTCGCTGATATCCTTGCCGACTTTGTTCTGGTCAATATCAAAGGCCGCTGAAAATTCAATATCGTTAACGTGATAGCCTGCCATGTCGACATGCATGAGGCCGGGCACAAAATCCTCGGCTTTTGCGTCGCGGTAGTAGTGAACGCCCTGCACGAGCGAGCTGGCGCAGTTGCCTACGCCAATGATGGCTACACGTACTTTCTTCGATTGTGTCATTTTGCTCATTCCTTTCACGAAATATCCTCAGCACTACTGGTGGATGGCCGTACATATGCCAACGCCTCTCGGCCAATGGTTATTCCTTGCCGCTCCTCTTGTCTGATTGGGTTATACTGAAAACATAAGCTCTGTCATAAGATGGAAGCAATAAACAGTCCAAACAGGCTCTCCATCCTTCCGGGGGAAACCCCCCGTAGGGGCGGGGGCGGAGCTTTCACGGGTAGGTTTTTGGAAAAGGAAGGAGAAAGAAGTGACAAGACGTGATAATCTGGTACGATAGAACAAAGTACGTCTCATATCGAAACAGGAGAACATCATGTCTTGTCGAGAAACAGTATCGCAGTGGGAAACCATCGTGTCAACGCATTTGCCGCACTTGAGTCGACCGCAAGCCCGCGTGTTGGCGTGGTGGAGTTATGGCATGGTGCTGGCGAAATCGTGTGGCATCACCAACGTGGTTGCCATCCTCGCACCGCTGCTCAAGCAATCCGAGTCCAGCATGAGGCAGCGTTTGCGCGAATGGTGTTACCCCATCAAGCAGAAGAAGGGAACGCATCGGCAAGCGTTGGAGGTGAACCGGTGCTTTGCGCCCTTGTTGCGATGGGTCTTGAGTTGGTGGGATCCGGGCGAGCATCGTCTGGCTTTGGCGATGGATGCCAGTACGCTGTCCGATCGCTTCACGGTGCTAGCGATCAGCGTGCTCTACCGTGGCTGCGCCATCCCCGTGGGCTGGAAAATCGTGCGCAGCAATGAGCCGGGCTCGTGGGAGCCGTACTGGAAGGAGCTGTTGAGCCAGTTAGCAGAAGCGGTGCCGCCCGACTGGCTGGTGATCGTGTTAGCCGATCGTGGCTTGTATGCCAAGTGGTTGTATGAGCACCTTGTCAGCCTGAAGTGGCATCCCTTCTTGCGCATCAATCGCACGGGCAAAGTGCGTCCAGCCGGGGAAAGCCACTTTCGCTGGCTCTCGAGTGTGGTGCCGCAGGTGGGGATGAGCTGGAGTGGGACGGTGGACTGTTTCTCGGAGGCGACGTGTCGCTTACCATGCACGAGGCTTTCACGCTGGGACGAGCCATACACGGAGGCATGGCTCATTGTCACTGATTTGGCCCCGCAGGCAGCCAATATCGTGTGGTACAGCAGGCGTAACTGGATCGAGGCGGGGTTCAAAGATACCAAACGCGGGGGATGGCAGTGGCATCAAACCAAGATGAAGGATCCCGAGCGAGCGGCGCGCTTGTGGGTGGCGATGGCCGTGGCGACGTTATGGGTGGTGAGTGTGGGAGGGCAGGCCGAGGCGACGAAGACGTGCAGCGGGCTGGCGGCCTTGCCTGAGCAGCATATTGCCCGACGCACGGCCACGAAGCGATCACAGCCGCGGCTCTCGAGTTGTTTTGGGCAAGGGATACGGCTGATCCTGGTGGCCTTGCTTCCGCACGAGGATTGTCCCGTCGGCTGTTTCCTGGCGGAACCGTGGCCCAGCGAACTGCTTCCGCGCAAGAAACCCACGGGCAAAGGCAAAGAGAAGAAGAAAAAGAGTCACGGGCAGAAGCAACGCTGGCGAGAGGCGCGTCGGGCTTCCAAGGCGGCTTCATGAGAAACCTACCCGTGAAAGCGGAGAGGACGTGGGGTGGGGACCCTTGGGTCGCCCTCGTCTCTCTTTCCCCCTCAAGTCTGAACAGTATCGATTTTTTGAGCGACTTGACAGGGACATAGTGCAGGTAAGAAAATATAGTAACACACAAAAGATTAAATAACAGAAGATTACCACCATATGCAACAATATAACATCAACACTTCTACCAGCAGCCCTTTGCCACCATCGAACGGTACTTCTCGGGAACAACAACCTGCAGGTCTGTCTCTGGACATGCAGGAAGCTGCTCGCGCCGCTGAACGGGCCCGTCTGCGGCAGGGTATTATGCATGTGCGTATTCGCCACTTTTATTGCACTCTGGAGGAGATGTTCGATCCCTCCTTGCATGGCCAAAGTTTTGTCGTGGGGACCGGCACAGGGAGACCAAATGAACCGGGCCGTGTTATTGATGCTTCTCCTGCCGCGATGCGCCTGGGCGTCAGTCCCGGGATGCCTTTGCGGCGCGCTAAGGGTATAGTTCCGCGTACTCGTTTTTTGCCGGCCTCGTATGATCGCTATCAACCTGTATTGCAAAGCTTGCGCGAACGGTATAAAGCCTATTCTCGTATTATTGAATCGATACCTATCGCGGACACTTTTATTGATCTGCGTGGCTGTGAAATTCCATTTGACTCGCCCGTCGCACTGGCTGAGCGCCTATGCGCGGAGGTGGCTGAGATGGGATTGACCGCGCTGATTGGGATCGCCAATGGAAAGGCAGTTGCTGAACTCGCCGCGCTAATGAGCCGCAAAAATGGACGCCAGGGTGTATTATATATCCCTGCTGGGCGCGAAGCATCATTTGTACAGACGTTACCGCTTTCGATGCTCTTGCAACTGCGCGCCGCAGGTGCAGGTATCCCGAGTGCGTTGCCAGACCTGGGAGAGCAAGTAGAGAATTCTGGCTCGCGTCCGCCAGAGGTCGAGGGGAAGAGCGAACAGGTGGACTCGGTAGCAGTAGCTGAACTGGTGGCACACCTGCGAGATTTCGGTATAAACTCTTTCGCCCAGGTAGCAGCGTTGACGGAAGAGGGTTTGCGCCGCCGCCTGGGGCGCCTAGGCTCGTGGGTGTATCAGGTTGCCTGTGGCGAGGATACCAGCCTCGTTGTGCCTGACGCACCTCCTTTAAGCCAGAATGCACGCGTGCGTTTTCATACTCCCACAGATGCAGACGAAACCTGTGCCGCTGTTCGCAAACTTGCTAACTATCTGGGAGAGCGTTTAAGGGAGCAACGGCTGAAAGGTCAGACCATTGCGTTGATGCTCTGGCCTCATCGCAACGTGCAGCGGGATACGCGCAGGCTGCTGATGAATGAAGAAGGCGAAGAGGTGGCCGTCACTGCCGCCGAGGAGACGATTGGTGGTCAGATGATTCTCTCTCGCCATACGGATGAGGCTGATGTGATTGCTAATCACGCTTTGATGCTCTTTGCGCATTATCACCGACCGGCTTACCGCTACTTACAAGTACAGTTACGTATTGGAGATATCGTGGCGATAACGCAGGCTTACTATCCGCCCCTCGCGCGGGCCAGAGGTAGGGCAACCCGTAAGTTATAGCCAGCCCGATAAAGATTATAGTGGAATAATTCACGGCTCCTGGTGAAACACTTGAAACAGTGAGCCACATCGACTCAAACTTGTGTGAAACACCTGATACACCTGATACACCTGATACACTTGAAACAGTCAACATCGCATGAGTCGCAATAATGGCATTTTCACGATAATTCACAGACGCTGCATTTGAAGCCAGTGTAGCTAGAAAATACTTGCTGCGGTTTGCTACAATTACCTGTGGGGAAGACATAATTGTAACGCTACGTTCCACTAAAACGTACTAATAATTAAGACTTTGTTGGCGAATGACACATAAAGTGAAATGTCCGGGTGAAGGGAAAGAAACGTTCCTTTGCCACCATGCACACCCCGGCTTGCGAAGCCGTCACATAGTTGGGGCGATGCCTTGTGCTCCCCCTGTCTGGGGGCATATGCTCGCCTTGTGACGGGGCCGATTCAACTCGCTTGCGAAGCCGTCGCATAGTAGGGGCGATGCCTTGTGCTCGCCCGGTGACGGGTCGACCCTTGCGGTCGACCTGTCGCGGCTTTCCCTTGCTCTATTTTTATTTGTACCGGCTGGGGGCGGAATATGTCCGACACGTTACCGAACAGCGGCCCTTTAGAGACTGGTAGAACACCTGCTGAAGAAAACCTTGAGGATAGTCAAATAGCTGATATAAATATATCGGTTATAATACCATCAACCGTATCAGCGCCTCCTGTTCTACCAGCTCCTCACCCTCGGCGCAAAAAGAAGACCCTCAGGATAGTTATCCCTCTGTTGTTGCTGGCTTTAAGCGGTACGATCATTTCCGCCGCCCTGGCTATAAACTTTGGTATAGGCGCTTATACTACCTATACGACCCTGCGCAGCGAAGCCTATGATGGTATTCAGCACCTGCTCAACGTGAAAACAGTTTTTACTGGCCTCAAAATCCATCCAACTGGCTTTCTTGATCTGGGCAAATTGCATCTTGCGCAGAAAGAGTTTAGTACTGCTCACAAGGATTTTCAGCAGGTCCAGTACACTCTCGATCATGCTGCTGTTATCGGCACGGTCGTACACTATTTTCCCCAGTATAGCAGCCAGGTTACCACGACTCGCGCCCTTAGCCAGATTGGGATTGAAGTTACAAATATCGGGCAAGAGCTTATTCACGCAGCGACGATACTCGCGCCATCATTCCGCGAACCGCTACTCAATGCAACGAACAAGCCGCTAGTTACCCCGGCTATGCTTGAGCTTGTGCGCACCACCATCAACAATATCCTGCCGATGTTGCGTGATATCCAGACACAGAGCCATAAGTTTTCGCTGGAGGCCCTGCCAGCCAATATAAGCGCTCATCAGCGCGCCCAATTGGTGCAGTTGCTCCAGTTGCTTCCACAGGCGCAAACGGACCTGGTACAGGTCCGTAATCTGCTGGACGCCGCTGGATGGATGCTTGGTGTGAACGAACCGCGTACATTTCTTGTCCAGACCATGGACCGGGCTGAGCTGCGTCCAACAGGAGGATTTACCGGGCAATACGGCGAACTTTCTATTAACGGCGGACGAGTTGCTCCATTCTCACTCAGGGACATCTCGCTGGTAGAGTACGTCGAAAATAGTCCCACCCTTGGGGTCAGAGCGCTTCCGCAGTATCGCAGCTGGTGGCCTTTTGCTAATTGGGGGTTGCGTGACTCAAATCTGTCTGCTGATTTTCCGACTTCCGCCCAGATCGCTATCACTAAATACAAAAGCGAGGTTGGTCACCAGGTCGACGGAGTGATCATGTTCACTCCTTTCTTGATCGAGCATATCTTACAGGTCATTGGGCCTGTTGAGGTGCCCGGTTATAATGACGCGATTACGGCTCAGAACCTTGAAGAACGCTTGCATTACTACCAGCTGGATAACGTTGGCATACTCAAACAGCTTTATCAACCTGGCGATAAAGCGACGTCCAGCCGTAAACGTTTTACCGCCCTATTGGCGCACTTGTTGGTAGATCGTCTACGTCAGGCTCCCCCAGACGAGATTCTTGCCATTGCTCAGCAGGTGCTCTATGATGTGAAGACAAAGGATTTGCAAATTTATGTGACAAATCCGCAAGTAGAGGCAGCGCTGGTACAATTTGGTGATTCTGCGCAGATTGATCGCTCCACGACACACGATGGGTTATACGTTGTCCAGGCGAATATCAGCGCCAGCAAAGCCTCTCAGTATGTAAGAACCATTATGCATGACACGGTGACCCTGAATGCTGATGGAGGCGCTACACATCTCATGCAATTGCGCCTGGTGTACAACCAGGTTGGGCCAGTATATGGCTATGATACGTATCATGACTATGTGCGTGTGTATGTCCCTCCAACGAGTAAATATTTGTGGGGAGATGGCTTTGACACCGGGATACCACTCTGTGGCGCGTTCTATTCTGCCTGCGCGTCTACAGATGTATATCCAAACCATGAACTGCTGTGCCCGACCGGTCAATCCCAGCCAGGGGCGGCCGCCCCTTCGCTCAGCGACGAGAATGGTGGGCGCTGGCATCCACTGGATACCGTGGGACCGCCGACTAGTTTTCAAAGCGATGAACCCGGGCGAGCGATGTTTGGAGGTTGGGTGATCGTGCCCAAAAACTGCACGATGACTGTCACTCTCTCGTGGTATGTTCCGCCAGCAGGGCATACCACTCCTTATACTCTGCTGGTGCAGCGCCAGACGGGTACCTTTCCCGAATTAGATCTCACCATTCTGCCGTCTCCTGGCAATTGTGGCGTGCTCAAAACCGCGGGGCAATACTTTAATGGTATCCTCGGAGAAGATACAAACTTTGTTTTGAGAAACTTCCCGGTAGGAGAAAATGTGAGAGCAGGATGTTACCCACAACCGGGAGTATAAGCGTAAGTATTGACACTGACATATCCCTCTCGTATACTGCTTTTGCAAACATCGCGGTGTGCTTTTCGTCATGGACGCGAATTTGGCGTATTCCGGGTACAGTGTGGAATAATAAGTAATATGGAACAATCGGCTCTGCTTACAATACTACGGACAGAGACTGTCTACCGTTTTCGACTCGAACTGCCTGAGGGTTCATCTCAAGGAGATCAGGAATACAGTATTGATCTCACACCCGAGATACGCCAGCGCCTGCGACGCGCTTTACAAGCGGCTGCCCAACAAATGCAGGCAATTGAGCAAGCTATGGCCCAGGCGACTGCCCAACAAATGCAGGCAATTGAGCAAACTATGGCCCTGGCAGATGTAAAACGCCAGACAATGAAGACGAGCGCCAACAATGATTCTTTGCTCAACCTGGGACGCTTCCTATTTGATCATCTGCTGCCCACCCGGATACAAGAGGCGCTCCGTCACCTTGACACGCCACTTATTATCAATACCAACACACCTGACATTCCCTGGGAGTTATTGTTAGATAGCAAAACGAAACCCGGGCGTTTTCTTTGCCAGCACCTCAGTATAGGTCGGCAGGTGGCCGGTGGTCTTGATGGGGCACCTCGTCTCCCTGTATCGGAGCGGACTACGCGAAAAATAGGGCGTCGTGAAGCACAGGGTCTGACGGTATTGTTTCTTGTAAACCCTGGCGGTGACCGTCCTGTGGCCGAAGAAGAGGTTGCCACGCTCTGCACAACCCTGCCCGAATCGGTGTCGCGTATCATTCTCTATCGCCAGCAGGCGAATCAGCTGGAGATGAAGATGCGTATCAGCGCAGATTCACCGCATGTGCTTCATTATGCCGGGCCGTTGCCCATTACCAGGGGAGAGGAACCTGTCCTGGTTCTTGGAGGTAGTTCCCGTTTAGATAGCGCTGTCCTCGAACAATTATTGCAGCCGTTACCAAGGCGTCCCCTGGTTTTTCTGAGCTATCATGAAAATGAGCGGCAGAGTCGCAATGGTAGTTCGGTCCCAAGCCAGCAGGAACGGGAAGAATCCATGGAGAAACTGGCGCGTAACCTGTTAGTGTCGGGGGCAGGCGCTGTGCTGGCTATGCGCTGGCCTGTCAGCACTCAGCGCACGCGCGAATTTACGGTGCTCTGCTACCAGGATGTGGCGGATGGAGTGGCACTTGGTGAAGCAGTGCGCCGGGCGCGATTAAGTATGGCGCAGCATCACCCGGAGGACACATCCTGGATGTCTTTTGTGCTCTTTGGCGACCCCACGCAACGCTTAGTGACTGCTTCTGCTTCAAGCAAAGAGCGTAGCAACGAACCGCGCTTTGAGGCATTTGATGATAACCACCTGATCCCTCCTATGATGTCTTCCTCGAACACGCTTGAACGCCGTTTTTTGCAGGAAGTGCTGGGCCTTGCTTTGATGGAAGCGCGGCGTATGCACAAGGACTACCTGGGGACTCCCCATCTTTTTATCGCTCTCACAAAGCTAGATGGCGGGTGTACACAGGATGCGCTGCATACCCTGGGCTTCTCTCCCAAACAGGTGCGCGATGTTATTCGCCTGGCGCTGGGCAATGGGAAAGCCACCAGTGATACGCCAATTCTCCCAACTCGCCGTTGTAAGGAGATCCTGCAGACGGCTGAGCGCAATGCCATACTCTCTGACTCACCTACAATAGACGAGCGAGCAATCGCGCAGGCAGTATTGAGTGAAGGGGATGGCGTCACACATGAATTACTCACTAAACTGGGCATTAATCCAGCGCAATTGATAGAGCTTATCCTGGCCAGCAATGCGCGTGCGCTGCTCGAACTGCTGCCATATATCAGCGCGAATCCGGCGGACGCATCCGTTGAGCTTCCAGTAGGGGTAAGCCCCGATGTTGTGGCTAAAGGAAGCAATTCGGTTCTGGAACGCCTGGGGCGCGACCTGACCAGGCAGGCCAGTCTGAAACAGTTGACGCCCCTGATTGGGCGCGCGAAAGAACTGCGTCTCCTCATGCAGACGCTGATGCTCAAGGATCGCAATAATCCCGTCTTGATTGGCGATTCAGGAGTTGGGAAGACAACCATTGTGGGCGGCCTCGCCCAGCGTATCGTCGATGGGAAGGTCCCTGCCGAATTGCGTGGCAAGCGCCTGATCGAACTCTCTGCCAGTTCGCTGGTTGCTGGCACCAAATACCGCGGTGAATTTGAGGAGCGGCTCTTAAAAGTTCTTGAGGAGGCAGAGAGCGCCGGCAATATCATTCTCTTCATTGATGAAATGCACCTGCTCATAGGAACGGGGCGTGCCGCTGATGGCAGTATTGACGCGGCGGGTATTCTAAAGCCCGCCCTGGCCGGTGGTCGATTGCGCTGTATTGGCGCCACCACCGCGCAAGAGTACCGCCTGATTGAAAAAGATGCCCCAATGGAGCGCCGCCTGCGCCCGGTAATCATCGAGGAACCAACCCCCGAGGAGGCCCTCACTATTCTGACAGGTATGCGGGATCTCTATGAGCAGCACCACAACGTCAGTATTACCAAAGAGGCTCTCCACGCCGCGGTGCATCTTTCTGTGCAGTACCTGCCCAATTTGCGTCTACCCGACAAAGCGTGCAGTGTTCTGGATGAAGCCTGTTCGCAGGCGCGTGTCTTCTCAATGGAAGATGCAGCGGCAGAGGGAGCGGATCAAGAAGATGATCTCGAAGATCTGGATGAGTTGCCTGTGATCACTGCTTCAATGATCGCTGAAGTAATCTCACACCGCACAGGTATACCCGTTCGGGCACCAGGACGCGAGGAACGGGATCGCCTGTTGAACCTGGAATCTCGCCTCAAAGCAAGGGTTATCGGCCAGGATGAGGCAATCAGCCGTGTTACGCAGGCCATACAAGTGGCCCGCGCCGGTCTGAAGCCGCGTAACCGTCCTGCCGGTATCTTCCTCTTCTTGGGACCGACAGGGGTCGGTAAGACCGAACTGGCGCGCGCCCTGGCGGCAGAAGTCTTTGGTTCCGACGAATACCTGATTCGCATCGATATGTCAGAATACATGGAGAAGCACGCGGTCTCGCGCATGGTTGGCGCTCCTCCTGGCTATATCGGGCACGACCAGGAAGGTCAATTGACTGGCAAGCTGCGCCGCCGTCCTCATTGTGTCGTCTTGCTGGATGAACTAGAGAAGGCCCACCCGGAAGTCTTTGATCTCTTCTTACAAGTGTTTGACGCCGGTCGTTTGACAGACGCCCAGGGCCATACCGTCGATGCTCAGCATGCCATATGGATAATGACTTCTAACGTAGGTACCGATATGCTGGGGCGATCAATGCCCAGTGGCTTCCGCGCCACGATGAAAGGAACAGCGGAGGAGATGCAGCGCGACCGGTTACTAGAGCGCTTGCGCCAGACCTTCCGCCCTGAATTCCTCAATCGTATCGATGAAGTGGTAATCTTCCATCCATTGGGACAGGAACAGGCGCGCGCCATCACGCGCCTGCAGATGAATGAGCTAGGCGCTCGCCTGCTTGAGCAAGGATTGACTTTACACGCGGATAACAGTGCTATCGACCTGCTCTGTAAAGAAGGCTTCAGCCAAACGCAGGGAGCGCGGCCCCTGCGTCGTGCCATTGAACGCTTGCTGACCGTGCCACTCAGCCTGCGCATCCTCCTCGCCAATATACCCGAGCATGGAGAAGTCCACGTGAAGGCCAGGGATGGGCATCTCGAGATCGATATTCGTGAGCCTGGGCAGGTTGAGATTGTTCAGCCTGAAGTCCTCTTCTAAGCGGGATGGAGAACGTTGTTTGCACAAACTTGTCGGTAAATAGAGAAGATTCTTTCCTTGTCTTATATACAGATTAACCAATTCATCCGGACACTCGTAGGGGCCGATTTATCGTGCCCAGCGCCGATTTATCGGCCTCGGTGGCTATTCCGCTCTCCGGATTATTGAGTAAATGTGCATGTAAGACATGAAGGCAAGTGTAGTCAAGGATGGAGGTCACTTTGTGATATGATAAATTGTAGAAGAAAATACATTTGATTGGACCGACTACACTTCTGCATGTCCTGTTCAATACCATAAACATTCAAGAGGAATATGTTTCATGAAAGCCGTCAAGACTCATGTTGGGCGTTGTGATACCTGCGGGGAGCCGGCTGCCTATGCGCAGCTGCTGCCGGGCGGGCGAAAATTTCTTTTTTGTGAGCAACATGCTCCCTTACTCGTGAAAAAACAGGCTGAGGCGACTGCGGCAGCCGCGGAAAAAGAGAAAAAGTAAAAACTAATCAGCCATTGGCAGTTGAATGTGAAAGGTGGAGCCTTCTCCCGGAATACCGCTACTCTCGATCCAGATTTTCCCCTCCATTGCCTCGATCAGGCGGCGAGAGATATAGAGACCCAGGCCGGAACCACGTATGGGGCTATTAATGTCTCTTTCCAGGCGCACAAAACGCTTAAAGAGGCGTGCTTGATGCTGCGGCGCAATGCCCAGGCCTCTATCCCTCACGCTGATAACGACATGACGTCCGTGATCAAAGATGGCACGTGCAGTGAAGACAATCGGTGAAAGTGGTGGCGAATATTTTAAGGCATTGACGCTAATATTGACGAGCACCTGGCGTAGTTGCCCCTCGTCTGCTCTTATGTTCAGTCGGGCCGGGATGTCTAGGTGAACTTCGCGTTGTTCCTGCGTCAACTGAGGCTCAATGAGATTGAGCACACTAGTAATCATGGCTTGCACGGATACCGACTCTAAATGGACAGGGTGAATACCGGCCTCCATCTCCAGACGGCTGACATCCATGACATTATCAAGGAGCACGACCAGTTCCTCACAACTTCGGCGGGCTTTTTGCAGAAATTCCTTGCGTTGCTCAGCCGGCAGCGTTTCACCGTACTGTACCATCAGTTCAATATATCCCTGAACGGCAGTCAACGGCGTACGCAATTCATGGGACGCGGTCATCATAAACTGATCTTTGAGCTGGTCAACCTCTTGCAGGCGGCGATTGGCCTCACGCTGCCTCTGATAAAGTTGCGCATTTGTCAACGCAACAACCGCTTGTTCAGCGAAATCTTGTGCCGGGAGTAATTCAGCGCTGGTTAACGCGTGCTTTTCATGAGTGCCTGGTGGCAGAGAACGAGCCAGTATGAGCAAGCCAAGAGGATCTCCGCCGGAAATTAACGGGGCAAAAATGGCTGAATGCACAGAACGCCGTACAAGCATTTCTCGTAGTAACGAGGTGGGAAAGCCATTGATGATCTCCCTGGATGCAGTATATGTTGGATAAGAGCCAATTATTTTTGAGCGCGAGGAAATGGCGGGTATAGCCAGGGCTTTATTATACCGGGGAACATTGAATTGCATCAATAGCGGCTGTAGCTCCGTAAGAGCCTGTGCTTCGTATTCGTTTTGATAGATTGGTGGCCAGTCGCTTAGTGTCGTAGGAGGCTCATGATCGTCTGCATAGAGAGCAAGTGGTATGAGTGTGCCACCATTTACTATGCCATAAAGTAACGCATAGTCAGCACGCAGAGCAGTGGCAGCCTCGGTGCAAATGAGCTCTTGAATTTCGAATGGCTCTACGGCGGCCGCGTTTAGACGTGCCGCAATATTTGCCATCGACTTCGCAATAACCTCTTGTTCATATGATAGTTGGTAGAGGCGTGTGTGTTCGATATTCGGAGCGACCTGTTCCGCGTACGCTTTCGCGAGCATTTTGTCATGCTCGCGAAAATGTTTTTCAGTGCGGCTGGCAAAACCTAAACTACCTAAATGTTTCCCCTGGTAGATCAAAGGCATAAAGAGCGTTGTGAAAATGTTTTGTTCCTGGTGCCATTTCTCTACCTCTGACGGCAGCTCAATGTTGTGTGCTATCCAGGTCACATCTTTTTCGGTCTCTAGAAGCAGTGTAATGTGCGGAAGATCCGTGTCCTCGAGTCGCCATGTGATAGACTCTGATGAGGAAGATGTAGCGGCATGGATAATGAGACGAGATTGTGCATAGAGTGGATGATCGTCCTTGTCGATGAGAATGAGTAGAGAAGCATCAAAGCCAAGGTCAGAAGTAGCTATCTTGACGATGTGTTCAAGAAGTTCGTCGAGTTCAAGAATATTGGAAAGCTCTGTCCCCAGGAGTCGCAGGTGCTCGGCCTCCTGGCGGCTCTGCTCTCGCTCTCGCAGAAGAACTTCATTCTCAAGAGTGGTGATGAAATAGCGAACTGCGACCAGGATACCAACAATGGCGGTGAGGATTACCATAAAGAATGTTCGATCGCTATGGAGTGAGTTATCACTAACCGCGCTATAAATCGTCAATATGAGTAAAACGGCGAGCGGAAGGTAGATCAACGTACTTTGCAGTAATACATTGCGGCGCTGTAATTTTTTACCTTGACGAAATAATTCTGTTTCTCTCTGCACAGCTACCTGGTCAGGGAGTGTCTGTCCACTGTATGCCCGGTACGCGAGTGCAGAATATTGATAGAGGGCCGCGAGGCCAAACAGAAAAAATCCTATAAACCAGAACGGGTCGATAAAGATCATGCCGGTGTAATACGTGCCAATTGCCAGGGTATACGCATATCCAATATCAGCCCAGATTTGGCAGAGGATACCGATGGTAAAGATGAGCAGAGAAGTGCGGAGGACAGGTTCCGTGCGCCGCTGAACAAGTAATACTACGGCAAGTATAAGCAGCATATCCCAAAAAGGGTAGGATAGTGTAACGAAAAACGTATAGAGCGATTCATTGGCATTTTTATTGGCCATAAATACTGTACTGATGAAAAAAAACCAGCTTACCCCCAGAATGCAGAGTGTCGTAATTACTGAATCAAGAGCTATCCGCTTACGGAAGGGAATGGCTGAGGGCATAATGAGTAGCGCGACAAACGTGAGCGGATAGAAAAGGGTAAACCCGATATCGCCAGGGGAGGGTACTGTGTCTGAGACGCCTTTTAACTGGAGATACGTAAAATAGATTCCACCGAAACAATTCGCCAGCAAGCCTAAACCGACGAGGAGCCAGGCCAACTGGTAATGCCGTTCCAGGTGCAGAGGGCCGCGGCGCGCTCTGTAGGCGGTGATTAAGGCCCAGATAGCGCCAATCATTGAAGATAGGGGGTACATGATGTTCGATAGACGCATTAAGCCTTGATCGCCGCCGATGTGAAAGAGAGACCAGAAAATAGAGATGGTAGCTAACACTACAAAGATGGTTGTAGCTATGTAGTTTTGCCGGCCCAGCTTTTGCAAATATTCACGAGTGAGCACATCGTTTATTTTTGCTTTCAATGGGTCCCTCGGTGCCTGGTTTGGGCTATTCTCTCTACCTGTTCGCAATCTATATGATTTTGTATTATTCTGTATGATACTAAGGATAGTATATACAAAGTTCCGCTGTTTGTCACTTTTTCGGTACAAAAGAGGGCGGTTTCTCATGCAGCTGCTTATTATTACATCAGCGATAGTAGGTGCTGAAGTCACAAAAGCGCAGCAGCCATTTTTACCCATTACTCCTGAAGAGATTATTCAGTCTGCCGTGGAGTGTTACGAGGCTGGTGCTGCGATCATCCATATCCATGTGCGTGATGCCGGGGGCAATGCGACACAGGATGCGCAACTTTTTCGCCAGGTTGTGCAGGGGATTCGCTCGCGTTGTGACGTGATTACAAGGGAAATATTACAACTCAATCGCTTTGAATAGTGGTGAAGATGCACATTGACATAATCTTAGCTTGCGTGTTACTATGCTATTGTTAGATAATCGATAGTACGCCGTGCAGCGAGACGCTGTGCTGTACTTAATACTGGTCAGCAACATGATGTATATCCTTCACTTTATCCAAATGAGCGACTTAGCCGCGTAGGCGATCACGCCGGGCCTATGCGGCAGGAAGTGGCGCTATCAAAAGCATCTACCCGCACACGGGTACCGCCCGCAACTGCGAGTAGTATCTTCTGTTCGCCTTCTCATTGACCAGCAAACGTATCTTCCTCGCTTCTATCCTCGGGTGTATCGCCATAAGGGGCACTCCCTGTCCTCGTGCCTGCGGCGGTTTTTTGTTTTCAGAGAGCCAGGGAAGTCAGCCCAACTTACAAACTTTTTACTATATTCCTGAGTGTGTTTTCTCATATTCCATTTACCTCTATAAAAATCGTTGTACATATTCTTAATAAGGGGTAAAACTCATGTCAAATGTACCTGATAAGATGCAAGAAGAACAGTTTCTTGATGTAGAAGTGGTGGCTGCACCAAAACAACGCCCAACAAAACCATTATGGCGCAACCGTGATTTTCTCTTACTGATAAGCGGCCAGGCTGTGTCCTCTGTGGGTTCGCAGGTCTCGCTGGTTGCGTTTCCGCTACTCATTCTCGCGTTGACGAACTCGCCGGCACAGACCGGCTTAATGACGGCTCTACGTGGGTTGCCCTTTGCACTTTTTTGCCTGCCTGCCGGTGCGCTGATTGATCGTTGGGATCGCAAGCGTGTCATGATCATCTGTGACATAGGTCGAGCTATTGCCCTGAGCAGTATTCCGCTGGCCCTCGCTTTTGGCCATCTGACATATCTGCAACTCTATGCGGTCTCGTTGGTTGAGGGGACGCTCTTTGTCTTTTTTAACCTGGCAGAGACGGCCTGCCTACCCCAGGTTGTGTCGAAGGAGCAGCTACCCGCCGCCGTGGCACAGAATGAGGTTCTGTACTCAGTATCGAGTGTCGTTGGTCCGGCCCTTGGCCCCATCCTGTATGGTATCGGCAGGTCCATCCCGTTTCTCGCTGATGGCATCTCCTACGCAGTCTCAGCTATCTCACTGTTTTTCATCAAAACGGAGTTTCAGGAAAAGAGAGATGTCGAACCACGGAAACTATGGACTGAGATAGGTGAGGGTATGTCCTGGCTCTGGCATAATCCGCTGGTGCGTTTCATTGCAGTGCTGACATTTGGCCTGATCACGCCTTGTTCAGGCTATGTGCTGATTATTATCATATTGGCGAAGGACTTGCATGCATCGAATGTGGTGACGGGCCTCATTTTCGCTGGTGGGGGTATTGGCAGCGTCGTCGGAGCCTTACTGGTGGTTCCGCTGCAGAAGCGTTTCAGTTTTGGGCAGTTGATGATCGGCACTGCGTGGTTCTGGGTACTGGGGTGGATACTGTATGCTTTCGCCTTTAATCCATGGGTCTTGTTAGTGGCTAACCTGGTGGGCTTTGTGGTGGTGCCAGTCTATATGATGGTGCAGTTTAGTTACCGGCTTGCCTTGATCCCGGATCGTCTGCAGGGGAGGGTGAACAGCGTCTTTCGCCTGATCGCCTTTGGCAGTCAACCTATTGGCCTGGCTCTGACAGGAGTTTTGCTCCAGGTAATAGGCCCTATTGCTACGGTGGTGGTGCTCGCTATCCCACAACTCGTGCTGGCAATAGTGGTTACACTCAATCCACATGTACGGAATGCGCCTCGCATAGCTGAGGTAGTGCAAACCCAGTAGGGGCACAATTATGCTGTTTAAGATCATTATTGGGCCCCTACAGCTGGTTTTGCTTATCCGCGGTACTGTGGGTTTTGCGGCGTTTGAGGATACTGCGGATTTTGTGGATACTGCGGATTTTGTGGATAGGGTTGATTTGGCGGGAATTGTTGACCTCTCATCATCCGGAGCTGATTAAGCTCGGCATAAATGGGCCACTCGGCAAAGGCGAGGATCAGGATCATGACTAGGTTTGCTATGGGAATGAACATCAGCAGGCTTAGCGCTCCATTGTATCCCGCTTTGGAGAATATTCTCCACCAGACGATGACGGCAAAAACGATTGAGACTATTCCGATAATCCCGGCAATCAGGCCAAAACTTGCCATTGCGGCGGTTAATTGGTCTGTGGTTGTTTGGTCCATGTTATCTGCTCCTTCTAGTGATGATATTTATAAAATGTGACTATGTTAACCAACCTTGATCATTATATTATAAATCAGTGTCGAGGTAAACAACGGTTCCTCATGGGAAAGGGGTTAAAAATAGTTTGATGAAATACCGCCATCGACCATGAGCCATGCACCCGTTGTCCACGAGGATTCATCGGAAGCCAGGTAGAGTGCCATATAAACAATATCTTTTGCCTCTCCGAAGCGGCCTAGCGGAATACGATTGAGCCGCAGATCACGGGCCTCTTCACTCGTCCAGAGGACTCGCAACAGTGGAGTCTCGATAGGGCCAGGGCAAATTGCATTGCAGCGTATGCCATGACGGCCATATTGCACGGCGAAGGATTTGGTGAGCGACAACATACCACCTTTGGAGGCTGTGTAGGCATCTTGTGGGACGCTACAGCCCATGAAGGCGACAAATGAGGCCACGTTGATGATGGAGCCTTTGCCCTGTTTTATCATGTGAGGAATGGTGTATTTGGAACAGAGAAAGGCGCTTTTGAGGTTGATATCCATGATTTTATCCCAGGTGGCCTCGCTTATATCCGTCACACTGCCGTCCTCCGCGGGCATGATGCCAGCATTATTATAGAGGACATCCACGCGCCCAAAGGCGTCGATAGCAGCGTTGACCATGTGTTTGACCTCATCCTCGTTGGCGACATTTGCCTTCACAAATATGGCCTTGCCACCATGGTCACGAATAGCCCTGGCGATCTCCTGACCCTCTTTTTCGGCAATGTCTGTGATCACAACACTGGCTCCTTCACTGGCAAATAGTTCGGCCGCATACCTGCCCATGCCGCTCGCGGAACCGGTGATAATCGCAACTTTATCTGCTAACCTCATAAGCTATGTGTCTCCTTCAAATTAGCGATTAGAGATCTTTTTTAACCAGGTCAAGGTACCAGTACGGTATGCGTTTGCGCAACAAGGGTTTGCTGCGTACCACGTTGCCGGGAATACTATCGCGAATATCATAAGCAAGCTCCCCAGTTAAAGAACCTGCTACATCACCAGGAGCATAGTTAAGAGGGTGAGTGGAAGAACGACGACCTGTGCGTTGCTCGCGCGTGTCGATAGTCATCATCGTCAGGGTTAGTTCGCCCTCGTCGTCGATGACCTCTGACCAGGGGAAGGTGGCACAGGAGGGTGAGAAGATACCACTGTTGCCATTGGCCCTCATACTGTGCCATTGGCCGCTCCAATTTGGTAGGCCAATAGGATCTGGGAAATTGAGCAGCGCGGGTGCACACACCAGGTCGGCCCCTTGCCCTGCCAGGACGCGCAACGTTTCTGGAAAGAGAACGTCATAGCCGGTTGCCAGCCCGATGCGACCTGTGGGAGTATCAAAGGTAGGCAGGCCAAGATTGCCAGGGCTTGCCCAGAGGCGATCTTTAGCCGTCAGGTGGAGCTTGCGATACGTGCCATATATGCCTTCGGGGTCGATGAGCAGGACAGTATTGTAATAGGTAGGGACGGGTTCGTTTACCCGCTCGGCTACTCCAATGACCAGGCTAATTTGCAGTTCGTTGGCGAGTTCTACCAGGGCGGCGGTTTCTGGACCAGGGAGTACAATGGCCCCATTTTGAAAATGGGCGATGATATTCTCGTCAGCGCTGGATGTGACCGGTCCTGGTAGTATCAATTCAGGCAGTACCAGTACATCGGGGCGTGCCGGATCATGGTCGATGATGAGAGTTTGCACAACGCTGCGCAATGTTTGTGTTGCATTGGGGCTAGCTGCTTGTGTCCCCCATTCTTGTAGATTGGTCTGGATAATCGCCGCCATAGACGATTCCTTCACCGTTATCGAGATACGCTTGAATGGAACCATCAGGATTCAGGATGCAGCTACCTCCGCTAAATTGTGTGCCGCGCTCGCTGCCATAGCGGTTCGCGCCAATGAAGTAGACGCCGTTTTCAAATGCACGAGCCATCCAGATGCCGCTGGGGGAATTTTCGTCCAACCAGTTTGTGGGGAAGAGGAGCACATCTGCGCCATGTAAGGCAGGAATGCGCGCTGATTCGAAGAATTCGGCGTCCATACAGATCAAAGCGGCAAGACGGCCCAGCGGTGTCTCCCATACCGGCATGCCCAGGTCTCCATCGCGCGCCCAACGAGAGTCTGACATGTAGGAGTGGATTTTACGATAGGTGCCGATCAATCCTTCAGGCCCGATCAGGGCCATGCTGTTGTAATAGACTTCTGTAGAGGGGTCTACTTCAGGCAGGCTGATGGCGATAAAACAACCATAGCTGGTAGCAATGTGCTGAAAGCGGCCGGTTGTGGGACCAGGGATGGGTTCGACAAAGGGTGCAATTTCGGAACGAGACTCCCAGCAGTAGCCGGTTGTCACCATTTCTGGCAACACGATGAGGCGTGCTTCGTGTTGGGCGGCCTCTTCTACGAGGTGGAGAAGGGCGGTCACATTCTTCTCTTTCTCGCCTAGTATCGGTTCATATTGGATTGCCGCAACCCGGTATGTGCTGAAAGAGGATAAAGATGTGCTCATGAGAGGCTCCCAAAAGTTGTACTTAGAAGGTACCACCTATTCCTATATAGTGATTTCTCTGATCTCGTGTATTGCTCTCTGGTTACGTTTGAGGATGTTACAACGATACCATTTAGCTTCTATTAGCGTCAAGTAGGCGTATTCCGTTCCGTCAGGTAAAATGTTAATGAGCTGGTACACTTCCATTTGACGTTACACAATCTCAGGTGCTACACTACAAAAAAAATACTTATTATGCATTCTTTCTGTAGCATTGATACATTCATATCATTTTATCATGGTGTGAGGCCCGGCTCACGTCCTTAGCGTGCGCTGGGCGTTTTTCTAACCAAGGAGGATACTGCTATCATGTCTTTGGCGTATGACCCTGGCGCATTTGATGAAAAATTTGCCAGAGAAGGTCTCACGTTTGACGATGTACTCATCTTACCTGCCGCTTCGTCAGTGCTGCCCTGTGATGTTTCCACACAAACTCGCCTGACCCGTACAATCACGATCAACATCCCTATCATTAGCGCTGCTATGGATACTGTCACCGAAGGAAAGCTGGCTATTGCGCTGGCACGAGAGGGCGGTCTTGGCGTTATCCACCGTAATTTGTCTCTTGAATGCCAGGCGCAGGAAGTCGATAAAGTCAAGCGCTCTGAGTCGGGGATGATCACCGATCCTATCACATTGGAGCCAACCGCCTTACTACGTGAAGCTCTGGCCGCTATGGAGCATTTTCACATTTCTGGCGTTCCTATCACCGAACAGGGAAAGCTCGTTGGTATTCTTACAAACCGCGACATTCGTTTCGAAACGAACCCGGAACGTCCTATTACCGAGCTTATGACCCGTGATCATCTCATCACAGTGCCTGTTGGTACGACATTAGAGCAGGCACGAGATAGCCTCCATCGCTATAAGATCGAGAAATTGCCGGTGGTGGATGAGCACGGAATGCTCAAGGGCCTTATCACCATGAAGGATATCCAGAAGAAAATTCTCTACCCACATGCTACCAAAGACGAATATGGTCGCTTGCGTGTTGGGGCCGCAATTGGTGTAGGACCAGATACTCGTGCTCGTTGTGCCGCCTTGATCGAAAAGGGAGTGGATGTGCTGGTAGTAGATACCTCCCACGCTCACTCGCGCATGGTCATTGAAGCGGTGGCGCAAATAAAAAAACGTTTTGGAAGACAGGTGCAGTTGATCGTGGGCAATGTCGTGACAGCCGAGGCAACTGAGGCCCTTATCCTGGCAGGAGCAGACGCTGTGAAAGTAGGTATCGGTGCAGGTGCTATTTGCACGACTCGCATTATCGCGGGTATTGGGATGCCACAGATCACCGCGATTTATGACTGTGCTCTTTTCGCCCGTCAGCATGGTGTGCCGGTTATTGCAGATGGTGGTATTCAATACTCTGGTGATATCGCCAAGGCTATTGCCGCTGGCGCCGATACCGTCATGCTGGGTAGCCTCCTGGCTGGTGTAGATGAGAGTCCAGGAGAGCTTATCATCTCGCATGGGGAGCGCTTCAAAGACTACCGCGGTATGGGTTCTATTGGTGCTATGAAGCAGCGAAGCTACAGCAAAGATCGCTACTTCCAGGGTGACACAAAGTATGAATCACAATTGATTGCCGAAGGTATAGAAGCGCGTGTTCCCTATAAAGGCCCGCTAGGCCCATTGATGCATCAACTGGTTGGAGGTGTACGCCAGTCAATGGGTTACTGTGGCGCTGCCACCATTGCAGATATGCAAAATAATACGCGCTTTGTACGCATTACCACCGCGGGTTTGCGTGAGAGTCACCCACATGATGTGATGATTACAAAAGAAGCGCCCAATTATGGTACAAAATATCAGGGGTGAGAAGCTATGCCTCTTTCTCTGATGGAGCAAAATGTCCTCTCAGTGCTGGATGAACAGGGGCTGATCGGGGCTTTTCGCGACCTCGTGCGTATTCCAAGTATCACTGGTCAGGAGAGTGTAGCACAAAACTGGCTGGCACAGCACATGCAACGGATCGGTCTCGATGTGGACCTCTGGACCATTGATGTTGCGGAACTGCAGAAGCACCCACGATTTCCTGGGATGGAGGTGGATCGGAGTGATAACGAAGCTGTTGGACTGGTAGGTATCTGGCAGAGAGAGGCACATATCCTGACTGGGAAGAGGCTGGTTTTTAATGGGCACATCGATGTTGTGCCCGAGGGAGACCATGCCAATTGGTATCACGATCCCTGGGGAGCTGAACTTGTGAATGGCTGCATCTATGGGCGTGGCGCTTGTGATATGAAGAGCGGTTTGCTGGCTGCCCTCTATGCCGTCAAAGCGATGAGAGACTCAGATTTCCCTATCAATGGCTCGTTAATGGTACAGAGCGTCATTGGAGAAGAGGATGGCGGCCTGGGCACATTCGCCAGCCTCTTACGTGGCCACAGGGGAGACGCGGCTATTGTATGCGAGCCAACACAATTACAACTCATTCCCGCTCAGGCCGGGGCGCTAACATTCGCAGTGCGTGTACCTGGAAAATCAGCCCATGCCTGTGTTCGCCTTGAAGGGGTCAGTGCCGTAGAAAAGTATCTAGATATTCATCGAACGCTGCTACAACTGGAGCGAGAAAGAAATAGCGAGGTAGAGCATCCGCTACTCGGGAAACTGCCCTTGCCATATCCCCTCAACATTGGACGGGTATATGCTGGCAACTGGTCTTCTTCAGTCCCTGAAGAACTGATCTTTGAGGGGCGTATTGGTGTGGCAATGGGTGAATTAAGCGATGCCGTGCGTCATCAGTTTGAGTGCGCCCTGGCGAACCTGGCAGAAGCCGACCCCTGGTTACGTGACCATCCTTTGGAGATCAAGTGGAGTGGAGGCCAGTTCGAATCAGCCGAGATACCTCTAAATCATCCACTGATTACGCTCTGCCAGCAAAGCATGTTTGATCTCACAGGCCTTAAACCTGAATTGGAGGGTGCGCCCTATGGCTCCGATCTACGCCTGCTAGTCAATGGGGGCATTCCCGCCATACTTTTTGGCCCTGGTGATGTTCGCGTCGCACATATGCCTGATGAACACGTCGATGTCGCTGAAGTTATCCTGGCTGCACGCGCATATATTGTGTTTGCTCTACGTTTTCTTTTGTAGGAACCCACCATAGAGGTCCAGGATATGACTCGATCATTGTATTCTAGCATGTCATCCATTCTCATGCGGGCTGTTTGCTCTACGATATTAGCCAAGATGTCTCATGTGGTTGCTACTTAGCAACACATCAGTTAGAATAACGGTGATTTATGCTGGGTTATCCAATATATAGACTGTAGAGCCCGTCAATTGCGGAGGGAAGAATGGTTGATCTTAAACAGACACTTAGCCGCTTTTTATCGATTCCTGGCGTGTGGCAAGCCATCCTGGTGGGTCGTGACGGTTTAATGATAGAAGGATTAACTCGTGACGGCAAAGACGATATGGAGGCGGTCGGGGCCATCATGACCACTGGCTTGAGTACAGCTGAAGCGTTGGGACTGGAAATCTCGCGAGGTTCTGTAATAGGCGTGCTCATGGAATATGAAAATGGACTGGTAAGTGTTGATCCTTTGGGTGACTTCGCCCTCTTGGTCACACTTTCTGATAATGCCTCAAATATTGCTCGCGTGCGCCACTTAATCAAAACGAGTCGTAATGAAATTCTTGAAGCTCTAGACATAGCGTAACATTGTTACATGAACATTGAGCATGTACGGAGGGCGGCCCGTAGATGGAACAACTGACCAATCTTGTCATTTCAGATCGTGAACTTGCTTTTATCTCAACTGCATTAAATAAACTAATGAATGACACCAATGCAACTTCTGTTATGTTGATTGACAAAAGCGGGCAGGTCATCGCGACTCAAGGCACAGGCGTACGGCGTAATGCCACCTCCTTAGGTGCGTTGCTGGCTGGCGCATTTTCCTCCTCTCGTCATATTGCTGAACTCCTGGGAGAAAAAGACTTTCGTACTATTTTCCAACAAGGCGTGAAAGAAAATATATTTACGACAATGGTCGAAGAACAATGGCTGCTGGTCATTGTTTTTGATAAACTCACTCATATTGGTTTGGTCAAAGTGCTTTCGAAAAAAGCTTCGGATGAAATGGGACGCATACTTGAGCGGGTGCGAGCCGATACATCGCGCACAAAATCCTCGGTTATCAACGTACAGTTTCGCTCTTCCGTCGAAGATACCATTGATCTGCTCTTCCGCGATTAGAGGTGCTAGCATTCATGGCGCTCATCAATATTGCTACCCACGAGATCCACTGTAAGATCGTCTATTATGGCATTGGTTATTGTGGTAAGACGACAAATTTACAATACGTTTTTAAAAGTATTCATCCAAATGCCCGCGGCGATATGCTCTCGATTGCTACGGAAACTGAACGTACCCTCTTCTTTGACTTTCTTCCCCTGGACATCGGCGCCGTTCACGGATTTCGTACGCGCTTCCATCTCTACACCGTTCCTGGCCAGATTCTCTACGAGCGCACACGTTTGGCTGTACTGAATGGCGCTGATGGTATTGTCTTTGTTGTGGATTCCCAGGCCGAAAAGTTTGAAGAAAATGTGCAGAGCATTGCTGAACTTGAGATCAATATGCGCCGTATCGGTAAAGACCTCGGGAATTTCCCCTTCATCATGCAGTGGAATAAACGCGATGTGCCATCAGCACTCCCCGTAAACGTGCTCGAACGCTATCTCAATCGCCGCCGCGTTCCCAGTTACGAGGCCATCGCCTCGAATGGCAAAGGCGTTTTTGCGACATTGAGGGCTATCAGTAAAAACGTGATGGCCCAGCTGTAAACTAGAGGGCGCTCAGTGCCAGGTAACCGGCATAGCGTCAACAGGCAAACCTACTCATGAAGATATTTGGTCTTGACTTTACCAGTGCGCCAGGCCCGAAGAAACCTATCACTGCTGCTGTATGTGAGTTGAATGATAATCTCTTGCGAGTGAACGAGATACTCAAAATCGATAGTTTTGCTGCGTTTGAGTCATTTTTACAACTGCCAGGCCCCTGGGTAGCTGCTCTCGACTTTCCATTTGGTCTCCCACAAAAACTACTCACCAATCTTGGCTGGCCCTCAACCTGGGAGGACTACATCTATCCTCTATCATCAATGGGTAAAACTCAGTTTGAGCGAACGCTGATTCAGTATTGTGCGAGCAGACCGCCAGGTGATAAACACCATGTAAGAGTAACGGATAGGTGCGCAGGCGCATGTAGCCCTATGATGTTACAGAGGGTGCCCGTAGGGAAAATGTTTTTTCAGGGTGCCCCTCGCCTGCTTGCAGCAGGGGTGTGCATTCTCCCATGTCGTCCAACGAATGACGACAGGATAGTGGTTGAAGGGTATCCTGCTCTGCTTATGCGCAAGTTAATTGGCAAACGCAGCTACAAGAGTGATGAGAGTAACAAGCAGACATCAGAGAAAGCCACGGCGCGTCACGACATTGTCTATGGTTTGTGCTTACCTGCATTCTCAAATCAGTATGGCGTAACCATTGAACTGCCTGATTTGCTTGCTGAAGTTTGTATACAAGACTCCAAGGGTGATAACCTCGACGCTCTACTCTGCGCTTTGCAGGCTGCCTGGGCATACACCCAGCGCAACAATGACTATGGCATTCCGCCAAAGTCGAATAGAGGGGAAGGGTGTATCGTTGATCCGGCCCTATTGCACTATCTTCCCTCTGATCAACCAATAGCGTAAAAGCGTGCGCGCGGGTAGGTCCCTGTACTTTCGTCCGTCGCTCCCATGCCAGCCAGCGCCAGTGATGCTGAGAGCCGGACAGAGCGGGGTAGCCGCTTATTGCGAGACATATGCTGGAGTAGAGGGATAGTTTCTGTACCGTTTAGTAGAGTGAGTAGCCAGACGACATTCTGACGTTTTTGTTGATCATCGCTTTGAAGCGAACGCACAAGCTGCGCAGCAAGTTGGTTACCAAACTCTGCCACGCTGAGGAGCAAATGATGATGCATTTCACTAGTGGTAAGCGTAGAATCGTTACAGAGTCTTATGAGTGCGTTTACCTTCTGGCGAAGTTGTCTGCGAGCCTCTAGCTCCACAATGTTCCAACCGGTTTCACTCGTACCAATCTCCTGTTGGAACAGCCTGGCGCCTCTTTTTTCCATCAAGATATGTCCTTCTGAAGTCCTCTGTGGCTTCTACACAGTGTTATTTCAAACATACTAAACAAGCCTCTATGTCACAACGTCGAAAATGCTTCCTGATGATCTGCGATCATCTTTAGAAGTTCTTGTAATCCCTGCTTTGCTCCCTTTCGTTGCCCTGCATTGAGTGTGGTATCAGTAGCAAACTCATCTTCATCAAGGATAAGGGTTTCCCCAGTAGGGCTAACCCACACATCCAGGAGCAAATCAACCTGTTCAATACGATCATCAAAAAGAAAGGCTGGTTCAGCGATATTGCAGTACCAGCCTTTCCTGGCGCCTTGCGCGCTGGCAATATCAAAGATGTTATACCACCGGTCGGAGTAATAGTACTCAATAAACCGGTCGCCCGGTTCAAAACTGGCGTACCCAAGATTTTTTGTTGGGTGTGACCAGTACGCTTGAATAATCAAACCATGAGATAGCCGTTTGATCACTTCACCCTGGTACTGTATCTTTGTTTCCCCACGTGGATTCAGTTTAACGACCGTTATCATGTTCCTATGCTTTTCACATGCTGATTAACCGTGTAATAGTTTACCTCAAATCCACCTGACATGCAATGATTATTGAAGATGGGAGGTAGGGCTCAGATCGTATCGCCAACCTGGCTTGCTTCGATAAGCTGTAGGAGCTTTTTCATTGGAAATGGTTTTTGTAGCACCTGAACGTCGGAAAAGCGCTCGCGAATCTGCAGAAGTTGCCTCTGGCTCGCTGCTGATACAACAATAATGGGGAGGGTTTCAGGGCAGTTCATACGGCAAAGGGGAGTGACTACCAGTATCAGCGAAGAGTTCGTTTAAGAGCGACATACCGACAGTATGGGTGAAAACTGTATGGCCCGCTAGCTCTAGCGCTGTCGTAATATATTCGTGGATTGCGGTATTGTCTTCGAGTAGTCCAATTCTCATCTTGTTTGTTTCCTGCTAGGAATAGTTCTATAAAATTGGTTAGCTGTATTATACGGGATATTTGGTATAATCGTCAACGAGACAGCGAATGCCCGTTTATCAATGTAGGCTATCGCCAATGACAACGAAGAAGAAATGCAGCTGAGGTATGCTATACTGTGCTCATGTTAAGCCTTGATTTTATTCGCCAAAATCCCCAGGTCGTCCGGGAGGGGCTGTATCGACGTCGTCACACTCAAAATATCGACGAACTACTCCGCCTGGCTGAACAGAAGCGCGGACTTGTGACGCGCTGTGATGGTCTTTATAATACCTTGAAGCCGCTCAAAGAGACAGTAAAAACAGTTCCTGTTGAGCGGCGCCCCGAACTGAGCAGGCAAATCAGGGCCATTACACAGGATATACGTCAGCTTGAGCTACAAATTGTCGACATCGACACGCGTCTTCAACCATTACTTCTCAGCTTACCAAATATTCCTCACCAGAGCGTCAGGGGCGGTAATAATGAATATGGAGATGATGAACTGAAACGTTGGGGAGAACCAGTTCCTCTGGGTTTCGAAGCGCTGGCTCATTGGGATCTTGGCGAACGTCTGGGCATTATTAATTTCGAAACAGGGACAAAGATCGCAGGAAGCCGATTTGTCACCTTGAAAGGTGCTGGTGCGCGGCTTGAACGCGCCCTGATCTCGTTTATGCTCGATTTGCATACGCGTGAACATGGCTATATCGAAATCATGCCTCCATATCTTGTCAAACGCTCGATAATGCTTGGGGCAGGCCAATTGCCGAAATTTGAAGATCAAGCATATGAATGTACCGAAGATGAGCTCTATCTCAATCCTACTGCTGAAGTTCCCCTCGTTGGAATGCACAGTGATTCGATATTGCCGCCAGGTACCCTTCCTCTTCGTTATGTTGCCTGGACTACCGCTTTTCGGCGCGAAGGCGGTTCAGCTTCGCGGCAGACACGGGGCTTGTTGCGCCTCCACCAGTTCAACAAAGTTGAGCTTTTTCAAATCGTTGCACCCCAGGATTCATATGTCGCATTGGATCAGATGTTGGGACATGCGGAAGCTGTCTTGCGCGGTTTGGAGCTACCCTATCGTGTCATAGCACTGAGTGCTCCCAACTTACCATTCGCCGCCGCAAAGACGTTTGATTTGGAAGTCTGGATGCCCGGTCAGAGTCGTTATGTAGAAGTCTCTTCGGTGAGCAACTGTGAAGCCTTTCAGGCGCAGCGCGCCAATATCAAATATCGGCCTACAAGGGGTGCTCACGTTGAGTATGTACACACGTTGAATGCATCTGGATTAGCCGTTGGGCGAACCATGGCTGCGATTTTAGAGGTGTATCAACAAGCAGATGGAACGGTAATTATCCCAAAAGTCCTACGCCCTTCTATGGGGACTTCGATTGTATCTTTCTAGCGTGGGAAAGCTTATACAGGAGGTTTTACAAGCAGTTCTCTGCAAAAGTAAGCACTTCCAGTGAGACATTTGTGCGGGAGACTTCCATTTTGGATAAATCTTGTGATAAACTAAAGCACGGAGGGATGGCAGAGTGGTCTATTGCGGCTGTCTTGAAAACAGCTGGGTTAACAGCCCCAGGGGTTCGAATCCCTTTCCCTCCGCTAACGAGGCAATGGTGCCTTATTATTTGATGATGAGTATTCACTGTATTAGTTCAGAAAATACTGATCGTCGTTACCCTCGCATAAACTCTAATGTTGACGGTGTCCGTCAACTTCGAAAAGCTTCGTCGAGAAGCGTGATTAATTGAGTCGACGTATATTTGTAGTGCAACATTTCGTAGTGGACTCTTAAGCCGTTGTACTAATCCGCAAGGGTGGGGGACGGAGCGTACTCTGCTATGAAGAGCCGATTTTGGACGGGTGGTGAATTATTGTGTCACTTATAGGTCGGTTAGAGCAGCTCAATCTATCGTTGGTTTTACAAGGGGTTGAGACCTACGCGAAAACTGGGTTGCTTCTTGTACAGCAAGACGTTCAAAGGGTAGAGCTTTATTTCAGGGATGGGCGGTTGATGTGTATTGGTCCTGTGCGGCCAGATATGACCCTGAGGGATCGCCTCTTACGCGCCGGCGTAATCTCTTCATCAGCATTGCAAGATACTTCAGCAGCCCTGGATATAGCACAAGCTGGTGAGACCAGGATAGCTCTGACGCTGATGGACCTCGGATATATCAGTCATGAGGATCTTCGTGCCTGGGCGATGAAAGAAGCGAGTGGCGTCATACAGGTACTCCTCACATGGCCAGGCGGTGAAATATATTTTGAGGACGGAATGCAACCGCCAGCTGATCGCCTCCTCGTCGCGCTTTCTCCTTGTTCTTTGTTGCCATCTACACAGTCAGCTACCACGCCGGCAAACAATACACAGGATGAAGCTGGTGAAGTCAGGCTCCAGAATAGGCAACCGCAGAATGAATTAATGGCCTCTGTTCAGACTCAATCTGCTGGATTACTAAGTGCATCACAGCTTATCACTGAAACGCCGCCAATATCTGCCTCATTTCCCTCGCCTGTGTCATCCGTGCGCACTGTGAATATGTTTGGCGATGCCGATGCGCAAAATTTCCCTCAACTCTCACCGCCAATGCGCATAAGTCAACCCCTTCCCCCACTGCGTATTGATACATCCTTTATGAGGCCTGAAATGGTGTTAATGCCGCTTGATCTTTCTGCTCTACGTCAGCAAGGTCTGCATTTGCCTATTACACCTGAGCAGTGGTTTGTTCTTACGCGAGTAGATGGACGCACGACACTACAATGCGCTTGCCTGGAACTAGGAATGCCGGCTGATATGTTGTGTCAGGTTGCTGGCGAACTCATAGCACTTGGTGTAATACATGTATCAATACCTATGCAGCAGGTGTCAAAGAACGAATTGCCACCCGTTTCAAGAGACCTCATCTCCCCTGCTACTAACAATGACTCCGTTTCCAACGGGTATGCCACAATTACTCCGCAACCCTGGGTTGCTATTACTTCCACTACGGATTCTTTTTCCCCTTCTTTTGGTGTATCTGTTCCCTTTGAGACGATGTCCCAATGGGGCAATGGTGGTAATGGTGCAACCTTTGTTCCTGGACGAGGTTGGGTTGCTAATCCTCAGCCTGTGCAACTCGTACAGCCCGTACAGCCAAGTGGTCCGCTCTACGCCACAAATGGCGTCTATGCTCCCATCGGAAGTGGCCGTTAGTCTCATACGAAACAGGGTAACCATCGTAAACACCCTGAAGATAATCAAAAAAGGCATCCAGAAACTCTCTGGATGCCTACTGTTTACGTTACTATATCTCTGGCCAATCAAGCATCATTGCTTTTGCTGTATCTCCAGGATGAACCTCAACTCCACCTTCAGGTACTATTACCAGGGCATTGACGTTCAGCAACGAAGTCATAATGTGTGAGCCTTGATTGCCGGTTGTATGGGCTATAAAGCGACCATCGCGCCATTCCACGCGTGCCCGCACATAATGCCGGCGCATAGCGCGATCACTCACTCCATCTTCCACGATTACATCAACTTGTGGGCGTACAAGATGCGTATGCCCCATCATCTTGCGGATCACAGGACGACCAAATAGTTCGAATGTCACGGCGGCTGAAACAGGATTGCCGGGAAGCCCTAAAAGAGGTACACCACGAATGTATCCGAACGCAACTGGTTTGCCTGGCCGCATATTAATGCGCCAGAAGTTAATCTGCCCTTGCTCTGCCATGATATTCTTCACCAGGTCGAAGTCTCCAACTGAGACGCCGCCTGAAGTGATGATGAGATCATATTGAATAGCCTCGCTAAACTTCTCCCTCAGGCCCTCTATTGTATCACGAGCAACTCCTAAGCGGTGAGGTATCGCCCCTACACGTCGTACAGCCGCCTCAAGAAGATAACTGTTGCTGTTGCGAATCTTCCCTGGTCTCAACGGCTCATTGACATCGATTACCTCATCCCCTGTCCCAAGTATAGCTACGTGAGGGCGTCGTATTACCGGGATACTCGCCCAACCCAGCGTGGCCAGTACGCCGATTTCCCAGGGCCCGATCTCGCTGCCCTGTTGCAACACCGTTTGACCTCGCTGCATATCTTCACCTGCTGGACGGATGTTATTGCCTGGGGGAGCCACTTCCAGGATCTCTACCCATTCACCGTTTGGCTCTTCGGAGCGTGTCAACTCTACCTGTATGACGCTGTCAGCCCCTTCTGGCACAGGTGCGCCTGTCATAATGCGCATGGTTGTCCCCTCTACAACCGCGTGATCTGCCACATAACCCGCCGCCACGCCACCCGTGATAAGCAGGCGTGGAGGTTGTCCTTCTTTTGGCTGACTGTCGCGGCTGAGCAATGCGAAACCATCCATAGCTGAGTTTGCGAATGGCGGAATATCTTCTTGCGCCACAATGTCCTGCGCCAGTACCAATCCAGAAGATTCGGGCAGAGGTATCTGCATGACGCTGAGGGGCGAAATCTCAGTGAGTATCCGCGCAAGGGCCTCTTCTACGCTCATCATAGTAATAGTCTCCTTTCCGTCCTTTGAAGAGATGGATACAAACAAGCCTGGCAAACCAAAATAAGCAGGAATGCCAGGCTTGTCTAAAAATAAGTACCTCGTATGGGAGTCGAACCCATGATCTCCGCCTTGAAAGGGCGGCGTCCTTGGCCACTAGACGAACGAGGCTTACAGATCACAGCCTGGATTGTACTCTAATGCTGGTGCTTTGTCAAGATAAATGAGCCAGTACACAGTTTTCAATCCCAAGCAGCCATGATACAATGGAGAAATCTACTTATCAGTGAAAGTGCAGCGTTATGGCAAAAGCGAAACAACCATCATCATCAGCCTCAAAACGGCGTGAAGAAGTGAAAAAACAACGCCAACAGAGGCAATCATCAAATAATCCAAATAAGAGACGAGCACAAAAGAAGCCAAATCGAAGTCCATGGCTTCTTATCGGTGTAGTGCTGCTTGTGATAGCAGCGATCATTGGTATTTTTTTCTTCCTGTCAAAGCAGTCAACAAGTAATGGGAGTCCCACACCTACAACTGAGGCTACTACCAGTCCTGCTGTGTTGCAAGCAGTGACCAATGTGAGTCCTGCAGTATCGGCGGCAGTTGGCACCGGTGGGCAGAATAACGTATTGACGCCTCTCAAAGGGTCACCTCCTCCACCAGCGCTGACTGGGCCAAACGGCAAACCAGAATTTTTCTACGCAGGCGCGGAATATTGCCCCTTCTGTGCTGCCCAGCGCTGGGCAGTTGTGGTGGCGCTTAGCCGTTTTGGCACATTCAGTAAACTCAATCAGACAACGTCCTCCGCAACCGATAGCTTTCCGAATACAGCAACCTTTAGCTTTTATCAAAGTGCCTACACCAGCCAATATATCTATTTTGACTCGGTAGAGCAAACAACGAACCAGCCTGATGGTGCCGGTGGTTATACTGCGCTGCAAACACCAACGGCTGAGCAGCAACATCTGATTCAGACATATGATGGACCACCCTACCTTTCCATTGCTGGCAGCATTCCCTTTATCGATATTGCCAACCAGTATGCGATGCAGGGGGCCAACTATTCCCCACAGGTGCTTGCTAATCTCACGTTGGAGGATATCGCCAACAAATTGTCAGATCCGAGCTCAGATGTTACTAAAGGGATTGTTGGTTCAGCAAATTATCTGACGGCTGCTACTTGTTTGGTGACAAACCAGCAGCCCGCCTCCGCCTGTTCAGCCGCCCCTATACCACAAATTGAGAAGGCTCTCGGCAAGACAGCCTATAACACGGGCAGCCCGCAAATGAGTGTTCTTGCTGTTCGTGAAGCGGTTCTACGCCAACAAGAGTAAAGGAAAAGGATACGCGCCAATGGCTGATCTAGACTTACTCATGCCTGATACGAGCGGAATAAATTTCTATACCGCTGATCCTGACCTATCACATCTTTTACAACGTTCCCTCTCACCAGAGGATTTTGAGCGAACGCACACAATCCTGAAACAGATGGGAGAGGTCGCCTCACAGAAAATGGACGGATTGGCCCAGGTTGCGAATCGCCAGGGGCCTGTGCTGGTACAATATGATAAACGTGGTCAGCGCGTTGACGAGGTAGTATTTCATCCAGCCTATCACGAACTGGAGCGTATCGCCTACGAAGATTTTGCCATTGCTGCCTGCTCACACCGGGAAGGCGCTCTGGGTTGGCCGGGCAGAGTGCCGCAGCGGGTCAAATTTGCCCTGGGTTACCTCGGAATGCAAGCGGAATCAGGCGTATTCTGCCCTGTCTCTATGACCGACGCTCTTGCTCGCGTACTTGAACGTTATGCCAGCGAACCCCTGCAGCGACGCTTTCTACCTGCTTTAACTGCCACTTCCATGGTCGAATTACAACAAGCTGCCATGTTTCTTACTGAGAAGCAGGGCGGCTCAGATGTAGGTCAGACTGCTACAGTTGCACGGCCTCGATCTGTTAATGCACACCATACACTCCAGCCTGAGTGGGAATTATGGGGAGATAAGTGGTTTTGCTCCAATGTCTCAGCTGACCTCATACTGACGCTGGCGCGTCCAGAAGGTGCTCCCGCCGGAACTCGCGGTCTCGGCCTGTTTTTAGTTCCCAGGATGCTTGATGATGGTGCACGCAATTCCTACACGATCAATCGCCTCAAGGATAAACTGGGCACGCGTTCGCTGGCGACAGGTGAAGTGACGCTGCATGGATCACAAGCATATCTCGTTGGTAAAATTGATCGTGGCTTTGTTCAGATGACTGAGATGATCAATCTCACCCGTATCTGGGCGGCTATCGGGTCGCTTTCAGCGATGCGCCGCAGTTATCTAGAGGCGTTAACCTATACAAGGGGCCGCGTTGCCTTCGATCGTCCACTGGCCGAACATCCCTTGATGCGTCGCCAATTGGTGGACTTGCTCATCGAGGTGGAAGGTTGTGCCGCTCTGGCTTTTGAGACGGTGGCGGTACTGGATCGTGTCGACCGCCATGGCACCGAGGAAGATCATCGCCTGCTGCGCATCCTCACGCCGCTCTGTAAAAACTATATACCAAAGCGTGGCGAGTATGTGACGTTGGAAGCATTGGAGATGCTCGGAGGGAATGGGTATGTCGAAGATTGGGCGAATCCGCGTTTTCTGCGCGACGCCATCGTGAATGTCGTATGGGAAGGTTCCAGTAACGTCATTGCGCTAGATGTGGCACGCGCTATTGCCAGGGAAGGTGCAGACACAACCCTTTTCGCGATGCTGGATCAGCGTTTGCGATCTCTACAACATTCAATTGTTGTCCCCGTTGTTCAGGAGGTGCAAACGCTCATCCGGCAGGTTTCGGAACGCATACAGTCCCTCGCTACTCTTGACGCGGACAGCGCTCAGTTGCCTCTACGTGGCCTCGTAGAGCGCATGGCACAATTTACGATCATCACATTGTTGCTGGAACAGGCTGAGTTTGAGTTACTGCGTGGTCCTCGTGGCACCGGGAAGCGCAAGTGGCTCATTGCTCTCTTGTACTTGCATAGACATATACTGATCCATCCGGACGGCTGGGCCGCGGATAACGATCCCACTGTACTTAATCACTTTGACGCACTGGTCAATTGGCAGTCTATTCCACTATAGTAATTCACATAGTGTAGCCATTATCACACCCAAGTCTATGTTACCTAATGGTAGAACTGGGTGTTTCTCTTTATCAACCAACGTAGCCAAAAAGGTCATTATTCCTACATCAACAGCGCGTGTCAACGACAATTGACAGCATTTCTGTGAATATGTTGCATTTCCTGGCTCCTGGACGGTTTTGGTGCGACGAACTGAAGCAATAAAATGAAGTAATAAAATGAAGGGAAGAAGTTTCCAGGGTCCATCGTGGTATTGTATATTTCGGAGACAAAATGGTAGTTGAGAGGCAGCATTAGCCGCGTAAATCGTTTATAATAGCAATTGGGCAGACTCATGATAATTGTTTTAATATAAGCATGGAGGTAAACTTATGGTAGACACTACGAAAACGCAAGCAGAGCAGGCACAAACAACGGAGACGCCCGGCACTGAGACACCTACACCTGACGAGAAAACTGATCGCGATGAACTCAAGGAGGCTTCTCAGCAATTCTTCCGCACGCTATTTCGAGCTGGGGTACACCTGGCAATGACGCCCGTGTATATGCTGCCAGATGAACCCCGGGAACATTTCGTGAGCGCTGGGCGCGAATTCACTCGTGGGCTGGCTACGCTTGCACGCGAACTTGCGGTCGATTTTGATAAGATGGTCGATGAGGTGAAAGAGGAACTGGAGAAGGACAAGTAGACGTTCAGGCTCCTAAAAGTGTCCGGTAGAGTGCTGAAACTTGTTTGTAGATAATGTGGCGCCCCTCTTCTGGCAGGATGGGGGCGCCGAGTTCTACAGGGGCATGGGTTACCCCGGGGATGATGCCCAGAGCTTCGAGGCAGGCCCGCAGGGGATTGGCGGCATCAAGAACGTGATCACCTTTGATGCATCCGCTCGTGCAACGAGCAAGGAGTAGAGCAGATGAGCAACGATTGGATGGATATTTCTGTCCCGATTTATACCGGCATGGCACACTGGCCCGACAATCCACCGGTGCGGGTTGAACACCTGTTGCATATACGTCGTGGAGATATATTGGGGTTCAAACCGTGGGTATCGATTATCTCTCAGTTGGTGGATTCGCGAAGGATGGGCTTGAGACACACCTGGCGCTGTTAGGAGCCGGTATCTGGATCATTGAAGGGCTCGATCTCTCGCAGATCGAACCTGGGACGTACGAGTTGATTTGCCTTCCGCTCAAGATTGCCGACAGCGATGGTGCGCCGGCCCGTGCTATCCTACGTAAGACAAGAGGAGAGCAATGAGGTTGATTATGTAAGGCGGGGGACCCGCTTGACAGCACTTTTGACAGCATTCTCCAAAATATGGTATAACTTTCGATGCTATTCTATAAACCAGTAGCGCATGTAAACAAGCCTGGACACTGAATCCTATGAACGTGAGTTGAAACGCCTTCTTCCACGATCAGAAGATCAGGTATGTTGGTCTACAAGTCTGCCTGCAGTCCTTTACTCAATCAGAATGTCAAGAGTTTCAGGTGTATCAAGAGTTTCAGGTGTATCAAGAGTATCAGGTGTATCAGGTGTATCAAGAGTATCAGGTGTATCAGATAAGTTTGAGTCGAGGTGGCTCACTGTATCAGGTGTATCAAGAGTATCAGGTGTATCAGGTGTATCAGGTGTATCAGATAAGTTTGAG
>WNGL01000887.1_pt1 | contig 37965 bp, 27 predicted proteins | sample 5400591 | NCBI WGS metagenome assembly WNGL01 (sample SAMN13153377, study PRJNA577476) | soil metagenome | isolation source: 80 cm soil or saprolite under Garry oak tree replicate 1 | place: USA:California | collected 2016-06-15
GGAGTGCGGTTTGCAAGCTGTAGAGACTGTGTGAGGATTGTGAGGTTCTGTCTCGTTCTTGTGATGCACCTGTGAGATGACTGTCCTACCTTTCAGGTGAACCAGATTTCAACGATGAACAGGATGTGCTCTTGTTAATACAATGAGGTTCGCCCTAGATGGAGTCTATAGCCTCTTGAAGGGAGAGATGTAATGGAACACCTTGCTACTTCAACCCGGCCACTACGCATTGCTATCATCGGTGCTGGCCCAGCCGGTTTTTATGCTGCCGAAAAGCTTCTCAAGCAACCAGATATCGTCCTGTCCATTGATATCTTCAACCGCTTCCCTACGCCTTTCGGACTGGTCCGCGACGGTGTTGCGCCTGATCACCAGTCCATCAAAGCGGTGATCCGCGTCTTTGATAAAGTCCTGGCGGATCCGCGAGTCCATTTCTTTGGGAATGTCACCTATGGTGTTGATATCCATCATATAGAACTCAAGCAGTTCTACGATCAGATCATCTATGCGGTTGGTGCCCAGGCTGATCGACGTATGGGCATCCCGGGTGAAGAGCTGCCCAATGCCTTTCCAGCTCTCTCGTTTGTTGGCTGGTATAATGGTCATCCTGATTATCGCGATCTGCCCATCGATCTCTCATGCGAGCGGGCTGTCGTGGTCGGCAATGGCAACGTAGCAATGGATGTGACACGCATCCTCGTCATGTCCCCGGATGCATTGCTGAAAACTGATATCGCCGACCATGCGCTGGAGAAGCTGCGCGAGAGCAAGATCCGCGAGGTGGTGGTACTGGGTCGACGTGGCGCAGCGCAAGCATCATTTACGACCCCTGAGATCAAGGAACTGGGGAAGCTTGAAGGGGTGGATGCGATCATCAATCCTCAAAGCATCGAACTTGATCCGGCAAGCCTGGTTGAGATAGAAGAAGATCGCACAGCGAAGGCCAACCTGGAGTGCCTGCATGAGTATGCAACTCGCACGGAGCATACTGCTCCTCGCCGCATTACCCTGCGCTTCCTGGCCTCGCCTGTGGAAATTGTTGGTGTGAATGGGCGGATTACAGCGGTGAGGATCGAACACAATGAGCTAGTCGTGGATTCCAATGGCGGACTACGATCGAAAGGAACCGGCACGTTTGAGATCATTGAGGCTGGTCTGGTGATGCGCTCTATTGGCTATCGCAGTGTGCCAATTGAAGGCGTGCCATTCGACCATGCGACCTCTACCATAAACAATATCGCAGGGCAAGTCGTGCATCCGAATACCGGTGAAGTAGTGCCAGGTGAATATGTCGTCGGGTGGGCCAAGCGCGGCCCCACCGGTCTGATCGGGAACAACAAGCCTGACTCGGCAGCCACAGTCGAAACAATGCTGGCCGATCTGCCTGTTCTACAAGGAATCAGCGATGATCATCGTGACCTGTCGCAGATCGAGGCGTTTCTGCGTGAGCGAGACATCGACTATGTGACCTATCAGGATTGGAAGATACTGGATCAGTACGAAGTTGCCTGCGGTGCCAGGCAGGGGCGTCCGCGTGTCAAGGTCACCACCGTACCCGAGATGATGGCAATTATCAACCAGGGGCGTATTGCCTGACAGTAGACGCAGAGGCCGAAGGTTGATGTATTGGGCAATCTCCCGGCGGATGGGAAACACCAGGTAAACCGCCGCATATCCAAGTGAAAGCCGCCATGCACATGATCAAGCATGTAGTACATCAGCACTTTGATGACGTCGGCTCCGGCCGCAACGAGACGCCTCACTGACCACTGATCGAGCAGATCAGGCAGGCGTCCCTCAACGTTTGTATCGTATACTTAGACCTGCTTCTCCTCGGCTACTGCCGCCTGGATCAGCTCGATGCTCGCGGGATCGTCCAGCGTGGTGAGGTCCCCTGGATCGCGACCCTCGGCGATGGCCTGAATGCTGCGCCGCAGCAGCTTGCCAGAGCGGGTCTTGGGCAGTTGACTGACGAAGATCACCCGCCCCGGGCGAGCGGCTGATCCGCCACACCGACCACCGCCACTTCGGCGATGGTCGGGTACGAGCTCACCGCCTCTTCAATTTCGCGGGTGCCCATACGATGGCCGGCCACGTTGATGACATCATCGCTGCGGCCAAGGATGAAGTAGTAGCCATCCTTGTCTCGGATACCCCAGTCGAAAGTGGTATAGATCAGCCTGTCCTTGAAGTCTGTGAAATAGGTCTGAACAAAGCGCTCGTCCTGGCCCCAAACAGTAGAGAGGCACCCGGGTGGCAGCGGCGGCTCCACTGTCACGACGCCTTTTTCATTCACGTCGCACTCGGCGCCGGTGTCCTCACGCAGCAGCTTCACGTTGTAGCCGTAGGCCGGGAAGCTCGGGCTGCCGAACTTGGTGGAGGCGTGCTCCACTCCCGGTACAGCAGTCAAAATGGCCCATCCAGTTTCGGTCTGCCAGTAGTGGTCGTAGATTGGCTTACCGAGCGACTCTGCGATCCAGTGCCCTGTTGTCTCATCGAGTGGCTCGCCGGCAATAAACAGATGGCGCAGGTGGCTGAGATCGTACTTCTTCAGGTACATGGGATCTTGCTTCTTGAGTACCCGAATCGCCGTGGGCGCACTGAACATCACCGTGACCTTGTAATCTTGCACGATCTTCCACCAGATACCAGGATCAGGCCGAGTCGGCAAGCCTTCGTACATCACAGTAGCCATGCCGTACAGCAGCGGGCCATAGACGATGTACGAGTGTCCGACCACCCAGCCGATGTCGGAGGTAGCGAAGTAGGTTTCGCCCGGACGGCCGCAGTAGATGTATTTCATGCTCGCGGCGAGTGCCACCGCGTAGCCGCCGGTGTCGCGTTGCACGCCTTTTGGTTTCCCGGTCGTACCAGAGGTGTAGAGGATGTATGAGGGCTCATTGGACTCCAGCCAGGTTACCGGGATGCTCGCGTTCAAGTGCTGCTGCCGCAGTGAGGCATAGTCCAGATCCCGGTTGGCTGTGAGGGGCATTCCCTTGTCCAAGCCGCGGTTCACGATCACTACATGCTTGGGCGGATGCTCCGACAGGCGCAGTGCCTCGTCCACCAGATGCTTATATGGTACCGGTTTGCCGCCACGCATGCCGGCGTCGGCCGTCACCATCACCTTCGGCTGGGCGTCGTCGATGCGAGTGGCCAGGCTGGGGGAGGCAAACCCGCCGAACACGACCGAATGGATGGCGCCGATGCGCACGGTGGCGAGCATGGCAAAAATGGCCTCCGGGATCATGGGCATGTAGATGAGCACCCGGTCGCCCCGGCCAACGCCCAGGCTTTGCAGTATCGCGGCGAACCGGTTCACCTCTGTATGCAGTTGCTTGAACGTATAGACTTTCTCCTCGTCTATCTCTGTGGAAATGAAGATCAGCGCGTTCTGATCCCCGCGTTCAGCCAGGTGCCGATCCACCGCATTGTAGCAAAGGTTGGTCTCTCCTCCGACGAACCATTTCGTGAACGGCGGCCGGGAATAGTCCAGCACATGCGCAAAGGGTTTGTGCCAGTGAATGAGCTCTGCCTGCTCACCCCAGAAGGCTTCTGGCTGTTCAACGGAGCGACGATGAAACGCTTGATACTTCGTATTCATGACTTTTCCTCCTCGGATATGCGGTTCAGTTGCAAAAAATGTCGCGTCATCCAGTTTCATTGCGCACATTTTTTGCAACTGAACCGATTCGTCTGCCCGCCAACGAACCAGCGGAACGTGGGCGGTGTCCACTCAAACACACGATCCCAGGTGTAGAGCCACGGCAGCTGTTCGGCCGCTTTGCCCCAAATGCTTCCGGATCCTCCCTGGCATCTTCAATCCAACGCTGTACAATCGGACTCACTAGTACACTGAGGCGTAAACAGGTCTATGATAATCGCTCCTGGTGTACGCCCAACTTGGCTGGTGCTTCTCATGGGGTTTATTCAGCCTCAATGTACTAGGTTCATGAATATACCTCCTTGTTTTTTCACTTGGCGTAGAGCACCTGACTTTTTCGTGGTCCCGAGGGGATCCGCTGTATCATGGCCACCCTGGATCTCCTCGGCTCCTCAGCCAGGGAGAAAATAGATATGCTACTCCTTCGTATCCCCTTCTACTGCTAAATCTATAATCCTACTCTCACGATTACATCACATCTGGATGTTCCACCCTCACGAAGACATCACGGCTTCTGGGAACCTCCTCCAAAACAAACGGCTTTCGCGTTCCGATGCTACTATGAGGCCGAAATCTCATCGGGCTGACCACTAGCATATCATATTTTTATTACTCTCCACTTACGACTGCCCCTTTCGTTTCATCTTTCAGTATCCTTTTTGTCGTAATTTCGACCTTTGATAAACTTTGGCTGAATGGGGGAGGTAGATGTGTCTTTTGGGAAGTGTATGTGATTGTTTTGTAATAGAAGGAAAGATTACTGTGATCGATCTGTGATTGTTGTACCCCATACTTGAAAAGAATGGCCAAATCTAATATTGAAAGGAGTCATTGAGTGGTTGTAACACATGTTCCGTAGAGTTTTTAGAATATTCTCACAGTAATGGAAAGGAGGTTCCAGATGGGAACGATTACAGGAGCAGTTATCGTTATCACAGGCGCATCAAGAGGAATTGGACGTGCTATAGCCGAGGAACTAGGACATGAAGGGGCCAGGGTGGTAGTGGACTATACTAGGAGCAAGGAGGCCGCTGAGGACCTGGTAGCCCGGCTCCATGAGAGCGGATCACCTGAGGCAATAGCAGTTCAAGCGGATGTGTCGGATGCGGCACAGGCAGCCAAACTCATCGAAGAGACCATTGCACGGTTTGGCCGGATAGACGCGTTGGTCAATAATGCTGGAATAAACATCGATCGCACGATGAAGAATCTCACCACGGAGGACTGGGATAAGGTCATCCAGGTTGACTTGAACAGCTATTTCTACACGGTGAAAGCAGCGCTACCTTACTTTATGCGGCAGAAGAGCGGCAAAATCATCAACATCAGCTCCATGAATGGCCAGACGGGGAGCGTTGGCCAGGCCAACTATTCAGCCGCCAAAGCTGGCATTGTTGGTTTCACCAAAACGGCAGCCCTGGAGCTGGCTCGCTTCAACGTGACGGTCAACGCTATCTGTCCCGGTTATATAGCAACAGAGATGTACGAGGCGATTCCAGACAAGTTGAAGGAGGCGATTCTGGCTCGGATACCCCTCGGTCGGGCCGGCACACCTCAGGAGGTAGCTCGTGCTGTGCGCTACCTCATCGTAGATGGAGATTATTATACTGGCGAGACTCTCAGCATGAACGGTGGGGTCTACATGCACTGACACTCCCCGCCATAAATGACGGGGGTTCTTGGTTCAACGAAGGAGCTTGCCACTTGAATACTGCTACTCAAGCCGTAGAGGTCCCTTTTCCCCAAGCGTTCGCTTCTCCGAAGAGAAGCCCGTTTCCGAGTGCCCCCCGGTACGGTCTGTTCCTGGCTTCAAGTGATAGGCCATCCGACCGTGAGGTGGGAATGCGCCCTCCGAGGAGGTTCTACGCAGCCTATCACCACTGTGCACACGAACATGTTGATACGCTAGTGCTTTTACCCACGGGAACGCTTTACCGTGGAACCCAGCGAAACACTATTGGGTTGTCAATGTGCACAAGAACTAGAACAAGTATACTACGCTCTAAGCAAAATGTCAAGCGGTTTGGCTTGGGGAGCCAGGGCAATCGCATCTAAATTTTCCATCGCCTTGTGGAGCGCGAGTATACAGTAGAGCTTTGCGGGTCAGCTTGTTGTAATGCAGCTTGCAGAGCTAGTTCCCAAAATTAGATGCGATTGCCCTGCTTGGGGAGCGGACTCTCCGCCTACGGGGGGCGGGCTTTTCATCCCCTGTTTGGAAAGCAGGGGCTTTCAAGCCCGTTCTCTGTAAGGAAAGCCGGGGGTATTTGTGACGACCTTGAGAGGTAGGCAGGCTACGCTTTCATTTAGAAAAGCATGAGTGTTCGCAACAGCGAAGTGGCCAGAACAAAGGTCACCCACCACAAGGAGAGGCGAGGCACTTAGGAGGCACTCAGAAGGAAAGGAACTTTCATCGACAATGAATCAACAACCTGATATTACCAACCCATTCGATCCCATGGCAACATGGCGCGCTGCGCGTGATGCCAGCCTGGAAAGCTGGTCTAAGATGATGATCGAGTTCGTCAATTCCGAGGCCTACAGCCAGGCAACAAGCCAGTGGTTGGATACCTATTTGGCGTACTCACAGCCATTCCAGCGTGCAATAGATACCACCATGACTCAAGTACTGACTGGACTGAATATGCCAATACGCGCTGATGTGACGATCCTGGCGGAGCGCCTCACCAACATAGAGGTGCGCCTGGACGACCTGGATGTCAAGTTAGATGACATCCAACGCGCCATACAGGCCTTACCGGCGTCACAACCCGCGGCAGACACCAACGTTGAGACGCGCCTTGACAAGCTGGATGCCAGGTTAGATGACATCCAACGCGCTGTAAAGGTAAAGGCCTTACCGGCATCAAAACGTGCAGCAGACACATCAGCAAAAGCAAAGGAGGTCAAATGATGGCGTTTTCATCTATACCGATGACTCCAACTGAGCTCCAGAGCGAATTACAGCGGATTGAGCAGGAAACCCGCACCTTGGTACGGGTGAGTACCAGCAAGGCTAACGTTGCCCAGACGCCCAAGGAGGTGATCTGGACGCTCAACAAAGCCAAGTTATATCACTACATTCCTGTCGTCCCTGCTGAGAAGAGACACAAGATACCATTGTTTCTCGTGTTCGCACTAATGAACAAACCGTACATCCTCGATCTGCGGCCAGGTAACAGTTTCATAGAGTACATGGTCAAGCAAGGTTACGATGTCTACCTGCTTGACTGGGGAGCACCTGGTCTCGAGGACAAAGATCTGAACTTCGATAATTACGTGCTGGATTACATGCCGCGCGCTCTTCGCAAAGTGAAAGCGATCTCTGGTAGTGACGAGTTTAGCATGCTAGGCTGGTGCATCGGTGCAATTCTCACGACGATCTATGCCGCCTTGCGACCCGACAACGGCCTCAAAAACCTCATCCTGCTGACGGCCCCGCTGGATTTCACCGACAAGAAGGCAGGGGGCTTCGTGCGCTGGGTTAACGATCAAAACTACGATCCCGATAAGATTATTGCTGCCTTCGGCAACATGCCAGGCCAAATGATCGACTACGGAGCTAAGGCGCTCAAGCCCGTCGAGAACTATATCGGTTCATACTTGACTCTGTGGGACAACCTGAGTAACCCTCGTATCGTGGAATCATGGCACGCTATGAATACCTGGGTAACCGATCTCATCGACATGACCGGGGCAACTTATCGCCAGCTCATTGAGGAGCTCTACCAGGAGAACCGACTCATTCAAGGGACGTTGACCATTCGTGGCGAACGGGTAGATCTGAGTCGTATACGGGCGAACCTGCTGAATGTCATCGCCCTCACCGATCATATCTCGCCGCCCTGCCAATCTGAGAGCATTATGACGAAGGTTAGCAGCGAGGATCAGCTCTTGATGAAAGTCAAAGGTGGCCATATCGGCATGATGGCGGGAAGCGGTGCGCTGAAGTACACATGGCCGCATATCGAAGAGTGGCTCGGGGCACGTTCTGATTGACGCTCGTCACCTTCTAAGCGATGCAGAGCTGAAGGAAAATCGAACTTCTCTATGAGTTCCACAACTACATCGGCGTTAAGGTTGTATCATCCCAGGTGAGATTGCTCTTCTCCAGTATATCCTGTGGTCGAACTATCAACAGTGGAAGCCTGCTGGCCTTGAGAACGCGCTCAGTGATACTGCCAGGTGCCCAGCTCGCCATGCCACTATAGCCATGGGTGGTCATGACGATGATATCACAGCCGCCGGGCAGAACAACCCCTTCCGCATCTTCTCCGTTTTCTGCCACTCTAATAAGGGCTGTAGCAACGTCGGAATCGACGGTAACCGACCAGGTCACAGAGAGTGGATGATCCACCATTTCAGGCGCTATGGATCCTTCACGAAGCCGATTTGCCGTAGAATCGAGATACTCTTTGGCCTTGTGCAGGATAGCCCCACTTTCAGCATCATCGATGTTTCTCTCCTCACTACCCGTAGGTGTTGGTTTCACCACTTGCGCCAGGTGCAGAGTTCCCTGTGTAGGAGCGGCCAACGCTGCGATCAACCTGGCAGCATTTTCTATACCCATCTCTGCTCGTGCGGATCCATCTAACGCGACCAGCGCACGCAGTGGACGCGCATGAGGATCTGGAGAGAGGGCAGCAAGCACGGGCCCACCTTCACGCAGGACAAGTACTGGGGTTGAAGCATGAAATGCCACTTTCTCTGCTACACTGCCCAGGGCCCAGCGTGTCATAGCGGTGTACCCGTGACTACACATGATGATGATATCGACCTTTTGGGAACGAGCAACCGAGAGAATGCCCGTGGCAGGGCTTCCCTTAAACACACTCGTTGAAGTCGCAACTCCGGCCAGCACAGCAGCAGCGCTGATACCTGCAAGATACTCGGCAGCACCGACCTGGTCCGCATCCAGGGGCTCTTGCATCGATGCTGGTGAATCTATTGCCTGCCACCCAGGCTCAAATGGAGAGGCGATGATACGCAGCAATGTGATTGATCCACCAGAGGCGCGAGCCAGCCGTGCAGCAACCGGAATTGCCCTTTCTGCACGCTGTGACCCATCCAGGGGTACTAAGATGTGCTGGAACATTGTCTTGCTCCCTTCGATTTTTCTGTTAATATTTCATTCTCAATTGCTAGAAAACTATTTTGATGCCCAGGAGTGGGAAAAGCATCACTAAGTACAGCAAGTACTGCATCCTCAAAGAAGAGTATATATCTACAATATCACAATACTATCTCGGAGAAAAGAACACATCTCACGGTTGTATCACGGGGAAGTTCCAGGATACAGGTAGGGAAAGAGGAGAGAAGGAGGCGAATTACCTTATGCAGAATTACCCTACGTAATAGAAGGGAAAGAAGGCGAAGCTGATACATGGTACCAAAACGCCTCAATAGTGTATTATGTATATGTACTTCGGGCACTATCTGGGGATGTTGCATTGCAGCGATGGATTGCAAATTGAGCTGGATCTGGAACAGCGAGGAAGCTATGGCAAACGCAAACGACAAGAGTGATCCGTTAGGATTCATCGATCGGGACAGCCTCGAAGGATATCAACTTGAAAGAATTGCCATTGTTAACCGTGGCGAGGCGGCCATACGCCTGATCCGTGCAGTGCGGGAACTGAACTTTGAGCGGCATCTGCGCCTGGCAACAGTGGCATTGTACACTGAGCCTGACCGCCAGGCGCTATTTGTGCACGAGGCCGATGATGCGGTGTGCATCGGTCCGGCAACGTTCATCGACCAGCGCGATGGAAAAAGTAAGAGCTGCTACCTGGATCTCGACCGTATCGAGCAGGCGCTCGTGACAGCCCGGGTTGATATGGCCTGGGCCGGCTGGAGCCTCCTGGCTGAAGAGCCCCGCTTAGCAGACATCTGCGAGCGCCTCGGCATCGTGTTCGTGGGACCAGATGCCGCAACGCTGCGGCTCTTGAGCGATCAGATCCGTACCAGGCGGCTTGTCGAGCAGGTTAACATTCCAGTCGTACCCTGGAGCGGCAAGCCGATCGAGACGGAGGCAGAGGCACGGCACCAGGCCGAGCAACTCGGATACCCTCTAGTGATCAAGCCGGCATTTGGCAGCCAGAGGGGGCGTATCCATCGAGTCTTGTCACCTGCTGAACTCGCCAGCGCATTCGAATTTGCCCGGGACGAAGCTCGCCACTCGTTCAACGACCCCGCTGTGTTCCTTGAGCGCGTGATTGATAGCGCACGCCGAATTGAGGTGCAGGTCATCGCCGATCGCTATGGGACAACGCGAGTTGCAGGTGTGATCGACTGCACGGTCCAGCATCACAGTCAGTGGTTACTAGAGGAATCCAGTTCGCCTGCGCTCTTGCCGGAGCAGGAACGCAGGCTACGCGCGGTCGCAGTTCACCTGTGCCACCTCACAGGCTATCAGAACGCTGGGAGCGTTGTGTTCCTGTTTAGACCCGATCAGAACACGTTCTGGTTCTTAGAGTTTAGCGCAAGCCTTAGTGCCGCACACCCGGTTACGGAGATCACAGCTGGCATCGACCTGGTTAAATTGCAGTTGGACCTTGCCCGTGGCGTTCGCCTTGAAGGTGAGCCTCCTGCCGCAAGCGGACACGCCATCGCAGCCCACTTGTTCGCCATGAACTGGGATAACGATTTTACGCCGGGCACAATGCCAGCAGGCAGCAAGGGAAGGCTTGAAGTGTTCCGACTTGCAGGAGGACCCGGGCTGCGCATTGATACCGGCTATGCGCAGGGGGACAGCATCCATTTCGACTCCGATCCGTTGCTCGCCAAAATCACAGCCTGGGGACGCGATCGCCAGGAGGCGCTGGCGCGGCTGCGCTGCGCATTGAACGAGAGTACCATCGTCATCCGTGGAGGCATAAGCAACAAGTCACTCTTGCTTGATCTCTTGACCCCCCCAGTGCTCGACTCGGTAGACCCCGATTTATCGAGGGGCGAGCGAAGCGAGGCCAATCAAGCGGGCACCAACTGGTTCGACCGCCTGTTAACTGGAGATGGTCAATACCCACGGCAGTATGCCGAGGTGGCACTGCTACAGGCAGCAGTCGAGGCTTACGACGAGAAGCAACGCGTAGAGCAGGCCGAGTTCTACGCGAGCGCGGCCCGTGGACGCCCCAAGGTGCGCCAGGGTCTAGACCTGCCCATCGACTTCCGCTACCTCAGCCAGGGCTATAGGCTCGAAGTCTCGCGCCTGGGTCCCCAGTATTATCGTGTGACAACCGATAGTCAAAGAATCGAGGTACGCGTTGAGCGCCTGGGACCGTTCCAACGCCGGATCACCTGCTTCGGGCACCGTTATCGAGTGCTCTCAGTCATAGATGGGACAGACTACTTCGTGGAGGTCGAGGGCATCCCTCATCGTATGACGCTCATAGAAGGAGGAATCGTCAGAACTCCTGCTCCTGCTGTCGTAGTATCGGTTAACGTGGCTCCCGGCCATGACGTCGAGGCAGGGCAGCAGATCGCCGTCATTGAGGTCATGAAAATGGAAATGTCGATCACAGCTCCATTCTCTGGCCGCGTAGCCCGGCTGTTTGTGACAAGTAATGTCCAGGTCGACGCAGGAGCGCCTCTTGTACAAATCGTACCCTTTACATGGGACGACAAACCTGACTCCAACCGCGTCCAATTTAGGAATACAGGGCATACCGTAGACCTTAGCGAAGACAACCTCCAGCTGCACTGCCGCACGGTTCTTGAAGCCCTGCGTTGCCAGATGCTTGGATATGATAGTAGTCCGGACGATGCCAGGCAGCTCCTCAATGAGCTGAGCACAATCTCCCAACTCATCGCGCCTGGCGACCAGGAACTGCTGCGCGGTGAAAACGAGATCCTGGCGGTCTTCGCCGACACCTGCTCACTGTTCCGCCGGGAGCTAGACCCGGCTGAGGCCAATGCACAGGGCGAACAGGTCCACAGCACAGAGCAAGATCTGCTTACCTACCTTCGCTTCCGCGATATCAATACGGTGCAGCAGTGGCGGCTGCCGACCACATTTCTCGTTAATCTACGACGCGCGCTCGCGCACTATGGCGTCGGGGAGATACATCCCTCACCCGAGCTCGATGAGAGTCTGCTGTTGATCTATAAGTCGCACCAAAACGTAAACCAACAACTGGCTACGATCATAACCGTCCTCGAGAGGCGGCTTACTCACGTTGATGAACTCGTCATATCTGCCACAGAAGACATGCGCGCCCTTCTCGATCAACTGCTCCAGGCAACGCAAAGGCGCTACCAGGCTGTCAACGACCTCGCGCGCGAGATGCGCTTTCGTTACTTCGACGAGCCCCTGTTCAAGCAAGCCATGAATAGAGTCTACGAGGAGATGCAGGCACACCTCGCCTATCTCTCCGAACATCCCCTTGCTCCCGATCGTGATGAACGGATTCGTCATCTGGTGGATTGCCCACAACCCTTACAGAACCTGCTCACGAGCCGCTTCCCTGAGTCGGACGACCAGATGCGCCAGATCATGCTCGAAGTTCTTACACGTCGTTATTATCGCATCCGTTGGCTCAAGAACGTCGAGTGCACTACTGTTGATGGACAAACGATTGTGAAGGCGGCTTACGATTACAATGGAGCAAGTATTGTCGCTGTGACGACATTTGCCAGATATGAAGATCTCGCCGCAGCAGCTACCACCCTGGGTGGCTTGATCAGGCAGATCCCGCATGAGCATGACATCGTTATCGATTTCTACCTCTGGCGCTCGGAGCCACTAGGGGAGGCGGAGACAACGGAGCAGGAGATACGAAGCATACTGAACAGGACGAGCTTCGCCTTGTTCCTCCGCCCCCTGCGGCGCATCGTCGTGGCAGTGAGCGCCGCAGGCAAAGGCCTGGGCATAGCAAGCTCCCAGCACTTCACCTACCGCTCGGGAGAGAACGGCTACCAGGAAGAACAGCTCTATCGTGGGCTGCACCCCATGATGGGCAAGCGACTTCACATATGGCGGCTCTCGAACTTCAAAGTTGAGCGGTTGTCTTCGGTGGAGGATGTATACCTGTTTCATGGAATTGCCCACGACAACCCAAAGGACGAACGGCTGTTCGCGCTCGCCGAAGTGCGCGATGTGACGGCACAGCGGGATGAGTCTGGCAGGGTTATCCAGATCCCCCACCTCGAACGCATGCTGACGGAAGCTCTCGATAGTATCCGTCTCTACCAGTCTCACTTGCCCGCCGATAAGCACCTGCCCTGGAACCGTGTGCTGCTCTACGTCTGGCCTCCACTTGGCCTACAGCCAGAGGAATTCCTGGAAATCATGCGGAAGCTCTGGCCCGCCACCGAAGGGCTTGGCCTGGAAAGGATTGTATTGCATGCGAAGATCACTGAGGCTGGCACTGGCGAATTGCGTGACTGCATGCTGCACATCTCGAACCCCGGCGGTCGCGAGCTGGTTCTGAGGGTAAGTCCACCAATTGAAACACCCATCGCAACGCTTAGTGAGTACCGGCAAAAGGTCGTTCAGTTGCGCCAGCGCGGGCTCGTCTATCCCTATGAATTGATTGAAATGCTCACGCCAGAGCCCGAAGGCATACGCACGCAAGTACCACCCGGTGATTTCACTGAGTACGACCTGGATAAGTACAACCAGCTGGTGCCCGTTAACCGACCCTACGGCAAAAACAAGACGGGAATCGTGGTGGGAGTCATCCGCAACTACACGGCCAGGTACGCAGAAGGAATGACCCGCGTCATCCTCCTTGGCGACCCAAGCCGAGGTCTCGGATCAGTTGCTGAGCCCGAATGCCGGCGTATCATCGAGGCGATCAACCTCGCCGAGCGCCTCCAGGTGCCGATTGAATGGTTCGCTGTTTCAGCCGGGGCCAGGATCTCGATGGATAGCGGCACAGAGAACATGGACTGGGTTGCGAAAACACTACGACGCATCATCGAGTTCACACAAGCAGGTGGCGAGATCAACGTGATCATCAACGGCATCAATGTTGGCGCTCAGCCGTACTGGAACGCCAAGGCCACAATGCTCATGCATGCCCATGGCATCCTCATCATGACCCCCAATGGAGCGATGGTTCTGACCGGCAAACAATCCCTCGACTACTCCGGCGGTGTCTCGGCAGAGGATAACTACGGGATCGGCGGGTATGAACGCATTATGGGTCCTAACGGGCAGGCGCAGTACTTCGCCTCTGATCTTGGTACCGCCTGCCAAATCTTGATGCGCCACTATGATCACACCTATGTAATTCCCGGTGAGCGCTTCCCACGTCGTGTACAGACCGGCGATCCGGCGACACGCGATGTGCGCGCCTTCCCGTATTCCAGCACACAGCCTGAGGAGCATGATCTCACCTGCGTAGGTGACCTCTTCTCCGATGAGAAGAATGCTGACCGCAAGCGAGCGTTCGACATCCGCACGGTCATGGCCGCCTTGATCGATGCTGATCAGCAACCGCTCGAGCGCTGGGGCGGTATGCGTAATGCAGACACTGTCGTCGTATGGGATGCGCATATTGGCGGTTATCCAGTAGCGATGCTCGGTATCGAGTCCCGGCCGATTCCCCGGCGTGGCTTCGTACCCGGTGATGGACCAGAGCAATGGACAGCCGGAACACTATTCCCAATGTCATCGAAGAAAGCAGCGCGAGCCATCAACTCAGCAAGCGGCAACCGCCCACTCGTCGTGATAGCCAATCTCTCAGGATTCGACGGCTCACCAGAATCGCTGCGCAATTTACAACTCGAATACGGAGCTGAGATTGGCCGGGCGATCACCAATTTTAAGGGTCCCATCATCTTTTGTGTGATCTCACGCTACCATGGTGGCGCTTTCGTCGACTTCTCAAAGGCTTTGAACGAGCAAATCGAAGTAGCTGCCCTGGAAGGTTCATACGCCTCGGTTATCGGTGGTGTACCAGCCGCTGCGGTTGTTTTTGCCCGTGAGGTCGATACGCGGACCAGGGCCGACCCGCGTGTGAAAGACTTGCAGGAGCAAATCGCGCAGGCAAATGTGACGCAGAAAGCGGCTTTGCGCATCAAATTGAACGAGGCCACCGCGAAGGTACATGCTGAGAAAGTGGGCGAGATAGCGAGCGAGTTCGACCACACGCATAATGTGCAGCGGGCACAGAGGGTCGGTTCCATCGACCACGTGATCCCATCGGCAGTTCTTCGCCCCTACCTCATCGAGGCACTGGAACGTGGGATCCGGCGAGAGTTGCAGCGTATCACCAACCAGGATAGAGTGTTGTCTTCAGAATAGGGATTGTTTTGTGATAGTTATTCGCAGTTATCGTGATGGGAATGTGAGGTCAGCCCTCTACACTTCTTCTATACCAAGTAGGAGCGTGTATAGTAAGTAGGACCGTGTATAGTAAGTAGGAGCGTGCATTATCTACACCACTGTGTGATAGACACGCTCAAGTAGGGCAGTTGGTGGTTCCATCACCGACCAACATGGAGCGCGAACCTGTAAGGATAAGAGGAATTACGTCGTTAGACATGTATTGCTGAATGTATTTAGCAAAGCAGAAGGAGAAAAAACAACATGGCACTACCTGAAGTTGTCGTCTTAAGCGGTGTGCGCACTGCCATTGGAGACTATGGCGGAGGCTTGAAAGACAAGCCACCTACCGAACTGGGCGCCGCCGTTGTCCGCGAGGCGGTCAAGCGAGCCGGGATCCAGCCAGATAACGTTGAGCATGTGGTCTTCGGCAATGTGATCCATACCGATGTCCATGACCATTACGTTGCTCGCGTGGTAGCCGTCAACGGGGGCATCCCCAAGGAGACCCCGGCACTGACGCTCAACCGCTTATGCGGCAGCGGCCTGCAAGCGATTGTTTCGGCAGCCCAGACCATTTACATGGGTGATACCAAAGTAGCTATCGGCGGTGGAGTCGAAGTCATGAGCCGCAGCCAATATTGGCTCCCCAGCGCCCGTTGGGGTCAACGCATGGGCGATGGGAAGCTGATTGACTCCATGGTGGGAGCCCTCAGCGACCCGTTTGACGATTGTCATATGGGCGTTACCGCTGAAAACGTCGCTGAAAAGTGGGGCATCACCCGCCAACAACAGGACGAGTTGGCGGTACAAAGTCACCAACGAGCCGCAGCAGCGATCAAAGCAGGTTATTTCACGGAACAAATCCTGCCAATTGAATCCAAGGTCAGAGGGCAGACGGTGGTCTTTGATAGAGACGAGCACGTCAAGGAAGACACGACCCTGGAGAAGTTGGCGAAATTACGCCCGGCCTTCAAGGGCGATGGAACCGTGACTGCGGGCAACGCCTCGGGCATCAATGATGCCGCAGCAGCAGTGGTACTGATGGAAGCGAGTGAAGCGGCACAGCGCGGATTAAAGCCTATAGGGAAGCTTGTAGCCTATGCACATGCCGGAGTGGATCCGAAGTACATGGGCATCGGGCCAGTACCAGCGGTGAGGAAGGTGCTCGAAAAGTCTGGTCTGACCATCAAGGACTTGGATGTGATCGAGCTCAATGAGGCCTTCGCTGCCCAGGCTCTAGCAGTAATGCGAGATCTGGACTTGCCGCTGGATCGCACAAACCCGAATGGGAGCGGCATCTCACTTGGACACCCCGTCAGTGCAACGGGCTGCATCTTGACGGTAAAAGCCCTGTACGAACTCCGCCGCATTGGAGGCAAATATGCGCTTGTCACCATGTGCATCGGTGGTGGCCAGGGCATCGCCGCGATCTTCGCAGCCATGTAAACGCGACCTCCCTCTTACTTAGTGGAAGAGGGAGTGCTGCTTTTCCAGCACCGGAATAGTGGCCTGTCCCGCAAGATGCGACTCAATGGAATATGGGACGGTTTCAGTACCGCATGGTGTCTGCTGAATGTGGCGATCAATGAGGTCCGCCAGGTAGGGCGTTGTATGCTCACGCTCCTACTTACTCAGCAGGCGCCTGCGGGCATCGTCCCGCCCTCGAATACATTATCGTGCCCTTACGAATCTGCCGTTTTCTTCGCGGCAGTAACCACCCATACGGCATCCCTTCAATTCAAAGTGGTGTTGGAATCATTTATCTCATCATTCTACAGGAACTTTCACCACGCCCTGGTACTATCATGCTATTTGACGAATGCGTATGAGAAATTGTCTAAAAACTGTGGTACCGTAGCATTAACGAATGTTCATAGAGATCGAGAAGGAAATCTGAAAGATGTTTGATATTCTTCTATTGAGAGAAAACCGGGCGACCACAAAGGGCCATCCAGTCTCGAAAAGCTTGACGGCTCATACTCCCCGCCCCGAAAAGAAACCTCCGTCTTTGCAGGCTCGCTCTATGACCTGGCTTTGGACTCTTGCGTTGCTGTTTGTCCTCGCCGGATGTGGCAATACACCGTCTACTTCGAGCACACCGTCAGCAAATTCAACTCCTCTGAATCTACCGCCCCAGAAGGTAACGGCAACTCCAACAGCGTCAGCTTCAACGGGTGACGACTGGACTACCTATCATCACGACAACTCTCGCGCCGGTTACGAAGCAGGAGCGCCCGACCCACAACGGCTCACACAAGCGTGGAAAGTACACCTGGATGGGGCTGTATACGCCGAACCCCTGGTCATCGGCGGACACGTCCTGGTCGCCACCGAGAATGACTCGCTGTACTCTCTCGATGCGCGCACCGGACAGGTGCTGTGGCGCACCAACGTCGGAACCCCTATGCCACTCTCCCAACTTCCTTGCGGGAATATCGATCCTCTTGGTATCACCGGCACTCCCGTCTATGACCCGGCGACCAACCTGGTCTTCGCTGTGGCAGAGATCAGGGGACCCTCCCACTTTCTGGTGGGCGTCGATGCTACCACCGGCGGAGTACGGATCCGCCGCCGGGTAGAATCCCCTGATGGGGACATCCGGGCACACCAGCAGCGTGCTGCCCTCGCGCTGTCACAGGGCCTGGTCTACGTTGCCTATGGTGGCCTTAATGGGGATTGTGGTGACTACCACGGCTGGGTGATCGCCTCTCGTACCGATGGGCAAGGAGCCTTGCTCTCCTACCGGGTTCCAACCCAGCGCGAGGGCGGCATCTGGGCAGCATCGGGTCCAGCCGTGGACTCGGCGGGGCACATCTATGTCGCCGTCGGCAACGGCGCGGCGACCGGGGGAACCTGGGACAAGACGGATTCCGTCCTGCGTTTGTCACCGAAGCTGCAATATGAGGATGGCTTTGCTCCCCAGCAGTGGGCGCAAGACAACGCTGGAGATGCAGACCTCGGCTCGATGGGTCCGCAACTGCTGCCAGGAGGATTGATCTTTGCCGATGGCAAGAGCGGCCTCGGCTACCTGCTCCACGCGAACGCGCTGGGTGGCATCGGTGGGCAGGCCCGGGTGACCTCCATCTGCAGGTCCTTTGGCGGCTCGGCCGCGCTTGGTATGCACCTGTTCGTGCCTTGTACTGACGGCCTGCGGGAAGTTGTGGTCGGCCCCGGAACACGCCTCACACTGGGTTGGCACGCACCTGGACAGATAAACGGCTCACCCATTGTCGTCGGCCACACCGTTTATAGCCTCAAACGCAGTGGGACACTCTATGCCCTCAACAGCGATAATGGCGCGGTGATCGCTTCGCAGTTCGTGGGTGAGACCTCGCGTTTTGCAACGCCAAGCTATTCTGCTGGACATGTCTATGTGGGCACTATGACAGGCATTGTCGCGGTCACAATTTCGTGAGGTGATACAGAGTTGTCATTGGTAGTTTTCCATGATACATGTACCCGTTTAGATTCTCCGTCCCACGCCTTTCCAATATGGTTCGCGAATGAGCGTTTTGAGGAGCTTACCTGCTGGACTGCGCGGGACAACAGCGTCCTCTGCATTGCAAATCTCTGTCACGCCTGCGCAAACGTATCAATCATCAGCTTTACATCGTCGCCCAATGGATAAAGAATCGGGCAGGTACAACCTGAGCGGTTGTACTCTTCTACCTTTGCACGAACTTCATCCGGGGTCCCACTCGCTGTGATACGCTCAATTAATTCATCTGGTACAAACTGCATGGCCTCATGAATCTGTTCTTTGGTCGCAGGCCACCCGAGAATGCTCTGCACCTTCTTCACCGTTTCCGGCGCCGTGCCACTCGCTTCAGCAATATGCGGCTGCTGCGCGAGGTATTGTGTAATCAATTCCTTTGCCGCCTGCACTGCGCGATGGTGGTCGTAATCGACCGAGCACACGATCAATTGCGGGCGATCAATGTCGTCCAAATTGCGCCCGGATTTGTTCGCGCCGATTTCAATGTGCTTTAAGGCTTTGTGATTATAATCTGGAGGCACGCAATAATTGAGCACTACGCCATCAGCGATTTCGCCTGCCAGTTCCATCATGCCCATTTGCGTTGCGCCTATATAAATTGGCACATTGCGTGGTTCGCGGCGCCCGTGCACGACGTCAAGCTCAATGTCATCTACGTGATGGAATTCGCCGTGGAAGGTGACACGCTCCATATTGAGCAATCGTCTCATTACTTCGACGGTCTCGCGCATTGCCTTCACCGGCTTTATGCGATCAATTCCCACCTGTTTGGCCAGCGGATCCCACCACGCGCCGATACCGCAGATGATGCGATCGGGCGCAAGATCGTCTAACGTCAAGAAGGTTGCGGCCAGTAACCCGATATTGCGCGTCCAGTTGTTAAGCACTCCGCTGCCGATTTTAATGTGCGACGTCACTGCCGCGAAAGCGGCCATTGGTACAATCGCGTCACGCACGAGGCGCGATTCCGCCTGCCACATGGCCTCGAAACCGCGCTGCTCTGCGTACTGCGCGTATGCCATGCCTTCACGGATTTCATGTTTGTCTTGCAGATACATAGCCACGCGTTGCATATATATAATCCTCCTTGTTTCCAGGGCGACCGCAAGGGTCGCCCTGATCCACCACGCCGCTCCGTTGCCAGCTAAAACTTGCGAGACCATTCTCTGGGCCAGCGCTCAACCACGACTTTCTTTTGCGTGTAGAACTCAATAGCATCACGTCCCTGGGCATGCATATCGCCGAAGAAGCTTTCCTTCCAACCAGAGAACGGGAAGAAAGCCATCGGCGCCGCCACGCCAATGTTGATGCCGATATTCCCCGCCTGCGCCTCGTAGCGGAACTTGCGGGCCGCCGCACCACTGCTTGTGAACAAGCAGGCCATGTTGCCATAGGAGGCCGCATTCACCACCGCGATCGCCTCATCAATCGTCTGTGCTTGCATCAGGCTGAGCACCGGACCGAAGATCTCGACACCGGCGAGCTCGCTCCGTGGATCCACCTTGTCCAGGACCGTCGGGCGGACGAAGTACCCTCGCTCGTAGCCCAGAATCGATGCACCACGCCCGTCCACGAGCACCTCAGCTCCCTCCCGCACTCCTTTTCCAATCAACGCCTCGATGCGCTGCTTGCTCTCAGTTGTGATCACCGGCCCCATCTCAACCCCTGCATCTAGCCCATACCCGACCTTGCGTGTCGCTGCCACGCTGCTGATCTGTTCCCTGAAGACCGGGCCCGCCTCCCCGACCGTGATAGCGACTGAGGTCGCCAGGCAGCGCTGACCGGCGCAGCCAAAGGACGAGTCGGCGATGATGCGCGTGGCCATCTCCATATCCGCGTCGGGCAGGACGATCACCGGGTTCTTCGCGCCACCCTGGCACTGGGCGCGCTTCCCGTTGGCCGTCGCCCGGCTGTAGAGGTACTTGGCCACGGGGGAGGAGCCAACGAAGGAGATAGCGCGCACCGCCGGATGATCGAGCAGGGCATCGACAACCCCTTTTGCGCCGTTGACCAGGCTGACCACGCCCGGTGGCAGGCCCAGCTGGTCGATCAGCTCAAACACCCGGCTCATCGTCATGGGCACCTTCTCTGAAGGCTTGAGAATAAAGCAATTGCCGCAAGCGATGGCGTAGGGCAGGAACCAGAGCGGGATCATGCCGGGAAAGTTGAACGGCGTGATCGCCGCGACGACGCCTACCGGTTGACGCAGCATGTGTTCGTCAATGCCGCGGGCGATGTCTTCGACGTTGTAGCCCATCAGCAAGGAGGGGATACCGGTCGCGACCTCGATGTTCTCGATGCCGCGCTGCAACTCGCCTTGCGACTCGGCCAGCGTCTTGCCGCACTCATCAACCGCCAGGCGTGCAATCTCGTCGAAGTGTTCATCCAGCAACCTCTTGAGCTTGAAGAGGTACTGGATGCGCTCGGTCGGCGGGGTCCGTCGCCAATCGGCCCAGGCCGCTTGTGCTGCCTGCACCGCCTCGTCCACCTCCCCAGGCGGCGTGAGTGGCACGCGCACGATGGTCTCGGCGGTCGCGGGGTTACGCACATCGAGAAACTCGCTGGCGCGTGAGCGTCTCCACTCACCACCAATATAGTTGAGCAGTTGTCCATCCTGGATCATTGGTTACTTTCTCCATCTGTTGGCAGAGACTGCTCGTAGTGTTGCTCCGCATCCACAAATTTTGGAGGTAGTTGCTCAATGTGCAGTTGCTCCACCTCCGCTTCAAATCCGTGTGCCGCCGCCTCCAGCGCTACGCGTGCCTTCTCATCCGTGCGTGCGAACTCAGCCAGCTCGTGGCTCAACTCCTCCAGCGCTTCGCCTCCGGCCATCATCCCGGTGAGTTCCTCGCGGCTGATTTCGTTTTTAGCGAAAGTACCCATGCTGTGCCCGCGATTGAGCAGTGTGAAACGATCGCCGATCGGATAGGCATGATGAGGATTGTGCGTGATAAAGATCACTCCCAGCCCTCGCGATCGTGCCTGGGCAATATAGCGTAGGACAATGCCTGCCTCTTTGACGCCCAGCGCCGCCGTAGGCTCATCGAGGATCAAGACTTTGGCCCCGAAGTACACCGCACGCGCAATCGCGACAGACTGGCGCTCGCCACCGGACAGGGTACCGACCGGCTGAGCTGTATCGCGAATCTGGATACCCATCCTGGCCAGTTCCTCGCGCGTCACACGATTCGCAAAGTTCACGTTGAAGCGGCGAAACGGCCCCCAGCCCTTTGTTGGCTCCGAACCGAGGAAGAAGTTGCGCGAGATGCCCATCAGGGGGATCATCGCCAGGTCCTGGAAGACGGTAGCAATACCTGCACTCAACGCTTCTCGCGGGGAGGAGAAACGCGCCTCCTTCCCCTCTACCATGTAGTGCCCGTCGCTGGGTCGGTAAACGCCTGACAGGATTTTAATCAGCGTGGATTTACCCGCGCCGTTGTCGCCGAGCAGGCACATCACCTCCCCGGCATTCACGCTCATCGAAATGTCTTTCAGCGCAATCACGCTGCCGAAGTATTTTGAGACAGCCTGCACTTCGATCAAAGGAACAGGTTGCGTGTTCGTCGTGTTCATCGTCGCGCCTCCATTGCCAGTTTGCGTACATAGCTGTTGAGCAGCACAGCAAGCAACAGTATTACTCCAACGACTGCCTTGTACCAGTTAGCATCGACGCCCGCGAAGACGATGCCTTCCTCTACTATACCAAAGACTAGCGCCCCGAACATGGCGCCGATAGCCGAACCGTAGCCACCCGTGAGCAGTACCCCTCCGACGACCGCCGCGACGATTGCATAGAACTCCAGGCCCTGGCCGCGCAAGACATCGGCATTGGTAAAGGCCATAACCTGGATAATCGCCAGCAGGCAGGCGCCGAGGGCCGTGCCCACGAACAGGAGAATCTTCACGCGGGCGACCGGTACGCCAATGTTGCGCGCCGCGTTGGCATCACCACCCACGCCGAAGATCCAGTTGCCGAAAGAGGTGCCCAGCAGTAGCCAGGTCGCCAGCACTACCAGCGCCAGCGCCCAGATGATTTCGATGGGATATTGCTGGCCCCCGCCGAGCGCGGTGGCGAAGACCGCGTGGGCGGAGCTAAAGCCCGGTGCCTGGTCAACGCCGTTCACCACGGTCAGCCCGGTCAATAAGGTGGTGAAACCTGCCGTCATGCCGTACAGGATGTATGCAGTGCCCAGCGTGACGATGAACGATGGGAGGCGGGTGCGCATGACCAGGTAGCCGTTGACCATGCCGATCAGTACCGCAAAGATCAGAGCCACGACAATTGCCGCCCAGACGTTCCAGCCGTACTGCGTGCTCAAAATGGCAATGACCATCCCGGTCGCGCCAACCGTCGAACCAACCGACAGGTCAAATTCCCCGCCAATCATCAGCAAGGCCACGGGTATTGCCAGGATGGCCAGTTCAGCCGAGACGCTCAGATAGCTCGATGTGCCTCTCGAGCTAGTAAAACCACTGCTCCCCGCGACGATGGCGAAGAAGATCCACACGGCGATTGAACCGACAACGGCTCCCGTTTCCGGGCGAATCAGGAGTCGACGGAGCGGATTGACGCGCACCGTACGCTCACCTGTGATAACGCTCATATTTTCCTCCTCTATAGCCGGTGTTGGAGTCAATGCTGTGCCAGTTGGTCTACTGGACTTGTTGACTCCAACACGGAGCCTTGCTAGCGCGTCCCTTGCGCCGTCAACTTGATTACCTGGCTCACGTTATCCGATGTGACAAAGCCGGGACCGGTCTGAAGGATATCATTTGCAATGGTATTGAGATTCGTCTTGTACAGCGTCAACAAGACAATGGGTAGATATCCCTGGAGATACTGCTGCTGGTCAATGGCAAACAGCATCTGACCACCCTTGATCGCATTCAGCACGTCAGAAGACAGGTCGAAAGTAGCCAGCTTGATCTGCCCTGTCTTATTCAGGTCCTGGAGCGCCTTGATAGCCGGGGTGGCGCCCGTGGGGCCAAGCGTCAGGATGCCATCAATCGTGGGATTATGCTGGAGTGCAGCCTCGATGGTCTGCTGGGTCTGGGTCGGGCTGCTCAGGTTGACTCCTATCTCAGTAACTGTGCCGCCTGTCTGCGCCAAACCCTCCTTAAAGCCCTTGCAGCGCAGTGCAAGAGCGGCGTTACCGACCTCCTGGTTGACACAGAGGGCGTGTTTGACACCGGCAGTGCCCATTTTCTGACCGCCGCCAATGCCAGCCTGTTCTTCGGTCTGCCCAATGTGAACCAGTACCCCCAGGCTCTTAGCAGCATCGGAGCCAGAGTTGATCGAGATCACGGGGATACCAGCAGCTACAGCCGCTTTAATCGAGGGACCCAGGCCCGTGGGATCGGGGACCGAGACGACGAGCCCCGCTGGGTGGGCTGCCACTGCAGTATCAATGAGATGGGACATCGCCACCACATCGAAGGTGGTTGAGGTTGGCGATTCATAGATCGCCGTGACACCCATATCTTTGGCGGCCTGGTCAACCCCCTTCTTGACCACCGACCAGAATGGATCCGAGGCCTGGCCATGCGTGATCACATAGAACTTGAGGTTTGAGCGCGCCGGGTTGCTGGTACTGGTACTGGTCGACTGGGTGGTGCTGGTTGTCCCACCACAAGCGGCCAGGACGAAAGGAAGCATCACTACCAGGATAAATAGTTTTTTGAATAGCCGAGGCATTTTGCCCTCCTTTGGTTATTGTTGAGATAAACTAATGTAGGGGCCGATTTATCGCGCCCACGTGTTATGGTCTATCTCGTTGGGACACAAATCGTTCTAATGTCACCGGCATCTCGATTACTGTCTGCTTGATTCCTCCTTTCTTGGGAACTGTGATCGCCCATCTTATTCTTCGACTCCGATCGGCGTGCTGTCCCATCCCTACTGCTATAGAAAATAGCGCTCCTGATTGCGTACCAACAACACCGCATCGATGGGGAAACCAGCACGGGTCAGCGGAACTCTCCTCTCGTGATTCTAACCGCCTGCAAACGGAGCCGTACTTGAGCGAAGCATAAGCGTTGGCAGCAATATGTGATTTCGCCCAGGACGATTGTTCAACAAATCCATCATTACCTGTGTTGCAAGACGTCCGAGTTGAACCTCTAGCTGTTGGACTGTAGTAAGTGGAGGCGTCACGTAACTTGCCATCTTGATGTCGTCAAAACCGATAACGCTCAGTTCCCCTGGCACTGCGACGCCCTGTCTCCGGCAAGCTATCAACACACCAATCGCAGTCATGTCGTTGTAGCAAAATATGGCTGTAACCCCCGCGTCGAGCAGACGAGGCAACGAGGTCTGCCCGGCAGCGACATCTTCCTCATGCGAGGCTTCCTCGCCAGGTGTAATGACTACCCACGCATCGCTATATGGCACACCGGCTGCCGCCAGCGTGCTCTGATACCCAAGCAGTCGTTGTTGATTTGATCTTGGCCGACTGCTTAAACCAAGATAGCCAATTGAACGATGCCCTAGTTGTAGCAGATGTTCTACCGCAAGTTGCGCACCTTTACGATCATCTACGGATACCCAGTGTAACAACTCTGCCTCAGACTCAGTCTGGCTGTTGATCAGGACAACGGGTACTCGGATACGGTCCAGACGCTCCTTGTAATTACCGGTGATGCGGGATGCAGCGATAATGATTCCATCAACACGCCTGCGGTGAAAGGTCTCGATGATCGCCATTTCCTGGTCGGGGTCATTGTGTGAGGCGCTGAGGATCACGCTGAAGCCAGATGCACGAGCCACTTCTTCGACGCCCTTCATTACGTCACCCCAGAACGGATCGGCGATCGACGTCACTACTAAGCCAATCATGCTGGTCTGCCGCGTTTGCAAACTCTGTGCGATGGCATTAGGGATATAGCCCATCTCACGTGCCAGGAGCTGGATGCGCCCTCGCGTTTCTACACTAATCAATGAACTCTCTCGGAGTGCTCGCGATACTGTCGTGTGTGAGACACCAGCAGCTCGGGCGATATCTGCGATCGATATCTCATTTCGACTCAAAGCCTCCACCTTTCTTTGCCGATTGACCAGCAAGACACCTCTGTTTCAGCTTATGCACACGTGTGCATAAAGTATACCTAATGCAAATACACTTTGTCAAGAGGGATTTGGCAAGTAATTCCTATCGTCCTTGACAAGAAGTAATATTGTGCTTACAATGACGAATACCTGCTGTTCCTAAAGCAAAAGCGTAAAGTCCAACAGCAGGAAACACGCTCATAAAGAGGCCATTGTACAAATGAAACGAAGTACCCTCATCCAGCTACAGGATAGCACGGCGTTTATATGCCGTACTTCCCAAATCTCTTCTCGTCATCCAGAACAGCTTATGCCACATTTTCTGCTTGAATCGTCGCCTATCAACTTCTGTTGCCTCCTCTCCTGTTCTTCCACATGTAACCTGTGTTGTTGTCCTCTTCGCTAGCCCAATCACCAGCTACGCACTGATTTTATTCCCGCATAGCTTCAACAGGGCATCATCTACCTATCTATGAGATTCCCTGGCACTCGGATAGCCTTGCTATCCCTTGGAGAACAGACGTGTTAAGTATAAAATTGCAGCTACTATCACTTTCCAACCTCTCTCATTGCTATTTACCGTCTATCTAAAGGAGAGACAGAAGAATGACTTCCATCTACTATGAAGTATTTCCGGTTACATTAGTGTCAAAGCAGGCTGTATTCATTCGACATTATCAAGAAAAACAGCTTCCTCCCTGGATAATTCCGAGCTTGTCCAATGTCCATCCAAACGATATGGTTGTACACCACCTTATCAACTTCTTTGGCGATGCCTTCGACCCGCACCGAACAATTGTGCATTCGACCTCGTGGCGATATGAAGATGAACGGGATCGATTACTCCTCACCTATTTAGCTGTACTCCCTCAAGGAACCTGGATGGACCGGTGGCTTAAAACCGAACTCATTCACGTTGAGCCGATTGGAGCGGTAGAAAAACGCTACGGTGACCATCTCTTCCCACCAGAACAGATTGAGCGGCATTACGTACTTGGTCATGCGCTCGATCATCTCGCATCACTGGCTTCGTATGACCCGGCTATCCAGGCCGTTCTTGAACCCGAATGGAGAGAAATCCTCAAACCGAGATTGCCCAAATCAGCAGGCTGCCTCCAAAGAAGTTTTAGCGGGGTCGAGAACACAGTGTTCTTTAGTGGGCACCCACTTGTCAAAAAAATGTAGATGGCATACACTTACAGCAAGATCACAACCCATCACCTTTAGTTACCTGGACAAAGGACTCTGCTATGTCTGTTGCTACGCGCCTGCGTGAACTGCTTGCTCAGCCGGATCTGTTTGTTGCTCCCGGGGCCTACGATGCCCTTAGCGCACGCCTCATTGCTCAGGCAGGATTTCCTGCCGTGTACATGACCGGCTTCGGCACAGCGGCCAGTGTGCTCGGTCAGCCCGATGTCGGCCTCCTGACCATGAGCGAGATGGTGAGCCGGGCCGCAGCCCTCGCTGCCGTTGTTGGCGATCGACCGCTCATCGCCGATGCCGATACAGGCTATGGCAACCCGATCAATGTGCGTCGCACGATCCGCGAGTATGAGCGAGCAGGAGTGGCCGCCGTTCACATCGAGGACCAGCTCTGGCCCAAGAAATGCGGCCATATGGAGGGCAAGCAGGTTATTCCCCTCGACGAAATGGTCCAGAAAATACGCGCCGCCGTTGATGCCCGGCAGGACCCCGACTTCGTGATTATTGCACGGACCGATGCCAATGCGGTGTATGGGCTTGAGGATGCCCTCCGCAGGGGCCGCGCCTACCGCGAGGCAGGAGCCGATGTCATCTTCATCGAGGCCCCTCGTTCCATAGAAGAACTGCGCACCATCGCACAGGCATTTCCAGACGTGCCTTTACTCTATAATTGGGCGGAAAGCGGCAAGACGCCACTATTGTCTTTAGAGGAAATTCACGCGCTTGGTTTCAAACTCGTCATCTTTCCTGTCAGCTTGCTGTTCGCGGCTACGCATGCCCTGCTCAGCATGTTAGAGGTGCTCAAACAGGGGCAGACGCCAACTGCATTTGCTGAGCTCATGGTCACCTTTTCGCACTTCACTGATCAAATTGGGCTGCCTGACATCCAGGCGTTAGAGCGCCGCTATGGCGTTCATCAATAGTCAGCTAACAAAAAAGAATTCTCCCCATGAAACAGCGCCCTACCTGTTACTATTGGTAGGGCGCCGCTGTCAAATAACTGAGCTTTCCTTAAAGAGCTTCTAACCCCGCGAGCGCAACTTCCATATCCTCTGAGTAGTGGCCCCCGCTGACACCAATTCCGCCGATTATTCCTGCATCGGTCTTGATAGCATAGCCACCACCAAAGACGATTAAGCGATCTGTTTTCACGATGCCATGAAGCAGTGGTGCATCATTCTTGATGAAGTCGTACCATTCATGGGTTGCCAAGCCACCAAAGCTAATAGCGGTGTAGGCTTTGTCTTGTGCGATTTGTACACTCAAGAGCGCAGCTCCATCCATTCTGCGAAAAGCCTTGAGCACGCCATCCTCATCACAAACAGCAATAACCATCAATTTCCCCATCTCTTGAGCTTTAGCTTCGGCGGCTTTAATGATACGTTCTGCTGTTTCGATGGTGATACTGGATTTTTGGAAAGTGTTTCCTGCCATTGAAATGTCCTTTCTACTCGCTTACGTTACTGAGTGCCCTTCAATTTCATGGTGCGGTGAATAGATTTCGGCTACTTGGAAATAGGAGCTATGAGGGATGTGACTGAAAGATTTTTCCCTCATGCCTAAGTTATAAGTGTCCTGTGGCTTGGTGTCAATAGTTGAGTAGCCTTCGTCGTGCCTTTTCATCATTCAGCAGGTTACATGGAACAGGCCAATTACCGCCCCCTTACTTTCGTTCCATACCTGGATAGCCTGTGGCGTCGCGAACAACTCCACCTTGCACTGTCTCTGCTGGAAATAGCTCGCCGCTTCATCAGAAAGCCTGACCGAGTCATACTGCCCTGTGCCGATGATGAGCCGTTTCGCTCCTTGTTCATAGATGTACTTTGCTTCATCCAACGAAATCATGTGCGAAGTTCCGTAAACCGCCTTCGATAACTTTTTCTTCCGTTTCTTCACCTGTTCATCCAGCCGGATGAGTACGTCATTCTCGAGGAACTCCCCTTCGATAGTGATCGAGCCAAAAACTGTCTGGTCGATATGAGGTTTCATCACTTCTCTCCTCTAGATAGATCACGAAAATTGAACACGCGGGCTGAGATCTGTTCTTTGCACATTATACCCTGAAAGACCCATTGATTGCCGGTATGTATACTGCCTTGCATCGCTGCTGACCGTAGGTACTTCCTCTCGTCGCTGCTGACCTCCCATCAGCCGCGCGTGTGATGCGCAGCATCGCGCCGAGTATAGTAGGGTTGACCCTTGCGGTCAACCGAGCTTCATTGCAGCGATGAATACCAATCAGAAGCGAGAGCTTCGTTATTGATACTTCTTTGTGATATTGCGGCCACTAAATCTGATAGATTTGTGATGTTTACATGCTTAAATGATGGTATAAGTAAGCGGCGGTCAGAAAGGAACCAGGAGCCGGTCACGTGGCAAGCCTCCTTTCGACCAATCCCTACCGCTCTTTCACAATTGATAGCGGCAACGAATTACCGGAAGGAAGGCGTAATATGTGGAATACTTTACATGGACATGGAGCGAAACCGACCGGAGTAGGTGAGCATCTCTCAGGGCCGTTATCTCCTATTCAGACTGATCTGACTGAGGAAAAAGATAAGCAGGTCCAGACGGAAATTGAGATTTGGGCATTTGAGGTCCACGAGGTTGCTCATCACGAGGTCACGCACAGAGAAGGACCACTTGCGATTGGTAGCAAAGAGCCTCTGCTCAAGAAGGTTTCAGAAGAAGTCACACAAAAGGCACAGGAAAAGTTAAACAAGGAATTGGCAAAGCGTAGTTCGTCATAACGGGACGGATTGGATAGTGGAAGTATCCACTATCCAATCCGTCCTCGTTTCTGGGCGGGGGCACCGCCTTCAGGAAGCGTCACGAAAACACGCTGAACTGAGAAGCCCCCGACTTTAGCCGTGAGGAGTCGCCACATTACTCTTTTTGTAAAGCGCCCGAGCCCAACTGACCGCTCGCTCCAATTCTCCAGTTTTTAGAGGACCATGCGTTCCCGTCACGAAAAAACTCTCCGCTGGGAACAGATGAGAGGCCCCCCTCTTGCGCAGCTTCCTGGTCATCAGCTCGGCAGCAGAACCGGTCAACAATGAAGACTGATCGAAACGTGTATCAAAACAAGCGATTTCCAGGCGGCTCAGTGATTCGGCGGGGATATATTCGAGCAAGGAGCGCATGGCCTGGGTTGGTCTCCACCCCTGGGTGGGACATCCCAGAATCAGCAGATCCACTCCGTCCAGGTCAAGAGGATGCGTGTGCTGAACACGGACGGTCTGCACCTGCCCAAATTCACTCAACGTATCGGAGATGGTCTCAGCAATTTGCTCGGTATTACCGAATTCTGAATCATAGATTACCAATGTTTTCATCATTTCCTCCTTCTAAAAGAGGTTGAAGCAGCACGCGACGCAAACTCTCGTCACACCTGGTATCGCGTGGTGCTTATTACTTTCCTCTATTGAGTGTAGTAGATACTTTTCACCGTACCATCACAATCCTGGACCTCACCATCACATAAACCTCACAAGTTCTTTTTTTCCAGAGTATGAAATATAATTGAGCAATGCGAGTGCGCCAACAACCAGGGGTTGGGTCAAGATATGAGGGAGAATGATAGCTATGAATGACAATTCAGAGAGCCAGAGACTGATCTTTGTGGTTCAGAAGCACAAAGCAACCACGTTGCACTATGACTTCCGACTGGAGATCGGCGGAGTGATGCCTTCCTGGTCCATTCCCAGGGGACCGTCGCTTGACAACAGTGTGAAAAGACTGGCGATGCCAACAGAGGATCACTCACTTGAATATCGACATTTTGAAGGAGTGATTTCCGGAGAATACGGGGCAGGACCCGTGATGGTCTGGGATGAAGGCACGTATACCCCGGAAATAGAAAGAGCCAAAGGGATATGGCAAGAGATAACCGAGAGGACGGAGGCAGAAGAAGTGATGCGCAAAGGTCTGGAAAAAGGAAACCTGAAATTCCGTCTCTACGGCAAAAAATTACATGGCTCTTTCGCATTGATTCGTACACGTGGCTTTGGCGGGAAAGTGTCCTGGCTTCTGATCAAACATCACGATGAGTATGTTCAACAAGGATATGATGCTAATGATTACGACTACTCAGCCGTCAGCAACCGCTCCCTCGCTGAGATAGCTGCTCAACAAACATCTACTTCTTGATCTAACAACGCAACAGGCAGGTTACCGCATCAATCAATGAGAGATGTGATACGTTGTTCGCCTGTTGTTGAAGTAGTTGAACGCTGCGTTGGCGTAAAAACATGTTGAGAGGCGACCATCCAGCATGGCCGCCTCTCAACTTCAATCAATCGATATCCAGACTCGTTATGGGATCACTATATCCTTCAACGTGACGGGATTATGCAAGGTATAATCCAGTTCATCGGACTGGGTTACTCCTGCCGGGGTGATCGTGTCCATGACCTTTGGTACCGTGTTTGGATCCACTGTGCAGTGCGGGTCGCTGCTTGTAGTAGCACACACGCCGAACGCGAACGGCTGAGGTGTCGAGGCAAAGCCACGTGCCTGGTCTGGACTAAAGCCATCCTGGCCGGTCAACGTCACCGTAAAGCCCCAACCTGACCCTGGCACTTCACCTGTCGTGGATACGAGGCTAGCTGTTGGCACACTGAAGGTGATGAAGCGCGAGATGGCATTGGCGCTGATAGCAACCGTACCAAGTGTGTTGTTATGTGCGTCAATGTACCGCTGTCCAAACCCTTGCACTTCGATAAGCCTGCTCCAAGCTGCGCTCGAGTCAATCGCGTAATTGCGTTGCGGGAAGGACGCGGCCGTCGAGGTATCACTTGACGCTGCACTCGGATCGTGGACGTACACATCCACCAGTTGAGCCCCCAGCGGGCTGCCAAAAGTTGGTGACAGGTCGCGAGTCTGCAACTTGAAGGTGACGGTCGAACCATCAGGACTAACGATGACGCGGAACGCCTGTATGTCGAAGGCTCCCGCATGGAAGTCAACAGCTGTAGGATACGCGTAGTTCCCAGGACCGTTATCGTCGTTGGAGGGATCTGTGACATCAAGGACGACTTTGCCAGGGGTAAAGTCGAAGACGATAGTTCTCTGGTCGTGGGCAGTAGCCTCGGAAGGGCTTACCGCTACGGTATTGAAAACGGTGGTTCCACCTGTGATAGGGACCGACACGCTGAAAGAGCCATCGGACTTAGTTGGCGTGCTGACCACCGTAGTCTCGCTGTTGTTATCGATATTGGTGGCTGCCACATAAATGGTGTTGCCGGAGACCGATGTACCGGTAACGGTCACAGGGGAACCATTGACACTTGATTTGTCCGGCGGCGCAGTTACCGTGAGGCTGGTTTGCCCCTGCTGGTGGGCCACATAACGGTCGAAGGTATCGGCCGGACGCTCTAGCACGCTGTTTTTAGTGAGGTCAACGAGGAGGCGCACGTATACGCCAGCAGACCAGGTAAGAGGCGCCGCAGAGCCAGCGGGATGGCCGTTCTGGAAACCAATAGAGGCGACAGTCGGATCCGTGCCGTAGGGTGAGGGAGCGAGATTGGGCAGTTCCCAATCTTGTTCGGGGATCAGACCTACGCCCGAGGCAAAGTTTTTCATCGTGGAGAGTAGTTTCAGCGCTGCAGGGGTCTGGCCGTTGGACACATCGTACTCGCCGCGCTCCTCTGTGAGCAATGGCCAGAGATGTCCGGTACCTTTCCCAGAAGGTGCCCATGGATGGCCATCGGAGGCACCGTCACCGTATCCGTCTCCGTTATAGCGGTGCCAGCCTGTCCCGCTCGCCGTGTCTGTCTTGATGGTTGCATCAACCACAGGAAGCGACTCAGTGACCGCCGTATCGTCGAAAGGTTTGAGACCGAGGCGCACCAATTCCAGGAAGCCCGCGTCGATCACGGAACGCTGATCGAGCGTTGGACCACCATTGCCTACATTATAACTGATTGCCGCGTTCGGATCGCCTGTCTTAGAGAGACGTATGAAGTAGGGGGTTTTGGAGAGAGGCCCATTGGTGGTAACAGTCCAGCCTTCTAGGGAACGCTGCCAATCGTCGGCTACACCCAGCCAGACCTGCGCGCTCTGCGTATCGCCGTTGACCTTAGCCATAGCGATATCGGCCGCCGCCACCAGGCCAGCAATCTCGGCCGATATCGTAGATGGCGAGTAGCCACCCTGCTCTTCCCAGCGCTCGGGGCCAAATGATGGTCCATGACTTATAACAAAGTTAGCCGCTTTCTTGATGTGGTTCTGGTAGAGGTCAGCATCTATCATCCCCAGCTGGTAAGCCATAATGATGGGGTAGCTGACCTCGTCGAGCTGCGTATTGAAAGTGTCGGGCGCGGCCTTCCCGTTGAGCAAGCTATTGCGGGGCATCGAGCCGTCAGGCAGTTGCTGGTTATTAAACAGGAAGTTCACAGCAGCGCGCGCTGTCGTAAGATCGCCGTCAAGCAGGAGGCCAGTCCATGCTTCATAGAGGTCGCGCGCGAAGACTTCGCGGTAAGAGCCGAAGAAGGTATTGTTGGGATCTCCCGCCGAGATAGCTTGCCCCCACGGGGAGGCGAGGCTTGCTACTATGGCACCGGGGAAGGTTTTATCCTCGGATGCCTTCACCACGTTAGCGCTTAGATAGTATTCACTTACAAGTTGAAGCCACTGATTGCCCGTTGCACCCTTAAAATTGGGTGGAGGGGTGTTCAACCCATTATCGTATGCATCCCACCCGGACTCGTAGCTCTTCTGGAGCTGGCTAAATTGGGTAGAGAGCGACGCTTCTGCTGCGCTAACGGCGGCAGACTGGCTTGTACCGAAGCCCAGTACCAGCTTGAACATGCCGCCCTTGGAGATGTTCGCCTGGGCCGTTTGTACCAGGTTGCCATTGTTAGCCTGTGAATAAATTGCCGTGAGGTTGTGAGAGGTGTCGAGTTGTACCAATCCGTCGCTCGGCTGGCCGGCGAAACCGTTACTCACCCTGGTAAAGGGATTCGAGGCGTCGAGAGCGCTATAAACGGGTTTGGCATAGTCTCGATTGGCAGCGTTGCTCGTTGTGACGGTATCGAAGGCTACAGGCACATTGTGACCGTTGGAGGTGTCGATCGTACCGTTGTCGCCACCGCCGTTCCCACTGCCACCACCACCATTGCCGTTGATACTGGGATCGTAGCGCACATAGAGTTGATAGTTGGACAGTGCGCCAACCAGCGCGATGAAGTGGACATTCATGACCAATGTGTTCTGTTGAGAATCGGTAAGATAGTCAGTAATAATGCGATACTTTCCACTCTTGGCGGTTGTCGTTACCTCGCAGTCAAGGGCGTTAGAATTCTTGCTGAGCGACTGCACGGTATAGGTGGTATCGCGTGTCTGCAAGTCGGTGAAGGTGCTGCCATCTGTAACGATATACTGGAGAGTCTCGACGTTAGTATTGTCTATGGTGGGGTAGTAGACATCGCTGAGGACTCCATTGGCAATCGTGAACCAGACTTTGGAGGTCGTATTGCGAGCGGTGCCAAGACAATCCTTGCGTGCGAGGTCGAAGTGGGAGAGCGCTCCTGGACCATCAGGAGCGGTGCTTGCCGGTGAAGCCGCAAACGCCACGAGGTGCGAGGCGCTTGAGAATACCATACTAAGAAGAAGAGCCTGTAGTGCGAGAAATATGGGGACCACAGTGCGCCAACGGATGCGCGGAAAAGCTGGTGTGTACATACAACGTTTCTCCTTTAAGTTGGCTGAAGCCTCTGATGAAACTACTTAGTGGCTACAATAGAATAAACTACCAACATTAAAGATAGGAGAATCATATGTGTTTTTGGTGGTGAATTCGTTAAGATATCGTTACGAACGGCGCAGTAATGTAAATATTTCCAACCAGAGTGAGGAAGGCAAATGGACTCACGCATAAAACGCCCTTTGAACGTGATGGATATAGAGAAATCTGAGCATATGAACACCTACACAGATGGAATGTCCCTGGAAGAGCAGATTGGCCAGGTGCTGATGGTTGGATTCTGGGGTAATACTCCCTCACAGGAAATTATCGACCTGATTCAACACTACCACGCCGGGAGTATCATCCTGTTGTCGCGCAATGTGCGCGCTGCCCAGCAGGTTCTTGAGCTTACCCGGAGCTTGCAGATGATCGCGAAGCAAGCGAGGCACCCCTACCCTTTGCTCATTGCCATTGACCAGGAAAACGGTATCGTGCAGCGACTTGGGGAGGCAGCAACCATATTTCCTGGCAACATGGCGTTGGGGGCTATTGATTCGGAGGAGATTGCGTACAAAGTAGCCCTGGCTACTGGACAGGAACTCAAAGCACTCGGCATCAATATGAACCTGGCTCCGGTGGTTGATGTGAATAATAATTCTGCTAACCCGGTTATCGGCGTGCGCTCGTTTGGTGAAGATCCGCAGCAGGTTGCTCGTCTCGGCGCTGCCATGGTGAAAGGATACCATGCAGCAGGCATCCTCTCCTGTTTAAAGCATTTCCCCGGTCACGGTGATACCGCTGTAGACTCGCATCGGGCGCTGCCCACGCTTCCCTATGGACTTGAACGGCTGGAAGCGCTGGAACTGGTTCCTTTCAGAAGTGGTATCAAGGCCGGAGCAGACAGCGTGATGATAGCGCATGTCGCTTTCCCTGCGATGACCCGGCGCGATATGCTCCCTGCCACTTTATCGCCTGACATTGTGCAGGGATTGCTCCGTGAGAAACTTGGCTTTAACGGCGCTATTCTCTCCGATTGCATGGAGATGAAGGCCATCTCTGACACATTCGGTACGGAACGAGCCGTTGTCATGGCGCTGAAGGCTGGCATTGACCTGGTGCTGGTGTCTCATCACTACACCCGGCAAAGAGGAAGCATCGAGGCGCTACAGGAAGCGCTGCACACACACGAACTCTCCCCACAAGCGGTTCAACAGGCAGCGGAACGCGTGCTGAGACTCAAAGCTCATTATCTCTCCTGGGATGATCTGTCTCCCACAGGCCCGGCACATGGCGTCACCTCTACCATGGACGAAGTGGCCTGGCCGGATCACATACAACTACAGTATAAGGCTTATGAGTTGTCCACTACCCTGGTACGAAACGAAGACGCGCTCCTACCCTTGCGCCCGGACGCAGGTGAGGGTATCGTAGTACTCTCTCCACAGAGAAACTCCATGACGAAGGTGGAAGATCGATATTGCTCTGATGAAATACTGGTGGAGATCATTAAGCAACATCGTGCAGTTGTGAGGTTGGAAGTTATTGCTCCAGGTACAGTCGATTACACCTTGGAACAGCTATTACAAACAGCCGGTGAATCTGCTATTTTTATTATAGCGACAGTGAACGCACACCTGGATGAGCAGCAGGCGGAACTTGTGCGACATCTCCTCTTGTCAGGACGGCGCGTCATCGCTATAGCCGTACGCAATCCCTATGATCTCCTTGCCTTTCCGGAGCTTCGTACCTATCTTGCCACCTATGAGTTTAGCCGGCCAGCCCTGGTCGCCGCCGTACGCGTCCTCTTCGGGGAGAGCCAGGCGCAGGGACATTTACCTGTGACCATTCCTGCCCTTAATCCTTGATAGTATCTCACCCCTGTTTCACTATGTCGAGAGCGAAGTTCCGTTTCGCTTCTTCGACGATTAGCTCCGCGATAGCCAGTGACGAGGTTGCGGCTGGCGAGGGAGCATTGCGTACATGCAACGTGTCACCTCGATGATTTACGACGAAATCGTCCACCAGCGTCCCATCGGCGGCGAGCGCCTGTGCGCGCACCCCTGCCGGTCCTGGCAAGAGATCACCTGCTCTCAGCTCTGGCAGGTAGCGTTGCAGCGACTTGAGGAACCCGGCCTTGCTAAAGTCCCGGTACATCTCTTCAAAACCAACTCGCCAGTACTTGAACGCCAGCTTCCGGAAACCTCGATAGCGCAAAGTCTCCCAGAGCTCTCCTATATTGATATCGCAGCGACGATATCCCTCGCGTGCAAATGCCAGCACAGCATTGGGGCCAAGCCAGACATCACCGTTCATCTGCCGGGTGAAATGCACGCCAAGGAAGGGAAGACGTGGATCTGGTACTGGATAGATCATCCCGCGCACCATTCCGGTGCGTTCCTTGCGTAGAATATAATAGTCGCCACGAAACGGGACAATTTGAGGTGTACGCTGCATACCATTTAAGCGCGCCACACGGTCGGCATAGAGGCCAGCGCAACCGATCACATAGCGAGCCTCGACAGCGCCAGATTGAGTGTTCAGCCTGTAGCCACCGTTGCGCTGCTCAATAGCAATTACCTCCAGACCAGTCAATATTTTCCCTCCGTGTGAGGTGACTTCGCTGGCATACACTCTGGCAACCTGTCCAAAATTGACAATACCGGTCATAGGAGCATAGAGTGCTTTGACGCCCACAGCATACGGTTCGATCTCGCGCAAGCGTTCAGGGCCGATCATTTCCAGGCCTGCCACTCCATTGGCAAGACCACGCTGGTACAGTTGCTCCAGCCTGGGCAGTTCCTCCTCGCGTGTCGCAACGATCACCTTACCACACAACTCATAGAGGATGCCGTGTTCGTCACAGAAACGGAGCAGTCTCGCCCTCCCCTCTACACAGGCTTTTGCCTTTAAAGAGCCTGGGGCATAATAGATGCCTGAATGGATGACGTTACTGTTGTGCCCTGTCTGGTGCTGCGCAAGTTCCCGTTCCTTTTCAAGCACCACGAGTTTGAGGGCCGGGTACTGGTTGAGCAACTCCATCGCTGCCGCCAGCCCCACGATCCCTCCCCCAATAATCGCGATGTCATATCCCTGTTGCTGCAATGTTGCACTCCCTATGGAGCAGTGTTTCATGCTCCTCCGAAAGCCTGGCGAGTACATCCTTGCTTCCCTTGCTCATTTTCTTCCCTTTCTTACCGTTTTTAGTGCTATGAAGCCATTTGTACTTTCGACAGGCACAGGCTGCTTCGCGGACTGTATGAACACTGACCAGCGGCGCGTGGTGTGTACGGTGGTATCAGGCCCTTCGCCTCCTGGTGGCGGAATATCCCGTCCTTCGGCATACAGCCGTTCAACACGCCGCAATCCAAGCAGAGCTGCTCCAAAAGCGCCGTTGAGTTGCCCCAATCCCTGTGGCGGAAGGTTCAAAGGGGCTGCAAGTTTTGCCTCGAGGGCTGCCACCATCGCTGCATTCTGGGTCATACCACCGGCAAGCGCGTAATCATTCTCAAGGCCGACCCGTTTCATCAGTTGTACTGCTCGTCCCGCGAGCGCTGTGATCGCACCTTGCATAATATCCTCTGGCGCAATACCGGAGGAGAGA
>WNGL01001651.1_pt1 | contig 37963 bp, 40 predicted proteins | sample 5400591 | NCBI WGS metagenome assembly WNGL01 (sample SAMN13153377, study PRJNA577476) | soil metagenome | isolation source: 80 cm soil or saprolite under Garry oak tree replicate 1 | place: USA:California | collected 2016-06-15
AAGGTCCTTGTAATCAGCCTCGGTGAGCCCCTGCTCTCCGCCCCGGAGAGACCGCTGCGACCCTCAGTAGTTGCACTCGATGGTTTGCGAGACGTAGACGCGGCAGAGCTCCTTGAGCGAATGCTCGACGACGCCGTTCCGGAAGATCCGGTCCCATGCGCGGGAGAAGGCTCGGGCCACGGCCGGGACGTGCGACCGGATGGCCTGCGTCTCGGGCCTGGGCGTTCCGAGCCGGCGCGCATGCTCCATGTAGCCGCGGAGCTCCGCGTCGTCGAGCTTGTCCACGTCGACGTAGCTGATCCGCGCCACCCGCAGATTGTGCGTCAGCTCCGGCGGAGGATATAGAGGCCTCCGCGGACGCGGTCGGTGACGAAGATAAGCCCATCCACACCGACAAGGACATCATTCAGTTGGATCGCCCGCTGCCCGGCCGGGGGCTCGGGGACGTAATGCGCGATCTCCTTCGGATGAAGGGGGTCGCCGGTGTCGTACACGCGGAGACCGGCATTGAAGTACGTCGCGAAGACGATGCGGTCGCTCACAAACGTCCCAGGCCGGTTCTCGTGGAGGTTGTGCGGACCGAAGCGCAACCCGCGCGAGCAGTAATCGCCGGCCGGGACCGGGAAGCGCGAGATCTCTTTTGGCCGCGTCTCGTCCGAGATATCCACAAGGTGGATGTCCTTGCGCGCGCCTTCGCAGTCGGGCTCGATGGCTTCGTCGGTGACCGCGAGGAGCTTGCGGTCCCCGAGCGGTAGCGCCGTGTGCGTGTGGGGGTGACCTCCCGATCGCTCGGCCCACGAGAGCGAGCTGATGAGATCGAGCGCGCCATCGCCCTCCACCGAAAAGACCACCACGCCCGCGTCGAAGTAGCCGCCATACGCGCGGTCGCCCCGCACGATGACGTGATGTGCGCCGACATCGCTGTCGTCTGCGAGCCGCTCGCCGTCGCCGTCGTGTTGTCCCGGCCACCACCAGCGCGAGGCAAGGCGCGGATGCGTCGGGTCCGCGAGATCGACGACGATGAGGATGCGATTTCGGTAACCCGTCTCACGCGCCGAGGCGTACGCGTACCTGCCGCCTGCGTACCAGATGCGGTGCACGCCCAATCCGTCGACGGGCAGAAAGCCGATCTGTCGCGGGTCGGCGGGCTTCGTCGCGTCGTACACGAGGAGGCCCGTGCTCTCTGGGACGCCGACGCGATAGGGGTACTGCTCATGGTTCGCGAGCAGGAGCCCCTCGGCGAGCTGCACCTTGTGTGAATGGGTTCCCTTCGGCACCGGGATCTGTCGCAGGACCGTCGGGCGTGTGGCGTCGGCTATCTCGACAACGCTCGTGCCGACCCCGAAGTCGCCCATGTGACCGACGTAGAGCACGTCGCCATTCCGCATGACCTGCATCCCGTCGCCGCGGCCGTCGAGGTCGGTGTGGCCGACGAGCGCGACGCCGTGCTGCTCCAGCGGGCGGGGATGGACGGGACTCGACATCGCGCGCGATTGTGGCCGGTTTGACGGACGGAGCATGCCGTCCTAGCCTCGGCGACAGCTTCCGCAAACGATTTCCGTTGGGGGACCAGACGGCAGCACGCCGGACGATCAGTGATGTCGCTCGCCTCGCCGGAGTTCATCCGTCGACGGTTTCCCGGGCTCTACACCGGGCCGATCTCCCGCTGAGCCCTGAAACGCGCCGTCGGGTACTGGCCGCGGTCGAGCGGCTCGAGTACCGGCCGTCCGCGATCGCGCGCGGCCTCCGGCTTCGGCGCACGCGGACCCTCGGGATGCTCGTGCCGGACATCACCAATCCGTTCTTTCCTCCGATCATCCGCGGCGCGGAGGAAGCGGCACGCGAGCGCGTGGTGAATCGCGGCTCGCGTGTGGCGGGGGATCCGGCGGTCGAGGTCAACAACGCTCGCGCCGCGTCCGAGATCGTCGCTCATCTCGCCGGTCTCGGTCACACTCGGATCGCGCACATCGCCGGTCCGCTCAGCACGACAACGGGGGCGGAACGTGCCGCGGGATACCGCGACGCCATGCGGGCCCACGGCCTGCTCGAGGATGCGACGCTCATGGCGGAAGCGGCTGCCTACTCCGAGGATGCGGGCCACGTCGCGGCGAAGCAGTTGCTTGGGGTGGCGCCGACCGCGATCTTCGCAGCCAACGACCTCCTCGCCCTCGGTGCCCTACGCGCCGCGCGCGACGCGGGCGTCCGCGTTCCGGCTGATCTCTCGCTTGTCGGCATCAACGACATCCCGATGGTGGGCCTGCTCGACCCTCCACTCACGACCGCGCGCGTACCGCAGCGCGAGATGGGCGCGATCGCCGCGGGGATGCTGATCGGCCTCCTCGAGCACGAGCCCGTCCCCGACCGTCATGTGCTCCTCGATACCGAGCTCGTCGTCCGTGGGTCGACCGCCGCGCCGCGGAGCGCCGACCGGAGGGTTGCCTGATGGCCGCGACGGTCCGCATCTCGGTCGAGCACGCGACGAAGCGGTTCGCCTTGGGAGCGGTCACGGTATTCGAGGGGCTCGATCTCGCGGTGCGTGACGGCGAGACGCTCTGCATTCTGGGCCCCTCCGGCTGCGGCAAGACCACGCTCCTTCGTTGCATGCATGGGCTCGCCCGTATCGATGACGGGCGGGTCGTCATCGATGGGGCCGAGGTGCACTCGCCCAGCCGCAAAGTGGCGATGGTCTTTCAGCACTTCGGCCTGATGCCATGGAAGCGAGTGCGGGAGAACGTCGCGTACGGTCTCGAGCTCGCCGGTCTGCCCAAGGCCACGATCCAGGAACGGGTGGCGCGGTACATCGAGATGGTCGGCCTGCGCGGCTTCGAGCATTCGTATCCAAACCAGCTATCGGGCGGCATGCAACAGCGCGCCGGCCTCGCGCGCGCTCTCGCGGTCGAGCCAGACATCCTGCTCATGGACGAGCCCTTCGGCTCGCTCGACGCTCTGACGCGCGAGATCCTCCAGGACGAGCTGCTCCGCATCTACCAGCTCGCGCCCCGGACGATGGTGTTCATCACGCACTCGATCGAAGAGGCGATAGCCATGGGTGACAGGATCCTGGTCCTCTCGGCCAGGCCCGCGCGTGTGCGCGAGCTCTTCCAGGTCGACATCTCGCGACCGCGCACAGTGCAAAGCGTCATTGCTCATCCGCGTTTTATCCCACTTCGCGAACATTGCTGGCGCCTGCTACGGGAGCACGCGGCATGACGTTCCATCGGGTGGGGGTCGAGGTCGACGAGACGCGCGCCGTGGCCATCCGCGCGAGCCGCTGGCGCCGACTCCGGCCTGGTGATTGGGTCGTGCGCCTGGGCGCGATCGCGGTAGTGCTCGGCGTCTGGGAGCTCTTCGGACCCACGCTCAACAAGCTCATCCTTCGTCCGCCTTCGGACATCTTCCGAGCGTTCTTCGAGCTCGTCGCGAATGGTGAGCTCCAGGATGCGATGGGTCAGAGCTTTCGCGAGCTGTTCGGCGGTCTCGCCGTCGCGCTGGCGGTCGGGCTCGTGCTCGGCGTAGCGTCGGGACGCTGGCGTTTCGTCTACAACGCCATCGATCCGCTTGTGTCGGCGCTCTACTCGGTGCCATCCGTCGCGCTCGTCCCGCTCATCGCGGTGGCGTTTAAGTCGGTGGGCGATCCGCCGCGCATCGCCACCGTCGCGCTGTTCGCGGTCTTCCCGATCCTCATCAACACCCAACAAGGCGTCCGCAACGTCGACCGCCAGCTCCTGGAGGTGGCTCGGTCGTTCAACACGAGCGAGCGACGCCTGTGGACCGACGTGATCCTTCCATCAGCGACGCCGTACGTTCTCGCAGGCGTCCGTTTGGCGATCGGCCGTGGACTGATCGGAATGATCGTCGCGGAATTCTTCATCGGCCTCGTCGGCCTGGGCTATTTGATCATCTCCTACGAGAACGTCTTCCGCATCGACCGCATGTTCGTGCCGGTCATCGTCGTCGCGACGATGGGCATCCTGATGATGGGCTTTGTGCAGTGGCTCGAGGGTCGTATCGCGCCGTGGCTGAAGCGAGAGCAATGAGAAGGAGTTCGGATATGCGTGCGCGCGGTTTTGGGGCGATCGGTCTCGTTCTCGCGACCTTGGTGGCCGCGTGTGGAGGCGGCAGCGGAGGAGGCGGCAGCCCGACGCCCACCATCGCGGCGGCGTCCGCGTCGACGGCTCCAAAGGCGGTCTGCGCCGCGAAGAAGATCACGATCGCGGTGCCTGTCACGCCGCCCAACGTCGTTCACCTCACGCCGTACGTCGCGGACGCGTTCGGGTATTTCAAAGACGAGAATCTGACGGTCGAGCTCGTGCGTTTTGACGGCGGCGTCGGATCGCTGCGCGCGTCCGCATCCGGCGCGATCGACCTCGCGGGCACCTCGACCGAGCCGGTGGTGGACGCCATCGCCAACGGCGCGGACGTGAAGATCATCTACACGTACGCACCCTTGGTCGACGTCTCGTTCGCGGTCGGGCCGGGCATCAAGACCATGGCCGACCTGAAGGGAAAGAAGATGGGCGTTCAGGAGCCCGGTGGGTTCGCCGACGTCATGACTCGCATCATCCTGAAGAAAGCCGGCCTCGATCCGGCCAAGGACGTCACGTTCGTCACCACGACGACCGCCGGGCGCGTCCAGGCCCTCGCGACTGGGACGACCGATACGGCGGTCTTGCACATCGATCAGATCAAGACGGTGCAGAAGCAGACGCCGACGATCACGGTCCTCGCGAACATGTGGGAGGTCCTGACCGATTACCAGTACTCCGTGTACATCGTCCCGACGCAGGTCCTGAAGGACGATCCCGCCACGCCCGAATGCATCATCCGCGCGCTCATGCGGGCGAACCGCGCGATGTACGACTCCGCGAACCGGCAGAAGATCATCGACCTCGGCGTGACCCAGACGAAGGAATCGGCCGACGTGGTCGCCGATACCTTCGACACGCTGGTGAAGGCGAAGGCCTGGCCGCAGAACGAGGGCCTGCTCAAAGCCAACATCGAAGGGACGATCGCGAGCGAGAAGGGGTTCGGGAAGATCACGAAGGACCTGAAGTTCGAGGATGTCACCGATCTCACCATCGTAAAGAAGGTCGTCGACCAGCTCGGCCGGGTGAAGGACTTCCCGTATTGAACTCGTGAAGCTCGTCGACCTGACCCAGCCGTGGGGCGATCGGATGCCGACCTGGCCGCAGTTCGAGGCGATCCAGGTGACAGACATCACGACGCATCATCGCGACGGCAAGAGCACCGTATTGGTGCGCACGAACATGCATACCGGCACGCACATCGACGCGCCCATCCACTACTGGCCGACCGGGAAGCACCTGGCGGAGATCCCGATCCAGGACCTCTTCGGCACGGCGCTGGTGATCGACCTGCGGCCGATCACAAGGCCGTGGTCCTACTACTCGCTAAAGGACGTCCTCGGGTGCCTGCCAAAGGGAGAGCAGATCCGCGAGGGGGACATCGTCCTGCTCTACACCGGCTGGGACCGGTACAACTGGACGAAGCAAACGCGCGACGACGTCACGTACTTCGATCGGCACCCCGGACCACAGCCCGAGGTGTGCGACTACTTGGTCGAGAAAGGCGTGAGGATGTTCGGTGGGGATCTGGCGTCGATGGACCACTCACTCCTTGTCCGAGTCCGCTACTTCCGCCCCGACCTGGTGAAGGAGTACGAGGCCCAGAGCGGAAAGTCGATCGACGAGACCCTGCCGATGAAAGACTTCGAGCACGTGCACTACCACATGGCCAGGGCCAACATCCCCATGCTCGAGAATCTTGGCGGCGAGCTGGCCGAGGTCGCCGGGCGACGGGTCGACGTCGGCGCGTTCCCGTGGCGCTGGGTCAACGGCGAGGCCTGCATATGCCGGGTGGTGGCGTTCCAGCCATGAGCGCCGTCGGAACGACCGCGCTTCCGAAGACCGCGACGATGCAGGCGCTCGTGCTCACCGGACCGCACGTCTTCGAGATCCGCGAGGACGTGCCGATCCCGCGCCCGGCAGCGAACGAGGTACTGGCGCGCGTGCGGGCGATCGCGATCTGCGGGACTGACGCCGAGATCGTCGAGGGGACCTTCAAGGGCCGCTGGCCGCGCGCCTATCCATTCATCCCCGGACACGAATGGTCCGGCGAGGTCGTCGAGGCGGGCGACGTGGCGATGGGCTACGGCTTTACCCCTGGAACGCGGGTCGCCGGCACGAGCCACTCGGGCTGCGGCTATTGCCGGATGTGCCGCACCGGCCGCTACAACCTGTGTTTCAACTACGGCCGAGAGGATCTCGGTCACCGTCAGTACGGCCATTACACGCAGGGCGCATACGCGACCTACGTGGTCCACACCATCAAGAGCGTCTTTGGGATTCCCGAATCGATGCCGCTCGACGTGGCCGCGCTCTGCGACACGGCTTCGATCGCCCTCCACTCGGTGAAGCGGCCTGGCATCAGTCCGGGCGACACCTTTGTCGCGGTGGGTTCTGGTGGCATGGGACTCCTCACCGCGATGTGCGCTCGAGCGCTCGGCGCCGCGCGTTGCATCGTCGTGGGCGGTGGGAGGCGGCTCGACCGTGCGAAGGAGCTCGGCTTCGAGACAGTCGACTACCACGACGCTGATCCGGTGGCCCGGGTCCGGGGCCTGACCGCGGGCCTCGGAGCGGACGTCGCGGTCGACTCCGCCGGCACCAAGGACTCTGTTCGCCAGGCGATCGGCATGGTCCGAAAGGGCGGCCGGGTCGCGTTCACCGGCATCCCGAAGGAGCCGTCGTCCGTGGATTTCCAGAAGGTTGTCCTCGAGGAGATCGATCTCTACGGCGTGCGCGCGAACCGCAACACGATGGAGGAAGTTATCCCGCTGATGGCCGACGGGCGCATCCCCGCAGGCAGGCTCATCACGCATCACTTCAAGCTGTCCGAGTTCGCGGAAGCGCTGCGGACGTTCAACGAGCGGATCGACGGCGCGTTGAAAGTCATAGTGGAGCCGTGAGGTGACCGTCGAGGCTCGCGTCTCGATCGGCGCACTCATCCGCACGCGTCGCGCGGTCCGCGAATTCAGGCCGGGTATGGTGCCGGATGCCGACGTCAACGAGATCCTCGAGGCCGCGAGGTGGGCGCCGTCGCCGGCAAATCGCCAGCCGGCGCGCTTCATATGGGTGAAGAGCTCGTCGGTAAAGCGTGAGCTGCAGGAGCTCGCAAAGGAGTCGAAAGCGCTCTCGGCGTACTGGGATCCGATCTTCAGTCCCGACGGCTCGAGTGGCAGAGTCAACGATCTCGAGACTCCAGAGGTCATCGCCGTCGTCGCGGACCCCGCGAAGAGCCTCACCAACGTGCACGCCGATAACGGATTCGAATGGGCAGCGGCTATGTCGATCTACGCGATGTGGCTGCGGGCGCACTCGCTCGGATACGGAGGTGTCTTCGTACAACACTGGATCACGGAGAAGGCGAAGAAGATCCTCAACGTCCCGCTGTCATGGACGTTCCTCGGGACGTTCACGTTCGGCCACGCAGCCGAGGCCCCGACCATCGACCGCCTGCCCCTGGACCAGCTCGTTTCGATCGACCGCTACCCGGGCCGGCCGCGCGCATGACGAGCGCGCTCGGCGAGGCCGCCCGCCCGGCCGAGATCCCGGCGACGATGCTGGCCGTGGTCTTCACGGCGCAGGACGCGTTCGCGGTCCAGGAAGTCCCGACTCCTCGCCCGGCGCCGCGCGAGGTCCTCGTTCGCGTCCGGGCGTCGATGGTCTGCGCGTCCGACGCGAAGATACTCGCGGGCCGGTTCCCGGCGACACGTTTTCCGCATGTGCCCGGTCACGAGTTCGCTGGGGAGGTAGCGGCTTCGAGCGACGAGCGGTTCGCCGCGGGTGCTCGCGTCGGGGTCGAGGTGCATGTTGGCTGCGGCATGTGCGATCGCTGCCGCGAAGGCATGTACACCCTCTGTCTCAACTACGGGAAGCGCGAGACCGGTCATGCCCATGTCGGGTTCACGATCGGCGGCGGCCTCGCCGAGTACGCGGCCGTGCCGATCGCCGCGCTGCACGAACTTCCGGAGCACGTCACCTTCGAACAGGGCGCGTGGACGGACAACCTCGGCGTCGCGCTTTGGGCACTCGAACGGGGCAGGATCGCCGCGGGCGAGACCGTCATCGTCATCGGCCCCGGCGCGATCGGCCTGTGCGCGACACAGCTCGCTCGCGCGCTCGGAGCGCGACGCGTGACGCTCGTTGGGCGGGGCAACCGACTCTCGCGCGTCCGTGACATGGCCGATGAGGTCATTGATGCGGCGGACGTGGGGCGACTCCGGGGGGCGGCGGATCTTGTCGTCGAGTTCGCGGGCACCGCGGAGGCCGCACGCGACGCGATCGCTCTCGCGCGCCGCGGCGGCCGCGTCGTATTGGGCGGCGCGACCGGAACCGGCGTGGAGCTCTCCGGGGTCGATCTCTCGACCATCGTCCGCGGCAACCTCGATGTCCTTGGCTCGCTCGCGAACCCCAAGGGCGTGTCCGGTCGGGCGCTCGCGTTGCTCGCCGACGGCAAGATCGACGTCACGAGCCTGGTCACGCATCACTTCCCGCTTCGCTCGTTCGTCGAGGCGTGGCGGACGTTCACCGAGCGCCGCGACGGCGCGATCCGCGTGATGCTCCACCCGAGGGCCGAGTCATGAGCGGGATCGACCGTGCGACCGCGCTGGCCCTCTACCGCGTGATGCGGACGATCCGCGCCTTCGAGGAGCGCGCCACGCAGCTCTTCGGCGAGAACAAGATCTGGGGGACGATCCACAGCTACGCCGGCGAGGAGGCGATCGCCGCCGGCGTCTGCGCTCATCTGCGCGACGAGGACTGGATCACCTCGACGCATCGTGGCCACGGGCATTGCATCGCGAAGGGAGCGGACCTCGGAAAGATGTTCGCCGAGCTTCTCGGCCGCGAGACCGGATATTGCCGGGGACGCGGAGGGTCCATGCACATCGCGGACACGTCGAAAGGCAACCTGGGGGCGAACGGGATCGTGGGCGGCGGCATTCCGATCGCGACCGGCGCGGCGCTCACCGCGAAGCAGCTCGGGACTGACCAGGTCGCGGTCTCGTTCTTCGGCGATGGCGCGGTCAACCAGGGCACCTTCCACGAGTCGCTCAACCTCGCCGCGATCTGGAAGCTGCCGGCCGTCTACGTCTGCGAGAACAACCAGTACGCCGAAAGCCTGCCGGTGAAGCGTGCCTTCGCCGTCGAGGACATCGCCAAGCGGGCCGAGGGCTACGGGATGCCGGGGATGCACGTGGACGGCCGCGACGTCCGCGCGGTCCACGCGGCCGCCGGTGAAGCGGTGGCGCGCGCGCGGGCCGGCAAGGGGCCGACGTTCATCGTCGCCGACTCGTACCGCCACGAGGGGCACTACTACGGAGATCCGCGCAAATACCAGACGAAGGACGAGATCGAGGGCTGGCGCAAACAGTTCGATCCGATCGCCGACGCGCGCGCGTGGATCGTCGCGGACAAGCTCGCCACTCCGGCTGACCTCGACGCGATCGACGGCGAGATCGCGGCGGAGATCGATCGCTCGGTGGCATGGGCCGATCAGGGACCGCTCGCGTCGCCGATCAAATTGCCCGAGGACGTGTATGCAAGCGACTGAGGCCCGCGCTCCCGCCGCGACGCGCGAGATGTTCTACAACGAGGCGCTCGGCGCCGCGCTCCGACTGGAGATGGAGCGGGATGAGCGCGTGATCGTGATCGGCGAGGACATCGCCGAGCACGGTGGCGCGTTCCAGGTCACCGCTGGCCTTCTCGACAAATTCGGACCGACGCGAATCCGGCAGACGCCGATCAGCGAGATCGGAATCGTTGGCGCGGCCGTCGGCGCCGCGCTCACCGGGCTCCGTCCGGTCGTGGAGCTCATGTACGTCGACTTTGCCGGGCTCGCGATGGACCAGATCGTTAACCAGGCCGCGCAGAACCGCTTCATGTTCGGCGGCCAGGCCCGCGTCCCGATGGTGCTCCGGACCCAGGGAGGCTCGGGCCGGGGGAACGCGGCCCAGCACTCGAAATCGCTCGAGGCGTGGTTCGCGCACATCGCCGGCCTCAAGCTGGTCATGCCGTCAACTCCGGCCGACGCGAAAGGTCTACTCACCGCGGCGATCCGCGACAACAATCCGGTCATCTTCCTCGAGCACAAGCTCCTCTACCGGACAAAGGGGCAGGTGCCGGAGGGCGAGCATCTCGTGCCGCTTGGGAAGGCCGACGTCAAGCGAGAGGGAACGGACCTCACGATCGTCACCTGGTCACGCGAAGTGCTTTTCTCGCTCGATGCCGCGGCGAAGCTCGCCGAGGACGGGATCGCCGCAGAGGTGGTCGACGTGCGTACCCTCGTGCCACTCGACCGTGAGACGGTCCTCGGCTCGGTGCGGAAGACGCATCGTCTTCTGGTCGTACACGAAGCCATCAAGCGCGGTGGGTACGGCGCCGAGATCGCGGCGATGGTCGCCGAGGAGGTGTTCGACGACCTCGACGCGCCGCCGAGGCGTCTGGCCGGGCTCGAGACTCCCATCCCGTACGCGCAGCACCTCGAAACGACCGTCGTCCCTCAGGTCGATGACATCGTTCGCGTCGCGAAGGAGCTCGTCGCCTGAGCGTCACGCGCATCATCCTGCCGAAGCTCGGGCTCACGATGGACGAGGGCCGCATCGTCGCCTGGCACAAGCGCGAGGGCGACGCCGTCGCCGCCGGCGACATCCTCTTCGAGGTCGAGACCGACAAAGCGACCATGGAAGTCGAGTCCCCGACCGCCGGGACCCTCCGCAAGATCCTCTACCCCGCCGACGCCACAGCTCCTGTGGCCACGGTCATCGCGCTCATCACGGAGACGGCGGACGAGCCCCACCGCCGGGCGGGGGCCCTCGGAAGTCCAGCCCCTCTATGCCTCTGCGGACGGCGACCGAGTCCGCTCGTCGCCGGCCGCGCGCAAACGGGCACAGGAGCTCGGCGTCGACATCGGAAGCGTCACGGGCAGTGGTCCCGGCGGTCGGGTGACGCTGGAGGATGTTGATGCTGCGGCCGAACTCTCAAAGTCGTCGCCCACAACTTTGTCAAAGGAAAAGAGAGAACCGCTTTCGCGGATGCGCAGAGCCATCGCGGAGCGCATGACCAAGAGCGTCCGCGAACAGCCGCAGTTTTCAATCTCGCGCGATGTCGACATGACCTCGGCCAACGAAGAGCGCAAGGCAGCCGGCGCGTCGTACACGGACGTCATCGTCGCGGCGGCGGCGAAGACGCTTCGCGACCATCCGCGGCTTCGGGCGCGCATCGAGGGCGGCGAGCTGGTGACGAGCGATGCGACGAACATCGGCGTCGCGATCGCGCTCGAGGACGGGCTGCTCGTCGCCGTCCTCCGCGACGCCGACCGAAAAAACCTCCGCGAGCTCGCTGCGGAGCGCGAGCGGCTCGAGGAGCATGCACACGCGGGCAAACTCGCCGAGCACGAGCTCACTGGGTCCGTCCTCACCGTGTCGAACCTCGGGACCATGGGCATCGATCGGTTCGTCGCGATCGTGAATCCACCGGAGGCCGCGATCCTCGCCGTGGGTCGGGTGGCCGATCGCGTGGTCGCGAAGGATGGCGTCCCCGCGGTGCGTCCGATCGCGTCGTTGACGCTTTCGGTCGACCATCGCGTCGCGGACGGCGCGACCGCCGCGCGCTACCTGGCAGCGGTCGCGGAGCGCCTAGAGCGCGCCGACCTATGACGACGGAAACAGCGAATCGCGTTCAGCTTGCCGCCGGCCATTGGAAGCCGCGATTCGTCGCAAACGGGATCGATGCCAACGACTTCGATCGGGTCCTTGCTGCGACGACGGAATGGCGCGACTGGGCGCCGAACTGGAAGCGGGTCGGCAACGAGCATCGCACGATCGCCGACGACGCGGAACGCTCGGGCCACCTTGTCACGGCGACCGAGGCGTATCAAAGGGCCGCTTGGTGCTACCACCTGGGCAAGTTCCTCTGGTTCGAGGACCGTAGCCTGCACGACGAGCTTCGCGAGCGAACCGTGACGACGTACGCGAAAGCGATGCCACGCCTCGACCCTCCCGGTCGGCGGATCGAAGCCCCCTTCGAGGGCGCCGCCATCCCCGGAATACTCCGCGCGCCGCGGGGCGCGTTGCATCCTCCACTCGTCATCCTCGTCCCTGGGCTCGACTCGGTGAAGGAAGAGCTCTACGCGATGGAGAACGACTTCTTACGTCGCGGGGTGGCGACGCTCACCGTCGACGGCCCCGGCCAGGGCGAGAACGCGCCGCGCTTCCCGATCCGTCCGGATTGGTCGACCGTCATCACGCCGCTCCTCGACCATCTCATCAAGTCGGAGCGCGAACTCGACCTCGGGCGCGTCGGACTCATGGGCATCAGCATGGGCGGCATCTACGGGCCGCGAGCGGCCGCGAGAGAGAAACGCCTGCGCGCGATCGTCGCGCTCGCGGGCCCGTACGACCTTTCCGAATGCTGGTCCGCTTTGAACCCGCTGACGAAGGGTGGCTACGTCTTCTATACGCAGTCGCGCGACGAGGCGGAAGCCTTCGAGCGATCGAAGGCCCTCACGCTCCGCGGCGTGTTGAAAGACGTGAGGTGCCCGCTCCTCGTGATTCACGGTGGCAAGGATCGGCTCTTCCCGCCCGAGCAGGCCGAGCGGATCGTGCGCGAGGCGCCGAACGCGACGCTGCTCCTCTATCCCGAGGGGAACCACGTCTGCAACAACATTCCGTACAAATACCGCCCCGCGATGGCGGACTGGATGGCGGAGCAACTAGACGCCGCGCATTAGGACGCGACCGGGCCGAGCCCCGGTGTGCTCGCCCCGACGCAGCACCTGCTCGCCGTTGACGAACACGTCGACCACGCCGGTGGCGTAGCGGTGCGGGTCGGCGTAGCTCGCGTGGTCGGCGATCTTCTCCGCATCGAACGCGACGACGTCAGCGAAATATCCGCGCGCGATGCGGCCGCGCCGGTCAAGACGCAGGTTCTGCGCGGGAAAGCTTGTGAGCCGACGAATCGCCTCCTCGAGCGGCACGAGCCCCTCGTCGCGGACGTAGTGCCCGAGCAGTCGCGCGAACGTGCCGTACGCGCGCGGGTGCGGGTTCGACCGCAGGAACACGCCCTCGGGTGCGGGCGCGGCCTCGTCTGAGCCGAAGCTCATCCACTCGATCGCGACTTCGCGGCGCAGGTTGTCCTCGGACGCGATGAAGTAGCACGCGCCGACGCGGCTCTCGTCCTCGACGACGAGGTCCATCGCGGTCTCGTCAGGCGATCTGTCCCGCATCCGCGCGACCTCCATCAGGGTCCTTCCGGTCAGCGGCTTGAGCGCATCGTTCTTGAAGGACACGAGGAGAACGCCATCGGGTCCGCCGGCGGCGAGGTACAGGTTCTCCCAGTCTTTCCCGGGCACGCGCATCTCGCGCACCACGCGCTCGCGGACCGCGGGATCGCGCAGGCGCGTAAGCCACGCGCGGAAGCCGCCCTCCTGGACCCACGGCGGCATGCACGCGTTGAGGCCGGTCGCGCCCGCGGCGTATGGGTACATGTCCGCGGTGACATCGAGTCCCCCCGCCCGTGCCTTCTCGACGCGTTCGATCACGGCCGGGAGCTTCGACCAGTTCGCCTTGCCGGCCTGCTTCAGGTGGTAGATCTCGCCTCGCACCCCAGCCCGGCGTGCGATCTCGATGAGCTCGTCGACCGCCTCGAGGAGACGATCTCCTTCGTTACGGAGATGCGAGATGTACGTTCCGCCCGTCGCCTCGGCCAGCGCCGCGAGCTCGTCGGTCGAAGCGAACGTGCCCGGTGTGTAGATGAGCGCGGACCCGAGACCGAGCGCGCCCTCCGCCGCGGCGTCGCGCGCGAGGCGGCGCATGCGCTCGAGCTGATCCGGTGTCGCCGGCTCGTCGTCGTAACCGACTTCATGCACCCGAAGGGTGGTCGCCCCGACGAACGACGCGACGTTGACTGAAACGCCAAGCCGCACCAGGTGATCGAGCCCCTGTCGGAGGGTGGTCCACGGAATGTCGTACCTGATATCCGCCTGGCGTTCGATCTGGTCGCGGCGCATCGCGTCGGTCAGCGGACCCATCGACGATCCCTCGCCGAACACCTCGAGCGTCACTCCCTGGCGCACATCGCTCTGCGCGCGCCCGTCGGCGATGAGCGACGGGATCGCCCACGAGAGCATGTTGATGAACCCGGGCGCGACCGCGAGACCCGTCACGTCGATCTCGCGGTGGCCTCTATCTCCGATCGCCGGCATGACCGCGGCGATCAAATCGCCATCAATCGCGACATCGGCCGCGTACGGTGGACCGCCCTCGCCGTCATAAACGGTGCCCCCGCGGATGACGACGTCGTGCATCGGGCGGCCATACTACGGGGGTGATGACGCGGACGGTCGCGCGGGTCGAGGAACGACCCTGGCTTTTCCTGGGCCTTGTCTTCTTCCTGACCTGCTTCTTCGGTTTTCTCGTGCAGGCCGCGGGCAGCGCTTGGCTCCGGTGGCACGACGACCCGATCGCGTCGACCTATCGCACGACGCTCTCGTACACCTCGGCTCTTATCGGCGATGCGATCCTCATCCCGCTCGTCAATGTGTTCATCGTCGGCCAGCTTCTCGCGTGGCGCCGCAAGCCCCGTATAGCGGAAGTCGCAGGGCCGCTCCTCGCGAGCGGGCTCATCACGATCTTTCTGCATCTGTATCAGGCGGCGAACGCCCTGCTCAACTGGACGATGATGCAGCCGTACCGCTGGACGGGGATCGGCTACGAGCACGCCGCGTTCATGTGGGCCGAGATCGGCCTCGTGCTCTTCTTCTGGGGTCAGGTCGCGATCGTCGCGAAAGAGAATCCCCGCGCGATCCTCTCGCATCGCATCCTGCTCGTCGCGCTCTGCGGGCTCGCGTTCCTCCGGCTCGTCTTCACCGACTACGGCTACCTCTAGCCGAGGTCGCCCCGACGATGCGTCGCCGCCGGGGCGCCCCAGACCACCCTAGAGAACGACGCGACTGCTAGGGATCCCGATGCATGTTGATCTCGTAGGTCCCCGCGACGGCGGGACTCGTCTGCGCGAAAGTGCCCTGACCGTGTAGACCCTCGAGGTTCCCACTGGCGCTCACAACAGTGAACTGACCCGCGGATCCGCCGGTCCCCGATCCTTCGAACCGGAGCACGACCGTGCCCTTCATACCCTGGACGGTGCATGTGCAGGTGAGCGTTCCATGGAACTCGCTCGTCCCGTCCGCGTGGAGCACCTGCCGGAGCTCGTCCGTGAACGTTCCGGTGAGCGCCCCAGAGAGTGCACCTGTGGCGGTCGCCGTGATGATCGTGTTGGAGTCCGCGGTGCGCGCGCCGGTCGGGGTCATGCTCGTGAACACGAAGGTGCCGCTCCCACTCGATGGTTCCGTCGCGGCCGCGGGTTGTGCCAACAGTGCGACGGCCACGATGGCCGCCAGCCCAGCCTTTGCCAGAGGGCGCCCGAATCTCGATCCACTCATCGCTATTCCTCCCCATTGATCGAATGGACCGAGGGACAGTAGACCTCCCGTCAAGGGCCCTCGTCAGCCCTCGGGGTAGATCTTTCCTGGGTTCAGCAAACCCTTGGGGTCCATGACGTTCTTGATCCGCTTCATCACGTCGAGCGCGTCGCCGTGCTCAGCGCGCATGTAACGAGCGCGCACCGCGCCGGTGCCGTGCTCTCCGGTCACGGTGCCGCCGACCTCGATCGCGAGCTTGTGCAGCCGATCCGCGAGCTCGTCGGCGCGACCGACCTCGTCGGGATCGTCGGGGTTCACGAGGATCGCCGAGTGCACGTTGCCGTCGCCGAAGTGCCCGTAGAAGACGACCGCGATCCCGAGCTCGGCTCCCATCTCGCGCGCGCGACGCACTGTCTGCGGGATTTCGGACAGCGGCACCGCCAGATCCTCGCCGGCGAAGATGCGGTGCTTCCCGGGATGCGCGAGCGCCGTCGCCGCGGCGAGCCCGCTGCGCCCGGCCCAGAGGCGCGTGATCTCCTTCTCGTCCTCCGCGAAGCGGGTGACCGTGGCGCGCTTGCGGACGATGCCGTCGGTGTAGCGCACGTTCGCGGCGACCTGCTCGGGCGTGCCTTCCACTTCGATGAAGAGGACGGCCTCGCCCGCGGGCAGGTCGAGCTCGGGCCGCCAGAGCTGGAGCGCATCGACGGCGCTCTTGTCCAAAAGCTCCGCGGTCGATGGAAGGATCCCCGCCTCGAAGAGATCGTCGAGCGACGCGACGGTGTCCTCGAGCGCTCTGTAGCCGGCGAGGATGACGGCGCGCGCTGGCGGCCGCGGCTGAACGCGGAGACGAAGACGGGTGAAGATGCCGAGCGTGCCCTCCGAGCCGACGAACAGCTTGGTGAGGTCGATGCCGCTCGACGACTTGAGCGCCTTCGAGTGGACGCCACCGGTCGTGATGACCGAGCCGTCCGCGAGCACGACCTCCGCCCCGAGCACGTAGGCCGACGTCGTGCCCCAGCGCACCGCGTGCGGTCCGCTTGCGTTGTTCGCGGCCATCCCGCCGAGCGTGCAGGCTCGTCCGCTGCCGGGATCGGGCGGAAAGAACAGGCCCTGATCGGCTAGGGCGTTCTGGAAGTCGAAATAGACGAGGCCAGGCTCGACCATCGCCTGCAGGTTGCGGCGATCGATCTCGATGATCCTCCGCATTCGCGCGAAGGAGATGACGATCCCGCCTTCCGGCGCGATCGCCCCGCCGGTCTGCCCGGTGCCCGCGCCGCGCGGCACGATCGGCGTCTCGGTCTCGTTCGCCACACGTACCGCGGCGACGACCTCCGCCGTCGTCTCGGGAACGACGACGGCGCTCGGTGTGCGCTGCTGCCGCAGCGACCAGAACGAGGCGTCGTATGAATAGGGGAGCAGCGTCGACGGGTCGTCGATGACGCGCTCGCTTGGAATGACCTCGCGCAGTCGCGTCGCGATGCTCGCGGTGCCGATCGCCATCGTCCGTATGCTACGGACATCGCTCTCTCCTCTAGCCACGTCAGCCCTGAAGATCTCGCCACCTGCATCTCGTGCGGGCTCTGTCTCAACGATTGCCCTACCTATCGGGTGCTGGGTGACGAGGCGGATTCGCCGCGTGGACGCATCCAGCTGATCCGAGCCGTCATCGCGACTCCCGCGGCACCGAGCGAAACGGCCGTCGGGCATCTGGAGGCGTGCCTCGTCTGCCGCGCGTGCGAGACCGCGTGCCCGTCGGGCGTGCCGTTCGGTCGGATCATGGAAGGAGCGCGCGAGGTTCTGCGCGAGCGGGAAGCTGGCGGCGCGTTCGCGCGCGCGGCGCTCGACACGGTCGCCCGTCCGCGCCGCCTCGCGATCGCGGCGCGCCTCGCCGACATCGGGGCGCGTCTCGGGCTCGCGCGTCTCGCCGCGCGGCTGCCCGGCCGTCTCGGTTGGGCGGCGTCGCTGGCGGCGCCGTCCGAGGGCGCCCCCTTCCGCGGCGTCGACCATCCGGGCGCCGACGTGAACGTGTTCGCGGGCTGCATCAGGCGCGAGGCGTTTGGAGAGACCGAGCGGGCCACGGTGCGGCTTCTCGAGCGGGACGGTCATGTCGTGAGCGTCCCCGAGGAGCAGACCTGCTGCGGCGCGCTACACGCGCACGCCGGCGACGGCGAACGCGCGCGCCAGCTCGCCCGCTACAACGTCGACGCCTTTTCCGGTAGCGAGGCGAAGGTGGTCGTCAACGCCGCGGGGTGCGGCGCGCACCTGAAGGACTACGGGCACATCCTCGCCGACGACCCGCTCTGGGCCGGCCGCGCGAAAGCGTTCGCGGCGCGGGTCCGCGATGTCAGCGAGGTCGTGAAGCCCGTCCCGGCGCGCACCCGGCGGGCAGTCCGCGTGGCGTACCAGGACGCCTGTCACCTCGCCCACGGGCAGCGCGTCCGGGCCCAGCCCCGCGCGCTCCTTCGGGCCATCGACGGCGTGACCCTCGTCGACATCGAGGACCCCGAGCGCTGTTGCGGCAGCGCCGGCATCTACAACCTGACCCATCCCGAGATATCGCGGGAGCTGCAGCAGGACAAGGTGCGCAAAATCCTCAACGCTTCTTGCGACGTGGTCGTGAGCGCGAATCCGGGTTGCATGCTCCAGATCGCGGCCGGTCTCCGCTCCGCCGGATCGAGCGCGCGCGTCATGCACCTCGCTCGTTTTCTGGATGACCCAGACCTCGCTGTGGCGGGCGACCCCTAGCACGCGCGTCAAGCGGTCGAGCCTGTTTTGGCGCGAGCAGACGGTCGCGTTTCATGCGAAAATATGTCAGACAGATGAGTGTTTCCCGATCGACCTATCGACACCGGCTTAGTGGCGAAGACGTTCGAAAGACTCGCATCCTGATCACCAAGGACGCTTGGAAGCTGTTCCCAGGCCCCGGCGAGCGCGTGGCTCTTCGCATCGGCGCGCGCCGTTTTGACGCGGAGATCAAGAGCGAGCGCTGCGAGTGCGTGCCGCCCGAGCACGAGCACTACCACCTGATCTGCCCCGCGCTGAAGGGACAGACAGGCTTCAAGAACGGTGCTCTCGTCGTGATCGCCAAGGATTCCGACGGCGGCTACCGCTTCGTAGAGGAGCGCGGCTAAACTCCCCGACGTGGCGTCGTCGTCGACGTACATCCTGATCCATGTGTTCGGAACGGTCCGCGATGAGCTCGATCGAGCCGATCGCGGGAAGCGCACGTACTCCGGATGGCTGCGCGAGTACGTCGCGGACACGCCAAAGCGCCTCACCGAGATCGCGCGTCTCCTCGACCTCCTGACCGAGAACGGGTGGAAGGTCGTCGGCTCTCCCTACGACTGTGACGTGATGCTCGAGCGCGACGTCAGCCGCGATCAGGCCGAGCAGGACATCCGGCGGGCCGAGTTCTGGGACCGGCTCGTCCAAATCGCGTCCGCGGACGATGACGGGCACATCGTCTGGCGGGATCACCCGGAGGGCGCTCCGTCACGTCCGCGCCGGCGCCGCCGAGTCCGCCGTCCGCCGACCAGAGAGCAGGGAGGCTAGCCCACAACCCCCGGCGAATCACGGCCGGAGCCCAGCGGAATCGAAGTTCGGCTGGTCGAAGCCGATCCACCCTAGGCTCGCGAAAACACCCTGCGGGAGACTCTCATCTCGTGGCCAAGATCCTTGTCATTGACGACAACCCGGTGATGCTCGACCTCTATCGCGAGATCCTCACCCGCGCCGGTCATGAGGTCGTCCTCGCCGAGAACGGCACGCAGGGTCTGGCGCGGATCGATCGCAAACCCGACCTGGTCGTCGTCGATCTCATGATGCCGAACCTCAATGGCTATGACTTCGTGAAGCAGCTGCGGTCCATGGCGGCGGGGCTGCCGCGTGACTCGGCCGTCGTCTCACCTCAGCTAGCCTTCGTTCCAAATGCCGCATCCCCTTGGTGACGAGCTGACCGAGCTTCACGTTCACCTCGGCGGGGCGGTCGATCCCGCCGCCATGTGGGGGATCGCACACGAGCAGGGCATCCGCTTACCGACCAAGGATTATTGGGAATTCGTCGACCTCATCACGGTACGCAAGCAAACGAAGAAGTCGTTCGAGGACTACCTCGCGCTCTATCACTGGACCGAGCTGATCCAGTCGAGCCCGCTTGCGGTGGAGCAATCGGTTTTCCAGGTCGTCGGTGGCGCCTATCGGAAGGCGAACATCACCACCCTCGAGCTGCGCTACAACCCGATGAAGCGAAACCGCGGAGGCGAGCGCGATCTCGACCACATCATCATGGCGTCGATCCGCGGCCTCGACCGAGCGCTTCTCGAATATCCGGTGAAGGCGGGGCTCATCTTCTGCCTCGACCGGACCTTCGACCAGACGCTCAACTCGATCATCCTCGAGAAGGCGATCGCGTACCGCCACCGCGGCGTCGTCGGCATCGACATCGCCGGGGGTAAGAATCCGGACTTCCGCTACCGCGATTACGCCGCCCTCTTCAAGAAAGCGCGTAAAGCGGGACTTGGCGTAACCGTGCACGCCGGCGAAGATGAGGATTGGGAAAGTGTCGACGAAGTGCTGGAGCATCTCGAGCCGGATCGCATCGGCCACGGGATACACGCGGCACGGAACGCGGCGCTGTGCAAACGGCTTGCCGAGCGCGGCGTGCTGCTCGAGATCTGTCCATCGTCGAACCTCGACTCGAAGATCGTGGAGGACGCCGACGAGCTGGGCGAGTACATCGCTATCTTCAAGAAGCACAAGGTGCGTTTCTCCTTCAACACCGACGGCCCCGAGATGCTCGAGACGACGCTCCGCGACGAGCTTCGTCTCGCCGTGCGCAACGGCTGGGTCACAAAGGAGGAGCTCGCGCAATGCGGTGCCTGGGCGAAAGAGGCCTCCTTCCTCTCGATGCCGGGGAACGGCCGCTCGTGACCCAGGCTCTCTGGCGGCTCCTTCTCATCTGCGCGGTCGCCGCCGCGGGCGAGACGATCGCCTATCAGCTCGAGGCGTACGACATCGTGATGTGGGTTGGTCTGTTCTGCGGGGCCGGCGCGTACATCCTCACGCAGGATCTCGATCGTCCGCGACCCGGTGGAGGACGCCGGGGCGAGATCAGGTACTGGCGTGGGCGGAAGATCGAAGACGACGACGGCCCGCGGCGGCTGAACTGACGTCCGGCGCATCAGCAAGCCGTGGTCGATACTCGAACAGATCAATGGTCCTCGCCCAACCGCGGATAGGATCGAGCGTCGGTGTCGCTAAAGCAGAGGGACTCCTTGTTGCCCGCGCAGTAGAGCGACCGAACACGCTCCTCGCACCCGGCCGGGGGTACAGCTCGGTCGTCTTGACGGAACTTGAGCTTGGATTCGGGCGACCCGATGCCCTTGTTGCGGTAGTTTCGCCAAGGGGATTGCGCGCGTGGCGTGCCCGTGGTCTGCGCCTACGCTCCTGGACCGACGCTCGAGTCGCTGCGGCGATGCTCCGGCCAGCCCAGCGTGTGCCGCCCGGACTGTCTCCGGATCACGTCCGTGTTATTGCGCGCCGACTCGGCTCTTCCGGTTGGACTCGTCTCAGTTCACCGAAGGTTCCTGTTCGCGACACGCTCTTGATAGAGGCGAAGATCGCAGACTGGCGATCGGGACTCGGCCAGCTTCTCCTTCGCCGCCCTATCTTTCACCGGGCGGCGCTACTTGTTCCGGCCAGCGTAGCCAGACGCGTACCAAGACGACATCTCGATGTCCATCGGCTCGGCCTCGCCATCGTCGATCAAACTGGCGCGTTGGCGTGGGTCCGGAAGTCGCCCACGCGATCCGTCCCACTTGCTGCTGATTTGTGGATCACCGAACTAGTGGCGCGGCATCTGGAACGTCAAAGTGACCCGATTCCCTCCGCTTCTGCAGCCCCCTCTGCTGCCGCAGACAAGACTGCCAACGAGTTGGCATAAGTCACGCCCGTCGGTAGAACATCTTGCGCAAGTTCGCGTAGTCGCCGTTCTGCCTGACGGCTCGTCTTCACGAAACCGGCGAGCCGCGCGTCGAGGTTTCCATCGGCAGTGCGCTTCGATAGTCGTGCCATGACTCGAAGATGTTGTGCTCTCGATTGCGAAATCGTGTAGCCAGCGGTTAGCCGAGCCCGTTCAGACGAGAGACTGTTGACCTCTCGCTCGTAACCGGAACGCAGAAGTACCCTGCCCTCGTCGGCGAGCAGCGGACTCATCAACATGTCGCTCGTGAATCGAGGCAGCGTCGGCGCGCCTCCCTTTGGATGCCGCCACTTGGTCTCGGTGAAACGCCGCTGCGAGTAGAACCAGCCAGTCGCCATTTCCGCCCCAAAAACGTTCGCGGCGAGACCTTCGAAATCCGAGTAGCCGAGGAGGACCCGATACTCGTTGATGACGGCGAGCCGGTGGATGAGCCGCAGCAATTGCGCGAGCCGATTCGTGCCGTAAGACAGAGGGTAGGTTCCCCCCGGGCGAACAACGACCAAGTAGAAGCCTGCAACGTCTAGCTTGGTCGCTGCGTCGAGCCAGTCTTCGATGTCGGCCCAAGGCTGGCCAAGCGCACTTTCGTCGACCACAACTGAGGCAATTGTTCGATCCGCGCCGACTTCCTCACTTACCGCACGCGCGTACTGAAGAGCGAGCGGCGTCCACGTGTCGCCGAAACTCCCTTGAATCGGAGTCGGCGCGCAAATGAGTCTTATCCCGAGTCGCTCGTTTGCCTTAAGAACCCTCCGGACATGACGAGTAATCGTCTTGGGGTCCGCAGACCAATGGACGTCGTCGAAGTCAAGTCCATGGAGTTCGTGACAGCGCCCTGTGCCGCCGGAGATCGTGTGCACGTACAGTTGCGGATCCAAGAGGACCCCGATGTCCCCGGCTGTCAGCTCGTCAACCTGGGCCTTGAGAGCATCTACGGGCTCATCTGCCGGGCTCAGAATTACGCCGTCGAGATTTCCAGCAGAAGCCAGCTTCGCAATCTTGTCGCCCTTCCCATACCCATGCTGAATCCAGAAGCTCACGCGCATCCCTCCAGCGCGGCATAGGCCATCCGAAAGTGGCGGAACCGACCGTTCGGTGCAGCCGCCAGGATCCTGATGAAAAACTGTTGAAAGGCGTGGTTCGCGTTAACTGCCTGCAGAGGAGCCATGTCCACGGCTCCGGCCAGCAAGCGCTGACGGTACTCGTCAGGGGTCCCGAAAGGCGGGAACCTAAATGGATGACGGCCGGTGAGTGCGATGAACCCGAGAATGCCGACACAGAACATATCAGTGCGGTGATCGATCTCGGGTCGATGTCGTCTGAGATACATCTGCTCAGGGGCACAGAATCCCGGTGTGTGCGGGGCCATCTCATCCTGCCCCGTCACCGTTGTAAGCGTCTTGAATAGTCCGGCACCAAGATCGAGTAACACGGGGCGATCGTGGTCATCGAACGCGACGTTCGGAGGCTTTATGTCTCGATGGACGATCCCATGCGTTGCAAGCGCCTCTGCCCCCCGGAGGAGGCCAGTGATCAGGTCAACTGTCGCGTTCGATGCCCACAATGTTGCGAGCCGAAGCGCGAGGGTGGTCGGATAGAAGGGCTCGAGGTACCAGACATAACGGTGGTCCGCGATGATCCGCGTGTCCGGGCCCAACAGAATCTTCGCGACGTGAGGGTTATCGACACGCCGCATGCCTTCGATTTCATGTCGGAACCTCGCGTCCATTAACAACTCGAACTCCTCAACCTCCTCATCGTCGAGGCCATCGGGCAGTGGTGTGAGCGGGATCTTCAGAACGACGTCCTTGTGATTCCTGGTCCCACGCATCACAAACTTGAACCCGCTTGGACCAAGACGCGCTGGCGCGAGTGCAAACTCCGGAAAGGCTGCGGAGACCTGCTCGACGGTCAATGGCTGTAGCAAGTAAACCTCGTCCCTCCGTAGTGGCAGTTAAACGCCGCTAAGCATATGAAGTCGGAGCGAGGCACGTCGCGCTACTTGCCGGCTTCGACCTCGTTGCCCGACTTACTCGGATATGTCGTGTCGCGCGGCTTCGTGCCGGGTTTCACACCGGGTATCGCTCCGAACGACGCGGCGCGCACCCCGTCGACCTCCGCGGCGTTGTCGTGACGCATGACGAAGGGCGCGAGCGCGGCGACGATCGCGCGCAGCGGCTCGGGATCGGCGATGCGCTTCCCGAAACGCGCGTTCACGAACGCGAGGAACTCGTTCGGCCAGATGAGTCTCCGAGCCTCGATCCGCGAGGGACCGCTCGTCGGGGCGTGCGCCGCGTGCGTCAGCGCGAAACCGCTTTCGCTGTCTCCGTCCACCGTCCACGTGACGACCGCGTCCAGCGGGTCGCACGTCTGGGAGCACGAGTCGCACACGAGGTCGTATTCGGCCACTTCTCCGTACGATATCCGTCGTGAACACGCGGCACGGCTCATGGGGCCGGGTCCTGCGCGTCGACCTCACGTCGCGCACGACGGCCATCGCCGAGATGGACGAGGCGACGTTCCGCCGCAACCCCGGCGGGCGCGCGATGATCGCGCACCACCTCCTCCGCGAGGTTCCCCAGGGCGCCGACCCGCTCGGTCCCCAGAACGTCCTCGTCTTCGCGATGGGCGTGCTTACCGGTACGCCGCTCTCGGGCGCGTCCCGCCACGCGGTCGGGGCGAAATCGCCGCTCACCGGCGCCTTCGGTGAAGCGGAGGTCGGCGGCTTCTGGGGCGCGGAGCTCAAGCGCTGCGGCTGGGACGGGATCGTGGTCACGGGAGTCGCGAACTCACCCGTGTACCTGTACATCAAGGACGACACGGTCGAGATACGCGACGCGGCGCACCTGTGGGGCCTCGAGGTCATGGACACGGAAGACACGCTCAAAGCCGAGGTCGGCGAGCGGCTCGCGCGCGTCTGCGAGATCGGCCCCGCCGGCGAGAACCTCGTGAAGATCGCGGGGATCGTCAACGATTACAAGGACATTGCCGGCCGCGCCGGGCTCGGGGCGGTCATGGGTTCCAAGCGCCTCAAAGCGATCGTCGTGAGGGGCTCGAAGAACCTTCCGCTCGCGGATGCGGCGAAGGTGAAGGAGGTCGGCCGCTGGGTCGCGGACACGCTCCAGGAGAACCACTGGACGTTCCACAACTTCGGGACGGGCATGGGTCTCGACGGATACACGAAATTCGGCGGGATGGCCGTCCGCAACTACGAAGGAGGTCCGTTCGAGCAGGCTGGGGAGATCAGCGCGGAGGCGCTCGTCGAGAAGGGCTATCGCATCAAGATGGAGGCCTGCTGGGCGTGCTCGGTCCGATGCAAGAAGGTCGTGAAGCTCGAGCAGCCGTACCAGGTCGACCCGAAGTACGGAGGCCCCGAGTTCGAGTCGATCGCCGCCATGGGATCCGACTGCGGGATCGGCGACCTCGCCGCGGTTTCAAAAGCGAACGAGCGCTGCAACGCGCTGGGCATGGACACGATCTCGTTCGGCGCGACCGTCGCGTGGGCGATGGACCTGCGCCGCCGCGGGATCGTGCCCGAGGCCGAGGTGAACGGCGTGCCTCTCGAGTTCGGCAGCGTTCGGGCGCTGCTCGCGGCCGCTGAAGCGATCGCGCACCGGCGCGGACTGGGCGATGTCCTCGCGGAAGGCTCGGCGCGCGCGGCCGAGAAGCTCGGCGGCAAGGAGCTCCTCACGACGGTCAAGGGTCTCGAGATCGCCATGCACGACCCCCGGCAGCGGACCGAGTTCGGGAAGCAGGTCCGCATCAGCTACGCGACGAGCCCATCCGGCGGCGACCACATGAACTCGAACCTCCCATCGCGCAGCGCACGCAACACCGTCGGCATGTGCTTCTTCCTGAAGTACGACGATCCCAAGCTCATCGACATCGTGAACGCGGTGACCGGGTGGGGGATGACGACGGCGGAGCTCACCGAGATCGGGGAGCGCTCGCTGACCCTGGCGCGTCTCTTCAACATCCGCGAAGGTTTCGGCGAGGACGACGATCGCCTGCCGACGCAGGTCATGAAGCCGCACGTCTCCGGCGTGCTCTCGAAGGTGCGGCTCGATCCCGACGATCTCGCGGAGCAGATCCGGCTGTACTACGCCGCGCGCGGGTGGAGCGAGCGGGGTGTCCCGCTTCCGGAGACCCTCACGCGGCTCGAGATCGCCGAGTACGCGTAGCTCGTACGGCTTCGTGCCGCTGCGCGAAGAGGACCTGGAGCTGATCCGCCGCTGGCTCCTCGAGCCGCATGTGAAACGCTGGTGGGACGACGGCGTGAAGACACCGTACCCGGATGCTGAGATCGACGACTATCGAGCAGCGATCCAGGGCGAGGACCCGACGTACCGCTATCTCGCGTGGATCGATGGAAGACACGCCGGGATGCTTCAGCACTACCGGATCGCGGACTCGCCTGAGTATGCCGCGGCGCTCGCGCTCGGCGAGGATGCCATCGGGGTCGACCTTTTCATCGGCGAGGCCGACTTGGTTGGCCGCGGTCACGGGCCGGCGATGCTCCGTCAGTTCCTGCGCGACGTTGCGTTCCCATTCCACAGCATCGACGTGTGCGTCATCGGGCCATCGGTGAAGAACCTTCCGGCGATACGCGCATATGAGAAAGCCGGGTTCCGACCGCTCAAAGAAGTACACATCCCACCTGAGCCTGATCCGGAATTCCTGATGCGACTTACGGTGGGGCAGCTGCATTCGCTGCAGAGGTAATGCACCAAATCTGACGACGCGCGGTTTCCACATCTGGGATGATGCACGGCATGGGTCTGCTCGACGGTAAGAAAGCGCTCGTCATGGGCGTTGGCAACAAGCGGAGCATCGCGTGGGGCATCGCCACCGCTTTCCAGCGCGAGGGCGCCGAGCTCGCGTTCAACTGGCCGAACGACCGCCTCAAGGACAATGTGCTCGAGCTGGTCGCGACTCTGCCCGATCACGAGTCGATACCCGTCGGCCCGTGCGACGTGTCGAAGCAGGAGGAGATCGACAAGTTCTTCGCCGAGATCGACCGCAAGTGGGGCAAGCTCGACGTCCTCGTCCACTCGATCGCCTTCGCCGCGATCGAGGATCTGAAGGGCCGGTTCCACGAGATCAGCCGCGATGGCCTGAAGACCGCCATCGACATAAGCGCGTATTCATTGGTCGCGCTGAGCCGTGCCGCGCTGCCGCTGTTCGACAAGGCCGGTGGCGGATCGGTCATGAGCCTCACCTACAACGCGGTCGATCGGGTCGTCCCGAGCTACAACTCGATGGCGATGGCGAAGGCGGTGCTCGAGGCGGAGACGCGCTACCTCGCGGCCGACCTTGGGCCGCACAACGTCCGCGTGAACGCGATCTCGGCCGGGCCGCTCAAGACGCTCGCCGGCAGCGCGGTGAGGGGAGTCTCGCAGGCGCGCGATCTCATGGTCGAGAAGGCGCCACTCCGACGGAACATCACGCAGGAAGAGGTCGGCAACGTCGCTGTTTTCCTGGCATCGGAGTGGTCTCGCGCGGTGACCGGCGACACGATCTTCGCGGACAACGGATTCAACATCCTCGGGGTCACCGAATAGCCAGCTCGTACTTCTTGATCCGGACGAAGGCCGCGTAGTCGCGGTCCGCGAAGAGCCGGACCCGCCGCGTCACACGCGAAGGCCGGGAAGGACGCCAGACTCGCGCAGGGAGCGGAGCGTCGGCAGCTCGTCGGCGATCGTCTTCGATGCGCCGTGGCCCGGGTAGACCTTGGTCGCGGGCGGGAGCGTCATCACGCGCTCGAGGCTGCGTTCCATCTGCTCGCGATCACCGCCTGGAAGGTCCCAGCGACCGGTGCTCCCTCGGAAGATCACGTCGCCCGAGAAGAGAACGTTCTCGCTCTCGAGATAGAAGCAGGTCGAGCCTTCGGTGTGTCCCGGCGTGTGGAGCGCGCTGAACTTGAGGTCGGCGACGTAGGTCAGCGCACCTTCGTCGAAGAGGTCGTCCGCCTCGCAGGGTGGGATCGGGAGCGGCGTGGGCGGACGCTCTGGGCCAAGGCGATACGCGTCGAGCCGATGGATGGCGAGTCGCGCCTTCGTGGCCTCCTTCACCGCGGCGTTTCCATAGATGTGATCGGGATGCCCATGCGTGTTCAGGATCTCGACAAGGTTCAGTCCGTGTTCTTTGACCGCGTCGATGGTCACGCGGTCGCCCATCGCGGGATCGATCAGAACGGCGTCGCGACGATCGTCGACGACGATGTATGACCCGTTGTCGTACGGCGGGACGCGCCATTGCATGATCCGCATCGCCCGAGCGTACCGACTAAAGTTGGTGCGTGCGCGAGATCCCGGTCGAGAACACAGCACCGCCGATCGCCGTCACGCAGGGCCGCCCCGCGCTCCTCGCGTCGCGCCACTTGGTGAGCTCGTGCCACTACCTCGCGACATTCGCGGGGGTGCGCATGTTCGAGCGCGGCGGCAACGCGATCGACGCCGGCGTCGCGGCCGGCATCGCGCTGAACGTCCTCGAGCGCCACCTCACCGATTTCGGCGGGGTCGCGCCGATCATCGTCTTCCGGCCCGGGATGCCCGCGCCCGAGACGATCGACGGGCTCGGGCACTGGCCCGCCTCGCTCGACCTCGACACGTATCGCGCGGCGCATGGCGACGAGATGCCGATCGGCGTCGCCCGCTCGGTCACGCCGGCGGCGGCCGACGCGTGGCTCACCGCGCTCGCGAGGCACGGTCGTCTATCGCTCGCGGAGGTCCTCGCTCCGTCCATCGACCTGTGCGACGGCTTCCCGGTCTATCCCCGTCTTGCCGCGGCGATCGAGCGCCTCGCCGACCGCATTCGCGCATGGCCCACGAGCGCGGCGGTGTTCCTTCCGAACGGGCGGCCACCGCGCGTCGGCGAGATCCTCGTGCAGCGCGAGCTCGGCGCGCTCTTTCGCCGCCTCGTCTCGATCGAGCGTGCGCACCAGAGCGAAGGACGGGCGAACGCGATCATGGCGGCGCGCGCCTCGATCTATCTGGGCGACATCGCCGACGAGATCGCCGCGTTCATGCGCGAGGCCGGAGGGGCGATCACCAAAGATGACCTTCGCGCGCAACGCGTGCGGATCGACGCGCCCGCCCACTCGACGTACCGCGGCATCGACGTCTACTCATGCGGCCCGTGGTCGCAGGGTCCGCTCGTGCCGATGACGCTGAACATCCTCGAGGGCTACGACGTCGCGGCGCTCGGACCGGGCTCGGTCGAGTTCCTGCATCGCTACGTCGAGGCGTTCAAGCTCGCGGCCGCGGACCGTGAAGGCTTCTTCGGCGACCCGGAGCAGATCGACGTCCCGATCGGCGGCCTGCTCCATAAGGAGTACGCGGACGAGCGCCGCGCGCTGATCGACGACGACCGCGCGCATCCGGAGCTGCCGGCGCCGGGCGACCCGTGGCGTTTTGAGGGGCGCGCCGGGCAGGCGGGCTATCGGCCGCGGATCGCGGAAGGCGTCGGAGCGCGCGACACCTCGTTCGCGTGCGCGATGGACGCGGAAGGGAACGCCTTCGCCGCGACGCCATCGGACCCCGGACTCGGGGCGCCGCTCGTCCGCGGTCTGGGCATGATCGTCTCCACGCGAGGCGCTCAGCTCTGGACCACGCCGGGCCATCCGTCCGCGATCGCGCCCGGCAAACGGCCGCGCCTCACGCCGAACCCCGCGCTCCTCATGAAGGACGGGCGCGCGCTCATGCCTTTCGGATGCCCGGGCGAGGACGCGCAGTGCCAGGCGATGGTCCAGGTCGTGTGCAACATCATCGACTTCGGCATGAACACGCAGGCCGCGATCGAGGCGCCGCGCGTGATCTCGCGCTCCTTTCCGTGGACGTTCCACCCGCACGCGTACGAGCCCGGCGTGCTCACGGTGGAAGGGCGCGTTTCACCCGATGTGCGCGACGGTCTCGCCCGCCGCGGGCATGTCATCCGCACGCTCCCGGACTTTTCCCCGGCCGCAGCGGGCGTCTGCGCGGTGCGGCGCCTCGACACCGGCACGCTCGAGGGCGGCGCCGATCCGCGGCGCGAGAGCTACGTGGCGGGATGGTGATGGAACCGCGGGAAAGAGCGTGGCGCGCGGAGTTCCCGATCACCGATCGCTCGAACTATCTAAACAATTGCTCGCTCACGCCTTTGCACCGGCGCGGCCGGGAGCGGATCGAGCGGTATCTCGGGGAGTGGGCCGAGCAGGGCGGGCGCGCATGGTACGACCACTGGATCGGCGAGTACGAGGCTTTTCGCGAGGATCTCGCGGCCATGCTTGGCGCATCGGTCGATGAGATCGCGATCGAGCCGAACGTCTCCGCGGGGATCGTGGGTATCGCAAGCACCTTCGACTACGCCAAGCGTCCGAAGGTGATCGTGTCCGATCTCGATTTCCCGACCGACGGCCACGCGTTCCTCGCCGTCGCCGACCGCGGCGCGCGTGTCGAGTTCGTGCGCAGCCCGGACCGCGTGCGCGTGCCCCTAGAGCTCTTCGAGCGTGCCGTTGACGAACACACCGCGGCCGTCTGCACCGGCCACGTGTATTTCACGACCGGCTGGATACAGGACGTGCGCGCGCTCGCACAGATCTGCCATCGGAAAGGCGCTCTTCTCGTCGTCGACGCGTACCAGTCCATCGGCGCGATCCCCTTCGACGTCACCGCGAGCGGGGTCGATTACCTCGTCGGCGGCACGCTCAAGTGGCTCATGGGCGGCCCGGGGGTCGCGTTCCTCTATGCGCGCGGGGACGTCGCCGAGCGCGCGCGTCCGAGCGCTGTGGGGTGGTGGGGCGTGAAGGAGCCGTTCGCGTTCGACGTGGAGCATCTCGACTACGGCCGGGGTGCGCGGCGCTTCGAGTACGGCACGCCGGCGGTCGCGGCGATCTACGCGGCGCGCGCTGGTCTCGAGCTGCTCGCCGAGGTCGGCATCGAGACGGTGCGCGAACGGCACAAGCTTCTTTCGCAGCGCCTCGTCGACGGCGCCCTCGAGCAGGGATGGACGATCCGCTGTCCGCGCGACGCCGAGGAGCGCACGCCGATCGTTACGCTCGAGCACCCCGACCCCGCATCGGCGGTCAGCGCTTTGCGCGCGGCTGGGGTGATCTGCGACAACCGTCCCGGTCTGATACGTCTCTCGCCCCACTACTTCAATACGCTCGAGGAGATGGACCGCGCGCTCGCGTTGCTCGAACCGCTCCGCACGGCGCACGCCGTCGCCTGACGCGACCTCTTCATCGCGGTCGGATCCTGGGCTGGACCGCGCTCATCGCGCTTCTCGCCATTCCGAGCTATGCGCTGCGCTTCGATGGAAGGCTGACCGGCCTTCAGCCCGATGATTTCTTCAAGTACTCGACCGCGATCGCGGCGATCTCGGTCGATGCGGTCTTGCTGCTCATCGTCCTGCTGATCGCCCGCGGACTTCCGCTGCGCGAGACGTTCGCACTTCGCGCGCCCAGCTCGTGGGGCCGAGCGTTGCTCATCGGTATGGCGACGCTCGTGGCCGCGTACACGATCTCGTACCTCGAGGTGACCCTCGTTTCCGGCGCCGGCCGCGAGCAGGGCGTGCCGGAGTTCTGGGATCCGACGCGCCTCGGGGCCTGGGCGGCGAACCTCTTCGCGATCGCGGTCTTCGTGCCGATCTTCGAAGAATCGCTCTGCCGCGGGCTGGGCTATGCGCTCTTCGAGCCGCTCGGCGCACAGGTCGCGGTCCTCGTCACGGCCGTCGCATTTACTCTCGCCCACGGCGTCATCGTGGACATCCCGGTGATCCTCGCGACCGGGATCGGTCTGGGCTACATGCGCGCCTCGACGGGGAGCATCTATCCGTGCATCGCGCTCCACGGCTTCTTCAACGGGTTCGGTCTCGTGGTCGCGGCCCTCGTCGCGCAGGGCTAGCGCCTTCGCAGCTCCGCGACTGCCGCGATGAGGTCTCCGCCGGGATCGACGAAGTCGGTTCGCCGCGCGGCCGCGCGTTCGCCCGCGAGCACGTGCGCGCGCAGGCGTTCCGCAGGGAGGAGCGGGTCGGCGAGGTTCGCGGGGTCGTGGTCGATCCCGAACTCCTCTTTTATCCGCCGCCGCGTCTCCACCCAGCGCACGATCGCGTCGCGATCGGACGCTGCCAAAGCCGCGTAAACGGCTACGTCGTTCAGGGCATCGCGGTAGGGGAGAAGCCGCCGACGCTCCGTTCCGCGCGGATGCTCGCGCGCGAGCGCAAGCTCTTTCGTCTCGATCACCATCCGATCGTACTGACTCGGGCCAGGTCCCTGCCGCCTCAGCCGTATGGGGGATGGACCGCCGTAATTGGCTGTTACCGTGGGTTGGTGGCAGTCATGACGGCCGGCGTCTACCTCGCTTTCGACGGTGGACCTGATGCGTCCCGCCCAGGTGGTGCGGGGATCGGCCCGTACGACGAGATCGTCCTTCGCGGAGCCCGCGCCGTCGGGGAGCGCGGCGGGTTCGGCAAGGTCATCGCCCTGCGGAGCGCCGCCGGCAGCTGGCGCGACGCGGAGTCCTCGTCGAGCGAATCGGATCAGGGAGCGAGCGGACGCGGTGACCTTCGGATCAGCGCCACAGACGGCGGGGTGCTCGTGCGCTTCTCCGACGACGAGGTCACCGGTCACACTTCCGTTCCGGACCTCGGGCCATTCGCCGCCGTCGTCGTTGGAACGCACGAGGTGCGTGGCGATGAGCAAACTCTCGCCGTTCGCGTTTCGCGAATCTCGCCGTGGCAGCTCACCGATCGGGCCGGCGCCGGATTCCAGGGCGCGACGAAAGAAGCGCTCATATTCGTTGGCACCGGGCACATCGCGTCCAGTCAGCCGCGCGAGGTCGCCCTCAAACCAAAGCCCCGTACATTTGAGCCCGAACCTGCTCCGGCCGCCGCCGACGCGGAGCCGTCCGTCTGGGTCGAGCGTGCGAAGGTCGCACCAAACATCTACATATCGCGGCCCGATCCCAAGCGCTAGGCGCCCTCGGTCGCCGTGACCTTTCGGGCAGCCGCGATATAGAGGACGAGCGCCGCAGCGCCCACCTCGACGAGAGGCGAAAGGAAACCGATGAGATTCAGGCCGCCGATCGCGATCGCGCCGCCGATGCCGACCTGCCCGACGAATGTTGGCAGCCCCACCAGAAGAAAGACTCCAATGACCGCGAGCGCGATCATGCTGAGCGAACGCCATCGACGCGACTCCGCGACGCGCCTCTGGAGCACGAGCCCGCACGCGACTCCGCCCGCGGCCGCCGAGACAAGTAGGAGCATCCCCGCCTCGAACGCGCCCGCCGAAAGCAGCATCGCAGAAAGGATCGCCGCGGCGAATCCCTGCGTGAGGGCAAGGGCCCCCGCCGCTTCGAGGAGCGGATTCGCGTTCCCGTCTGTCGTCCGCATCCACTGCCCGCGCACGAGCCAGTACGCGAGCGCGACACCGACCGCCTCCGGCCAGAGGCTGAGGACGTAGGCGAAGGGCGAGCAGATCGGAGCGTCGGACACGATCGCGAGACAAAAACGCATGAGGCCGGGTAATCCGAGCAGGCGCTCGATGATGACGATCCCGGCGTACACGATCACCGCGCCGCGCCCACCGACCGTGTACGCGAGCGCGATCGCGGTCGCGGTGGCGCCTAGGGTCGCCACTCCGCCGACCCACACAAGGGGAGCACCCACGAGACGCGCCGTCATGTTCAAGACAACGAGGAGCGCCGCTGAAACGAACAGCCCCGCGCCGAACGCGGTGAGCAGGGCCCACAGTGGCGATGAGCGCGCGAATCGCGGGTTGGGGATGCGCCGTGCGAGTGCGAACGCTTGCGGGAACTCGCGTCGCAGTCCGTCGATCATCGCCCGCCTATTCTGGCCAAGTGACATTGCAGACCGGTAGCGAGCGCGACGTCCTGGTCCTGGCGAAGACGATCGCCGCGAACGAGTTCCCCGTGGAGCGTCCTGGCGTCATCGCTCAGGACCGCGCGAGCGGCGCTCTCTTGCGCCTCGCGCCATTCCCATGGAAAGGCGCCGACACCGACCCGCCGGTGCAGCGTTGGGCGTGGCTCCAGCTCGGTGCATCAAAAGACGAGCGCGATCCACGGCTCGAGACCCACACCGTGCACGGAGAGATCCTCCCGACCGGCTACGTCGAGGCGAAGGACGGATGGCGCTTGCGGTGGCCGTTCGTGCGGCCACACCTCCGCGGATCGGTCGAAGCGCTCATCGAGCTTTCGCGCGCGCGCGCCGCGACGATGGGGTTCGTTCGGCCGCAGGCGGACATCGACATCGTCCAGCTTCCGCTTCGGCTGCGCTTCCGCTGCGCGAGCGACGACTGCGACACGATGCACGAGCTGCCGGTGCTCGACTGGGAGCTCCACTCGCTCGCCCAGGCGACCCGCGCGAAATACGGACCCTCGTGGGCGACGAAGTTCCGCGAGATGTGGGGTGCCCCTTTAGCCCAGCGCTATGACGTGCACCTTCTGCTCTCAGCGTATGCGCAGGCACCGACGAAGCTCTACGTCGCCGGGTTGTTCTATCCGCCGAAGGTGCAGGAGGACGTGCACGAGCACGTCCATCACGTGGAGCACCGCCGGCACGTGAGCTAGACCTTGCCGATCAGCTGCCGCGGAGTGTCGTGACGCTCGACGCCGATCTCGCCAGGCTTGCCCTCGTATCCGTGGGGGTAGATCCGCAGCAAGAGGTACGTCCCGGTGGTGGGATCGTCGGAGCGGTCGACGACGAGCGACGGACCCCACCGCGAGTCGAAGCGCTCGGCGACCTCAGGCTTCGTCTTGGCGAAGTCAAAGCCCTCCTTGTCCCACTGCAGCACGGCGTAGCTGCGCACGACGCGCTCCTCGTCCCCGCCTTCGTCGGGGCGCCAGCGATGGTCGGTGGAGTGTTCCCGCTGGCAGACGGCGGGCGAGCCCGAGTGGAGCGTCACCCACTTATAGACGTCCGCGTCCTTCGACTGGGCGCCCTGGGGATACGCTTCCCGGTGTAGCTTTTCGCCGACCGTGCATAGGTAGTAGAAGAGCATTGGGAGCAGGATAGCCAGATGGAGTCACGCACGATCACGGTCGAGGGCCTTCGTACCCGCGTTCTCGTCGAGGAAGGACGCGGCGCGGAGCGCGAGCCGATCGTCCTCATCCACGGAGTCGGGGGCTGGGCGGAGAACTGGCGGCCGGTCATCGCCGCCCTCGCCGCGACGGGACGTCAGGTGATCGCGATCGATCTACCTGGGTTCGGGCAGAGCGAGAGGCCGCGCCGCGTTCGCTACTTCGGGCCCGACGAAGCGTTCTATCCACGCTTCGTCATCGCCGCGATGGATGTGCTCGGCATCGAACGAGCGCACATCGCGGGCAACTCGATGGGTGGCGCGGTCGCGTACATGACGGCCGTGACCGCGCCCTCGCGGACGCGGTCGCTCGTCCTCGTCGCGCCGGGCGGCCTCGGGCGCGACGTGGCGTTCTTCCTGCGTGCGTGCTCTCTGCCGGGATTCGGTCTCGTGGCGCGCCTCCCTCGACCGCGCCGCGCCGCACGCGAAGGTCTGCGCACGTGCTTCTACGACGCGGGGCGAATCACGCCGGAGCTCTACGAGGAGGCGGAGCGGTACGGCAACAGCTCGTTCCCCGAGTTCGTGCGCGCTCTGTCCGCAGGCGTGGGGATCCGCGGTGTGCGCCGCTCCTTGCGCGAGGCGTGGGTTGCGCGGTCCTCTCTGTACACCGGCCCGGCGCTCGTGGTCTGGGGCCGCGAGGATTTCGTGCTCCCGCTTCGCCATCTCGCCGACGTGCACGCGACGCTGCCCCAGGCGCAGGTCGCGCTGATCGAACATTGCGGCCATATGCCTCAGGCGGAGCGCCCTGAGGAGTTCCTCGCCGCGACCCTGCCATTCCTCGAGCGCGCGGAGCAAGCCGCGGCGGCCTAGTGGCCCGGAACTGGCACCATTGAAGGTGGATGAAGACGGGCACCCGCCCCGACATCGCGGTCACCACCCCTAACGCGAAGCTCCGCCTCAGCGCTCATGACGTACTCGCCGATTACCGGCTCGCGGTGCGGAGCCGGGCGGCGAGTGAGCTTTCGCGGCGCGAGGTTCTGGTCGGAAATGCGCCCTTTGGCATCTCCGGCGAGGGCAAGGAGGTCGCCCAACTCGGGATGGCTCGCGCCTTCCGCGCGGGGGACTGGCGGTCCGGCTACTACCGCGACCAGACGTTCATGTTCGCGGTCGGCCTGGCCGATCTGTCGCAGTACTTCGCCCAGCTGTACGCCGATCCCGACGTGGTCCGCGACCCCAACTCGGCGGGCCGCCAGATGCTGAGCCACTTCGCCACCCGGATCCTCGACGAGCGCGGGCGATGGAAGGATCTGCTCGCGGCGGGGCAATCCGCGTCCGAGCTTTCCCCGGTCGGGGCGCAGATGCCGCGATCCGTGGGCCTGGCCTGGGCGTCGAAGCTGTATCGCCACTCGCCGGCCGTGCGAACCGTGTCGCGTGGCTTCTCCCACAACGGTGAAGAGGTGTGCTTCGCGACCATCGGGAACGCCGGCACGAGCGAGGGAGTCTTCTGGGAGAGCCTCAACGCCGCGGGAGTCCTGCAGATCCCACTCGTGATCTCGGTGTGGGACGACGGCTACGGCATCTCCGTGCCGAACGAGTTCCAGACCACGAAAGGTTCGATCTCGGCGGTGCTCGAGGGATTCCGGCGCGAGCACAGTGGAACCGGCCTTGACCTCTACACCGTGAAGGGCCACGACTACGTTGCCTGCTGCGACGTGTATCAGATCGCGGTCGAACGCGCGCGCCGCGATCACATCCCGGCCCTCGTGCACGTCACGGAGATGACGCAGCCGCAAGGCCACTCGACGAGCGGCTCGCACGAGCGCTACAAATCGAAGGACCGCCTCCGCTTCGAGATCGAATTCGATCCGATCCGCCGGATGCGCGAGTGGATCATCCGCGAGGAGATCGCGGACGCGGCGACACTCGACGCGCTCGAGCGCGAATCCCGCGTCGACGTCGAGCGCATCCGCGAAGCCGCATGGGACGCCTATGTCGCCCCGATCCACGCCGATCGCGAGCACGCCCTCGAGATCATCGAGGCGGCGGGCGCGGAGAGCGGCGTTGACCTCGATGCGATAGCGGCCGAGCTGCGCTCGACGGAGCCTCCGACCAGGCGTCTCGTCGCATCGACCGCGCGACGTGCACTCGTTGCCCTCCGCGGTCAGGGCTCCCGGGAGCTCGCGACGTTCGTCGAGTCGTACCTGAAGCAGAACGACGAGCTCTTCAACTCGCATCTGTACAGCACATCCGACGAGTCGCCCCTGCGCATCGGCGCCGTCGCACCGGTCTACGCCGACGACCCTGAGTCGGTGGACGGCCGCATCGTGCTCCTGCGCTGCTTCGACGCGAACCTCGGGCGTGACCCGCGCATGGTCATCCTCGGCGAGGACGTCGGCAAGCTCGGTGACGTCAACCTCGTCTTCGAGGGACTCCAGGCCAAGCACGGCGAGCAGCGCGTCGTCGACACGGGCATACGCGAGGCGACGATCCTCGGACAGGGCATCGGCGCGGCGCTGCGCGGCCTCCGACCGGTCGTCGATATCCAGTACGTCGACTACCTGCTCTACGCGCTGGAGCTCGCGTCCGACGATCTCGCGACGCTGCGTTGGCGCACCGGCGGCGGCCAAAAAGCGCCGGTCCTGATCCGCACGAAGGGTCATCGGTTGCAGGGCATCTGGCACACGGGGTCGCCGATGGCGACGATCATCTCGTCGCTGCGCGGGCTTCACGTCGCGGTGCCGCGCGACATGACACGGGCCGCCGGCCTCTACAACACGCTGCTGCGCGGCGACGACCCCGCACTTCTCATCGAAGTGCTCTCCGGCTATCGTCTCAAGGAGCGTCTGCCCGAGAACATCGGCGAGTTCACGATCCCGCTCGGCGTGACCGAAACGATCCGCGAAGGTTCCGACGTCACGATCGTGACCTACGGCGCGCTGTGCCGGATCGTCATGGAAGCCGCCACCGATCTCGCGAGCATCGGGATCGATGCCGAGATCGTCGACGTGCAAACGCTGCTGCCCTTCGACCGCGATCACGCGATCGCCGAGTCCGTGCAGAAGACGGGCGCGCTCCTCGTAGTCGACGAGGACGTGCCCGGCGGCGCGTCCGCGTACATCGTGCGCGAGGTCGTCGAGACGCAGGGCGCGATCGACGACCTGGACGTTGGACCGCGCACGCTCACGGCGGCGCCGAATCGCGTCGCTGTAGGGAACGACGGAGATTACTTCTCGAAGCCGAACCGCGACGACATCTTCGAGGCGGTCTACGCCATCATGCGCGAGCGCCGGCCCGACGATTTTCCGCCGATCATGCCGCGGGGCAGATCGTGATCAAGACGAATGTCCAAGCGGTCCACGACACGCTCCAGGGCGAGTTCCGGCGCGACGAGCGGCTCATCCTTCTCGGCGAGTATGTCGGCGTGCGCGGCGGCGTCTTCCGCGTGTCCGACGGCTTCATCGAAGAGTTCGGCGCCG
>WNGL01000781.1_pt1 | contig 37938 bp, 33 predicted proteins | sample 5400591 | NCBI WGS metagenome assembly WNGL01 (sample SAMN13153377, study PRJNA577476) | soil metagenome | isolation source: 80 cm soil or saprolite under Garry oak tree replicate 1 | place: USA:California | collected 2016-06-15
AAGGGGGAGCGTTTCCACTTTCCGCGCCCCTACGGTTCCTACGTGATGGAGAACGTCCTCTTCAAGGTGGCCTTTCCGGCCGAGTTCCACGCCCAGACCGCGGTGGAGTGCGCCCTCAAGCTCCATCCCGGGGTGCGGGACCGGCTCGACCGGATCGAGCGGGTCGAGATATACACCCAGGTGTCGGCGGTCCGGATCATCAGCAAGAGCGGCCCGCTCCACAACCCGGCCGACCGGGACCACTGCCTGCAGTACATGACCGCGGTCGGGCTGATCTTCGGCCGGCTGACCGCCGACGATTACAGCGACGCCGTGGCGGCCGATCCGCGTATCGACGCCCTCAGGGAAAAAATGGAGGTGCGTGAGGAACCGCGCTTTTCGCGTGACTACCTTGATCCCGAGAAGCGCTCGATTGCCAACTCGGTGCAGGTTTTCTTCAGTGACGGAAGCGCCACAGAGCAGGCCATAGTGGAGTACCCGCTCGGTCACCGGAGACGGCGGAGCGAGGCGCTGCCGCTGCTGGTGGAGAAGGCCAGGGCAAACCTGGCCGGTATTCTGAGTTCCGAACGGGTTGAGGCTCTGATCGGGCTCTGTCTCGACCGGAACAGGCTGGGGGCAAAAGCGGTGGACGAGTTCATGGAGTTGTTGGTGGTTGAATCCTGAAAGGCGTTTCTCACGCGAAGGCGCGAAGAAAAAGCGAGCGGTGTTTCGATCAAAACGGTCCCCTCTCCATGAGGGAGAGGGTTAGGGTGAGGGGGGGTGGTGTTGGATTGTGCGACACTGATGCCCCTCATCCGACCTTCGGCCACCTTCTCCCTGATGGAGAAGGAAACAAGCGTAAGATCAGCACTAACCGGGGTTCTCGAACTGTCTGAATCTCTACGCGCCTTCGCGTGAGGCAGATTTACGGTTGAATACTTTGAGGGGTAACAGCCAATGGAAATTCCGAAACGCAAGCTGGGCAAGACCGGGGTGGAGGTGACCATCCTCGGCCTGGGGGGCGAGGGGGTGCTGCGCACTTTCGGACGCGAGCGGGAGGGCTGCGCCCTGATCGACCGCGCCCTTGACCTGGGCATAACCTACTTCGAATCGGCCCGGGCCTACGACGGGAGCGAGTCGTACTACGGCAGGGCGCTGCGGGAGCGCCGTAACGAGATATTTCTTACCAGCAAGTCCCACGCCCGCGACAAGCGGGGGGCGCTGGCCCATCTCCACCAGACCCTGGCCAACATGCGCACCGACCACCTCGACCTGTGGCAGGTGCATGACATGCGCACCGCCGATGATATCGAGCTGATCTTCGCCGAGGGGGGCGCCATCGAGGCTTTTGTAGAGGCCAGGCAACAAGGGTTGGTGCGCTTCATCGGCGTCACCGGCCACCAGGATCCGGCAGTCATCCGCGCCTGCATCGAGCGTTTCCCCTTCGACACCGTGCTGCTGCCGGTCAACCCGGCCGAGCCGGCCCATAACAGCTTCATCGACCAGGTGATCCGCCCGGCGCACGAGCGGGAGATGGGAATCGTCGGGATGAAGGTCTACCTGCGCGGCCTCGCCGCCCGTATCCCCGGACAAGTCGGTATGGAGCCGTTTCTGCGCTACGCCCTCACTCAAAAGGTCAGCACCGTGATCATCGGTTGCGATGACCTGCAGCAGCTAGAGGAAAACGTCCGGTTTGCCTCGGTTTTTCACCCCATGACGGCGTCGGAGCAGCAGGAGCTAGTCCGCCACGTCGCCCCCTATGCCCTACAACTCATGTATTACAAGCAGTAGCAATCCTCCGTTATTGACAACCCCCGGTATAGGCGATAGTGTGTCCGCGTTCATTTGGTGATTATTATGTGATGGCCGGGATGGGGATATGATTTTTACATGGGGACTAAAAGCGATTCAGGGCCGCCAGTGCCGGTTTTATACCTGGTCAGCGGCCTTTTTTGATTCCGTTGAACAGGTTGCATGAAATGCGATTATGCACACTGTTTTTTTCAGGGGAATCAAGGGTACAGAACTAGAAAAGCAAATAATATTGGATGCTTCTATGAAGAATAAAAGCAAGTGAAAGCATCCAATATTATATGCCGGTCCTAACCTGTGATTAGCGAGTTGGCAAAACAAAGGTGCACATCCTTGGATAATCAGACTGACGACATACGATTTCAGCCAATAAAGGAAGCTAGAACAGGCTACTTTGTCGAGTATTACCCTCCTGTCTGCGGTGAGCGTTTTGCAAATCTGTACCTAGTTTTCATCGAAAAACCGGAGCCTAAAGCTGTTTGCAAGGCAATGGAGCATGAATTCCTGCACTGGGTCAATAGATTCCCTCTGCCAATTATGACTTCATCTTTCGACGAAGCTGGAGATTTATATTATTTAGAAAAAGAAAAAGGCTGCAACCATTTCATCGGGTACGTAGCAAGGGATGGCTCAATCAAGAAACACTGGCACTTGATTAAAGATGAAGATCTGCCTGACAAAGCATTAGATCAAAATTACCTGATGACACTTTACAAGGATGTACCATTTTCGCGACTAAGTGAAAAGAAGGTGGCCTGGGAAAAGAAAGCTCGGAAAATTCGGGCAGGATGGTACATCGTTTTTGTTTGGGCTGCAGTTGTCCCCGCATTCATCGCTTTGCTGGGGTACACAAACCCAATTGTGTCATGGTTAGCACTCGGCTATGCATGGATGCAAGCATATATTAAGGGTATGAAACTCGCTGGCAAATGGCCAAAAACTCAGCGTGAGATAGATGAAGAACGGGAACGGGCTGAAATGGAACATCATCATTATTATTGCAAGGAAAATCCGGAAGGCTTTCTTCGCCTAAAGGTTGAGACAATAGAGATGTGGGAAAGAGAAAAAATCAAAGATGAGTTCAACAAGATTCAAGATCAACGGAGCTAAATAGGCTGATTTGCCAACCATCGGCACGACCGGTTGGAGAACCCGCCCGGTCAGCCTCAGTCCCGTTGGGTGAGAGGAAAATTATGAAATTAATTCGATTGATTTTGGTGTTGATGCTTCTGATTCCTTGTCATGCTGAAGCAGCTATTACTGAGAGGGGGACTGGTTTGTTATTTGGTGCAGATCATGCGTTTAATTTCACTGCGCCGAAAGGGTGGGTTTTAGACAACCAGAGTGGTATCTCTCAAGGACTCCACATGGTTTTCTATCCGTCTGGTCAGACATGGAAAAGCAGTCCGGTGATCGCATACGGGATGTCTGTTGCCAAGGATTCAGAAGTACGGACTGTCACAGATCAGGTTAGAAGAACAGTCGAGGACTTTCGTAATAATGGGAGCAAAGACTACTCTTCAGAAACTAAAGAAGATATTCCACTCCAGGACAAAAAGACTGCTAAAGTCTACTTCTTTCACGGTGACCAGTGGGGGAATTATGAGGCCGCAGGTTACATAGAAGAAATGGGAACCATCAATTTTCTTGTCTATAACGCAAAAAACAAGTCTAATTTTGAAAAAGGTCTTCCAGCTTTCAAATCCATTCTCACTTCCTACAAAAATGCTTACGAACAGAAAAACATTGAAAAAGATGAAGCAACCTTCGACCAACTTATACGGGAAGCAAAGGAGTTTGAAAACTCAAAGGACGGCTCTGACTACATCAAAAAGTTCTTTCAATCATACGGCAACACTTTGGCAGACACCATGAAATCATGTACATCATATACTGCCAGAGGGGAGAAAGCCCAATTTGATCTGCTTCTTCGAATAAAGACTGACGGTGGAGTTTCTGAAACACTTATTAGGCCATCAAATGGCCTCACCACTTGCGTTAAAGCGCTTGTGAAGGACACAAACCACCCACCGCATAAGTTTGAGTCAGCCTTGATATACATCAACATGTTTGTAAAAGAGTAGTGACGACAACACCCAACACTCGGGTGCTGCTGTTTCCGCTGCGACCCCTAGCCGTTGAGCAAAATCAATTTAAATACAATGATCCTCGATTCACAAGGGAGGCTGCATGAGTGTGGGAGCAAAATTCAAGGATAGATTTGCCAAAGTCAGGACCAATCTCACCAGCCTTGATGACCAGCCATTGGGCAAAGCGGCACTTGTAATTATTATTTTTTTGGATATTTTTATCCTTATTTCAATTTTCAACGGACTTGATGCACACACCAATCAGCTTTCCTCTCCCGATGTATATATCCCCCATTCCTGCCGGGAAATTGTTGTCAATCGACAGTGGAATCCCACCAATCGGCTTGACCAACTTTCACAAATCATAATTTCCTCAAGCAACAGCTATTATCGTGATGAAGACAAAAAAAAAGAACGGCATCCGGTCTGTGCCCCTTATGTCGATCTTTTTGATCAAATCAAGAACGACAAAGCGTTGACGAGTATCATTGAGGACCGTAACAAATCAGAACGTGAGGCAAAGGAGCTACAGCGAACAATCGACAACCTGAAAGGTGCTTACGACACTTCTTTGCTCGAAACAATCGCGAATCAGCAGGAAAGCCAAACAAAAGTAGATGCGACAAGAAAAGACTTTCAGGAGAAAACTAGCGCCCTTAACGTCCTGAAAGTTCGGATAGCATCATTGGAACGGACTATTAACGAAGAAGCAAAAGTAAAGCTCCTCTGGGAAAAGCTACAGGGCCTTAAGGAACAGGATCGGCAAACATTAATTACTGAACTGCGCACATTGAACTACTGGTTTCCGGTAAAAAAACTTGGTATGCAGTTGATCTTCTTGTTACCGCTTTTTGTGGTTTTTTACGCCTGGAACAACACTAGCATCAGGAAAAACCGAGGGCTCCAAGCCTTGGTCTCTTCTCATCTTCTGGGGATTTCATTTATTCCGATCCTCTGCAAAATCATCGAAACTGCCTACGATATAATCCCCAAAAAATTATTGAAGAAGCTCATTAATCTGCTTGAGTCCCTCAAACTCGTTGCGATTTGGCACTACCTCATTATTGCTCTTGCCGTAGCGGTAGCGCTTTTCCTGATTTATATCTTTCAGAAGAAACTTTTTTCGCGTGAGAAACTTATTGAGCGCAGGATATCGAAAGGAGAGTGCCAACAGTGCGGGAAACATCTGCCTGACGGATCACCAGCTTGTCCATTCTGCGGATTTGCTCAGTTTAAACCTTGTAGCAATTGCAGCGAGCTGATGCACGTATATGGGGTGTTTTGCCGAGAGTGCGGGCATAAAGTAGCCGACTGAATCTACATGGAGTAAACCTGAAATGCCCAACAACCGGAAAGACCTGCCGAGAGTGCGGGTCAGCCTCAGCCCCGTTCACGTGAAAAATAGAACATCAGAGCAAACAGCAATTCCATGAACCGCTTGTACTCATATTAAAGACAATCTGTTAGCAGCAGAAATCCCCGTTCCACATACTATCCCTTCCCGGCTGTCTCGATCGCCTTCTCCAGGATATTCAGGGCCTCCCCCATCTCCTCGTCGCTGATGATGAGCGGCGGGATCAGGCGGATGATGTTGCGCTCCGGGCCGCAGTTTATGACGATCAATCCCTGCCGCAGACACTCTTCCATCACCTTTCCGCATGCGGCGCCGTCCGGCGTGCCGTCCGGTTTTACCAGTTCCAGGCCGATCATGAGCCCCTTGCCGCGCACGTCCCCCACGATGGGATGATCTTCCTGAAAAGCCCGCAGCCGGGCCATTGTCGCCGTCCCGGACGTCCGGCATCTTGCCAGCAGGGAGTCATCGCGGATCGTCTCGATGGTGGCGATTGCTGCCGCGCAGGAGACCGGGTTGCCGCCGAAGGTCGTGCCGTGGGCCCAGCCGGGCCATTGATCCATCAGGGCGCTGCGGGAAACCACCGCCGAGAGCGGGAAACCCGAGGCGATCCCTTTCGCGACCGTCAGGATGTCGGGGGTAACGCCGTAAACCTGGGAGGCGAACCAGTCGCCGCAGCGCCCCATCCCCGACTGGACCTCGTCGAAGATCAGCAGGATGCCGTGTTCGTCACAGAGCCGGCGCAGCCCTTTCAGGAACTCTAAGGGTGCCGGGACGTAACCGCCTTCGCCCAGGACCGGCTCGATGATGATCGCCGCTACTTCACCGGGCGAGACGTAATGCCTGAGCAGCTCCTCCAGGTAGCCGAAGCAGGCCATACTACAGCCGTTGGCCTTGCAGCCGAACCGGCAGTTACGACAGTCGGGGTAGGGAGAGTGGTAGATAGACGGCAGCAGCGGGGCATAACGGTCCCGGTAGCGGACGTTGCTGGAGGTCAGCGACAGGGCTCCCAGGGTGCGGCCATGGAAGGCGCCTCCGAACGAGATGAGACCCTGGCGGCCGGTGACGTAGCGGGCCAGCTTGAGAGCCCCTTCCACCGCCTCGGCCCCGGAGTTGCTGAAGAAGAGCCGGTCGAGCCCCGGCGGAGTGATCGAGGTCAGCAGCTCCGCCGCCGCCACCGTGGTCTCGTTGTTGTAGACTCCGCCGGTGTGGCAGAATCCGGAGAGCTGCCGGGTGACCGCCGCGATGACCCGCGGATGGTTGTGGCCAATATTCAGGGTCCCGAGTCCAGAGGCGCAGTCGAGATAAATCTTCCCCTCCACGTCGGTGATGCGGCACCCCTGGCCCCGTTCGATCGCGATCGGGTGGTAGAAGTGGAAGGCGGGGGTAAAGACCCGCTTGCTCCGGGCGATGATGTCGCTGTTCGTCGTCATGGTTGTTCTCCGTTTCATTTACTGGTAACTAACTTCAACGTTTTCACCCTCCCCCAACCCCTCCTTTAGGCCCTTTGGGTCCATCAAAGGGAGGGGGGCTTTAATCCCCTCCCCCCTCGTGGGGGAGGGTTAGGGTTAGGGAGAGGGGGAATCAGCTGATCGCGTCGATGCCGGTCAGATCCCGCCCGAGGGCCAGGGTGTGGATTTCGTAGGTACCTTCATAGGTATCTACCGACTCCAGGTTGCACATGTGCCGCATGCTCTGGTATTCGTCGCTGATACCGTTTGCCCCCAGTATGCCGCGGGCGGTCCGGGCCACTTCGAGGGCCATGCGCACGTTGTTGCGCTTGGCGAGACTCACCTGCTCGGGGCGCATCCGCCCCGCATCCTTGAGACGCCCCAGTTGCAGCGCCAGGAGCTGCCCCTTGGTGATTTCGGTCAGCATGTCGGCCAGCTTGGCCTGGGTCAGCTGGAATGAGGCCAGCGGACGGCCGAAGAGTCGCCGCTCCGCCGAGTAGGCCAGTACCTCGTCGAAGCAGGCCATGGCCGCGCCGAGCGCTCCCCAGGCGATTCCGTAGCGCGCCTGGTTGAGGCATTTCAGGGCGCTCTTCAGCCCGACGGCCCCCGGAAGCAGGTTTTCTCCGGGAACAAAAGCCTCGTCCAGCACCAGTTCGGCGGTGATCGAGGCGCGCAGCGAGAGCTTGCCGGTGACCTCGCTGGCGCTGAAGCCGGGCGTGCCGCGCTCCACCAGGAAGCCGCGGATCTCCCCGTCCAGTTTGGCCCAGACCAGGGCCAGATCGGCGACGGCACCGTTGGTGATCCACATCTTGACCCCGGAGAGAGAATAGCCGTTACCCCGCTTCACCGCCCGGGTGGTCATCCCGGCCGGATCCGAGCCGTGGTCGGGCTCGGTCAGCCCGAAGCAGCCGATCGCCCGGCCGCTCGCCAGCTGTGGCAGCCAGCGCTCTTTCTGGGCCTCTGCTCCGAAGGTGAGGATCGGATACATGACCAGGGCCCCCTGGACCGAGGCGAAGCTCCGCAGCCCGGAGTCCCCCCGCTCCAACTCCTGCATCAGGAGTCCATAGGAGATGTTGTCGATGGCGGGAAGGCCGTAGCCGGAGAGGTTGGCGCCGAACATGCCGAGCGCCCCCATGCGCGGCACCAGCTCCAGCGGAAAGGTGCCGGCCCGGTAATGTTCACGGATGGAGGGGAGGAACTCCCGCTCCACGAAGGCGCGGGCCGTATCGCGGACCAGCCGGGCCTCCGGGCTAAGCTCCGATTCTATATCGTAATAGTCGATCCCCTTGAACATGGATGCTTCTCCTTCGTAGGGGCGCGGGCTTGCCCCGCCCTGGTGGACCCGCATGACAAAAGCGGACGGGGCAAGCCCGCGCCCCTACTTGTCGATCTGGGCCTTTTGCAGTCTGCCGCTGTAGTCCCGGTAGATCACCTTGACCCTGGTGAAGAAGTCGATCGCCCCGCCCCGGCCTCCCGCCTCGGGATGTCCGGAACCGGAGTGCCGCCAGCCGCCGAAGGGGAGCTGGACCTCGGCCCCTATGGTCGAGGCGTTGATATAGACGATGCCGCTGGCCAGATCCCGTTCGGCCCGGGCGCAGTTGTTGACGTCGCGGCTGTAGATGGACGTCGAGAGCCCGAACCGGACGCCGTTGGCGATGGCGACGGCCTCGTCCAGCGCTGCGCAGGAGATCACGCTTACCACCGGTCCGAAGATCTCCTCCCGGGCGACGCGCATGGCCGGCGTGACGTTGCCTAAGACCGTGGGGGCGATGAAGAAGCCGTGGGCCAGATGGGCACCCTCGGGTCTGATGCCGCCCGTAACCAACCTTGCCCCTTCCTCTGTGCCGATAGCGATGTAATCGAGAACCTTTTGCCCCTGCGTCTCGTTGATCAGTGGCCCCACCTCGGTTTCGCCGTACAGGCCGTTGCCGAGCCGCAGCCGCTCTGCCCGTTCGGCCAGGAGCGAGGTGAAACGGTCGTATACCATTTCATGTACGATCAGGCGGCTGGCGGCGGTGCAGCGCTGGCCGCTGGTGCCGAAGCCACCCCAGAGCGCCCCTTCCAGGGCCAGTTCCAGGTCGGCGTCGTCCATGACGATGATGGCGTTCTTCCCTCCCATCTCCAGGGCCAGGGGGCGGTGCAGAGGGGCCAGCAGCCGTTCCAGATGCTCCCCGGCCGTGCAGGAGCCGGTAAAGGAGGCGGCGTCGACTCCCGGATGGGAGAGCAGATACTCGCCTACCTCCTCACCCGGTCCGCAGACGAAATTGACCACTCCGGGCGGGATGCCCGCCTCTTCCAGGATGGCCACCAGGGCCGCCGCGCAGGCCGGCGTCTCGGAGGAGGGTTTGAGTATCACGCTGTTGCCGCAGATCAGGGCGGCGAAAAGCTTCCAGGCCGGGATGGCGATCGGAAAATTCCAGGGGGTGACCAGCGCCACGACACCCAGCGGTTCGCGCACGCTTTTGCAATCCTTGTCCGGCAGTTCCGAGGGCACGGTTTCTCCCTGCAGGCGGCGTCCTTCTCCTCCCATGTAGAAGGCGATGTCTATCGCCTCCTGCACATCGCCCAGCCCCTCGGCGAGGATCTTGCCCATCTCCCGTGTGACCAGTTCGCCGAGCCGCTGCTTGTTTTTGATAAGCAGCCCGCCGGCCCGGAACAGAATCTCGCCCCGCCGGGGAGCGGGCAGCAGGCGCCACTCCGGAAAGGCCGCCCTGGCCGCCGCCACGGCCCGGTCCACATCCGCCCGGCTAGAGAGCGGCGCCTCGGCAACAAGGTCGCGGTTGTCGGCCGGGTTGCGGCTGGTAAAACGTATGCCATCGACGGCATCGGACCAGTTACCGGCGATGAAGTTTTTGATCGGCTTGGGCATGGCACACCTCCTCGTCTGCTCCATTGATGAAAATGATACCAGATTTTTGCCGTCGCGCCAGCTGCGGCTCGGTCCGCACTTTTCATGCCCTGTACCCGGTTTATATTTGATTTGAGATTGTCGCACCGGTATTTGTGTATTAGTATACAAAAAATGATATGTTCAAGCCGGATTGAATGCACCTTTATAACAGGATAAGTGTATTAAAAGGAATCCGATGTCCAAGTTTGTATTTTCAAACCTGCCGATTCGCCTGCAGCTGATCGTTCTGGCGGTTCTGCTGACATTGCCGGCCCTCGGGATAATCGTCTATACGGGCCTCAAGGAGCGCGACGATGACTATCGCAAGGCGGTCATCGAATCCCAGAAACTTGCCGACCACCTAGCCGCGGAGCAGGAAAATTTTGTCAATGAAGCCCGGCAATTGGGCGGTTTTCTGGCCGAGCTGCCGGATGTCGCCAAGCGCGACAGGGACAAGGTACAGTCCGCCATCAGCAACACCCTTAAAAGGAATATCCAGTATCTCAACATACTCATAACCGACGAAAACGGCAGGGTCTGGGTCTCCGGACTTCCCTATACCCCTCCGATGTCAATAGCCGAGCGGCGTTATTTCAGGAATGCCCGGGCTACCGGGCGCTTTTCGTCCGGCGAGTACGTCTTCGGTTTGATATCGAAGAAGCCAACCATCTCGATGGCCTGTCCGATCATCGATCACGATGTCTTCCGCGGTGTCGTGATGATCAGTTATGACCTGGATATTTTGAAATCCATCCTGAAGCGCTCCCAGCTGCCGACCAATTCCAATTATATTCTGGTCGACCATAACGGACTCATTCTGAGCCGGGGCAGCGAAATCGGCCGCAATGTCGGCGAGCCGATACTGCCGGCGGAACTTAAAAAGATGGAAGCGGGTTCGGACCGGGACACCTATGAATTCACGCGCGCGGATGGCGACCGGCGCATCGTCACCTATCGCAAGCTGCGCCTGGAGGGCGAACAGAAACCCTACATGTACGTGCGTGCCGGGATATCGATCGAGGCGGCTGTTGCCAAGGCTAACCGGCGGCTGCTCTTCAACATCCTCATGCTGCTCCCCTTTGTCGTGTCTGCATTTATTGTCGCCCTCTTTATCGGCAAACGTTCCATCGTTGACCGCGTGAAAAATTTACAGAGGGCTTCGCAGCTCATCGCCGGCGGCGATCTGACTGTCCGGGTCGGCGGCAAGGTAGTGGGGGGCGAACTGGGCGAACTGGGGCACGTCTTTGATGAGATGGCGCACACTCTGGAAGAAAATATCGCCGAACTGAATCGGTCGCACCACTTGCTGCACGAAAAGGCGATGCTGCTTGAGGAAGAAATTGCCGAGCGGCAGGTTGTGCAGGATGACCTGGCGGACAAACAGCATCTGCTCGAATCCCTGAATCATACCCTTGAAGAGCGCATCGAGGCAGCGGTGAAAGAATTGCGCCAGAAGGACCAGACCCTCATACAGCAGAGCCGGCTGGCGGCCATGGGCGAAATGATCAACAACATAGCCCATCAGTGGCGGCAGCCGCTGAATATGATCGGCCTCATCGTACAGGGACTGCCCGAGTGCAAGGAGTTGTCACAGGAAAAACTGGACCATGAGATCGAGCGGATCATGAACGTTATCATGTACATGTCCCAGACCATCGACGATTTCCGTTACTTTTTCCGCCAGGACAAGGAAAAGACCCGGTTTAGCGCCAATCTGGCGGTGGCAAAGACGGTGGAATTCATCAAGCCCAGCCTGAGTGACAAGGGGATCAGCATCTCCATCACGGAGCAGCATTCCAAGGTTGACATTTTCGGGTACAGCAACGAGTACTCGCAGGTTCTGCTCAACATTCTCGGTAATGCCAAGGATGTGCTGGTAGAGAGAAGCGTAGCGGAGCCGCGCATCAATTTCAGCATCTCCCGGGAAGATGACCGGTCCATCGTTACGATCAGCGACAATGGCGGCGGTGTCAGCCCGGATGTCCTGCCCAAAATCTTCGATCCGTATTTTACGACCAAGGAAAAGCAGCAAGGCACCGGCATCGGTTTGTATATGTCAAAAATAATCATTGAGCAGAACATGGGCGGGAGCCTGACCGCCCGGAATGTTGAAGGCGGCGTCGTGTTCCGCATCGAGGTTTGAGCCGAAAGGCGATAAAGGCCATCTCGTTTTCAAACCACCCGGACAATCAGGACGAAGGAATCAGATGAAGTCGACCATTATATCCGTAATCCTGCTGCTCTGCCTGGCTTCCATTTCAACTGCGGCCAGGCTGGACACCTCGTTTAACTTTTCCACCATCGAGACTCCCCACTTCTCAATCCATTACCACCAGGGGCTGGAGGCTGTCGCACGGAAGGCCGCGCTCTTCGCCGAAGAGGCGCACGGCAAGCTGACCAGGGAATTCTCCTGGCAGCCGAGCGAAAAAACCGAGATGGCGCTGATCGACGACAGCGACTTCATGAACGGCTTTGCGACGGCGCTTCCGTATAATACCATCTACCTCAAGGTGGTTCCGCCGGGTATCGCGTCGACTCTCGGTGAATATGACGACTGGCTGAAGGCAACGATCACCCATGAGTATACCCACATCATCACGCTGGACCCTGCACGGGGGTTCTGGAAGGTCGCGCGTTCGATCCTCGGCAAACCGCTGCCCGGTACGGATCCGTTCTCCGAACTGCTCTTCCTGGCTACGGCTCCGCCGAACTCTTTCTTGCCGCACTGGTGGCACGAAGGTATGGCCACCTGGGCTGAAACGGAGTTCACGGGGGTAGGTCGCGGCAGGAGCAGTTACTACGACATGATCTTTCGCATGGCGGTCGCACAGAACAATTTCCCCACGGTCGCCCAGATGAACGGTGATATCCCTGACTGGCCCGCCGGAAACATTCCCTATATTTTCGGTTACAGGCTGCAGAAGTACATCGCGGACACCTACGGGAAGGAATCCCTCGGAAAGCTGAGTATCGCCCACTCGGGGCGCTTTCCTTATCTCATCAGCGCACCGCCGCAAGAGCTGTTCGGCGAAAAAAACTATCGCGACCTTTTCAACGATATGATCGCCGCGCTCAAACGCGATGAGTCGCAACGCATAGCACTCCTCTCCGCGGTTCCCTTCACCCGGATGAGCACCGTGTCGAACCGCGGGGAGAACCTGTCCAATCCGAGGTTTTCTCCCGACGGCAGCCGCATCGCCTTTACGAGGAATGATCCTCACGATCATACCACTACTGTCGTCACGGACAGGAGCGGGAACAATATCCTGGCCGAATTCCGGCGCCGCAGCTCGGACGGGAGCAGTTGCTGGTCTCCCGACGGGGGGAGTCTCTACTTCACCCAGGCCGAGATCAACGACGGCTTTAACGTCTACCAGGATCTCTACGCCTATGACTTGGCTCGCGGCTCGATCACCCGTTTGACCAAAGGGGAGCGATTGGGAGATGCGGACCTCTCCCCCGACGGCAGGCTCTTCGCCGCCGTCGTCAGCTCACGGGGAAGCCAGAACCTGGCGCTGCTCGAACCGCACGGCACGGGGGGGGAGGCGATACCCCGGCAGGTTACCGGCTACGTTATGCAGCGGGTCGCCTCGCCGCGCTGGTCCCCGGATGCCTGGAAAATTTCCTATGCGGTCAAGGACAACACCGGCCAAACTTCGATCCACCTCTATGATGTCGCTTCCGGCGCGGACCGCACGCTGTTTACCGTGAACCACACCGTGGTCTACCCGGTCTGGTCCCGGGACGGTTCATATCTCATCTACGTCTCCGACGAGACCGGGGTTTTAAACCTCTTTGCCTACGATCTGAAAGAGGGGAAAAGCTACCAGGTGAGCCATTTGCTCGGGGGTGCCCTGCAGCCGGACCTTTCTCCGGACGGCAGGTCAATAATCTTTTCAAGCTACGACTCGCACGGCTTCAGCATCGCGCAGATACCGCTCGACCGGGACAAATGGCCGGAAACGCGGGGCCCGTCTCTGTCGTATGCCAGGGTGACGGCGGCACCGGTCCAGGGCGGCAGCGGCGGCAAAGAGGAAGAAGCAGAGGAGGGTGGGGCGCAGTTTCCGGATCACCCCTACCGTTCCCTCCGCACCCTCCTTCCCCACTTCTGGCTGCCGAGAATCTCCGGTGACGGCTCGGACAAAAATGTTTACGGACTGTTCACCGCGGGGGCGGACGTGCTCGGCTACAACAGCTATGCGCTTACCGCCGATTACAGCGCCGGAAGAAAACGCGGCTATTTCGACCTCAACTATCAAAACGATTATCTCTATCCGACCCTTTTTCTGCAGGCCCATGCAGAGCCGCTTCTCTACGCGAACCTGCTGCAGCGCGGGGACTATTACGAGTTGAGCCGGGGAGTTACCCTCGGCGCATCGTTTCCGATCAATTATCTGGAATCCAGCTATAGTTTCAGCGCGGGATATCAGCTGCTGGACCAGAGGGCACTGAGTCCTCTGGACAGCAGCGGGAGGTTCCATGGCGTCTCCGTCTTTCAGGGGCGGCAGGACAACCTGTTCGCCGGTGTAAGCTTCGACAATGTTCTAAGGTATCCGTACTCCGTCAGCTCCGAGGAGGGGCGCCGGATCTCCCTGCAGTACCGGCGTTTTGACCGGGCGCTCGGCAGCGACCTGGAGCTCACGGAATACAGCGCGCAGTACCAGGAATTCCTCCGTCTGCCGTTCGCCGGTCAGAAGCATCCGGTTCTCTACCTCCGGCTCGCCGGGGCCCTGGCCGACGGCAACACCGGGTTCAGCCAGCAGGCTTTCCAGATCGGAGGGATCCCCTCCGACCTGAATCCGTACTCGCTGCGCGGCTATCCGTCGCGCTCGGTGACCGGCAAGTATGTCGCCACGGGGACGCTTGAATACCGGACGCCGCTGTTCTTCCCGATGTACGGTCCAGGCACCTTGCCCTTCTTCGCGGAAAAGGTGCATGGCGCGCTCTTTGCCGATGCCGGGGAGGTGTGGGACGACCGCACGGCTTTTAGAGGCAGCAAAGTCAAGGTCGGCGCCGGGGTCGAGCTGCGCACGGATGTTACGCTGGGGTACTGGCTTAAGGTGACTCCCGCCGTCGGCATCGCCCGCGGTTTCAGCGGTGGAGGAGAAAATAAGGTGTACCTGACGGTGTACGTCGATCTTTGAACCGGAGAATGGATCAAAGGTTATCAAGAAGATATCTTCCTGAAACTGCCGGCGGAGAATGCAGTGCAAAAGCAACACTCATAAGACGGTAACCCGCAATTCAGCTTGTCAACCTCCCCCCGGTATGCTAGCTTTACAAAATTTTCAACGGCACAGATACGCACATTTATCCGGAGGTTTACCTTGAACCAGTTTTACAAGAATCTCTCACTCTGGCTGGTCATCAGTCTGATGATGATCCTGCTTTTCAACATGTTCAACAAGCCGCGGCCGACCGCCGAAAAGCTCAACTTCAGCGACTTCATGACCCAGGTCGAAACCGGCAAGATTACCTCGGTTGTCATTCAGGGGAACGAGATTTCCGGCAAGTTCGAAGGGAAGGACGGCAAGGAATTCCATACCTACAAGCCGTATTCCGATGCAGACCTGACCAAGAAGCTGCTGGATAAGAAGGTTACGATCAATGCCAAACCGGAAGAGGAGAAGTTTTCCTGGTTTTCGATCTTTATCTCCTGGTTTCCGCTGATTCTGCTGGTCGGTGTCTGGATTTTCTTCATGCGTCAGATGCAGATGGGTGGCGGAAAGGCGATGTCGTTCGGCAAGAGCCGCGCCAAGCTGCTGACCGAAGCTCAGGGGAAGATCACCTTTGAAGATGTTGCCGGTATCGAAGAGGCCAAGGAAGAGCTGGAGGAGATCATCGCCTTTCTGAAAGAGCCGAAAAAATTCACCGCGCTGGGGGGGAAAATCCCCAAAGGGGTGCTGCTGGTGGGCCCCCCGGGAACCGGAAAAACCCTGCTGGCCCGCGCTGTTGCCGGTGAAGCGGGTGTCCCGTTCTTTTCCATATCCGGATCCGATTTTGTTGAGATGTTCGTCGGCGTCGGAGCCAGCCGTGTGCGCGACCTGTTCCTGCAGGGGAAAAAGAGTGCTCCCTGCATTATTTTCATCGATGAGATCGACGCGGTCGGCCGTCACCGCGGCGCCGGCATGGGGGGAGGGCACGACGAACGTGAACAGACCCTTAACCAGCTGCTGGTGGAGATGGATGGTTTCGAGTCCAATGAAGGTGTAATCCTGATCGCCGCCACCAACCGCCCCGACGTCCTTGACCCGGCCCTGCTCCGTCCCGGCCGTTTTGACCGTCAGGTCGTCGTACCCCGCCCTGATGTCAAAGGGCGTGAAATGATCCTCAAGGTCCACTCCAAAAAGGTGCCGCTCTCTCCCGAGGTCGATCTGGCTCTTATCGCCCGCGGCACCCCCGGTTTTTCCGGCGCCGACCTGGCCAACCTGGTTAATGAAGCGGCCCTGCTGGCTGCCCGTTTGAACAAAACGGTTGCCGAGCCGAGTGATTTCGACAGCGCCAAGGACAAGGTCCTGATGGGTGTTGAACGCCGCAGCATGGTTATCTCCGACGAGGAGAAAAAGAGTACCGCCTACCACGAAGCCGGTCACACCCTGGTGGCCAAAATGATCCCCGGCACCGATCCCGTCCACAAGGTGTCCATCATCCCCCGCGGACGTGCCCTGGGCGTCACCATGCAGCTCCCGATCGAAGACAAGCACAGCTATTCACGCGAATCCCTGCTGGCACGCATTGCCGTCCTGATGGGGGGACGAGCCGCAGAAAGCCTGATTTTCAATACCTTTACGACCGGCGCCGGCAACGACATAGAGCGCGCCACCGATATGGCCCGCAAGATGGTCTGTGAATGGGGCATGAGCGACAAGATGGGACCGCTTTCCTTCGGCAAGAAGGACGAGTCGATATTTCTCGGGCGGGAAATGGCCATGCATAAAAATTTCAGCGAGAAGACCGCCGAGCATATCGATGATGAGATCAAGCGCATCGTGGATGAATCATACGAGCGTGCCGTAGGGCTGTTGCGTGACAACCTCCGGAAGCTCCATGACCTTTCCGAATGCCTGATCGAAAAGGAAAATCTGACCGGTGAGCAGGTCGATGAAATCATCGCCACCGGCACATTGGTCACTCCGGAACCGGCCCAGACGCCGCCTGCTGAGCCGGAAGCAGCTCACACCGAAACAGAAGCGGTTCGCGCCGAAACAGAAGCGTAGCCAATGGCCCGCTTTGCCCCCAGATTGCTGTCCGTGCCGAACCACGAGCATGCCGCTCGCGAATTGAAGCGGATCGGGGTTGACAGCTACGGTATCGTTGAAATGGTCCCCAAGATGCGGACGCTCTGTATCGGTCTCTCCCGGCTGGAGTGCCGGCAGGCTAATATCCTTAAACAGGAGATGCTGTCTCTGGGGGGGGAAGCTGCCGTGGCCCGAGGGACGGTCGCCTGCAGCATAAGCGGTACGGATTGTGTATTGATCGGCACCGCCAAACAGTTTTACCGGCTCTGCCGGAAACTCATGTTACAGCCGTTCGCTTTGCCGGAACTGGCCGGGGAGCTGGAGACTCTGCTGGAAAGAGTCGACGCGGCGCCAACAACGTGGAAAACGTCACGTCGCTCACTGCCGCTCCAGCGCCCGTTAATAATGGGAATCCTCAATCTTACCCCGGACTCTTTTTCTGATGGAGGGCGCTGCCTGGATCCTGACAAGGCGTTTGAAAAAGCCCTGCGGATGGAAGAAGAAGGCGCCGATATCATCGACATCGGCGGCGAAAGCACCCGCCCCGGTGCGGCACCGGTCTCGTCCGACGAGGAGTCGGGCCGCATAATACCGGTTATTGAGCGGCTTGCCGGCACGCTGAAATGCGCCATCTCGGTCGATACCTGGAAAAGCTGCGTCGCAAGTAGGGCGCTTGCCGCGGGTGCGGAAATTATCAACGACATCAGCGGGTTCAATTTTGACCCGATGATGGCCGGAGTGGCCGCTGCGAGCGGAGCCGGTGTCGTGTTGATGCACACCAGGGGCACGCCGGATAAAATGCAGCAGGATACCTCCTATGATGATCTGATGGCGGAAATTGCCGCCGGTTTGCGCGCCTCAATTGCACACGCCCGTAAAGCCGGAGTTCCGGAAAATTGTATTGCAATCGATCCCGGTATCGGCTTCGGCAAGGGCGCCGCAGCCAATCTGGAGCTTCTGCGGCGGCTGGCGGAATTCAAGAGTTTCGGCCTGCCTATCCTGACCGGTCCGTCGCGCAAGTCGTTCATAGGCAAGGTTCTTGGACGGGAGCAGACGGATGACCGCCTCTTCGGTACTGCCGCTGTTGTAGCTCTCTCGGTGTCGCACGGCGCATCGATCCTGCGCGTGCATGATGTCCGGGCAATGCGTGATGTAGCCGACATGGCGCATGCCGTCATGCGTAGCTGAATGCTGCCGAACGGACGTTTCAAAGGGGAAGTATGGCTCCACTCTTCGACAGCGTCACCCTGCCGGGACTACTCGACAAGCTTCTTGTCGCCGGTCTGGTTTACGGCTGCACGCTGATCCTCAAAAAAGAGGCAGCCCTTCGTATTCTTGCCGTTCTGGCCGTAATTTATGTTGCTGAGTTCGGCTCAAAAACCCTCGGCCTTACCGCAACCGCCTCCTTTTTCCATCTGCTGCTTTTCTCTGCGCCGGTAATACTGGCAGTCATCTTCCAGAGTGATTTGAAACGCGCCCTGTTTTCATTCTGGAAAAGGCACAACTCCGGCGAAGGTGGCAATCGCGATGTGTCAACGACCGTCGATGAGCTGTCAAAGGGGCTTCACGAACTGGCCGAACGAAGAATCGGCGCACTGATCGTTATCATCCGCCAGATGTCGATAGAACATCTTGTCCAGGTCGGCACCGAGATCGACGCCAAGGTGACCAGTGAGCTGCTCAACTCGATTTTTCTCCCCTATTCACCGATTCATGACGGCGCGGTTATTATCCAGAGGGAAAAAATCACCTCGGCCGGCTGCATCCTTCCTCTTTCCCAGAATCCGGACATCGCAAAAAGCTTCGGTACCCGGCACCGGGCTGCGCTCGGACTATCGGAACAGACCGATGTTCTGGTGCTGGTCGTCTCGGAGGAGACCGGTAAAATATCAATCGTTCATGAAGGTAAAATTACTTATGACGCCGATCCGGCCGAGATTCGCCGTCTTTCGCGCAAAGCGATTGAAGGGCGGCGGGCGCCAAGGATGACAGCCACACCGGAATACCAAGGAGATACGAGATAATGAAAAAACTATTCGGCACTGACGGCGTTCGCGGCGTTGCCAATGTTTATCCGATGACTACCGAGATGGCGATGCAGCTGGGACGGGCCGCAGCCTATATTTTCAAGGGGGGGAGGAAACGCCGCCATCGCATCGTGATCGGCAAAGATACCCGCCTCTCCGGCTATATGCTGGAAAACGCGCTGGTGGCCGGCATCTGCTCGATGGGGGTCGATGTCCTGCAGGTCGGGCCGCTGCCGACTCCAGGCATCGCCAACATTACTTCGTCCATGCGCGCCGACGCCGGGGTTGTCATCTCCGCATCGCACAATGCCTTTCAGGACAACGGCATCAAGTTCTTCTCGGCCGACGGGTTCAAGCTGCCGGACGAACTGGAACTGAAGATCGAAAAACTTATCGAATCGAAAAAAATAGATGCCCTTCGCCCGACCGCGACCGAAGTCGGCAAGGCGTACCGCATCGAGGATGCGGCGGGGCGCTATATCGTTTTTCTCAAGAACACCTTTCCCCAGGAGATGGATCTCTCCGGCCTGAAGATCGTTCTCGATTGTGCCAACGGTGCGGCATACAAGGTTGCTCCGGCGGTTTTTGAAGAGCTGGGGGCCGAAGTGATCCGGTACGGAGTATCGCCAAACGGCACCAATATCAATGCCGGGTGCGGCTCGACCTGTCCGGCCGTTATCAGTGAAGCGGTCAAGCTGCATCGCGCCGACATCGGCATCGCTCTTGACGGTGATGCCGATCGCGTGATCGTATGCGACGAATTCGGCAACGAGGTGGATGGCGATCATATCATGGCCATCTGCGCCAGCGACATGCTGAAACGCAAGCTGCTCAAGAAAAAAACCCTCGTGGCGACCGTCATGAGCAACATGGGGCTCGATATTGCGCTGCGCAAATGCGGCGGTAAGATTATCAAGACCGATGTCGGTGACAGGTACGTTGTCGAGGCGATGCGCTCCGGAGGATTCAATCTGGGTGGCGAGCAGTCCGGGCATATGATCTTCCTGGACTACAACACGACCGGCGACGGGATCCTCTCCGCCCTGCAGCTTCTGGCGGTTATGAACCGGGAGGGAAAGACGCTCTCCGAGCTGGCCGAGGTCATGATTCCCCTGCCGCAGGTTCTCTGCAACACGCGTGTCCGGGAGAAAGTGGATATCTATTCGATCGGAGATATTGCCGCCAAGATCAAGGATGTCGAGGGAAAACTCGGCAATGAAGGGCGGGTGCTGATCCGATATTCGGGCACCGAACCGCTCTTGAGGGTCATGATCGAAGGACAGGACAAATACGAGATCACGACGTGGGCCAATGAGATCTGTGATCTGGTGAGAAAAGATATCGGAGAGAGATAATGGCAAAATTGGGACTTAACGTCGATCATATCGCTACCGTCCGCCAGGCGCGCGGCGGAGTTGAGCCGGACCCGGTGACAGCCGCCGCCATAGGCGAGATGGCCGGAGCCGAAGGCATAACCATCCACCTGCGTGAGGACCGCCGCCACATCCAGGACCGAGATCTGGAAATACTGCGGCGCACCGTCAAGACTAAACTTAATCTTGAAATGGCCGCTACCCAGGAGATGGTGCGTATCGCCTTGCGCGTCAAGCCGGAGCAGGTCACCCTGGTGCCGGAAAAACGGCAGGAGCTGACCACGGAAGGGGGGCTTGATGTCATCGTCAATCTCAAGCAGATCACCGATACGGTCAAGCGGCTGAAAGACGGCGGCATAGTCGTCAGCCTGTTTGTCGATCCCAACCAGGAGCAGATCAAGGCGGCCAAAAAGAGCGATACCGATTATATCGAGATCCACACCGGCGCCTACGCCGATTCGCTCACCTGGGATGAACGGCGGCATGAGCTGGAGAACATCGATACGGCCATCAAGCTGGCGCGCAAGGTCGGATTGGGAGTAAATGCCGGTCACGGGCTCAACTATGCCAATCTCAAGGCGATTACAGCCCTGGGCGGTATCGAGGAATACAACATCGGCCATTCCATCATCTCCCGTGCGATGCTGGTCGGCTTGGACCGGGCCGTGCGCGACATGGTGGAGCTGCTCAAATACGCATGATCTACGGAATAGGCACCGACATCGTGGCGATAGAGCGTTTCCAGCGTTTTATCGATACCGGCAATACGGCCATTATGGAACGGCTCTTCACACCTGATGAACGCTCCTTCTGCCGGAGCAGAAAAGATGCCGCATCCTGTCTGGCGGCGCGATTTGCCGCGAAGGAAGCGTTTCTTAAGGCGCTCGGAACCGGGCTGCGGGATGGTATTTCATGGCAGGATCTGGAAGTGTCCAGCGATGCTCTGGGAAAACCGGAGTTGACCCCTTCCGGAAAAGCGGCAGAGCAGTTTCAAGCCAAAGGGGTGACCAGGGTACATTTGTCGCTGTCTCACGATAGCGGGAGTGCCATTGCAATGGTGGTTCTGGAGTCATAAATGAGAGTGATCACCGCACATGCCATGCAGGAGATCGACCGGCAGGCCATCAACGAGGGCGGTATTCCCGGCCTGCAACTGATGGAAAATGCCGGTCGCTGCTGCGTTGACGAGATCGTGGCCGAGTTCGGTTCGAAAGGCCTGGCTGTTGTCATGGCCGGCAAAGGCAACAACGGAGGAGATGGCTACGTTATTGCGCGCCTGCTGGACCAGCAGGGGTGGAGTGTCAAGGTCATCATCCTGGCTGATCGCGATCAGGTCGCCGGAGATGCGATGGCCAATCTGGACAGGCTTTCCGGCTCAATCGTCAACTACTGCACGCAGGAAGGCCGGTTGTCCGCCCTGTATATGGAAGAGATCTTTCAGGCCGACGTGGTTGTAGACGCTCTGCTGGGAACCGGACTCCGCAGCGATGTCGGCGGCATTTACCGGGAAGCGATCGACCTGATGAATGCGTCGGGCAGGCCGGTCGTTTCGGTTGATATCCCTTCCGGTATCGACGGCACAACCGGACGGGTGTTGGGGAGCGCCGTCAGGGCCAATCTGACGGTGACATTCGCCTTTGCCAAGCTCGGGCATGTGCTGCATCCGGGAACCGACCATTCCGGAAGAGTGGTGGTTGCCGATATCGGAATTCCGTCACGGCTAATGGAAGCGGCGCCCGGTTACGATTTTATGGATTCAGAGGCGATACGCCCGATGCTGCATCGAAGAGACCGCCAGGCTCACAAGGGGCGGTTCGGCCATTGCCTGATCATCGCCGGATCCACGGGGAAAACCGGTGCGGCGGCGCTTGCCGCAAACAGCGCCGTGCGGGCCGGTTCCGGGCTGGTGACCCTGGCGGCGGCAGAGGGCATCCACACCGTTCTTGAGATAAAAACTACCGAAGTGATGACGGTTCCTCTTCCCGATTCCGGCAGCGGCCACCTGACAGAGGTCGCCTTCGGGGCAATTGAAAAGCTTCTGGCCGGCATGGATGCCGTCGCGATCGGCCCGGGTCTTGGCCGTCTTCCGGGAACGTCTGCCATCGTTCAGCATCTGGTGGAGACGGTGACATTGCCGCTGGTGATCGATGCGGATGGCCTGAACGCCCTGGCGGAAGATATCACGGTTTTAAAGCGGAAAAAGTCGCAGCAGATCATCCTGACTCCGCATCCGGGAGAAATGTCGCGCCTGATGGGGAGTTCGATTCCGGATCTGGAGGCGATTCGTATTTCAGCAGCCCGGGAGTTTGCCCGCAAATACGGAGTCTTTCTGGTACTCAAAGGCGCCCGCACCATTGTTGCTTCACCTGATGGTAGCGCAGCCATCAACGGCAGCGGCAATCCCGGAATGGCTTCCGGCGGCATGGGGGATGTGCTGACCGGCATCATCGCCTCTCTGTCGGGTCAAGGGTATGCCGCGTGGGACGCCTGCCGGCTGGGGGTGTTCCTGCACGGTTTTGCCGCGGATATGGTTGCAGAGGAGAAGGGCGAAATCGGTATGAATGCCACGGATGTCCTCGAAAAGCTCCCCTACGCGTATGACAAGCTATTAAAAACACCCTGCTGCCGAACCTGAAGATGTTCGGCGCTCTAACAAAGGAGAATCGCCATGCTGACCGTTGCAGATATCATGACCAGAGAAGTAGTTTCAATAAAAGGCACCACGACCGTGCGTGAAATGGCCGCTATTTTCGATACCAAGCGTTTTGGTTCACTCCCGATAGTCGATGAGGCCGGGAATCTGACCGGAATCGTTTCAGCATCCGATCTGGTCGAACAGGACCGCCCCCTGCATATCCCGACGGTCATCTCTCTTTTTGACTGGGTCATCCCGCTTGGCGGGGAAGGCGCCCTGCAGCGGGAGCTGGACAAGATGTCCGCTCAGACCGCCGCAGAGCTGGCCTCGACCGACATCGTCACCGTCACCCCCACAGATTCCGTCAGCAGCGTGGCCGAAATCATGAGCAGCAAAAAACTGCACGCACTTCCGGTTGTCGAAGGGAAAAAACTGGTCGGCATGGTGTCGCGCATCGACATCATCCGTTCGATGAACCGGTAGTGCCCGGGCTGCAGATTACAACGGACTCGCCCGGAGAAACCGAACGGCTGGGCGCCGATATCGGCTCGCTGCTCCGGCCCGGCTCGTTTCTGGCCCTGCGGGGCGATCTCGGCGGCGGTAAAACCTGTCTGACGAGAGGAGTCGTGGCTTCGCTGGCGCCTCAAAGCACAGGTCTGGTGGCGAGCCCGACGTACGCGATCATGAACTGTTATCCGGGCGGCACGCCGGTCTATCATTTTGATTTCTACCGGCTGACATCGGAAGACGACATCGTCGAACTCGGATTTGAAGAGTACTTTTACGGCGATGGCGTGTGTGTCGTCGAATGGTCCGAGCGTCTTGCGGAGCTGCTGCCGGCGGATGTTCTGACACTGCTGTTCGAATATGCGGGGGATGACCGGCGCCTGATTACCATAACCAGCTCCGGACAAAAATCAGACGCTGTTCTCGATCGGCTGAAGGAGAGGCTTCAACTGCAAAAAAAACTTTGACCGGACGGCGGGTTATCTGTTATAGAGCAGAATCTTTAGTGCGTTAACGCACTACCATGCTTGTCAGGGCCAGGTTCACCTCTTTAACTATATTTCCAACAAGGAGAGCAGTATGGCGCTTGTAGTACAGAAGTACGGCGGCACCTCGGTCGGCTCACCCGACCGTATCAAAAACGTAGCCAAACGCATCATCAAGACCTATGACGCCGGAAACGATGTAATTGTAGTAGTTTCCGCCATGTCCGGCGAAACCAACAAGCTGGTAGCCCTCGCCAATGAAATGTGTGAAATTCCGGACGGACGCGAATATGACGTGCTGGTCGCAACCGGCGAACAGGTCACTATCGGGCTTCTCTCGATGTATCTCAAGTCGCAGGGGTACAAGGCAAAATCCTATCAGGGGTGGCAGGTTCCCATCATCACGGACACGACCGCCACGAAAGCCCGTATCGAGAGCATCGACGACAAGAACATCCGTGCCGACCTCAAAGAGGGAACCATTATTGTCCTGGCCGGTTTTCAGGGCGTTGATGCCGACGGTAATGTTACCACGCTGGGACGGGGCGGTTCCGATACTTCGGCCGTTGCCATTGCCGCCGCACTCAAGGCCGATGTTTGCGAGATTTACACCGATGTAGACGGCGTGTACACTACCGATCCCAACGTCTGCAAAGAAGCCCGCAAGATCGAAAAGATATCGTATGACGAGATGCTTGAGCTGGCCAGTCTGGGGGCCAAGGTTCTCCAGATCCGTTCGGTCGAGTTTGCCAAAAAATATAATGTGGACGTTCACGTCCGTTCGAGTCTTAATGAAAATACCGGTACGATGGTTACCAGGGAGGATAAGGATATGGAAGGAATTCTCGTTTCAGGGGTTGCGTACGACAAGAATGAGGCCAAGATTGCGGTCAAGGGAGTTCCCGACAAGCCCGGCATCGCCGCAAAGATCCTTACGCCGCTCTCCGATGCCGCCATCTCGGTGGATATGATCGTGCAGAACGTCAGCGATCATGGCATGACCGACTTCACGTTCACCGTGACGAAGGCCGATCTGAAACAGGCCCTGTTGATCACGAACGAGGTCGCCAAGGAAGTTCAGGCCAAAGAGGTCGTTTCCGACGAAAACATCAGCAAGATATCGATCGTGGGGCTCGGAATGCGGAGCCATGCCGGTGTAGCGACCCAGATGTTCAGCGCACTTTCCCAGAACGGCATCAACATCCAGATGATCTCGACATCCGAAATTAAAATATCGGTTGTTATCGATGAGAAATATACCGAACTGGCCGTACGCGTCATGCACGAATCTTTCGGCCTCGCCGGCTGATCATTCCGGCAGGATCTGGATCTGCATCAACCGGGGGAGAACAATCGCTGTTCTCCCCCTTTTTTTATCACACCGGGGACCATGAAGCCAGATAGCCGCAATCATACCTATTTTACCTGCCGGGGCGATACTCTTGAGCCGGTCTCCGCAGCCATCGTCGCCGAGTATCCGCTGCAGCTGATCGTTAACGGGCGCGAGATTGCGACCCTGATCGGTTCTCCTCACGACCTGCGCTTCCTGGCAGCGGGATTTCTGCGCCTGCAGGGATTTGTTTCCAAGCTGGACGACTTCGAGATGTTCAGCGTTTGCGAAGAGTTCGGCACCGCCAACGTCAGGATCAGGGGGGAACTGCCGGAGCGGCTCAAACCGGTGTTGACTTCCGGCTGCGGCACCGGCATCACCTTCACGCTCCCCGCCGTCAACAGGGGGGATTCGGCACCGCCGTTACCCATTCCACCACGATCACCGCGGCAGATATTCTCGCTGATGAACCAGCTGGCGCAGAGGGCCGATCATTACCGTTTCCATGGAGGCATTCATTCCGCCGCCATCGGCCGCAACGGCACGCTGCTTCTGTTCGCCGAAGATCTCGGGCGGCACAATACCTTCGACCGTATCGCCGGCGAAGCTCTTTTCAAGGGGATCGACATGGCCGGGGCCGAACTGGTGACGTCGGGGAGGGTTTCGACCGAGATGGTCGCCAAGGCTTCACTGATGGGGATCGGCGTTATCGCTTCGCGCACGTCCCCGACCGACATGGCGATCAGGCTTTGCGATCAGGCCGGAATATGCCTGATCGGCTATGTGCGGGGCGGGTCGTTCACCGTTTACTGCCATCCGGAAGCGATCGAGGAATATTCGGAACAGCCTAAAATAGATGGGATTACCGGAATAATTCTGGCCGGCGGGGCATCCCGCCGCATGGGGAAAAACAAGGCGCTGCTGGAAGTTGACGGCGACACGATCATCACCCGGATTTACCGGACCTTGGCCAGCCTGTTCCATGAAGTGATAATCGTCACCAATTCACCGCACGACTTTGATTTTCTCCCCTGCCGCAAGGTGCCTGATATCTATCCCGGCTACGGCTCAATCGCCGGACTGCACTCGGCGCTGGCTCATAGCGGCACACCACATTCATTCGTAACCGCCTGCGATATGCCGTTCCTCGACCGGGATATCATTCGCTTCCTGTGCGAAACTCAAAGGGGCGGGGGGTATGACGCGGTGATTCCGTTCAGTGAGGGGGGGCAGGAGCCGTTGCATGCGCTCTATTCGTTACCCTGTAAGGATGTCTTTGAAAATGCGATAAAGCAGGGTGAACGGAAAATTATCGATATTCTTGCCAGGATGAACGTGAGGCAGGTAAGTTACGAAGAAATAAAGAGCATCGGCGGAAAAGGGTCGTCATTTATGAACGTGAATACGCCCGAAGAGTACGAGGAGATCAGCTGAAACGTTCTCTCCGTTTGCGTGCGCGCAGTTCGGTAAAGAAGCTGCTGAGCAGGTCGGAACATTCGTTCTCAAGAACCCGCGGCAGCAGTTCGACAGTGTGATTGAGGCGGGGATCGCAGGACAAGTCATAGAGCGATCCGGCCGCACCGCCTTTCGGGTCATAACAGCCGAACACGACCGTGGGGATGCGTGCCAGAACGATAGCCCCCATGCACATCGTGCAGGGTTCCAGGGTGACATACAGGACAGTATCAAGGAGCCGCCAGGACTTAAGTTTTCGGGCGGCTTTTCTGATGGCGATCAATTCGGCGTGCCCGGCGGGGTCCTGACTCGTTTCACGCAGATTGTGGCCGCGGGCGATGATTCTGCCTTCCCGCACAATAACGCAGCCGATCGGCACTTCGTCCTTGGCCTGGGCCTTGCCCGCTTCTGCGATCGCATGTCGCATCCAATGTTCATGGGAGCGGGGCGGGGCGGGTTTGAGTGGGTGCGGTGAGTGTGAAATACGCGAAGTTCCTTTGGTGTGAGGTTTAAAACGGATTATTGACAGACATAGCATACAGATTGTAAATCAGTCAAACCCTCAAGTGTCGTACATTTTTATGTGACAATAACCATCATGCTGTAAATATGGTACAATTCTTCCGAAAGATCATATGCAGGTGAGGTTGCTTATGCAGATAGAATGGTGGTACTGGATAATTGCCGGTTTTTGCCTGATCGGCATCGATTTGATCATCCCTTCATTCACGATAATCTGGTTCGGAGTGGGGGCGCTGGCTATGGGGGCTGTCAGCGGCTTGTGGTTTGATATTCCCGCCGCTATACAGGTCGTGCTCTGGTTGGTTGCGTCGGTCAGTTTCACACTCCTATGGTTCAAATATTTAAAGCCCAAGGGCGACAGGACTCAAGCCGGGATTGTGAAAGGCGGGATTGTCGGTGAGACCGGTGACATCATTCGCGGCACGGACAAAAATGGGCGTGGAATCGTAAAATTCCGCAATGCGGTGCTCGGAGCCGACGAGTGGGGCTGTATCTCCGATGAGGTCCTGCATGTGGGAGACCATGTCAGGGTGGTTGATGTTGAAGGGCAGGTATTGAAAGTCGAGTTGATTTAGGGGGAAAGATCAAGGATCAAGTGCAAACAATCTGTTAATATGAGCCCACCCAAAAACATCCTTTACAAGCTACCCCACCCGCTTCTCGCCCCATATTCCTTTTGATACAACATAGCAGCTCGGAAGAACGTAATCTCCTTTGACATTGGATAACTACAGGACTATATTTCGCATTAATTAATTTACACCTACACGAATTGCATTTTAAGTCATGAAGTGCAGTCTTGGGATGTTGGCCGGAACCTTTCCAACATCCATATCGGAATGTTAGTTGTGTTGTATTTATAAGTATTTTAACCGGTTACACCGATGTTGTTTTAGGAAACATAAGAAATTTGAATTTTGTAAGGATGTTTGCCGGGTCTGATCAATACTGAGTTAGACAGATAAGGAATGAAAATGGCTATTCAAGAGATAATTATAAATACGATATGGCAATACCAGCTTAAACACATGGATTATTTATTGTGTAATCGAAAACTTTTATCAAAGGGTAATAGTAATGAGCGAGTAGGGGTCAATATTTCGCTGATTATTAATACAGCTTGCTATATTGAAGGTAAATTGGAGTATGAGATAAAAGAATTGTTAGCTCATCGCAACACAGTTTTGAATTCACTGGATATTAAAGACTTTTACAAGAGAAGAACCCATGCGATGTTTATAAACAAATTAAAAGAAGATTTGGATAACCGAATTGAACGTATTACTGGCGTTGACGGGTTTGATTCTATTATCGAGTTGCTTTCATATATGAGAACACCTTCAAAGCTACGTTCATTTAAAAACTGGGAAGGGATTACGGTTTTATTTCAACTAAGAAACGTACTCGCTCACGGCCGTCAAGTTACTGCACAAAGAACCAGCGCATGGTGGACTAACGGTTGTTGGGAAGATGATTTTTGTGGCGGTTACAAGAAGGCAGAAGACTATCTCTTGAAGAAAAAACTAATTACTAGCAAGTTTATAGATAGAAAAAATATAGATCACATATTCACAAACAAGATTTCAGACCATTTTGTTGCTATTACTAAGCAGTTTATTAGACATTTGAATAGAATCATTTCTCAGGAGAAAAAGAAGTTCACCATAAATAATATCAAGGGAATTTAAAATATCTAACTTTCGAGTGCTGCCGACGAGCGGCAGACTCTCAAGTCGTTGGCATAAAGAGATGAGGAGAAACAAGATTAATGCCCACAAATAGACCAGCAGACAACAGCTCAGCGCATCGCGGGACATCAAAATTAGAACGGCTAGGCATAATTGTGGCTGTGATAACAGGTATCGGAGGATTTATAATTTCTGCAAAAACAGCCTTTTTTGCCCCCAAGCCTCCAAGGCTTGAAGTGATCTATTCAGTAACAAAATCACAGTCTATTTCAGTAGCTCCTCATGTTCGCAATTCAAATTCAAAATGGACTGATCCATTTCCATTTCCGTTGATGATTTCAAATACTGGCGACAAAACCGCAGAGGATGTTTATCTGAGAATCATCCATCCCAGGAACGTAAAGCTGATCTCAAATAAGTATAAATTCGACGAATCAGTGATATTTGGCCCTGGAGATGGGCGAATAATGAGTCTCATAAGACTTGGAAATCTCAATCCAAGTGAAAAGAGGAGAATAGATACTGATATTTTCATATTAGTAGAAAACACAACAAATTTCGAAGTTGATGCCGTTACAAAAGATAAGGTAGCAATCACAGTTCCGATATCTATGGTTCTTACTTATAATTTTGAGATAGGTATCGGCGCAAAAGATGTCAAAGAAAATACTTCTCCTTTTTATCTCAAAATTGGTTCTTTGACTGAATTAACAAAAAGAGAGGATGTAATTTTTCGCGCAGACACAAGTGGGTACAGCTTGCTTGAGAGAGAACGGAAGAACGTGCACTAACTGGCATTAAAAGATGTTCCAACTCTCGCGTGGACGCGGGCGCGTCGGAAAACCATCGCCGCGCCGGTCGCGCTCGTAGCCGTTGATCCTTTGCAAATCTAAGGAGGTCGCCCCGTGAAGCGCCTTTTTCCACTCTTGGCCGCCATCGCCCTTTCACTGGCCGCCTGCACCTCCCTGCAGACTTCCCTGCCGCTCACCGACCAGCCGCCGCAGCCGCCGCTCTCGTCGAGCGTCTTCGCCGGCCACGCCCAGGCAACTCGCTTCGTCGCCGGCAGCTGGCAACCGGTTCCCGAGCACGACTACGATTTTATAGTCCTGGAAAGGCGCTTCGCCGAACGCTGGGAGGCGGTCAAGGAGATTCACCGCCGCCACCCGCGCTACGACGGCAGAGCCGGTCCGCGGGACCAGACGCTCTATTTCACGGTCCGCACCTCGACGACAGCCGACGGCGGCCTTGACTTGGCTGTGGATGGGAGCCTAGGCGCCGGCAAGGGGCATATGGGACCGGAGGGAAAGTTGGTCATCGAGTTGACTGCAGTGGACCGGAGATGGTTTGTCCCTTTCGACACTGTCCGCATCAGCCAGAACCGCAAGGAAGCGGCCGGACGGCTCGCGGAGACTGTTGAACTCTTTTCCCGTCGAAACGGTAAGGAGGTCCCGTTCATGAGGATGACGGAAGAGGGGATCGTCTACCGGTCGACTGCCCCGTGAGCAGGAATGAGAGTGGAAATCAGCGGTGAAAGTCAATAAGTCAAGGGCTTTGGGGGACGTAGTTGATTAGTCTATTAACTAGGCACTTAATTGACAAGTCAACAACGTCCCCTCAACTTTCTCAGCCAAGAAAGTCCCAAAAGTGTTATTTCAAGACCATCCATCTTGGCGCCCATTTCATGGATGGAAGAGGCGGAACGCCAAAAAGGAGGTATCTATGCGATTGAGTTTTTTCTTTTTAATTGCTTCTTTCACCATTACAGGCTGTGGCATAGGGATTGGGTACGTGCATGAAAAAGAGTCCACTTACAAAAATATTATGATGTATAAAAAGAAAGGTTCTGTCGCAGGCGTTTTTTTTGCGGCCTCCTCCAACTCTAAACCGCATAAATACAGCAAATCAGATGTCCTAACGACATGGGGCGAGCCTGATAAAAAGATAGTCCTAGATGATAAGGTTGAGGCGTGGGAGTACCATAGGACTACTGCTTTCTCCGGACCGCTGTTGTGGCTTCTTCTTCAAATACCACTCGTTATCCCGACCGGTCACCGTGATACGTCTATATTCTTCGATAATGATGCGCTGATAAGAACAACAGTTCAGTCCAATGGCATTTCCTGGGCTGGGTGCGGATGCTTTGATAGTGGATGTGGATGTGGCATTTATGAGAATAAAAAAAGAAGGGGTTATCCAAATTTGTAAAGATGAAAGGAAGGATTCTCTAACTCACGGCTGGACCGGCACTAATACCGGTCGATGTATCTTTCAAGGAGTTATATCCATGAAATCAAAATGGAACAATAAACAATGCCCACTATGCATGGAGGGCACACTGCATGATGGAAGTCAGACGAAAGCCTTGGAATATAGAGGCCGCAAATATGAATCCACAATACATGGAGCTTTCTGCGATCATTGTCAGGATGGTTTTCCCAATTATGATGAACGCGAGGAGGTTGAGTGGAAAACATTCCGCGATAAGGTAGATGCAGAAGAAGTTGCAGAACTCGCTAGAATCAGGAAAAAGCTGAAACTCACCCAAAAAGAGGCAGCACTTATTACTGGAGGAGGCCATAACGCTTTCTCAAGGTATGAGCGAGGAGAGGCAAAACCTATTCAGGCTGTACTTAATTTATTCAGGCTACTTGACCATCACCCAGATCTATTGAATGAGTTGAGAAACATAGGGACTGCTTGAGCCCCGTTGTGCCAACCTTCTCTGGGAAATAATTAAACTGAAACTCCCCTACGCTCCGATAATCTTCACCAGCACCCGCTTGCGCCGCTTGCCGTCGAATTCCCCGTAGAAAACCTGCTCCCACGGCCCCAGGTCAAGCTTGCCGTCCGTCACCGCCACCACCACTTCGCGCCCCATGATGGTCCGCTTGAGATGGGCATCGGCGTTGTCCTCATAACCGTTGTGATGGTAGCGTGAATAGGGCTTTTCGGGAGCCAGCCCTTCCAGCCATGTTTCAAGATCCTGATGCAGGCCGGATTCATCATCATTGATAAAGACGCTGGCAGTGATATGCATCGCATTGCAGAGCAGCATGCCGTCCCTGATGCCGCTCTCCCGCAGGCATTCGGCAACCAGCGGCGTGATGTTGATCAGCTCGCGGCGGCGGCTCGTTTCAAACCATAATTCCTTGCGATATGACTTCATGACAATCCTTCCAGGCTTTTGCTTACCACTTCGTAAACGTCGCGAGGCAGATCAGGGACAGCCCGGATCCGCAGCAGCTGCTCACGCATCAGGGCACTCCGCCCCGGCTCGAAACGACGCCAGGTGGTCAGCGGGGCCAGCAGACGCGCGGACACCTGCGGATTGACCGGAATCAGCCGGAGCAGCTGATCGGCCAGAAAGCGGTAGCCGGCGCCGCCCGGTTCGTGAAAGCGCACTTGATTGCGCTGGCTGAACGCCGCGACCAGTGAGCGGAAGCGGTTGGGGTTGGTCAGTTCGAAGGCAGGGTGGTTCAGCAGCGCCTGGACATCAACCAACGTGCCGGGCAGGGATGAGGTAGCCTGGAGCGAGAACCATTTGTCGACAACCTGGCGATCTCCCTGCCAGCGGCGGTAGAAATCGTCGAGAGCTTCGAGGCGTTCGGGACAATCGCGGGAGGCGAGCGGCGTCAAGGCACCTATCGCATCGGTCATATTGTCCGCCAGGCGGTACTGTTGCAGGCAGAGGTCGATGTCGCCCTGCCCGCCGCCGCTGACCAGGTATGCCAGGCAGAGGTTCGCCAGCCGCCTTTTCCCGGAGCGGCCGTCGTCCGGGTCATAAGGGGATTCGCCGAGGCAGTGGGCGCGTACGGCAAGAAAATCATCCCTGAACATCGTTGCAAGGGTACGGATGACGAACCGTCTGACACAGTGGATCGCCTCCGGATCGACCACCGGTACGAGTTCGGCCAGGTATTTTTCGGAGGGGAGTGTCAACGTTTCGGCCAGGAAGGCGTGGTCCGGATGGCCGCTCGTGAGCGTTGCCCGGAACGCGCCGGCATAGGCCGGATCGAGAGCAAGACCGGCCCCCTGCTGCCGGTCGGCAATAAGCCCGAGAATAAGCTGCGCCGCCATCAGCTGCCCCGCTTCCCAGCGGCAGAACGGATCCGGTTCAAAGGCGGCCAGCAGGGCCAGCTGGTCATGCCGGTAGGGGTAGTCGAGCTTGACCGGCGCCGAGAAACCGCGCAGCACCGCCGGTACCGGTTCCTCGTCAATCCCGGTGAAGCAGAAAGTTTCCGTGGCCAAGTGGAGATGCAGAATACGCGACGTCTCTGTACGTGGCGCTTCGCCGGCCAGGGTCAGCGGCAGCTCCACGCCGTCAGCCCCGATCAGGCCGAGCGCCAGCGGGATGTGCAACGGTTTTTTGTCCGGCTGTCCGGGAGTTGCCGGACAGCTCTGCGTAATAGTCAACGCAAAGGTTTTATCCGCAGGGTTGTAGGAACTCCGGGCACACAACTGCGGCGTACCGGCCTGGCTGTACCAGAGGGCGAACTGTCTAAGGTCGATCTCTCCCGCTTCCGCCATGGTCTTTACAAAGTCGTCAACCGTCACCGCCTGCCCGTCGAAACGGTCAAAATAAAGGTCCATGCCGCGCCGGAACCGCTCGGCCCCCAGCATGGTATGCTGCATCCGGACGAGCTCGGCCCCCTTGCTGTAGACGGTCGCCGTGTAAAAATTGTTGATCTCCAGATATGAATCGGGGAGCACCGGGTGGGCCATCGGGCCGCCATCCTCGGGAAACTGTGACGACCGCAGGTTGCGCACGTCTTCGATCCGCTTCACCCCGCGCGACTGCATGTCGGCGGAGAATTCCTGGTCGCGGAAGACGGTCAGCCCCTCTTTCAGGGAGAGCTGGAACCAGTCGCGGCAGGTGACGCGATTGCCGCTCCAGTTGTGGAAATATTCGTGACCGATCACCTCTTCGATCGCGCGGTAGTCCTCGTCGGTGGCGGTGGCCGGGCTGGCGAGGACGTAGCAGGAGTTGAAGACGTTCAGTCCCTTGTTCTCCATCGCCCCCATGTTGAAATCGTCGACCGCGACGATCATGTAACTGTCGAGGTCATATTCCCTGCCGTAGACCTCCTCGTCCCAGCACATCGCTTTTTTAAGGGACCGCATCGCATGGTCGCACTTGCCGCGGTTCTGTTCGTGCACATAGATCCGCAGCGCTACCTCCCGTCCGGAGCAGGTGGTGAAACTGTCTTCGATGCAGACCAGATCCCCCGCCACCAGGGCGAACAGGTAGCCCGGCTTCTTGAACGGATCGTGCCAGGTGGCGAAGTGGCGGCCATCCGGCAACTCTCCTTGCTGCAGAAGGTTGCCGTTGGCGAGGAGCATCGGATACTGCAGGCGGTCGGCGACAATAGTTGTGGTAAAGAGGGTCAGCACATCCGGACGGTCCGGAAACCAGGTAATAGCGCGGAACCCCTCGGCCTCGCACTGGGTGCAGAACATCCCGGCGGAGCGGTACAGTCCCTCCAGCGCGGTATTGTCCTGCGGGCGAAGAACCGTCGTTATCTCCAGGGTGAAGACGTCAGGGACATCCGGTATCGTCAGCAGGTCATCGGCGACGTTGTACCGCTCCGGCACGAGCTGTTCGCCATCAAGCTTCAACCCGTGAAGGGTGAGGTTTTTACCGTTAAGGACGAGCGGGCGCTGCGCCCCGTCATCGCATTTCCGGAGCGCCACTGTTGATGTGACCAGCGTCGTGTCATCGCCGAGCTCGAAGCGGAGATGTATGTTGTCAACGGCGTAATCCGGAGGTGTATAGTCGCTGCGATATATGGTACGGTGCGGTGTTTCGGTCATCGTAGTCACCCTGTCGTGTAAAAATATGGTAACTTTTAATACATACCATAAACATCCGGGAGATTTTCATTATTTTTATTGGTAAGCCCGCCCCGATTCTGGTAACAGTGTGAGTGCACGTCGCACGGATAAAGGAGAACAGTCGATGGAAGAGGCAATTACATTCTGGCTGGACAACAAAATATGTTCGGGATTCAAGATCGCCGAAGTCGGCCCGCAGACCCTGGTGTCGTACCGCGACAAGTATTATATCGTCGTAAAGGGGGCGGCGCTGATGAAAGGGGTCAGGCCGCTGCACTACTCCAAAACATCCATGCCGCTGCTCTGGAAAAAGGCGATGAAGGGAATTTTGCCCGCTCCGGTCGCCCCGATCGAGCATGCTGATGATGATTTTCTTCCGATAACAACTTCTACGAAAAAGGAGCGAACCGTTATGAAAAAAAGTACCCCTTCAGCACCGGAATTTTCCGAAGAGCAGCCTCCGGTTTCCGCCCCGCCCCAGGGCGCATCGAAAAAACCTGCCCCGGCAAAGGCTAGCGCCGAGATGAAACCGGTCAAGATCGCACAGACCGTCGTTGCCGCCACGTGTCCCTACTGCAGTCACAAGCAGGAGTTGCCGTTTGAAAAGGGGAAAAACGGTAAGCCGTTCTTTACGGCTTGCGTCAGATGCTCTACAGAGTTTGCCGTGCGCTTCGTGCCGGTCACGATGTATCAGGCCCAGGTGGCGGCGTTTAAATAACTTAAAAACATTACTCACGCAACGACGCGGCGACGCAACGGAAGGCTTTTAACCGCGGATACATGGGATGAACACGGATAAAGGCAGATATGTTAAAACTGAGCTTCATTAACTTTTCTGGCTTCTGTTTTTAGCCTTTAGATTTATCCGTGTTTATCCTGTTTATCCGAGTTTCAAATGCTTTTTATAGCTAAATTTGTTTAAGCCTTTCGTTGCGTCGTTGCGGCGTTGCGTGAACATGATTTGGTTCCGATTTTTTCAACCAGCCCATATAAGACACATTAGGAGACGAAGTACATGAACAACAATGACATTTTGCGCAGACTGCGCTACGCCCTCGATATCAGCAACCCCGGCATGATCGAGATTTTCCAATTATCCGGCTGCACTCTGGAGCTGCCGACCCTGCTCAAGCTGCTGAAAAAGGAGGAAGAGGAGGAGTTCATCTCCTGCAGCAACCCCCTGCTCTCCTTTTTTCTGGACGGCCTGATCGTGCATAAAAGAGGGCGGCGCGAATCGGACAGCGGAGAACCTCCGAAACCGGATGCGTCGCTGAACAACAACGCGATCCTGAAAAAGCTGCGCATCGCCCTCGACCTGAAAGAGGATGACATGCTTGCGATCATGAATCTGGCGGGTGTGGTTATCTCGAAGTCGGAGTTGAGCGCCCTGTTCAGGAACAAGGGGCACAAGCATTTCAAGGAGTGCGGCGACCAGTTTTTGAGGAATTTTCTGCAAGGACTGACAATACGCAACAGGGGCGTGTCTGAATTGACAAAATAAATGCATGTGAGTGAGCAGGGTTACCACCTGCGACCGGGGTAGTGCGCAATTGTTGATTTACTCCGGCGAGCATCCGGTTTTCTATAAAAGCGCCCCGTCACGTTGCTGTGATGGGGCGCTTTTGCATTGTACGTTCGATTCAGCCTCCCTTACCAACCGGTTGACAGTCATGGGGCACCGGCGTATAGGTGAGAGCGTTCTTATTGTGCGTGGTAAATGATCTGCTGTGTGAAGTTGCTGGAAAGATTTTCAAACTACCCTTTCAGGCTCTTCAGTTCGATTGGGTTAAATGTCTGACAAAAAGAGTGTGGGCCTGTTGATAGGAATTCTTGCCAGTAACGAGGTTAAATATTCGGCCAACATCCAATACGGGGCATATTCTGCCGCAATAGAGAGTTTAAAAGAGGGGTGGCTGGAGTACCTTCAGCAATACCCTGAACGCGTTCAACCTCATGCCTGGTGCAGCGAGTGTGACAAGAGATTAAATATTGAAGATGCCTTGCTCGCATGGAGTGCTGATTCTGGTGAGGTATTTATTCTTGATGCCGAATGTCTCGATAAATATAAGCAATTTGATGAAATGGCATCGCGACCGTTATCAGGCATCACCCGTCTTGATTTACTAAATTTAGTTGAAAAAGAAGAAATTAGCGAATTGGACACCGAAAGATTGGAAGAGATTCTGAAATTATGGGGAGCCCTGCCGCAAAATTTTGGTGGAGAAAGTAATGTTCAGCCTGACGGAAAGCGAAGACGGCAAGGTATACCGAGAGAAGTAAAAAATGCAGTATGGCGAAGGGATAGAGGGTGTTGTGTAGAATGCGGTTCAAAAGAACATCTTGAATATGATCATATTATTCCGCACAGCAAGGGCGGGAGTGATACAGAGCGGAACATTCAATTGCTTTGCATGAAATGCAACAGGGCAAAGCATGCCCAAATATAAAGAACGATCAACCAGCGGCGACAGCGGTCTCCGCTGACGCTCCGCCGCTGGCGCCTTGAGACGTTGGCACAGGAGAAATAATGTCAGATCTAAATTCAAATAGTACCCATCGTATTCCTCCAATAAAAAAATCAGAATTACATCATGCGGAATTTGGTAAGTATTCCTCAGGTTATTATGACTTGCCAAGTTTAGATGGCTCGTCCAGAGAGCATATTCAGGAAACTCTTCGAATATCGTCCCAAAACCTTGGCGGCTTCATCAAAGCTGTTGATATTTCCAGAGCCTCTTTGGACGTGTTTTTCGAAAAAACAAAGGAAGTTAGTCACCATTTTTTTACAATATTAGACCCAGAATTACTCGAATGCTTATTGCGTTTAGAAGATGCTCATAACGACTTAGATATAGCTGTTATGGACTCCGGCATTATCTTAGATACAAAAGTATCACTGTATTCGCTTTCTTTTATGAGCACATTAATTGAAATACATAAGCTCCAACAACTACTCTTGTCCAGGGCCACAAGACGCTTAACAATGGAAGAATGGAAAAGAGATATTAGTGCTAAAGTGGACAGGTATACAGCATTGTGTGGGAAATAGTGGGCCAACGCGAAAATGATGTGCCAACAGGCCCTTGGACACCGACCGGGGCTGAGAATCGCCCCAGTGCGAGTCAAGGGCGCACGCCGTTAGGCGGCGGCACGCATACATACAAAACAGGAGATACCCATGAGTCAGAACGAAACCCTTCATCTTGCGCAGGAGTTCCTTGGCCGCATGGGCAGCGGCGCGGAACCGGCCGAAATCGCCAAGCTGTTCAGCGA
>WNGL01000783.1_pt1 | contig 37921 bp, 26 predicted proteins | sample 5400591 | NCBI WGS metagenome assembly WNGL01 (sample SAMN13153377, study PRJNA577476) | soil metagenome | isolation source: 80 cm soil or saprolite under Garry oak tree replicate 1 | place: USA:California | collected 2016-06-15
CCGGTCCCGCTGGGCACCCGCGCCCACACCATGAGGCCGCCGAGGGTGCCGACCGCGCCCCCCACGAGCAGCAGGAGCACGAGGTTGAAGGCGGTGTTGGAACTGGGTCTGAAGAGAGAGCTCATGGAGCGCGCGCCCGGCCCACTCACTCCAGCAGGCTGGAGCTGGCCCGCCTGGGTTCGGGTTGCCGTAAAGTGCTGCATTACGCAGCAAGACGCAGTTCCCTCTTGGGTTGATCGCTTGCTTTGTTCGCGACGCCCCGTTTTCTATTGGTGAACCATCACCTCTCCTGGTGGCGGTGGCGGCCTGGGTCGGCCGGACCCAAGTTGGAGGAACGGAAAGCTTGACCAGGCTCTTGCCAGGTGGAGATTCATGACCCGGAAGCTCCTCGCCGCGCTGGCGCTCGGCGCCCTTGCGTCGCCCGTCGCCGCCCAGAGCGGCGAAGCGCCGCAGCCGTACCAGCTGACCCCGCAGCTGCTGGACCGGCCCCTGGCCCAGTCGTCGGCGGGGGACGTCGATTCCGATCGCCGCTCCGCGATCTCCATCATCGCGATCGACGCGCTCTACGGGGCGGCGGCCGGTGCCCTGGTGGGCGTCGGCGTGGCGCTCATCTTCAACAACGACGCCTGGGGGCGCGACATCATGATCGGTACCGGCGCCGGTATCCTGGTGGGCACCGCGGTCGGCGCCCTGGAGGCCTCGAACCGCGGCCCGGACAGGATCGCGCTGGACGGCCTCGGCTCACCCGGCCGAGATCCGCCCGGGAAGGGCGTCAGCACGCTGGCGCGGCTCGGCGGGAGGTTCTGAAGATCGTACACTCTTGCGGTGCCCGTCTTCCGGCTGCCACGCGAGCCCGTCTTCCCCGAGCCCGAGCTGGCCGAGCCGGAAGGGCTGCTCGCCGTCGGCGGCGATCTCTCGCCCGAGAGGCTCCTCGAGGCGTACGCAGCCGGGATCTTCCCCTGGTACTCGGAGGGGGAACCCATCCTCTGGTGGTCGCCCGACCCGCGGCTCGTCCTCGAGCCCGGGTGGCTCCACGTGCCGCGCTCGCTCGCGCGCACCCTGAAGCGCGGCCGCTACACGGTGCGCGCCGACACCGCTTTCTCGCGGGTCATCCGGCGCTGCGCCACCGCGGCGCGGCCCGGCCAGGACGGCACCTGGATCACGGCCGAGATGGTCGTCGCCTACGAGCGGCTGCACCACCTCGGATTCGCGCACTCCTTCGAGGCCTGGGACGGCGAGGTGCTGGCCGGCGGGGTCTACGGCGTGTCCATCGGGGCGGCCTTCTTCGGCGAGTCGATGTTCGCCGACCTCCCGGACGCCTCCAAGGTCGCCTTCGTGCGGGCGGTGGGCTGGCTCGCCGCCCGCGGGATCGCGCTCGTGGATTGCCAGGTGCACACCGAGCACCTCGCGCGCTTCGGCGCGAGAGAGATCCCGCGCTCGACCTTCCTCGCCCGCCTGGCCGCAGCGCTCGAACGGCCGACCCTGCAAGGGCGGTGGGAACTTTGCGACCGCCCGTCAGCCCGCTGAGGGGTCGTTGGCGCGTTTCGAGCAAACCGCCGCCGGATTCCCTACAATGAGCCCTCATGGCCGAGCGAACCCGGAACCCGGGCGACACGGCTGTCGCGATCCCGAAGGCACGGACCGCGAAGAAGGTCGCCAAGCCGCCGCTCTTCAAGGTTCTGTTGCACAATGACGATTTCACCACCATGGAATTCGTGGTCGAGGTTCTCCAGACGGTCTTCCGCCACGACATCGCGCGGGCGACGCGGATCATGCTGCACATCCACCAGCGCGGCGTGGGGGTGGCGGGGTCATACCCGATGGAGATCGCCGAGACGAAGGCCGAGAGGGTGATGTCCCTGGCTCGCGAGGCTGAATACCCGCTGCTGTGCACGGTCGAGCCGGAGTAGGAGTCGATGGTGACGGTGACGAAGGAACTGCAGCTCACTCTCCAGGCGGCCGTGGCCGACGCGAAGAAGCGCCGCCACGAGTACGTCACGCTGGAGCACCTGCTCCACGCGATGACGAAGGACAAGGTCGCGACGGAGATCCTCCTCGCCTGCGGCGCGGACCTGGAGCTCCTCGCGCGCGAGCTCGAGGACTACCTCGACCGCACCCTCGAGTCGCTCCCGAACCGGACCCAGGACCCCGAGCAGACCGCCGCCTTCCAGCGCGTCCTGCAGCGCGCCGCCTGGCACGTGCAGGGCTCCGGCCGCACCGAGCTCAACGCGGGCGACGTGCTCGTCGCCATCACCCGCGAGCGCGGCTCGCACGCGGTCTACCTGCTCGAGCGGCAGGGCGTTCGCCGCCTGGACATCCTCTCCTACATCTCCCACGGCATCGCCAAGGACGGCGGCGCCGGTGGCGACGAGGACGCGGACTCGGGCGAGGGCGGCGGCGAGGAGTCCCCGCGCACGGTGCGCGACCCGTTCCGCACCTTCACCGTCAACCTGAACGAGCGGGCGGCGAAGGGCCTCATCGACCCGCTCATCGGGCGGCGGTCCGAGATCGAGCGCACCGTCCAGGTGCTGTGCCGCCGCCGCAAGAACAACCCGGTCTTCGTGGGCGAGCCGGGCGTCGGCAAGACCGCGATCGTGGAGGGGCTCGCGCTCGCGATCCACGAGCAGCGCGTCCCGAAGATCCTGGCCGACGCCAAGATCTTCCTGCTCGACATGGGCGCGCTCCTCGCCGGGACCAAGTTCCGCGGCGAGTTCGAGCAGCGGCTGAAGGGCGTCATCGCCGGCGTGAAGAAGACGCCTGGCGCCATCCTGTTCATCGACGAGATCCACACCATCGTCGGGGCCGGCGCCACCACCGGCAGCTCGATGGATGCCTCGAACCTGCTCAAGCCCGGCCTCGCCTCGGGCGAGCTGCGCTGCATCGGCTCCACCACCTTCCACGACTACAAGCAGACCTTCGAGCGCGACCACGCGCTCGCCCGCCGCTTCCAGAAGATCGAGGTCCACCAGCCGTCGGTCGAGGAGACCGTGAAGATCCTGAAGGGCCTGAAGAAGGTCTACGAGGATCACCACGGCGTCACCTTCACCGGCAAGGCCCTGCGCGCCGCGGCGGAGCTGTCGGCCAAGCACATCAACGACCGCCAGCTCCCGGACAAGGCCATCGACGTCCTCGACGAGGCCGGCGCCGCCGATCGGCTGCGCCCCGACGCGAAGCGCCACATCAAGATCACCGCCCGCGACGTGGAGCGGGTGGTGGCGAAGATCGCCAAGATCCCGGAGCGCACCGTCTCGACCGACGACCAGCTGGCCCTGGGTCAGCTCGAGCCCGAGCTCCGCAAGGTCATCTTCGGCCAGGACCAGGCCATCTCCTCCATCGCGAGCGCCATCAAGCTGCAGCGCTCCGGGCTCGGCAGCCCGGAGAAGCCCATCGGGTGCTTCCTCTTCTCCGGCCCGACCGGCGTCGGCAAGACCGAGCTCGCGAAGCAGCTCGCCCGCATCCTCGGCGTCGAGTTCCTGCGCTTCGACATGAGCGAATACCAGGAGAAGCACACCGTCTCGCGCCTCATCGGCGCGCCGCCGGGCTACGTCGGCTTCGACCAGGGCGGGCTCCTCACCGACGCCATCCGCAAGACGCCCTACGCCGTGCTGCTGCTCGACGAGATCGAGAAGGCGCACCCGGACATCTACAACATCCTGCTGCAGGTGATGGATCACGCGACGCTGACGGACAACAACGGCCGCAAGGCGGACTTCCGGCACATCGTCCTCCTCATGACCACGAACGCCGGCGCTCACGAGCTCTCGGCGCGGCGGCTCGGCTTCGGGGCCGAGGCGCAGAGCCCCGGGAACGCCCGCAGCGCCATCGAGAAGACCTTCAGCCCCGAGTTCCGCAACCGCCTCGACGCGTGGATCGCCTTCGACGGGTTGCCGGCCGAGGTCATCCGCAAGGTGGTCGACAAGCTGGTGAAGGAGCTGGCCGAGCAGCTCTCCGAGAAGAAGATCACGCTGGAGCTGACCGAGGCCGGTCGCAGCTGGCTCGCCGAGCACGGCTTCGACAAGTCGATGGGCGCCCGCCCCATGGCGCGCCTCATCCAGAACGAGGTGAAGAAGCCGCTCGCCGAGAAGATCCTGTTCGGCGAGCTGAAGGACGGCGGCCGGGTGCGGCTCGGCGTGCGCGGCGACGCGCTCCACCTGGAGGTGTTGCCCGCCCCCGCCCCCGCCTCGCCACCGCCGGCGCCCGCCCTCGCCTGATCGTCAGGGGGGCTCCGCGACGGCCCGGCGGCGGTAGATCTTGTACGCTGCGTCGACCTCGTCGTATCGGCCGCGCGCGAGCTGCGGCGGCACGACCTCTCGCGCCCCGAGCGCGAGAAAGCCATCCGGGGCGAGGCTCGTCCAGAAGAGCTGGTGCGCGCGCTCCTGCAGGCGGGGGTCGAAGTAGATGAGCACGTTGCGACACAGGACGAGGTGGAACTCGTTGAACGAGGCGTCCGTGGCGAGGTCGTGCCGTGAGAAGACGACGTCGCGCCGCAGGGCCGGATCGAGCGCCGCGGCTCCCGCCGACACGCGGTAATAGTCGGAGAAGGCGGCCGTCCCCCCGGCGCGCTGGTAGTGCTGGGTGTACTCGCGCATCACCTCCAGCGGGTAGACGCCGCGGGCGGCTCGCTCCAGCGCCGACGCGTCCACGTCGGTGGCGTAGAGGCGACTGCGCCGGGAGAGGCCCTCCTCGCGGAGGACGATCGCGACGGAGTAGACCTCCTCGCCGGTGGCGCACCCGGCGAGCCAGATGCGGAGGAAGGGGAGCTCGCGCAGGGAGGGCAGCACCGTCTGCCGCAGCATCCCGAAGAACATCGGGTCCCGGAACATCGTGGTGACCTTGACGCAAATGCGCGCCGCGAACTGCGCCGCGCTGGCATCGTCGCGGAGCACGCGGGTGCTCAGCTCGTCGAGATCGCCCACCCCGTCCTGCAGCATGAGGTGGCGCAGGCGCCGCCCGATCGAGCGCGGTGCGTAGGTGCGGAAGTCCAGTCCGCTGCGCGACCGCAGCCCGGCGAGGAACCGGTCGACCTCCTCGCGGGCCAGCTCGTGGACATCGTCGCCGTCGCCGCCTCCGCCTCCGCCGGTCACCTGCGCGCCACCTGGCCGGGGGCGACGGGCGCGGCGTACAACCAGACGCGCAGCAGGGAGATGAGCTGATCGGTGTCGACCGGCTTCATCACGTAGTCCGAGGCGCCGGCCGCCAGGCAGCGCTCGCGGTCGCCCTTCATGGCCTTCGCCGTGAGCGCGATGATGGGCAGCGCCTGGAACGCGCGCAGCTTGCGGATCTCGCGGGTCGTCTCGTACCCGTCCATCTCCGGCATCATCACGTCCATCAGGACGGCGTCGACGTCGGGGTACCGACGCAGGACGTCGAGGCTGGCGCGGCCGTCCTCGGCGTAGAGCACGACCACGCCGTGACGCTCCAGGGCGCTCGTCACCGCGAAGATGTTTCGCACGTCGTCGTCGACCACCAGCACCTTCTTGCCGCGCAGGAGGAGGTCCGACGCGCCCGCGCGCTCCAGCATGGCGCGCTTCACCTCGGGGAGCGCGGCGTGGTCGCGGTGCAGGTGGAGGGTCGTCTCCTCGAGGAGCTGCTCCGGGGAGTGGGCGCTCTTCACGATGAGACCCTCCGAGAGCGTCTCGAGCGCGCGCTGCTCCTCGTGCCCGAGCTCCTTGCAGGTGTAGACCACCACCGGCACGGGATAGGGGATCTCCGCCCGCACCTGCTTCAACAGCTCGCCCCCTGCGAGATCGGGCAGCAGCAGATCCAGCACGACGCAGTCGAAGCGCTGCGCGGCCAGCGCGGCGAGGGCCTCGCGCGCGGTGCCCACCGCGGTGACGGTGACGTCGCCGTCGCCGACGAGCTGGAGGATGGCGTCCCGCTGCACGCCGTCGTCCTCCACCACCAGCAGGCGGCGGGGGCGGCGGATCGCGAAGGCCAAGAGCTCGTCGAGCGCGGCCCCCAGGGCCTCCGGCGAGGCCTGCTTGCGCACCGAGGCCCAGGCGCCGAGCCGCAGCAACCGATGCTGATCCTCGTCGCGATCCGAGAGGATCTGGATCGGGATGTGCCGCGTCTGAGGATCGTGCTTCAGGCGGTCCAGCACCGACCACCCGTCGAGATCGGAGAGGGCCAGGTCGACGGTGATGGCGGCGGGCTGGAGGTCGCGCGCGAGCGTGAGGGCCAGCTTGCCGCGCTGCGAGACGACCCCCTTCCACCCCCTGCCGCGCGCCAGATCGAGCAAGCAGCGCGCGAGCTGGGGGTCCGGCTCCACGATGAGCAGGACCCGATCACCGGCCACGATGGTGCGCCGATCGTCATCGGCCCAGGCGCTGGGGAGGAGCGCGACCTCGGCCTCGGCGCCCCGCGCCAGCAGCCGCTCGCTGGCGACGGCGCGGTTCTGCCGCTGGGCGCCCGGCGCCGGCGCCCGGCCGGCGCCCGGCACCCTCGCCACCGGCAGGTAGAGCGTGAAGGTGCTGCCCTGCTGCGGCGCCGAGATGACGGCCACCTCGCCGCCGAGCAGCCTCGCGAGCTCACGGCTGATCGAGAGCCCGAGTCCTGTGCCGCCGAACCTGCGCGCGGTGGTGCCGTCGGCCTGCTGGAATGCCTCGAAGATCACCTTCTGCTTGTCGGCCGGGATGCCGATGCCCGTGTCGGCGACGGAGAAGGCGAGGACGCAGTCCGCCTCCGAGAGCGAGACGAGCTCCGGGTTCCAACCGCCGCTGGCGCGGCGCACCTCGAGCCGGACCTGGCCGCGCTCCGTGAACTTCAAGGCGTTCGAGAGCAGGTTCTTCAATACCTGCTGCAGGCGCCGCACGTCGGTGTACACGCTCGGCGGCAAATCCGGGTCGAGGCCGACCTCGAGGGCGAGCCCCTTGGCGGCCGCCCCCTCCCGGAACGTCCGCTCCACATACTCCCGCACGCTCGCCAGCGCGTACTCGTCCAGCTCGAGCTGCATCGTCCCCGACTCGATCTTCGAGAGGTCGAGGATGTCGTTGATGAGGGCGAGCAGATCCGAGCCAGCGCCGTGGATGGTCTGCGCGAACTCGATCTCCCTGGCGGTGAGGTGGCCGTCTGGATTGTCGGCCAGCAGCCGCGCCAGGATGAGGAGGCTGTTCAAGGGGGTGCGCAGCTCGTGCGACATGTTGGCCAGGAACTCGGACTTGTACTTCGAGGAGAGGGCCAGCTGGCGGGCACGGTCCTCCAGCGTCGCCTTGGCCTGCTCGATCTCGCGGTTCTTCCGCTCCACCTCCACGTTCTGCACCTGCAGCAGCCGAGAGCGCTCCTCCAGCTCCTCGTTCGTCTGCTGCAGCTCCTCCTGCTGCGCCTTGAGGCGCTCCTCGGACGCCTGCAGCGACCGGGCCTGGCTCTCCAGCCGCCGGTTCGTCTCGGTGAGCTCTTGCTGCTGGGTCTGCAGCTCCTCGGCCAGCGACTGCGACTGCTTGAGCAGCTCCTCCGTCCGCATGCCGGCCGCGATGGTGTTGAGCACGATGCCGATCGACTCGGTCAGCTGATCGAGGAAGGCGAGGTGGATGTCGCTGAACCGGTAGAAGGAGGCGAGCTCGATGACCGCCTTGACGTGCCCCTCGAACAGCACCGGGATGACCACCAGGTTGGCCGGCTTGGCCTCGCCCAGGCCGGAGCCGATCTCGAGGTAGTCCTCCGGGACGTCCGTGAGGAGGATGCGCTCCCGATCGAGCACGCACTGCCCGACGAGGCCCTCTCCGATCTTGAACTGGTTGGAGAGGGTCTTCCGCTCGCGATAGGCGTAGCTGGAGAGCAGCTTGAGGTAGGGCTGCTCCTCTCGCTGCTCGAGCATGTAGAACACGCCCTGCTGCGCGGCGACGAGCGAGGCCACCTCCTTCAGGATGAGCTTCGAGACGGTCTCGAGGTCACGCTGCCCCTGCAGCATGCGGGTGAACTTGGCCAGGTTCGTCTTGAGCCAGTCCTGCTCGCTGTTCTTCTGGGTGGTGGCGCGCAGGTTCGCGATCATCTGGTTGATGTTGTCCTTCAGCGCCGCCACCTCGCCCTGCGCCGAGACGGCGATGGAGCGGGTGAGGTCGCCCTCGGTGACGGCGGTGGCCACCTCCGCGATGGCGCGCACCTGGGTGGTCAGGTTGGCGGCCAGCTGGTTCACGTTGTCGGTCAGGTCGCGCCAGGCGCCGGCCGCGCCCGGGACCTTGGCCTGGCCGCCCAGCTTCCCCTCCAGGCCGACCTCGCGCGCCACCCCGATGACCTGGAGCGCGAAGATGCCGAGGGTGTCGATCATCGAGTTGATCGTGTCGGCGAGCGCGGCGATCTCGCCCTTCGCCTCCAGGGCGAGCTTCTTGTCGAGGTCTCCGTTCGCCACGCAGGTGACGACGGTGGCGATGCCGCGCACCTGCGCCGTCAAGTTCGACGCCATCGAGTTGACGTTGTCGGTGAGGTCGCCCCAGATGCCTGCCACGCCCTTCACCTGCGCCTGCCCGCCCAGCTTGCCCTCGGTGCCCACCTCGCGCGCGACGCGCGTCACCTCCGAGGCGAACGAGCGCAGCTGATCGACCATCGTGTTGATGGTGTCCTTCAGCTCGAGGATCTCGCCCCGCACCTCGACCGTGATCTTCTTCGACAGATCGCCGGTCGCCACGGCCGTGGTCACGTCGGCGATGTTGCGCACCTGACCCGTCAGGTTGGACGCCATGAGGTTCACGTTGTCGGTGAGGTCCTTCCACGTCCCGGCGACGCCCTTCACCTCGGCCTGGCCGCCCAGCTTGCCGTCCGTGCCCACCTCCCGCGCGACGCGCGTCACCTCCGAGGCAAACGACGAGAGCTGGTCCACCATCGTGTTGATCGTGTCCTTCAGCTCCAGGATCTCGCCCCGCACGTCGACCGTGATCTTCTTCCCCAGGTCGCCCGTCGCGACGGCGGTCGTCACCTCGGCGATGGCCCGCACCTGGCCGGTCAGGTTGGACGCCATGAGGTTCACGTTCTCGGTGAGGTCCTTCCAGCTGCCGGCCACGCCCTTCACCACGGCCTGCCCGCCCAGCTTGCCCTCCGTCCCCACCTCGCGCGCCACGCGCGTCACCTCCGAGACGAACGTGTTGAGGTTGTCCACCATGGTGTTGATGGTGTTCTTGAGGGCCAGGATCTCGCCCTTCACGTCCACCGCGATCTTCTGCGACATGTCGCCGTTCGCGACCGCCGTCGCCACCTTGGCGATGTCGCGCACCTGGGCCGTCAAGCCCGAGGCCATCGAGTTCACGTTGTCGGTGAGGTCCTTCCAGGTCCCGGCGACGCCCTCCACCTCGGCCTGCCCGCCCAGCTTGCCCTCGGTGCCCACCTCGCGCGCGACGCGCGTCACCTCCGAGGCGAACGACGAGAGCTGATCCACCATCGTGTTGATGGTGTCCTTCAGCTCCACGATCTCGCCCCGCACGTCGACCGTGATCTTCTTGCCCAGGTCACCGTTCGCGACGGCGGTCGTCACCTCGGCGATGGCGCGCACCTGACCGGTCAGGTTGGACGCCATGAGGTTCACGTGGTCGGTGAGGTCCTTCCACGTCCCGGCGACGCCCTCCACCTCGGCCTGACCGCCCAGCTTGCCCTCGGTGCCCACCTCGCGCGCGACGCGCGTCACCTCCGAGGCGAACGACGAGAGCTGGTCCACCATCGTGTTGATCGTGTCCTTCAGCTCCAGGATCTCGCCCCGCGCGTCGACCGTGATCTTCTTCGACAGATCGCCGGTGGCCACCGCCGTCGTCACCTCGGCGATGTTGCGCACCTGACCGGTCAGGTTGGACGCCATGAGGTTCACGTGGTCGGTGAGATCCTTCCAGGTGCCCGAGATGCCCTTCACGTGCGCCTGGCCACCCAGCTTGCCCTCGGTGCCCACCTCGCGCGCGACGCGCGACACCTCCGAGACGAACGACGCGAGCCGATGGACCGTCCGGTTGACCACCTTGGCGGTGCGCAGGTGCTCGCCCTGCAGCGGGCGGCCCTCGATCTCCAGCGACATGCACTGGGAGAGATCCCCTTTCGCCACCGCCCCGATGACCCGCGTCACCTCCGCGGTGGGCTGCACCAGGTCGGCGACCAGTCCGTTCGCCGCGTCGACGCAGGCGGCCCAGGCGCCGCGCGCGCCGGGAAGCGCCGCGCGCTGCGACGTCTGCCCTTGCTTGCCGACGCGCTCGTTGAGCCGTCCCAGCTCGCGGGCGAGCCCGCCGTTCAGCTCGATGATCTCGTTCAGCACGTCGGCGACCTTGCCGGCGAGGCCGGTGCGCGCGACCGGCATGCGGACGCCGAAGTCTCCGTTCCGGACGGCGATGAGGGTCTCGAGCAGCGCGGCGTCGATCGGCTGAGCTCCGCGTCGGGAGGGAAGAACCCGCGCGGCGAGGTGGCCCTTGGCGGCGATGTGGCCATTGCTTCGGTTGGGCATGACCCGCTCCGGACGAGCCGTTCACGAGAGGCGATCGAGCAGCCGGGACAGCTCGTCGAAGTCGACCGGCTTCACCAGATGTGCGTCGAATCCGGCCTCGAGCGCGCGCTGGCGATCCTCGGGCCGGCCATAGCCGGTCATGGCGACGAGTCGGGTCGAGAGCGGCGTCGACCGCAGCTCGCGCGCCACCTGGTACCCGTCGAGACCGGGCAGTCCGATGTCCACCAGCGCCACGCGCGGCGCGCGGCCTCGGATGAGCTCGACGCCGGCGCGGCCGTCCTCGGCCTCGTGCACGGCGTGCCCACGCAGCTCGAGCAAGGCCCTGAGCGAGTCTCGGATGTCGACGTTGTCCTCGACGAGGACGATCTCGGCCGGTCGCCCGCGCTCGACCAGGGGCGGCGTGCTCGCCGCGAGGTCGGGCGCCGTGCGCGGCTCGATGCACTCGTCGGTGGCGGGCAGCCGGATCACGAGCTCGCTCCCGTGGCCGAGGCCGCGGCTCTCGGCGTGGATGGTGCCGCCATGCAGCTCGACCAGGGTGCGCACCAGGGTGAGGCCGAGCCCCAGCCCCCCCAGCGCCCGATCCGAGGCCTGATCGGCCTGTACGAATACATCGAAGATCCGCGGCAACATCTCGGGGGAGATGCCGATGCCGTCGTCCTGGACGGCCACCGTCAGCACCTCGCCGTCGCGCCTCGCCGAGAGGCGGAGGTGTCCGCCACGATCGGTGTACTTGGCGGCGTTGTTGAGGAGGTTCGCGAAGACTTGCGCCAGCCGCGCCGGGTCCCCGTTCACGGGCAAGGGCTCGCCCGGGAGGGAGACCTCGAGCTCGTGGGACCGCGTGACCACCAGCGCCTCCGTGGCGTGCACCGCGTCGCGCACCGCGTCGCGCAGGTCGATCACCTGGCGCCTGAGCTCGATCTTTCCGTTGCGGATGCGCGACACGTCGAGGAGGTCGTCGAGGAGCCGTGTCATGTGCGCGAGCTGCCGGTCGGCCGCCTCCATCACACGCTGCAGCTGCGGGTTCGGCGCAGCCGTCCGCTGCATGAGCTTGACCGCGTTGTGCACGGGCGCGAGCGGGTTGCGCAGCTCGTGCCCGAGCATGGCCAGGAACTGATCCTTGCGCTCGTCTGCCGCTCTCAGCTCTTGCGCGGAGCGCCGCAGCTCGTCGACCAGCCGCGCCCGCTCCAGCGCGGCCGCGATCTGGTCGCAGACGAGCTCCATCACGGCCACCTCGTCGGGCGCGAGGGCGGCGCGGCGCGCGGTCCCGAAGACCACCGTCCCATGAAGGCGCCCTCCCGCGGCGAGCGGGTGACTGGCGAGCGCCGTCAGCCCCAGCTCGGAAGGGGCCTCCTGCCCGCCGTCCTCGGCGCGGTGGATGAGCGCCACCTCGAGGCCGAGGTGGTCGGCCACGCGCGGGAGGAGCCGGCCGGCGACGGCCCACGGCTCGTCGCCGAGCAGCAAGAGCTCGCTCGCGACCTCGGAGAGGATCTGCAACCGCTCGTTCGACCGCTGCAACGCCTCGGCGGCCTGGCGCTCGCGCTCCACCTGCTCGCGGAGCCCCTCCTCTTCCCAGCGCCGGCGGGCCTGCTCGAGCCGCTGGGCGTGCTCGCGCCGCTCCGCCCGTTGCAGCAGGGCCGCCTGGCGCCGGATCTCGTCCGTCTTTCGATGGAGCTCGATCAGGACCGAGACCTTGCCCCTCAGGACCTCCGGGACGATGGGCTTGGTGAGGAAGTCGACCGCGCCGAGCGCGTACCCGCGCACCTCCTGCTCCCGCGTCCGGTCGAAGGCGGTGAGGAACATGATGGGGGTCCGGCGCGAGCGGCCGCGCGCCCGGATCAGCTCCGCCGCCTCGAACCCATCCATGCCGGGCATGCGGACGTCGAGCAGGATGAGCGCGAAGTCCTGCTGGAGCAGGCAGCGCAGGGCCTCGGGGCCGGAGCGCGCCTTCACCACCCGCGCGTCGAGGTCGGCCAGCATGGCCTCCATCGCCGTCAGGTTGCCCTCGACGTCGTCGACGACGAGGATGTCGAGCGAAGCGGACGCCAGCTCCGCCGGGGGCGAAAGGCCTTCCGGGGGCACTTCCTGTGCGTGCGTGATGCGCGGAGGTAGCATCCGAGTCGGGGGGCGACCGCGACTCGGTAAACGTTACGACCGCACGCCCGACTTCCGAGCCCCTGGCCGGGGGCCACCCCGGTCGGCCGCCGGGCTCGTCAGGGCATCTTCGCGATGAGATCGAACGCCTCGGCGCGAGCCGCCCCGAGCGCGAGGTCTTCCATCTTCAGCGCCTGGCGTGCCTCCTCGAAGGTGCCGCTCCAGTTCACGTCCAGGCCTTCCAGGGGCGCCTCCGGCGTGTGGAGCGACCCTGCATCAGCGTCGTCGGGCGGGGGTAGCATGCCGGCTCCGGCCTCCCAGCACAGCTGCTCTGCGATGACCAGCGCGGCGTTCGCCTGCTCGGCGCGGCCGTTCACCACCACGTCGTGGTGGTGCGAGACGAGCTGCTGGATGGGCGCGGGCAGCTTCCATTGGCGGGCGAGCAGGCCCGAGGCATCGACGTGCACCGCGTCCAGCACGGGCATGATCGTCCCGAGGGGCAGCCCCTTCCACTCCGGCCGATCGATGATGGCCAGGAGCCCGGCCGCGAAACCGACGTCGTGGAGGAGCCCGCACAGGAAGGAATACTCCGCGTTGACGAGGGTCCGCCGGCAGATGACGCGGGACACGTGCGCCACCGCCGTCGAATGCCGGTAGAGCCGCGCCATGACCTCGTCGTAGCCCGGCACGCGAAAGATCTTGAGGTGGAGCGCCGCCTCCAGCACGAGGTCGCGCAGCGACTTCAGCCCGAGGCGGATGGTCGCCTGGTGGAGCGACATGACCGGTGAGCGCGAGGCGTAGAAGGCGGACTGTGCGATGGAGAGGACGCGCGCCGCCAGCACCGGGTCCTTCTCCAGCACCTCGACCACCTCGCCGAACTGCACGTTCGGTCGCGCGGCGAGCTGCATGACCTCGAGCGCGACCGCGGGGAGGGTCGGCGCGCGAAAGGAGGGCGAGGCCAGCGCCTTCTGCACGGCGGCGGTCAGCTCGACTGGATCGATTTCGCCCGGCGCCGTCTGGTTGATGTCGTCGGTGTGCACGGTAGCCACCGCCGCATGGCTAGCGACGTTCGTGCCAGCGAAGGGCCCGGTGAACGGGCACTTCGCGCCGGGTCGGGCGGGCCCGGGGTCGATCCCCGCCCCCCACCCGACCCAGGAAGCCGGCCCGCGGTGTGAGGCTGGGCCCACGTTGGAGTACAACCCCGTCGGTGGACCCCCTCCCGATCGATGCGCTCATGCCGCAGGTGGTAGCCGCCCTGCGGGACGGCCCGGCGCTCGTCCTGGAGGCGCCGCCCGGCGCGGGGAAGACGACGCGCGTGCCCCGCGCGATCCTCGAGGCGGGGCTGGCCGGGTTGGGCGAGATCGTGGTGCTGGAGCCGAGGCGGCTGGCCGCCCGCATGGCGGCTCGGCGGGTGGCGGAGGAGGTGGGGGAGCCACCCGGAGAGACGATCGGCTGGCAGGTGCGGTTCGAGGACGTCACCGGGCCGCGCACGCGCATCCGCTACCTGACGGAGGCCCTGCTCACCCGGCGGCTCCTCACCGACCCCGCGCTCCCCGGCGTGGCGGCGGTGGTGCTGGACGAGTTCCACGAGCGCCACCTCGACGGAGATCTGGCGCTGGCGCTCCTGCGCCGGCTCATCCGCGGCGATCGGCCGGACCTCAAGCTGGTGGTGATGTCGGCCACGCTCCAGGCCGATCCGGTGGCGCGCTTCCTCGGCGCCCCGGCGCTCCGCTCGGAGGGCCGCGCCTTCCCGGTGGCGGTCGAGTTCCTCTCGCCCGAGGAGGCGGCGCGCGACCTGCGCCTGGGCGAGCGCGTGGCGGCGGCGGTGAAGCGGGTCCTGCGCGAGGAGCCCGACGGTCACGTGCTGGTCTTCCTCCCCGGCGCGGCCGAGATCCGGTGGGCGCGCGAGGCGCTCGCGGGGCTGTCGGCGGCGGAGGTGCTGCCGCTCCATGGCGAGCTCCCGACCGAGGAGCAGGACCGGGCGGTGCGGCCGTCCGCGCGGCGAAAGGTCATCTTGTCGACGAACGTCGCCGAGACGTCGGTGACGATCGAGGGGGTGGTGGCGGTGGTGGACGCCGGGCTGGCGCGGGTGGCCTCGCACTCTCCGTGGTCGGGGCTCCCGACGCTCGAGCTGCGCAAGGTGAGCCGCGCCTCGGCCGCGCAGCGCGCCGGGCGCGCCGGCCGCACCCGGGCCGGCCGCTGCCTCCGGCTCTACACGCGCCACGACCACGACGGCCGCCCCGAGTTCGATCTGCCCGAGATCCAGCGCGAGGACCTGGCCGACACCGCGCTCACGCTCGCCGCCCTGGAGGCACGAGCCGATCGCGCGTGCCCCGAACCGAGCGGTGCCGCGGCGTCGAACGGCGAGTTCTGGCTCGATCCCCCTCCCCCCGCAGCCTGGAGCGCCGCGCAGGCGCTGCTGCGTGACCTCGGCGCGCTCGACGGCGCGGGACGCATCACGGCGCTGGGCCGGCGCCTCACGCGCTTCCCCCTCCATCCGCGGCTCGGCCGGCTCGTGTTGGCTGCCGAGGAGGCCGGCGCCGGACGTGAGGGGGCGCTCGCGGCGGCGCTCCTCGGCGAGCGCGACATCCGGGAGCGGTGGGGCGCTCGGGGCGGCGGCGGGAGCGCTCCCACCGGTCCCTCGGACCTCCTCGAGCTCGCCTCGCTCTTCGACGAGGCGCGCCGCGCTCGCTTCGCGGACGGCGCGCTCGGCCGGCTCGGACTGGTCCCCGGCGCGGTGCAGGCGGTGGAGAGGGCGCGCCGACAGGTGGAGCGGCTGGTGAAGCGCTCGATTGCTGATCCGTCCGCCCTGAGCGTAGCGTCGCCGGAGGCGGCGCGTAGTCGAAGGGCCGCGACCGCGAACGCGACCTCGACCGCGAACGCGAACGCGAACGCGAGGGATCGGGCGATCCTGCTCGCCACGCTCTCCGCCTTCCCCGACCGCGTCGCGCGCCGGCGCGCGCCCGGGTCGGACGAGGTGGTGCTCGCTGGCGGCGGCAGCGCGCGCCTCGCGCCAGAGAGCGTCGTGCGCGAGGCGCCCCTCCTCGTCGCGGTCGACGCGGAGGAGCGGCGCGCCCGAGCCCCCGGGGGACGACCGGCCGGCGCCACGGCGGGCGTGACGATCCGGGTCGCCAGCGCCGTGACGCAGGAGCTCCTGCTCGACCTCTTCCCGGACGCGCTCCGCTACGAGGACGAGGTGCGCTGGAACCCGCAGGCGGAGCGGGTGGACGCCTTCGAGCGGCTCCTCTATCGCGACCTCGTCATCGAGGAGGGCCGGGCGGCGCGGGTCGACCCCGAGCGCGCGGCGGCGGCGCTGTTCGAAGCGGCCCGCGCGCGCGGCGCCCGCGCCTTCGCCGCGGAGGGCGCGCTGGACCGGCTCCTCGCCCGGGTCGCCTTCGCCGCCGGGCACGCGCCGGAGAGCGGCCTCGCTCCGGCTGGGGAGGAGGACCTCCTCCGCGCCCTGCGCTCGGCTTGCGAGGGCCGGCGCAGCTTCGCCGAGCTGCGCGAGGCCGGGCTCGAGGCCGCCCTGCTCGCAGCGCTCGCCCCCTCGGCGCGCGCCATGGTGGAGCGCCTCGCCCCGGAGCGCGTGACGCTCCCGGGGGGACGATCCGTGAAGGTCCAGTACGAGGGCGGCGAGAAGCCGCCCTTCATCGAGAGTCGCCTGCAGGACTTCTTCGGGCTCGCCGACGGCCCGCGCCTCGCGGGCGGGCGGGTGCCGCTCGTCCTCCATCTGCTCGCGCCCAGCGGCCGGGCGCAGCAGGTGACCACCGACCTGGCAGGGTTCTGGTCCCGACACTATCCAGCGCTGCGGCGCGAGCTGATGCGGCGATACCCGCGTCACGCCTGGCCGGAGGATCCGCTGCACGCCGTGCCGCCGCCGCCACGAAGGCCGCGCTAGGAGCAGCTAGCGAGGGTCGAGGTGCGACTTACCTTTCGCTCATGGGCCGCGTGCTCATCGGCACGAGCGGGTTCGTCTACCCCCACTGGAAGGGCATCCTCTACCCGGAGGACCTGCCGCAGCGGCTCTGGCTCGATCACTACGCCCACGAGTTCCCCACCGTCGAGCTCAACACGACCTTCTACCGTCTGCCACGCGCCGAGTCGGTCGAGCGCTGGCGCGCCGAGACGCCCCCAGGCTTCGTCTTCGCAGCCAAGGGCAGCCGCTACCTGACCCATCTGAAGCGGCTCGTCGACCCGCAGCCCGGCCTGGCTCGCTACTTCGAGCCGGTCTCGCTGCTCCGCCGCAAGCTGGCGGTCGTGCTTTGGCAGCTCCCGCCGCGCTGGAACGTGAACCCCGAGCGGCTCGCCACGTTTCTAACCGCGCTCCCACGCCGCTTTCGGCACGCGGTCGAGTTCCGCGACGAGAGCTGGTACCAACCCGCCATCTGCGACGTGCTCGATCGCCACGGCGCCGCCTTCTGCGAGCACGACCTCGTCCGCCTGCGTCCGCCGCGCCTCACCGGCGGGTTCCGGTACGTCCGGTTCCACGGCCACACCGGCAAGTACCAGGGACGCTACGGGTCGCGGGCGCTCGCCCCGTTCGCGCGCGAGCTGTCCCGGTTCGCGCGCGAGGGCGACGCCTTCGTCTACTTCAACAACGACGTCGGCGGACACGCCGTCCACGACGCGCGCGAGCTCACTGCCCTGCTGCCGGAGGCGGTGATGGCCTCCTAGTACTCGAACAGCATCCGGTCCGGATCCTCGATGCAGTCCTTCACCCGCACCAGGAAGGAGACCGCCTCGCGGCCGTCGATGAGGCGGTGATCGTACGAGAGCGCGACGTACATCATCGGGCGCACCACGACCTCGTCACCCGCGCCCACCACTGCCCGCTTCTCGATCTTGTGCAGGCCGAGGATGCCGGACTGCGGGGGGTTCAGGATGGGCGTCGACAGCAGCGAGCCGTAGATGCCGCCGTTCGAGATGGTGAACGTGCCGCCCTCCAGATCCTGGAGGGTGATGCGGTTCTCCTTCGCCTTCTTGCCCAGCTCGCCGATGCCCTTCTCGATCTCGGCGAACGTGAGCTGGTCGGCCTCCTTCAGCACCGGCACCACCAGGCCCTTCCCGCCGCCGACGGCCACCCCGATGTCGTAGTGGTCCTTGTAGACGATGTCCTGGCCGCGCACCTCGGCGTTCACCGTCGGCCAGGCGCGCAACGCCTCCACCGACGCCTTCACGAAGAAGGACATGAAGCCGAGCTTCACCCCGTGGGCCTTCAGGAACGCCTCGCCGTGCTTCTCGCGCAGGGCGATGACGCGCGACATGTCGACCTCGTTGAAGGTCGTCAGGATCGCGGCGTTCTGCTGCGCCTCCAGGAGGCGGCGCGCCACCGTCCGCCGGAGCGGCGTCATGGGGACGACGCGCTCGCGCTCCCCTCTGCGGGCGCCGTCCCCGCCCGGCATCGCGGGCGCGGGGGAAGGAACGGCCCTCGCCTCGAGGGCGCGCTCGACATCGGCGCGGCGCACCACCGGGCCGCTCGTCACGCCCGCGGCATCGAGGCCGCGCTCGGCCATGAGGCGGCGGACCGAGGGTGGGGCGCGGACCCCGCCTGCCCGAGGGGCACCGTTCTCTCGCCCGGCGAGGGTCGCGGTCGGGGCCGGGGTCGAGGTCGAGGTCGAGGTCGGGGTCGGGGTCGGGGTCGGGGTCGCGGTCGGGGTCGAGGTCGGCTTCGCGGTCGCGGTCGTGGTCGGGGCCGCGGTCGGCTTCGCGGTCGAGGTCGCGGCGACCGCGCCAGCCTCCAGCTCGCCGATCACCTCACCCACCGCCACGTTCGTGCCGCTCGCCTTCAAGATCTTCCGCAGCACGCCGGCGGCCGGCGCCGGCAGCGCCACGGTGGCCTTCTCGCTCTCCACCTCCACGACAGGCTCGTCGGCCTGGACCGCGTCTCCTTCCTTCTTGAGCCAGTTCCCCACCGTGGCCTGGGTGATGGACTCCCCCAGCGCCGGGACGCGCAGCTCGATCGCCATGTCCTGTCACCCTCCGGCGGCGACGGCGGGCCGCGACGGCGCACCGATCGCCTGGTTCACGAGGCCTTGCTGCTCCAGCTTGTGGCGGGTGGTCGAACCCGCCGCCGGGCTCGCCGAAGGCGGGCGCGAGATGCACGAGAAGTCCATCACGCCGCGCAGGAGCGGCGAGAGGTGCAGGTTCATGAACTCCCAGGCCCCCATGTTACGCGGCTCCTCCTGCACCCACACCACCTCCCGGCTCTGACCATAGCGGGACAAGACGCCGAGCAGGTGATCGGCATTCAGCGGATAGAGCTGCTCGATCCGGACGATCACGACCTGCCGGGCCTGCTGTTCGGCCCGGGCCGCGGCCAGCTCGTACGAGATCTTGCCCGAGCAGAGGAGGACGCGCGTGACGTCCGATGGTTCGCCCAGCTCGTCGGGGATGAAGTACTTGAAGCCACCCTCCGTGAACTCGGACAGGGACGAGACCGCCTGCGGATGGCGCAGCAGGCTCTTCGGCGACATGACGACGAGCGGCTTCCGCCAGTCGGCCAGCACCTGACGGCGGAGCGCGTGGAAGAGCTGCGCCGGCGTGGTGAGGTTCATCACCTGCCAGTTGTCCTCGACCGACAGCTCGAGGAAACGCTCCAGCCGCGCCGACGAGTGCTCGGGGCCCTGCCCCTCCATGCCGTGCGGCAGGAGCAGCACGAGCCCGGAGAGGCGGTTCCACTTGGCCTCGGACGACGAGAGGAACTGGTCGACGATGACCTGCGCCGCGTTCACGAAGTCGCCGAACTGCGCCTCCCAGATGGTGAGGCCGTCCGGCATCTCCAGGCTGTAGCCGTAGTCGAAACCGAGCACGCCCGCCTCGCTGAGCGGGCTGTCGCGCACCTCGACCGCCCCCTGTCCGTCGCGCAGGTGTCCGAGCGGCGAGTAGGGCTGCCCCGTCTGCTGGTCGAACAGCACCGCGTGGCGGTGGCTGAAGGTGCCGCGCCGAACGTCCTGCCCGGACAGGCGCACCCGCACCCCCTCCCACGCCAGCGTCCCGTAGGCGAGCGCCTCGCCCATGCCCCAGTCGACGGGCCGCTTCCCCGCCACCATCTCGGCGCGACCCTCGAGCAGCTTCGCCACCTTGGGGTGGATGTTGAAGCCGGGTGGCACGGTGGCGAGGACCTTCCCCACCTGCCCGAGCAGCTCGGGCGCGACGACGGTCCGGATCTCGGCCGAGGTGCCGGCGATCGGCCCGCCGCGATAGTGCGCCTTGACCCCGCGGACGAGCGGCGGGCCGGGCGTGACGGCGATGGCGGCCGAGGCCTGGTAGGCCTCCTCCAGCCCGCGACGGACCGAGGCCGAGAGCGCCTCGACGTCGTCGGGCGAGACCACCTTCTTCTCGACCAGCTCGGCCGCGTAGCGCTGCCGCAGCGACGGCTTCCGCTGGATGGCCCGGTACATGACGGGCTGGGTGAAGGCCGGCTCGTCGCCCTCGTTGTGCCCGTACTTGCGGTAACACCACAGGTCGATGACCGCGTCGGAGTGGAAGCGCTGCCGGAAGTCGACCGCCAGGAGCACCGTCTGCGCGATCGCCTCCAGATCCTCGCCGTTCACGTGGAAGACCGGGATCTGCAGCATGCGCGCCACGTCGGTGGCGTAGAAGGTCGAGCGGGCGTCGCGCGGCGAGGTCGTGAAGCCGACCTGGTTGTTCACCACCACGTGGATCGTTCCACCCACCGTGTAGCCGTCGAGGAGCGACATGTTGAGGCACTCGGCCACGATCCCCTGCCCGGCGAAGGCGGCGTCGCCGTGGATGATGACGGGCAACACGGCCGAGCGGGCGAAGTCGCGGTAGCGGTCCTGCCGGGCGCGGACCTTGCCCTGCACCACCGTGCTGATCCACTCCAGGTGCGAGGGGTTGAAGGCGAGCGACACCTGCACCGGCGCGCCCTCGGGGGTCGCCTTCTCGCCTTGGTAGCCGAGGTGGTACTTCACGTCGCCGCCGCCGCCGATGATGGTGCGGTCGCGGAACTCGCCGAAGATCTGCTTGGCCGGCTTGCCCACCACGTTCGCGAGCACGTTCAGCCGCCCGCGGTGCGCCATGCCGATGGCGATGTCCTTCACGCCGTGGCCGACCGCGCGGTCGATGACGAGCTCGAGCATCGGCACGAGCCCTTCGGCCCCCTCCAGGCTGAAGCGCTTCGCGCCGAGGAAGCGCGTGCCGAGGAACTGCTCGAAGAGCTCCGCCTCGGTGAGCTTGCGGAGGAGGAAGCGCTCGGTGTCCGGCGTGAGCGTGATGCGGTTGCGCGTCCGCTCCATCCGCTCCTCCAGCCAGGAGCGGAGGTCCATGTCGTGCAGGTGCGCCAGCTCCACGCCGAGCGAGCGGCAGTAGGTCTCCTTCAGGTGCGCCACCAGCTCGCGCAGGGTGTGCCGGCCGCTCCCGGTCACGTCGTCCTTCACCGGCCGATCGAGGTCGGCCTCGGACAGGCCGAACGTGCCGAGCCCGAGCTCGGCTTGCGTGTCGCGCCGCTCGAGGCCGAGCGGGTCCAGTCGGGCGTGGAGGTGGCCGTGCTCGCGGTACGCCTGCACCAGCCGGTCGACCTTGAACTGCAAGGCCTCCAGTCCGGAGCCGGCGCCCGGGCGGGCCGCCGCCGCGGCGTGCCCGTCCAGTCGTCCGTCGCCGTCATGACGGCGCGGGAAGGGAGCGTCCGGACGGCGCAAGACCTCGTACGGCGGGGCCTTCTCCCCCGCCGCCAGCTGCTGGAAATATCCACGCCAGGCCGGCTCGACCGACTCCGGATCCCGGAGGTAGTCGAAATACAGCTCCTCGACGTAGCCCAGGTTCGAGAAGCTCGGGCTCCCGGCGCGTTGCTCGGGCTCGGATGCCATGTGCTCGTATCTAATTGGCGCGGCGCCCGAGGCGCGTAAAACTGTGGCCGAATGCGCGCACATCCGGACCTGGTCGACCCCACCGGCGTGGGTGAGCGGCGCCTCGCGTGGTGGTCGGAGCTCGTCCCGCCGCCGGAGCGGCTCGGTGTGGCAGATGACCGCACCACGGCCGAAGGTGCGCTGCGGCGCGCCCGCAGCGGCGAGACCCTCCTCTTCCAGGGCGACTGGCAGAACGCTCGGCAGCTCCTCGCGGCGATGGGCCGCCGGCTCCGCCCACCACCGCCGCGCGGTCGCGGCCTGGCGGACGTCTTCCGCGCGGAACGCGCGTCGAAGCGGGTCGAGCACGAGCTCCTCGGGCGGCTGGCGGTGCCTCTCGGGCCGGGCTGGACCTCTCCGCTCCGGCGGGCGCCCGACCTCGGAGCCCCGCTCCAGGCCGCCTTCGGGCCGGGGCCGCAGGGGGCCGCGGCCATGCCCTTGCGCGAGATCCTGGGCGCGGTCGGCGCCCATCAGTGGCGCGTGCGCGGGGTGCCCGTACCCGCGCTGGGCGGCAACCTGCACCCCGCGTACGGCGTCTTCGCGCCCGTGCGGGGCGAGTACGTCGGCCTGGTGGCGGAGGCCATCGCGCGCTCGGGATCTCTCGGCGGCCGGACAGCCTTCGACATCGGCACCGGCACCGGCGTGCTCGCCTTGCTGCTCGCCCGCGCCGGTGCGCGCGTCGTCGCCACCGACCTCGAGCCGCGGGCGGTCGCCTGTGCCCGCGAGCACGCCGCCCGCTTCGGCCTGGCCGCCGAGATCGAGGTCGTGGAGGCGGACCTCTTCCCTCCCGGACGGGCCGACCTCGTGGTGGCGAATCCGCCCTGGATCCCCTCCACGCCGTATGGGCCCCTCGACCGCGCCGTCTACGATCCCGGCGGGGAGATCCTGGCGCGGCTCGTGGCGGGCCTGCCGGAGCACCTCGCCCAAGCCGGCGAGGGGTGGCTCGTGCTCTCCGATCTGGCGGAGCGGCTCGGGCTGCGAGCGCCGGGCGCGCTGCCGGGCCTGCTCGCCGGCGCCGGCCTGCGCGTCGCCTTCACCCTCGAGACGCGCCCCACCCACGCGCGCGCGGTCGACGCGACCGACCCGCTCGCCAGCGCCCGCGCCGCCGAGGTGACGCGGCTCTACGCGCTGCGGGTGGAGTGACCATCGTGGCGACGGCGGGGGACAAGCCCCCGCCCTACGGAGCTGCCTGAGTAGGGCGGGGGTTCATCCCCCGCCGCAGACCTCGCGGCTCACGGACCACCGGCCGCGTGTCCAACGGGACCGGCCAGCGCCCTCTGCGGGCCATCCACGCGGAACGAGCGGAGGACGGCCGCCACCGGCCGGCGCGGGGTGGCGCGCAGCGGGCGGCCGTAGCCCAGGCGCATGAGGACTTGCGGGTAGCGGCGGTCGCCGAGCTCTTCGCGGAGCCGGGCCCGCGCCGATCGCACCTCCACCGCCTGGCTGAAGAAGGACGCGGAGAGCCCGTGCGCAGCGGCACGCAGGAGCACGCGCTGCATGGCGCGGCCCGCGGAAAGCCAGTCGGCGGGTCCGTCGTGGTCGGTGGACAGCGCCAGGAGCACCCGCGCGTGGAGCGCATGGTGGCGGTCGCGCCCCTCTTCGTCCGAGACGCCGCTGCTCACCCGCATCAGGATGCCATGGAGCGCCGACCCGGCCGCGGAGCGCCCATGCGCGTAGCTCGGCATGCCGTCGCCCTCGCGGCCCAGGTTGTCGCGAGACCAGCTGGTGAGCTCGGCGCGGAAGCGCGGGTTCGACCACTGCGCGCGATCGGCTTCCGCGAGCAGCTCCGCCAGCGCCGGGCGCGCGCCCGGCTCGATGACGCGAACCTTGCCGCCGAGCTGAGCGGCCTCGCGCACCAGCGTGCCGAGGAGGGCGGCGGGCACGTCACGGACCTCGTGCGCGAAGCGATCGGTCCGCCGCCGCGGTATGGCGGCGTGGAGCGCCTCGTCTTCGGGCGTCGGCCGCCGGGCCTCCTCCAGCGTCAGGCGCGCCAGCAGGCCGTCCTTGCGCCCGGCCGCCAGGATCTCGACCGACGCCATGCACCCTTGCTGCAGCGCGGCCACCTCGACGTTCTGGAGCGCGGCACCGCAGGCCATGACGAGCTCTCGTCCATCGGGATCGGCGGCGCGCAACGTCCGCCGCCAATCGCCGTAGACCCGCAGCTCGCGGCCCTCGATGTCGAACAACCAGGGCTGCGTGTTGTGGCGCGACGGGGCGAGGATCGCTGACTCGAGCAGGTACCGCAGCCGCTCGGCGGGGCTCATGAGCTGCGCAGGATTGTCCACCGGCCGTCCCCCCTCCCTCGCCGGCACCGGCTTGTAAGAGAGAGAGAGTAGCTGCCTGGTCGCCAGCTCCGCAAAGCCCCTCCCGGTCCCTCCCGGCGCGGTATCACGCGATGCTAGAAGATCCGCATCGGCGCCGAGATTCTCATCATCCTCCTGCTGGTGCTCGCGAACGGCTTCTTCGCGGGAGCCGAGATCGCGGTCATCGCCATCCGGAAGACGCGCCTCGCCCAGCTCGTGGAGGAGGGGCGCCGCGGCGCCCGGGCCGTCGCGGCGCTGCGGGAGCACCCCGAACAATTCCTGGCCACCGTCCAGATCGGGGTGACGGTCGTGACTGCCACCGCCGCAGCCTTCGGTGGCGCGACGTTCGCGGCGCACCTGGCGCCGCTCGTCAGGCAGGTCCCGGGGCTCGCACCCTACGCGGAGGATCTGGCCCTGGCGGCGGTGGTGGTGATCGTCTCGTACCTCTCGCTCGTGCTGGGAGAGCTGGTGCCGAAGTCACTCGCGCTCCGCGGAGCCGAGCCCATGGCGCTCGCGATCGCGCGTCCCCTGCTCGCCCTCTCCATCGTCGCCCGCCCCCTGGTCTCGCTCCTCACCCGCAGCTCGAACCTCGTGCTCGCGCCCTTCGGCGACCGCACCACCTTCACGGAGGCGCGGGTCTCGATGGAGGAGCTGGCGCAGATCGTCGACGAGGCCACGCGTACGGGCACGCTCGACGCCAAGGCGGGCGAGATCGCCTCGCGCGCGCTCGGGTTCGGCGAGCTCACCGCCGCCGAGGTGATGGTGCCGCGCGGCCAGATCGTGGCGGTGCGCCGCGACGTGACCAACGACGAGCTGCGCCGCATCCTGCTGGAGGAGGGCCACGCCCGGCTGCCGGTGTATCAGGGCTCGCTCGACGAGGTGGTGGGCTATCTCGTGGCGCGGGAGGCGCTGGCGCTCTTCTCGGGGGAGGGCCTCGTCATCCTCGAGGACCTGATCCGGCCAGCGCACTTCGTCCCCGAGACCGCCCGAGCGGTGGAGGTGCTCCGCGACCTGCAATCCCGCCGCCTGCACCTCGCGCTGGTGGTGGACGAGCACGGCGGGGTGGCCGGGCTCGTGACGCTGGAGGACCTGGTCGAGGAGCTGGTGGGAGAGATCATGGGCGAGGCCGAGGAGGCCGTTCCGTGGCTCGTACCCGCACCCGGCGGCGACGTGCTCGCGCGCGGCGACGCACCGATCCGCGAGGTGAACCGCCACCTCGAGCCGCCGCTGCCCGAGGGCGATGGCTACTCGACGGTGGGCGGGCTCTGCATCGCGTTCGCGGGCGGCATCCCCGCCATCGGAACGCGCCTCGCGCTCCCCAACGGCACTTCGCTGGAGGTCACCGAGGCCACGGCGCGCCGCGTGCTGCGCGTTCGCATCACCCCGCGCCCGCCTACAGATCGCGCGGAGCGTCCTGCCGGAGCATGAACCCACCGTGCGGGTCGGACGGACCGTCAAAATGGGGGAGCCCGGAGTGCCCGTGGAAGGCGGGGCCGCTCTCCGGCGCGCAGCCGTAAGCGTTGCGCATCCGGCCGACCAGCGCCGAGAGGTGCGTGGTGTCCTCGCCGGGCTCGCCCTGCATCGAGCGGGCGATGTCGGGATCCGACATCAACGTCCCGGTGGTCATGTGCTCGCACACGTAGGAAGGCTTCAGGCACTGGTTCCTCATCGCGACGTGCCACTCCACCCAGTTCGTCGGCTCGCAGGCGGCCGGGTACAGCTGCCGCAGGAGCGGGCGGGCCACGACCGGCCCGGCGGCCACGAGCACCGCCAGCAGGACGAGGGTGGCCGCGAGCCGGCGAGCCCGGCGAGGCGAGCCGGGTTTGGCGGGCGTGGGCCCAGGGAGATCGCTGCGGCAGTGCTTGCACCGGATGGCTGCGTCCTGGATCTCCTCCGCGCAAAATGGACACAGCTTCATGACGCCTCCCCGTATCGTGGACCGATGACCTCCTCTTTGATGTAAGCCTCGCCGGCACCAGCCGCCCGCAGCAGCCCGGCAAACTGGCGTGTCCCTGGAGGGGCTCAGTGCTGGCGAGCTATCAGCCCTTGAAACGGCGCTTCGCTCCATCGCGGATGGCGCGCGCGAGGTGGTGTCCAGCGAGGCCCGCCTCCGCGCCGGCGACCAGCTCCACCCGAACGCGCTCCGGCACCCTCACCCCGGTCGGCAACACGGCGCCGCCCGCCCGCAGGCGCAGGGCGGCGAGCGGCAGCTCGATGCCATGCGGGGTGAGGCACAGCTCGCGCAAGCGCCGCAGCAGCGCGCGCGCGGTGAGGCGGACCCGCTCCGCCGGCAACATCTGCAGCGTCACCGACGAGCGTCCGATGCGGACCTCCTGCTCGGCGACCACGCCGAGGTCCACCGCCAGCGGTACGAGCGCGGCCAGACCGTCCGCCGGACCGTACCGGTAGAACGTGCGCAGCACCGCCCCGCAGGCCGGGCAGGCGAGGCCATCGACCTCGTCGAGCCCACGCACGCGCAGCAGGTGGACCGCGTAGACCTCGGCCTCGCACGACGCGCAGCGCTCGCGCGGGCCGAGCGCGAGGAGGACGCGCGCTGCGAGCGCCTTGATACGCTCGTCGGCGAGGGCGCCCCGCACTCCGGCCGCGAGGTCCGACCCGGCCAGCTGGAGGCCAGCCACGATCCCATCCCTGCCGAGGCGCAGGCCGAGCTCGACCTCGCGCGGCAGATCGGCGAGGGCACGCCCGAGGTCCGGCGCGACCTCCCAGCCGGCGCGGACCGCGTCCCAGCGCTCCGCCAGTCGCACCGACGACGCGAACGGCGGAGGAGGGGAGCCTGCCGCCTCTCCCAACCAGGCGAGGAGCGTCAGCGCTGCCTGCCACGGCTCCGGCGCGGCGGCCTGCTCGACCAGGCGTCGCGCCAACCTGCGCCCCTCCGAGCCGAGCAGCCCATCGTCCGCTTTGCGGATGAGCGGGCTGCCGGCGATCAGGCCCTCCACTCCGCCATCCCTGACGAGGGAACTCCCAGGCGCCGCGACCGCCGGGTGGGCTGGCGCGCGAGAGAGCGCTCGCGCCGCCGGCCCGAGCGCATCGAGCAGCGCGAGCGCGGCCGCGCGAGCGGTCCTCGCCTGCGCGTCCGCGAGGTCGCGCGCCTCGGCGAGCGCGTCGCCGCCCTCCTCCGCGCGCCGTACGGCATCCTCCCTCAGCCGCGCCGCGGGCGAGGTCTCCAGCCGGTGCCTGGCCGAGGTGAGTCGGGCCAGCGCCGCCTCCACGGCGGTGGCCCGTCGCTCGAGGTGCGCCAGCCGATCGCGCTCGGTGAGGAGCGCCTCTGCGCCGCCGGCACCCAGCCGCTCGGCGAGGAGCTCGAGCGCGACGTGATCGCGACGGCGCCAGGCGTCATTGGCGCGCGCCATGAGATCGGAGCGCCGCGCCCGCTCGACCGCGTCGCCCTGGATCAGGTCGGGGTGGAGGAGGCGCGCCAGGCGCCGGTAGAGGGTCTTCAGATCTTGCGGCGGCTCGGCCTCGGGCACGGAGACGCGAGGCACGGCGCGCCGCTCCTGCTCCGGACCGGCAGCGCGCGCTCGCTGACCCTCGCGCTTGGGCCGCGACGGCTGCAGCGCGTGCGGCTGCAGGTCCGTCACCGCGGCCTCGCCGCGCGAGAGCGCGTCGAGCCGCCCGAGCTCGTCGCGGAGCCGCTCCAGGCGCCGGCCGAGCCGCTGCGCCTTCTCGAGCTCCGCGAAGGCAGCCCCGGTCGCCTCGCGGTAGCGCGCCTCGAAGGTGGCGAGCTCGCGCGCGAGCACCTCCACCTGCTCCTCGACCTGGCCCGCCTCGAGGACCAGCGCGGCCAGCCGCCGCTCGGCCGCCAGCAGGGCGGGTGAGGGCGGGTCGGCAGGCTGGAGGACGATGGCGCAGGCGCACGGCACGTCTCCTTCTACTTCCTGCGGGCGGTGAGCTTCCAGATCCCGTACACCCACAGGCCGAAGCAGAAGTACTGCGCGGGCGTGAGCCCGAGGTAGCGCGCGTCGGCGTAGGGGACGTCGGTCGCGCGCAGCATGTCGAAGAAGAAGCGGCTCGTGCCGTAGAGCAGCGCGAGCAACCCGAGCAGCCGCCCGCGCAGCGCCCCGCGGCGATCGAGCGCGAAGAGCAAGGCCGCGAAGGCGAAGAGCGCGAGCGCGTCGTAGAGCCCGAGGTCGTGGCGCATCCCGCTGAAGCCCAACGTCTGCACGGCCTGGGCAGGGAAGTCGATGGCGAGCGGGAACGACGTCCGGACGCCGGGGTGGTCGTGAATGACGAAGCAGCCGACGCGGGCGATGCCCCAGCCCGGCGCGACGCCGAGCGCGAGCGCGTCGGCGTAGTCATCGAACCGGAAGGATCGGCGGCCGAAGAAGATGATCGCCGCGATCACGCCACCGAGCAGGCCACCGAACGAGGAGAGGCCCTCCCAGAAGGCGAAGGCGCGGCGCCAGTCCGAGAGCTCCTCCGGGTGATAGAGGAACAGGTGCACGGCGTGTCCCATGAGCACGCCCGCCGCGACGCCCCACACCGCGAAGTCGGAGAGCGGCTGCGGGTCGAGCTTCCGTCGCGCGGCCTCTCGCACCGCGATGCGGGCGCCGGCGTAGACCCCCAGCGCCGCGAACAGGCCGAACGCCTGGAGCGTGAAGGGGCCGAGGTGGAGGGACGGGAGCTCGAAGTAGGGGATCACGGGCGCGCGGAGTATCGGCCGCGCCTGGCGCGGCGGCAAGCAAAGTCGATCGCGCGACGAGCGGCGGTTCGCGCACGCTCTCTGCCGTGCCGCGCTACGCGGCGCCCCAGCTCAGGGCGAAGCTGTCCGGCGAGAGGCCGGTGACCCGATCCATGACCGTGCCGCGGAGCGCCGAGAAGGCAAAGCGGGCGCCGGCGAGGCGGGCGCGCGTGAAGTCGGCGCCGCGCAGCCAGCTGAGGGCGAAGCGGGCCCGCCCCGCGCGCGCACCGGCGAGCTTCGCGCTCGCGAGCGAGCAGAGGACGAACCGGGCGTCCTCGAGGGTGGCGCGAGAGAGATCGGCGCCGCGCAGGGTGCACAGGACGAGCCTCGCCTGCGAAAGCTTCGCGCCAGCGAGGCGCGCGCCGCGCAGGTCGCAGGCGAAGAGCGTGCTGCCGGTCAAGTCCGCGCCGGTGAGGTCGACCCCGCGCAGGCCGCGCCCGCGCAGCGACAGCCCCGAGAGATCCGCGCCGGACAGGTCGGCGCCGGCGAGCGCCTGCTCGTTCTCGACGAGCGCCCGCGAGTCGGCGGCGGTGACCGTGCGCCGGCGCGCCAGGGCCGTCGCGGGTGGGCCGGGGCGCCTCCGCGGTGGCTGCTTCGGGTGGGTGGAGCGCTTGGAGGTCATGGCGGAGCCTTAGCACGGCGCAGCGCGTCGCGCCGGAGACCCGCCGGGGTGAGGGCGAGGCTGCTATGCTCGCCCCCGATGGCGGCGCTCGATCCGGTGGCGTTCCTGCGGGCGACCCGCCCGTTCGGCGACCTCTCGCCCACGCTGTTTCAGCGCGCCGCGCGAGAGCTCGACATCGCCTTCTTCCCGGCCGGCACCCGGCTCGTCGAGAGGGGCGGCACGCCGCTCGCGCACCTGTACGTCATCCGCAAGGGCGTCGTGCGGCTCGAGCGCGACGGCGGGACCCTGCAGCTCCTCGAGGAGGGGGAGGTCTTCGGTTACACCTCGCTCATCGCGCGCAAGGCGACGCTGAACGCGGTCGTGGAGGAGGACCTGCTCGCCTACCGCATCCCGGGCGAGCAGTTCCACGAGCTGCTCGCCGATGCCCGGTTCGCGAGCCACTTCGCGGCGGGGCTGGCCGACCGGCTCAAGCACAGCCTCGAGCGCGCGGCGGTCGTGGCCTTCCCCGCCGATCTGGGGGCCGCGGTGGAGACCCTGGTCCGGCGCCCCCCGGTACGGGTCGGCGCGGACGCCACCGTGGGCGACGCGGCGCGGGTCATGCGCGAGCACCGCGTCTCCTCGGCGCTGGTGGACACCTCGCCCCCTGGCATCGTCACCGACCGTGACTTCCGCAACCGGGTGCTGGCGGAGGGGCTCGGCCCCGCCACTCCGGTCACGCAGGTCTACTCGGCCCCGCTGCGCACGGCGCCGGGGACGATGGCGGTGTACGAGGCCTGGCAGATCCTGCTCGAGACGGGCGTCCACCACCTGCCGGTGACGCGTGGCGAGGAGCTGGTCGGCGTCCTCACCGCGAACGACCTGCTCAAGACCGCCGCCCAGGGCCCGCCGGCCGTGCTGCGCAGCGTGGAGCGGCTCGCCTCGCGCGAGGCGCTGCCCGGCTACGGCGCGCGCGTGAGCGAGATGGCCTCCTCGCTCGTCGGCGGCGGCCTCGACGCGACCGTCATCGCCGGGTTCGTGGCACGGCTCAACGACGCGCTCCTCCGCCGCATCCTGCGCTGGGCCGAGGCCGAGCTGGGGCCGCCGCCCGCGCCGTACGCCTGGATCGCCTTCGGGTCCGAGGGGCGGATGGAGCAGACCCTCCTCACCGACCAGGACAACGCGCTCGTGCACGGCGGCGGGCCCGGCGACGAGGCCTACTTCGCGGCGCTGTCCGAGCGCGCCAACATCGACCTGGAGGCGGCAGGCTTCCCGCGCTGCCCGGGCGGCTACATGGCCCGCCTCCATCACGGCCCGCTCGAGGAGTGGGAGGCGCGCTTCGCGGGCTGGCTCGACAACCCGAAGCCGCACGCGCTCCTGCAGGCCGCCATCTTCTTCGACTTCCGGAAGGTGTCGGGCGCGCTCGACCTCGCGCCGCTCGAGGCGGTGCTGGCGCGGGCGGCCAAGGCGCGGGTCTTCCTCGCCGCGCTGGCCAAGGCCGCCCTGGAGTTCCGCCCCCCGCCCTCCCTCCTCATGCGGCTGCGGGGCGAGGAGGTGGACCTCAAGCTGCACGGCATCTCGCCCATCGTCTTCCTCGCCCGCCCCTACGCGCTCGAGGTCGGGTCGACCGCCCGCAACACGCTCGAGCGCCTCGAGGCGGCGGTGACGGCCGGCCTCATGGGGCCGGACGTGCGCGCCACCCTGCGCGAGGCCTACCGTTTCCTGCTCGGCCTCCGGCTGCGCGAGCAGCTCCGCATGCTCTCCGAGGGCCAGGTGCCCGTGAACCGGGTGGCGCTCTCGGCCCTCTCTTCGATCGAGCGGAGCCGCGTCAAGGACTCGCTGCACGCCATCCGCGACTGGCAGGACCTCGCCGCCTACCACTTCAAGACGGACATGTTTTGAGCTTCTGGCCATCGCCGGCGTGGGACGAGGTCACCTACTGGGCCCTCGACCTCGAGACGGGCGGCCTCGATCCGGGAAGCGACCCCATCCTGGCGGTGGGGATGGTGCCACTGCGCGCCGGTACCATCCGGCTCGGCGAGGCCTTCGAGAGCCTGGTGCGACCCGAGGCGGAGCGCGTCATCTCGGCCGACTCGGTGCGCGCGCACCAGCTCGTCCCCGGAGACGTGCGCGGCGCCCCCCCGCTGGCGGACGTCCTGCGGGAGATCGACCGCCGGCTCGGGGACGGCGTGCTGCTCGTCCATCAGGCCGCCATCGACGTGCGTTTCCTCAAGCGGGGGCACCGCATCGCGGGGGTGCGCTGGTCGAAGCCGGAGGTGGTGGACACGGTGGATCTCCTGCTGCGCGTCGCGAAGCAGCGACGGTTCATCGATCCCGATGCCCAGGACCGCCAGCCCACGCTCAACCTGGCGGAGGCCCGCGCCCGCTACGGGCTGCCCGCCTACGGCGCCCACGACGCGCTCACGGACGCCGTCTCGACGGCCGAGCTCTTCCTCGTGCTCCGCCGCGAGCTGCGCGCTCGCACGCTGCGCGACCTGCGGTGACGAGCTGACGGCGGGCCACCGAGGCGGCGGGGGACAAGCCCCCGCCCTACCTGCGCCGAAGTAGGGCGGGGGTTCATCCCCGCCGCAGCCGTTGCGTTGCTCAGCGGCCGTCAGTTCTGCGACAGGATGAGGTGCACGTACTGGGCGCGCTCGAAGGCGCCCGGCTCGCGGATGACGCGCTGCGAGAGCGTCCCGCGGCAATCGGCGAGCTCCGAGAAACCGTGCTTGTCCATCCACTCGTCGAGCCCGTCGCGCAGCTTCGCGAGGTGCGGGATGCCGTGTTTGATGAGCACCGCAGCCAGCTGCACCACCGTGGCGCCGGCCAGGATCTGCTTCACGACCCCGCTCGCGTCGTGCACGCCGGTCGACGCCGCCAGGTCGGCCGGCGTCCGGCCGTAGAGGAGCGCCACCCAGCGCAGCGGGACGAGCATCTCCTGCGGCTCGCTGAGCGCCATCGCATTCTGCAGGCTCATCCGCTCGACCGAGATGTCGGGCTGCAGGAACCGGTTGAAGAGCACGTAGCCGCGCGCCCCCACGCCGTCGAGGCGCCGCACGAAGTTCGCGAGCGCCGTGAAGTACGGCGAGAGCTTCACCGACACCGGGATGCGGACGCTCTGCACGATGGAGGAGACCACCTCCAGGTAGCGGGCCTCGACCTCGGCCGCGCTCAGCTCGGCGTCGGCCTGGACGGCGTAGAGGTTCACCTCCAGCGCGTCGGCGCCTGCCTCCGCCACCTGCTTCGCGTACTCGCTCCAGCTGCCCGGCGCGACGCAGTTGACGCTGCCGATGATGGGGATGCGCACCGCGCGCTTGGCGCGCGCGATGAGCTGAAGGTACTCGGCCGGCCCGATGCGCTGGTGCGGGAAGAAGCTGCGCGTCGCCTCGGCCGTGATCTCGGAGCCGTAGGTGAGCGCCTCCTGCAGCGCCGTGTCCGCCGCCTCGATCTGCTCCTCGAAGAGCGAACGCACGACCACCGCGCCGGCGCCCGATTGCTCTGCGAGCTGGAAGTTCTCGACGCGGTTGGAGAGTGACGAGCTGGCGAGGACGATGGGGCTCGGGAGCGAGAGCCCCAGGTACGTGGTGGTCAGGTCGGCCATGGGGAGAGGATCCTGACCGGCGCGGGCACCCTTGTGAAGAGCCGCCAGCCGGCCGACCCGCAAGGGTGCGTGCTAGGCCGACTCGCCTTTCCAACGCGTGAGGAGGAACTCCACCTCCATGGGGGAAAGGTCGAACCGCAGCGCCGCCTCGTCGATGAGCTTCCCCCGCGCCGCCGCCGGATCGTCCTGGCGCCGGCTGGAGAGCCAGCGCAGCGCGTTCTTGAGCCCTTCGCCCTCGGGTACGATTCCACCGCGCTCTGCCGCCATGCTGTATCTCCTCCGGCATCGGAACTTACCCGCCCGCGCGGCGGCCGGCCACGATAGAAGCGTGCCCCCGATGAACGCCTCCGCCGCCCCGCCCAACCCGGATCGACCACCGCGGCACGGCCTCGCCGCCGCGCTCGCCGCCTACGTCGCGTGGGGCTGCTTCCCGCTCTACTTCAAGTCGATCCGGAGCGTCCCACCCCTGCAGATCCTCTCGCACCGGGTGGTCTGGTCGCTGCTCTTCCTGGCGCTGCTCGTCTCCTGGAAGCGTCGCTGGCCCGAGCTGCGCGGCATCTTCGCGGACGGCCAGCTGCCCACCTACCTCCTCACCACCCTGCTCATCTCGGCCAACTGGCTCATCTTCATCTGGGCGGTGAACGGCGGGCGCGTGCTGGAGGCGAGCCTCGGCTACTTCGTGAACCCGCTGGTGAACGTGCTCCTCGGAGTCCTCTTCCTGCGCGAGCGCCTCTCGCGCAAGCAGGGCGCGGCGGTGGCACTGGCCGGGCTCGGGGTGCTCGCGCTGGTGATCCGGCTTGGCGTCTTCCCCTGGGTCTCGCTCGCGCTCGCGCTCTCCTTCGGCTTCTACGGGCTCGTCCGCAAGAAGGCCCGCATCGACGCGGTGGTGGGGCTCCTCGTCGAGACGGCGCTGCTGGCGCCGGTGGCGCTCGCCTTCCTCCTGCTGGTCGAGGCGCAGGGGCAGGGCGCCTTCGTCCACCAGGGCCTCCCCACCACGCTCCTCCTCGCCTCGGCGGGCATCGTCACCGCGGTGCCGCTCATCTGGTTCGCCACGGGGATGAAGACACTGCGCCTCTCCACCATGGGCGTCGTCCAGTTCATCACTCCCACCGCCCAGTTCCTGCAGGCGGTGCTGCTGTTCCGCGAGCCTTTCACGATGAGTCACGGCATCGCGTTCGGCTGCATCTGGGCGTCGCTCGCGCTGTACACCTTCGACGCCGTGAGGACGCGCCACCCCTCGCAACCCGCCGAGCCCGCGCTCGACTGAACCGTCCCGTGAGCGCGGTACGGAAACGCGAAATCTGCGTTTGCTGCTCGGTTGGGGTCGGTCCCCGCAAGCCCTGCGCCAATTCGCCACACCTTTCCGCACCTTGATCCCTCGCAAATCCAGGGCTCTCGCCTGCGACGCCGAGACGCGTCACTTGGGCATGGCACTTGCGATGAGGCGTGAGCTCCACTGCCGCCTGGTCGCTCGGCTGCGCGAGGCGCAGCGCTGGAGGTGCCCGCATGCTCTTCCGACCGCTCGCCGCGCTCACCCTCGCCGTCTTGGCAGTGGCCGGCTGCGATCGCGCCCGCCCGCTCGCGGACGGCGCGTCGTCCGGCAGCGGAACCGATGCAGAGCTGGCGGCCTGCACGAGCTGCCACGGCATTCCAGCGAATGGGAATGCGGCCCCACCCCGCTCCGTGCGCGGCCTCACCGACCCGACGCAGCTCGCCGTCGGCGCGCACCAGTCGCACCTGCGCGCCCCCGACGGCAGGCCGCCCATCCGATCCCCCATCGCCTGCGGCGAGTGCCACGTCGTCCCGGCTTCGGCGACGGGCCACGGCACCGGCAGAGTGGCCACGGTCACGTTCGGACAGCTCGCCACCTCGAAAGGGACCGCCGCGAGCTGGGACCGCACGAACGCCACCTGCGCAACGTACTGCCACGGCGCGACGCTCGCGGGCGGCCAGGCCACGACGCCACTCTGGACCCGGGTCGACGGCTCGCAGGCTGCTTGCGACTCTTGCCATGGCCTGCCCCCTCCCCCTTCTTCCGGTCACCCCGTGGTGCGCGCCGACCCCACCTCCTGCGCCGCCTGTCACCCGGACACCGTGTTGGTCAATGGTCAGATCGACCTCGCCGGTGGCAAGCACATCAACGGCGTCGTCGACCTCGGCGCGGCCGGCTGCACCTCTTGCCACGGCGACCCCTCCGCACTGAACCCGGCCCCGCCGCGCGGCACGAACGGCGAGACCTCCACCGCCGAGCGCGCGGTCGGCGCTCACCAGCGGCACCTGGTGGGCGGCGCCGTGCGCGGAGCGGTCGGCTGCGACGAGTGCCACGTCGTGCCGAAGGACACCTCGCACGTGAACGGCCAGGTGGACGTGCACTGGGGAACGCTCGCGACGAGCGGCGGCGCGGCGCCGGTCTGGGATGGGACCTCGTGCGCCAGCACCTACTGTCATGGTGGGACCCTCGCGGCCGGTGGCACGAACACGCAGCCGAAGTGGACGCAGGTGGACGGCTCGCAGGCGGCCTGCGGGACCTGCCATGGCGTCCCGCCGCCCACGACGAGCGGCCACCCGTCCGTCACCGGAGGCGTCACCGCCTGCGCGAGCTGCCACCCGGCCACCGTGAAGGCCGACGGCACCATCGACCTCGCGGGCGGCAAGCACATGAACGGCGTGCTCGACGTGGCGACGCTCTCCTGCACCACCTGCCACGGCGACGCGACCCGCGCGACGAGCCCAGCCGCCCCGCCCAAGGGAACGAAGGGCGAGACCGCCACCACCGCCATCGCGGTGGGTGCCCACCAGACGCACCTCGGTGGCAGCGCGCTGCGCGCCGCCATCGCGTGCAGCGAGTGCCACTCCGTCCCGACGAGCACCAGCCACGCGAGCGGCACGGTCGACATGACGTTCGGCGCGCTGGCGCGCTCGGGGGGCGCGAGCCCGGCCTGGGATCATTCGACCGCGACCTGCGCGTCGACTTACTGCCACGGCGCGACGCTCAACGCGGGGGGCACCAACACGAAGCCCACCTGGACGCGCGTGGACGGCTCGCAGGACGCATGCGGCACCTGCCACGGCGCGCCCCCGGCCACCTCCACCGGCCACCCGGCCGTCTCCTCGGCGCTGACCGGCTGCGCGGCCTGTCACCCCGCGACCATGAAGGCCGACGGCACCATCGACGTCGCCGGCGGCAAGCACATCGATGGGCAGATCCAGGTGAGCGGCGGGTCCTGCAACTCCTGCCACGGCGGCGCGGCGAACGACGCCCCGCCGAAGGGCACCAAGGGCGAGACCGCCACCACCACGCTCGCGGTCGGCGCCCACCAGCAGCACCTCACGAACAGCGCCATCCGCCAGGCGATCGCCTGCGCCGAGTGTCACCGCGTGCCCGCCTCCACGAGTGGCCATCCGAGCGGCGTCCTCGACCTCACCTTCGGGACGCTCGCCACCACCGGTGGCGCCATCCCCCGCTTCGACGCGGCGAGCGCCACCTGCGCCTCGACCTACTGCCACGGGTCGACGCTGGCGGCGGGCGGCTCGAACACCACGCCTCTCTGGACCCGCGTCGACGGCTCGCAGGCTGCCTGCGGCACGTGCCACGGCGTCCCGCCGCCCACGACGAGCGGCCACCCGTCCGTCACGGGCGGACTCACCGCCTGTGCCCAGTGCCACCCCGCCACCATGAACGCCGACGGCACCGTCAACGTGGCGGGCGGCAAGCACGTCAACGGCATCGTCGACGTGTCGGGCGGGAGCTGCACGAGCTGCCACGGCGACGCGACGCGCGCGACCAACCCGGCCGCGCCGCCCAAGGGCACGAAGGGTGAGACCGCCACCACCGCCCGCGCCGTCGGCGCGCACCAGACGCACCTCAACACCGGGACGATGCGCGGTCCCATCAACTGCAGCGAGTGCCACGTGGTCCCGACGAGCACGAGCCACTCGACCGGCACGGTGACGCTGACCTTCGGCGCGCTCGCCAACACCGGCACCAGCTCGAGCTGGAACGGCGCCACCTGCGCGACCTACTGCCACGGCGCCACCCTCGGCGGCGGCACGCTCAAGACGCCGACCTGGACCAAGGTCGACGGCACGCAGGCGGCGTGCGGCACTTGCCACGGCCTCGCCCCGAGCACCGGCCAGCACGGCAGGAGCAATCACGTCTCGGCCGGCTGCGGCGCGTGCCACTCCGGCTACAGCACCACGAGCATCAACGCAGCGCTGCACGTGAACGGCGTGAAGAACGTGGGCGGGACCGGGACGAAGGTCAACACCTGGAACGCCACCAGCCGAAGCTGCGCGCCGAGCTGCCACGGCTCGGCGACCTGGTAGCCGGCGGCAGGGATGAACCCCGGTCCCCACCCGACCCCCTCTCCCCCGGCGGGGGAAAGGGAGGCTTGCCTCCCGCCAGGGGTGAGGGCTGGGGTGAGGGGCCGCCGGCCGCGCGGCAGCCTCGCCTACCGCTCGCTCTCCGGCTCTCCCGTGTCCGGCAGCGGCTTCGGCTCGGGCGGCGAGAAGGGCAGGCGCAGCTTCGCGGCCCGGTTCTCGAGGAACAGGTCGAGGCCGCGGTCGTAGTGGGTCGCGATCTCCTCGTAGAGCGCATCGAGCACCGGCTGGAACGCGGTCGCGGTCGGCTCGCGCACGTCGAACTCGACGCCGGGGAAGAGCTCGACGAGGTAACGATCGCCGGCGCGCTTGAAGCGGAGGGCGATGCGGAGCGCGTCGGCGGCCCCGGTCTCCTCGGACAAGCGCAGGAGGAGGCCGAGATGCCAGTAGGTGTCCTCCTCGAGCACGAGCGCGTCCTCGACGTGCGCCACCGGGCCCGCCCCGGGCCGCTCCCAGGTGACGAGCTCGCGCGGCCACCCGAAGCCGTCGACGAGCGCGCGAGAGAAGGCGCCCGCGAAATAGGCGCACTGTGAGTAATAGCCGTCGTACTTCTTACGGGCCTCGGCGTACGCCTTCTTCACGTCCTGGAAGCGCGACATGGGCCCGTTCTAGCAGATCCGGGCGACGTGGGCTCGCGCCCCGAGCGCTCACACCCTGCGTGCGTACCCGTCGGGATGGATGGTCAGGACCGGGCAGGCGGCCCGGCGGACCACCCGCTCGGCCACGGAGCCCAGGATGGCGTGGCGGATGCCGGTGCGCCCGTGGGTGCCGACGACGATCAGGTCGACGTCGCGCTCCTGCGCCAGCTCGACGATGGCGAGCGCCGGCTCGCCGATGCCCTTCTCGATGCGGACGTTCACCCCGCCCGGCGCCTCGGCCAGCTTCTTCCACTCGGCCAGGTGCACCTCCGCCTGCTCGGAGAGGTCTTGCAGCATCTTCGGGCTCGCCACCACCGAGCCCTCCGGCAGCGTGTAGCC
>WNGL01001293.1_pt1 | contig 37893 bp, 34 predicted proteins | sample 5400591 | NCBI WGS metagenome assembly WNGL01 (sample SAMN13153377, study PRJNA577476) | soil metagenome | isolation source: 80 cm soil or saprolite under Garry oak tree replicate 1 | place: USA:California | collected 2016-06-15
CGAGGCGCCCATCAACCTGGCCTACAGCGCCCGCAACCGCTCCGCCGCGGTGCGCATCCCCATGTACTTCAGCTCGGAGCCGTCGAAGCGGATCGAGTTCCGGACCCCGGACCCCACCTGCAACCCCTACCTCTCGTTCTCGGCCTGCCTGATGGCGGGCCTGGACGGGGTGCAGAACAAGATCGACCCCGGCCAGCCGCTCGACAAGGACCTCTACGAGCTGCCCGCGGAGGAGGCGGCGAAGGTCAAGCAGCTCCCGGGCTCCCTCGAGGTCGTGCTCGACAACCTGGAGAGGGACCACGAGTTCCTGCTCAAGGGCGACGTCTTCACCCGGGACTTCATCGAGACCTGGCTCGAGTACAAGCGGAAGAACGAGGTCGACGCCATCCGGCTCCGCCCGCATCCGTACGAGTTCTCCCTGTACTTCGACATTTGAGTTGCACGGGGGGGACGCCCGCGTCGCGTCCCCCCCCTCCTGCCCCATGACCGCCCCTGACGTCCGGGACCTGCTCCTCGCATCGCACCTCGAGCCGTCCCGGGCGGCCGAGCTGCTTCGCCCCTTCGGCTTTCGCGACCCGCGGGCCGCCGACCGCGAGCTGCAGGCCCTGGCCGAGGACCCCTCGGCGCGCGCGCGGCTGGCCGAGCTGCTGCCGGACCTCTTGGCCGGCCTCGCCGCCTCCGCCGACCCCGACGGCGCCCTCTCGCGCCTGGAGCGCTTCGTCCGCGCGAGCGGGAGCGCGGCCGCCATGCTCTCCCACCTCACGACCGACCCACGGATGATCGACGTGCTGGCCCGCACGTTCGGGGCCAGCCCCTTCATGGCCGAGATCCTGATCCGGCACCCCGCCTGGCTCTACTGGCTTTCGGAGCCCGACGTGCTGGCCCGGTCGCGTACGAAGGACGAGATGGCCCGCGACCTTGCGGCCGCCCTCGACCCCCTGCGCACCGACGAGCGCCGGCTCGACGCCCTGCGCCTGGCGAAGCGCCGGGAGATCCTGCACGTCGGGGTGCGCGACCTGCTGCGGCTGGCCACGGTCGAAGACACGGTGAGCGCGCTGTCCCTGGTTGCCGAGGCCCTCATCGAGGCCGCCTGCGTGGTCGCGGAGGAGGGACTGCGCGCCAGCCTGGGCCTGCGCCCGCTCCGGGTGCGCGGGCGACGCGGGCCCGCGCGCACGGGCTTCACCGTCCTCGGCCTCGGCAAGCTGGGCGGAGGCGAGCTGAACTTCAGCTCCGACGTCGACCTCGTCTACCTCTACGCCACTGACCGGGGACGCGCCCCGGGCGGGGCCTTCGTCTCCGACCGGGGCGACTACTTCCAGGCCCTGGCCCGCCGGATCACTTCGACCCTGGTGGACGTGACCGGCGAAGGCTACGTCTACCGGGTCGACCTGCGGCTGCGGCCGGAAGGCCGGAGCGGGAGCGTGGCCCAGTCGCTGCGCTCGTTCGAGGAGTACTACCAGTTGCGCGGCGCCACCTGGGAGCGCCTCGCCCTGCTCAAGGCCTGGCCGGTAGGGGGGGACCGCGCGCTCGGCACGCGCTTCCTCGAACGGGTGCGCCCGTTCGTCTATGGCCGGCCCTTCGACGCGGCCGCCCTGGAGGACCATCGGCACGTCAAGCTCGGGGTGGGGGGGATCCGGGAGATCGAGTTCATCTGCCAGGCGATGCAGGTTCGCTTCGGGGGACGCCACCGGAGCCTGCGCGAGCGCAGCACCCTCGGAGCCCTCGATGCCCTGCGCCGGGCGCGCCTCCTGGCCCTCGAGGAGCACGACGCACTGGTGCGCGCCTATCTCTTCCTCCGCGACGTCGAGAACAAGCTGCAGATGGTCTCGGACACGCAGGTCCACGCCCTGCCCGACGTCCCGGAGGAGGTCCGGGCCTGCGCGCTCCGCCTCGGCTACCGCGACCGCGACGCCCGCAAGGCCGAGGACGCGCTCCTCTCGGACTACCGATCCCACACCGAGGCCACCCATCGGATCTTCGAGGACGTGCTGGGGGGACACCGGCTGCTCTAACGGGTCGCTACACACCCGTCGTAGACGGGCCTGGGGGGGCCGCCGCCCCTTCCGTGCGCCCCTGTTCCGTACCGACGGCGCGTTCTCAGACGAGGGAAGGTTCCACGCCCTCGCGACATGGGACGGAGAGGCCCTGATGCGGCTCTTCCGCGAGCGGCTCCTGGGGCGGCTCAACGAGAAACACGCCATCTCGCAGGAACTGGCCACGAAGCTCATGGCTTGGAGGCATGCGGGCTTTCAGGCGCACGCCGAGAGCCGATATCGGCGGATGATACTCAGGCCCTCGAGAACCTGGCCGGGTATGTGGTGAGAAACCCCTTGTCCCTTCACAGGCTCGTCTACCTCGACGGCCAGCAGGCGGTCATCTACAAGGAGCTCACGGACAATCCGACTCTCGGACGGAACTTCGGAAACGATGGGCCCGCTGGAATGGTTGGCGAGAATGGCGGATCACATCCCGGATCCGGGGAAACATCGCGCGCTCTTCTACAGCTACTATGCCAATCGGGTGCGCGGAGATCGCGCCGCGGAGGAGCCGGGAGAGGGCAAGGTTGAAGAGAAACCAGCCAAGAAGCGCCGCTGTACCGCGAGTTGGGCGCGCCTCATCGCGAGGGTCTTTCATGCTGACCCGCTCACGTGTCGCAAGTGCGGGGGGAAGCTCGAGATCGTGGCCTACCTCCACGACCAGGTAGCCATCAAGCAGGTCCTCTTCAGCTTCATCCGCTGCGCACCGCGTCTCCTGAAGCCTTGGCGATCCCCAGCGGTCCGGTGAGGGCGGCCTTGGCCGATATGCTTGCGGTGAGGAGGCCCTTCAGGATTTGGAACGTCTGGCGGACGAGGTTCCAGGTCGCCGCCACCCGCCCTCGCTCACCGCGGGCGCGAAGCTCAGCTTCTTGACGATCGTCTTGTTGGCGATTCCGATCCGGCCGTTCTCGGGGGTGACGCTCAGATCACTTGCTCTAAGGAGCGGCCAGATCATGTGCTCCCCACAATGATCCACCCTTGATCTTGACAGTCTTCCCGCAAAGGGGGAGCAGCGTCTCCGTCAACGTAGGCAGGTGCAATGTCGACGAGGTGGGGTGACCGTTGTCGGGCTCCTGAGTCGCGGCATTGCTCGGCGGCGGGGTTGAGTGGGGTCGGTAGCTTCTGTCTCCCCTTTTGGCGGCCCCGCCGTAGCGTTCGCCGCGGATGAAACTCTCTATAGGCTCCCGAGAGCATCGTGAAGCTGGCCGTCGAGGGAGGCTGCAACGCGGTGGCCTCCACCCTGGGGGTGCCACCTTCGCCATCCCTCAAGCCACCGCCGTTCCGGCCTGAACAGCCCCCTTCGCAGCGTGGTCGATGTCAAGTACGCTATTCGCCGAACGCTTACTCCCATTCAGGGTCTGCTCTTTTCAAGGTAGTCGTTCTTGTAGTGCTTTGCGAACGCTTCCGCCGCTGACTGATAGTTGCCCTTCTTCACGTTGTAGGCGAATACAACGGTGCTGGACTCGTTGTCGATAACCTCGATGCTCCCCTCAAAATGGCCGAAGCCGCCGCCGCCAAAGACCAAGATCTTGGCGATCTTCGTGCCGGTACTGTCCTCACGGTGAGAGGACGTGCTCCTGATCGTGAACGCAGCCTTCGCTGGATCCGTCAGGACCTTGACGGGAACGTTCTTCTTGACGAGGGCCGCGCGGAGTGCGACGCCGAAGTCGCTACGCTTCGCCTTGTCCTTGGAGTTCGAACTGTCTACCGTCTCGTCCGATGCGACGAAGACAGTTCCGGGGATGCGAGGCACAGGCACGGGCGCCGGTGCGGGTGCGACTTGGGCGTCTGGTGACGGTGGCGGCGGAGCCTCTTGGGCATAGGCGGCCACACCGAGTAGCACCGCGACGACAATTGAAGCGATCCGCATCTTCTTCTCCTTCCCCGCTTATTGTTCTCTTTACGTTGACGGAGAGACTACCCCCTGCCGGGCCGCGCGTCAATGACGAGGAAGCAGAGCCCGCTCGCCCAGCGCTTCTCCCCCGAGAGCTGCACCACGACCTCGCGGCGCCGCGGGCGGTTGTCGAAGTCCACGAGCACGATCTGCTGCCAGGTCCCGAGCAGTAGGCGGCCGTCCGCGAAGGGCACCGTCACGGAGGGGCCGAGGAGGCTGGCCCGCACGTGGGAGTGCCCGTTGACGTCGTGCCACCGCTCCTCATGGTGGTACTCCAGGCCACGCGGCGCCTCAAGCACATTCCGACTCTCGGACGGAACTTCGAAACGATGGACCCGCTGGAATAGCTGGCAAGAATGGCGGATCACATCCCGGATCCGGGGAAACATCGCACGCTCTTCTACAGCTACTATGCCAATCGAGTGCGCGGAGACGCCGCGGAGGAGCCGGGAGAGGGCAAGGTTGAAGAGGAGCCAGCCAAGAAGCGCCGCTGTACCGCGAGTTGGGCGCGCCTCATCGCGAAGGTCTTTCATGCCGAGGCGCTCACGTGTCGCAAGTGCGGGGAGAAGCTCGAGATCGTTGCCTATCTCCACGACCAGGTAGCCATCAAGCAGATCCTGGAGTACCTGGGCCTCAGCCCTCCGGAGGAGCCCAAGCCTCCGCCGGCCGTGGACGAGGTCGTGGCGCGTGCCGGTCCATGAGGAGGGCCGGGAGATGCCGGGCGCCCTGAGCACCGCCAGGCCGCCAGATTTCGCTTGACCACCTCCCCCGGAGGGGGAGTAGTCTGTCTCCGCAACGGTGACCAGAGGTGGGGGGATGCTTCGCGGCGCGCCTTGCCGTTCAGGCACGCGGCTGAGTAGGTTGTCGAGGGCAGGAGCCCTCCTCATGACCCTCGGCGACGCCTGCTAAAGCCCCCGGGCCGCGGCGTCCCCGTCAGGCTGCGGAAGGAAATGGCTATCAGTTATTGGTTGTCGGTTTCTGTCCCCATTTTGAGCGTCTAGAGCAGAACAGGACTGCGAGCAGCCCTGGAGGAGGAAGTCATGTCCCATCAAGCCGCGTCGAGAGTCGGAGTGTTCCTTCTGGTGGCGATGGGGGCCGGGATCCGGCCGGCCCGGGCGCAATCCCGCACGTTCACCGTCGACACGACCGCGGACAGCGTCGACGCGGCTCCGGGCGACGGCCTCTGCGCCGATGCCGGCGGGCTTTGCTCGCTGCGTGCCGCCGTCATGGAGGCGAGCGCCGGCGGCTACGGTTGAGGGAAGGGAGAGGGTCCGCCGGCGCGGGGGAGGGGGACCTGACTCATCTGGGCCGCGGCCGGCAACGGGTGAAGCAGGGCCGAAACCAATTCTCCACGGAGGGTCATGAGCTGGACGCGGGCAGCCAGCAGCTCGCCCGCCGCGCGGACGACCTCGTCCCGTGCGTCGGCGAGAGCAAGGTCTCGGGCGTCCACGTCGGCGAGTCCGACCTTGCCCTCCTCGGCGAGCGCGCGGGCGACGCGGAGCTCTTCCTCCGCAACTCCCTCGGCGCGCCGCAAGAGGCTCAGGCGCGCGACCGCGCGCCCGAGGCTGGCCTCGGTTCGCCTCATCAGCAGCTCGAGCTGCGCTTCCCGCGAGCGACGCTGCGCGACGAGGCGTTCGCGAGAGGCACGCCACCGGGCCAGGGCGTCTGCGGTGCGGCCGCCGGTCCAGAGCGGCACGACGACCGACAGCCCAACGCTCCAGTTGTCGGCCTTGAAGGCTCTGTAGAACTCGTCATACCCCCGGTAGCGTACGAGCCTGGAGTACTGAGCATCGACGTCCACGACGGGGGCCCACGACCGGCTGCGCAGCGCTTCGGCCCCCGCGTAAGCCTCGACGGCCTCGTCCAGTCCGCGTGTGTTCGGGTCGGATGCACGGGCCAGAGAGAGGCCGTCCCCGGGCCCGACGTCCGGCAGGCTAGCGAGTGGGTCATCCGTCAACACCAAAGGCACGCTCGGCGCCCAGCCGATCAGGCGCCGCAGCTCGAGCTGGTCGAGGTCGCGGTCCGAGAGTCGATCGAGCCGCGCCTGGCGCGCCTGCGCTTCGTGCAGGGCGGCTTTCTCCACCTCGAGTTGGGTCGCCCGTCCCTCGCCTCGAAGCGCATCCGTTCGCTCGCGCATCACGACCGACCTCTCCAGGCGTCGCTCGGCACCGGCAAGAAGGCTCTCGTCCGCCCAACAACGAGCATAGGCCAGGACGACCGCCTGCGCGGTCGTGCTCTTCGCCGTCTCGACGCCCGCTCGCGAAAGCGATCGCCGTGCCCGCGCCTCCAACGCGTCCGCGCGGCGCGCGGGATCGTAGAGGTTTTGGCGCACCTCAACACCCGCGACCGCCGGCAAACGCCCGGCGACCGCTCCGGGAAGACCCTGCGAGTAACCTGGTGTCGTGATCAGCCACGCCTCGGGATGGGAGGCGTCCGCCGCTAGACGAGCAGAAGCCGAGGCCTCGGCGTCGGTCGCGAAAGCCACGGCCAGGTCGGGAGCGTGGGCGAGCCCGAGCTCCACGGCGCGCGCCACCGAGAGCGGCTCGGGGGCGTCGGTGCGAGCCGGTGGCTCGAGCCCCGTAGCGAGAAGCCCCAGCGCCAGGAGCCCGGAGCGGCGGAACGACGGGTGGCGGTCAGTCATGACGGAGAGCCTCCACGGGGTCGAAGGTCGCGGCGCGCCGGGCGGGAACGACGGCGAACCCGACGGTGACGGCGCACGAAAACACGCAAGCCAAGAAGGCCGAGAACACGGATACGGAGATGGGGACGCCCGGCAGGAAGACTCGTGCGAGGAGCGGGATGCCCAGCCCGATCACGGCGCCCACCGCCGAGCCGAAGCCACCGAGCATCAACGCCTCGAGGAGGAACTGGCCGAGGATATCGTGGCGGCGGGCGCCCACGGACTTCCTGAGGCCGATCTCCCGCGTCCGCTGCTCCACAGACACGAGGAGTACGTTCGTGATGCCCATGCCGCCCACCACCACGGAGACCGCGGCCACGAGCACGAAGACGACCATGAGGCCCCCGGAGATCGCGTTGGCCACACGGATCACGGTGGTCATGCTGGTGACCTCGTACCGCGAGCTGTTTCGGTGCCGCTCGCGGAGGATCTCGAGGGTCGCCTCCGTGGCGCGCGGGATGTCGTTGAAGTCGCGGACCTCCGCGAAGAGGGTGGTGATCCAGCGGCTGGGCGTGAACAGCCAGGCGGTCGTGATCGGAATGAAGATGGTCTCGGGCGTGACGTCCCCCTGGCCGAGGGTGTCGACGGGCTCCTCGAACTCGCCGATGACGACGAAGGTCATGCCCAGGGTGCGGACGGTCTTCTCCGAGGATTCGTCGTCCGGGAACAGCTCTTCGTATAGGTGCCGATTGACCACGCACACCTTCGCCCTGGTCCGCGCGTCGTCCTCGTCGAGAAAGCGCCCGCGGAGCACACGTAGATTCTTCCGCACCTGCGGGTAGTTCGCGGCAGTGCCCAGGAGGGTGAGGTCCACGGAGCGGGAGAGCGCCGAGGTCTGCCCGCGAAGGACCAGCAGGGGCGTGACGCCGGAGAACAGGTCGCGCCGCTCCTGGAGAGCCGCGACATCGCCGTCGTTGATGCGGTCCTCGAGATCGCGGGCGATCCCCGAGCTCACGCTCCCGTTGTAGATCGCCCAGATGAGGCGCGAGCCCACGCCCTCGATCTGCGACATCACGAAGCGGCGCCCCGTCAGGCCCAACGAGATCGTGAGGATGATCGAGGCGGTGCCGACGATGAGACCGGCCAGGGTCAGTGCGGTCTGGAACGGATGGGTACGGAAGCGCTGCAGCGCGGTCTCGAGGGGCTCCGGACGGTTCATGGAGACCTACGGCGCGGGGTCGATTCGGAGGCCTTCAGAGAGGGGAACGTCGCCCGGGAGCATCACCGCCTCGCTCTCTGCGAGCCCCGCCGTCACCTCGACCTCGGTGAGGCCGATGAGTCCCACCGAGACCTCGCGCCGCTGTGCGCGCCGGTCGCGCTCCACGTACACGAACCGCCGCTCGCCATTCCGATGCAGCGCGGCCCTCGGGACGACGAGCGCGGAAGGCCTCTCGCCCACCACGATCCTCGCGTTGACCGAAGCGCCGAACGGCAGCGCCTGGCCCGAGCCGGAGATAACGCCCAACACCTCGCCGACTTCGCGGCCCGAAGCCTCGCGCAGCCCCGGGCCGACCGCCTCGATCTGCCCGTCCCACTGGCGGTCCGGCAGGCCGTCGAACGTGACGATGAAGCTCTGGCCCACGGTGACGCGCGGCAGATCCGGGGGATCGACGCGCAGCCTCACGTGAGGCCGTTCCGGATCGGTGACATTCGCCACCACCTGCCCGGGCGTCACCGCCTCGCCCACGCGGTGGGGGAGCCCGTAAGCGACGCCATCGGCGGGCGCCCGCACCGTCAGCCCTTCGATGCGTCCGCCGAGGTCGCGGGCTCGCGCAGCGGCGAGGCCGAGGCGCGAAGTCGACCCGCGGGAGCCGCCGCCGATCGACTCGAGGTGAGCCTCGGCCCCCCGCAGCCGTGCCTCCGCCTGTCGAGCCGCCAGCTCGTCAGCCTCGTACGCCGATCGCGAGATCGCCGCCTTCTCGAGCAGCCTCGTGTCCGCTTCCACCACCTGACGGCGGTAGGCGGCCTCGCCCTTCTCCGCCTCGACCTGGGCTTCGGCGACCACCCGCGCCTCCCGGAGCTGCTGCAGCTCTTCGCGCGCGGTCATCGCTCTCGCGACGAGCTCGGGGGCATCGATTGTCAGCAGAGGGAATCCCTTACGGACCCGCTCGCCCTCCTTGGCCAGGATGGCGGCGACGAAGCCTCCCTCGGCGGCGCGCAGCTCCCCCCCCGGCGGCGGCTGCAGCGTGCCCGGGCAGAGCACGGGCACGACCAGACGCGACCGGGTCGCGCGGGCGAGCCGCACGGGGACCCGCTGCCCGCGCGCCGAGGCCAGCACCGCGACACCAAGGGCCACCGAGAGCACGACGATGGCCATCGAGCGCCAGCGCCGCTGGGCGCTGGCTCGTGTCGCGGCGCCCCGGCCACTCCGGATAGACGAATCGTTCACGGCCTCAGCATCATAATGCAACGAGGTCGCCCCTGGAGTACGCTGCGTCCATGCCCTTGGCGCGACAGGTCGTGGTGGTGCTCCTGCTGAGCCTTCCCGCATCTGCGATGGCGGGAGCCGGTGAGGACGCTGCCGCAGAAGCGAGGCGAAGTTTCTCCGCAGGGGAATACGCGGGAGCGGTGGCCCTGCTCGACGCGGCGATCGCCCGAGACGCCCGCGATGCCTCTCTTCATTACTGGCTCGCTCGCAGCCAATACGAGCTGAGCCACTACGACGAGGCGGAAAAGAGCGCCCGCCGGGCGGTCGCGCTCGATCCCGACAACTCGGAGTACCACCAGTGGCTGGGTCGAGCGCTGGGCCGGCGCGCGGAGCGGGCGGGTTGGATCTCCGGCTTCTCCCTCGCCCGGAAGGTGTGCGCGGAGTTCGAAACGGCCGTGCGCCTGGACCCTCGCAACATCAGGGCACAACGCGACCTGATCGAGTTCTACCGCCAGGCTCCGGGAATCGTGGGCGGAGGAGACGAGAAGGCGTGGCGACAGGTGGAAGCGCTGGCGGCGATCGATGCCGCCGAGGGCTACCTGGCGCGGGCCGGGATGTGGGCCTACCAGAAGAAGCCCGATCCCGCCGACGCGGACTACCGCGCCGTCATCGCGGCGCGGCCGGAGCGAGCCGGTCCCTATCTCGAGGTGGCCGACTACTACGAACGACGGCGCGACGCGGTGGGCATGGAGGAAGCCGTCGAGGCCGCGGCCGCCCTCGACTCCGCGAACCCCCAGCTCCTCTACTCCCGGGGAGTAGCCGCGATCCTCATGGGTGGACGCGACGCCGAGGCCGAGCGGCTGCTGCGACAGTACCTCGACACGGTGCCGCCCCGCAGCGACCTGCCCTCGAAGGCCGCCGCTCGAGAGTGGCTGGGACAGCTCTACGAGCGCCAGGGTCGGATCGAGGCGGCGGCCGACGAGTATCGCTCGGCGCTCCAGCTCGACCGCGACCGTCGAGCCGCTCGCGACGCCCTCCATCGACTCAGGAAGTCCTGACGCAGGATCAGGGCGCGATGTGTCTGCCACCGGCCGCCGCCCTCGAGGCTCGGCTTGCGCGCCTCGTGCCCTGGATGGCGTTGGTCACGCTGCTGCTCTGGAGCCCCCTCGTCCTGCACGCCGACCATTCCTGGGACGACGCGGATCCCGAGGTCCTGAACCATGCCTTTCGCCTCGCGCAAGGCGCGGCGCTCTACCACCCGATCAATGGGCCGCCGTGGGTGGTGAATCCGTACACGCCCCTCTACTTCGCCCTCGTCGCCGCCGGGCTGAAGATCACCGGCCTCAGCTATTACCCGGCGCGCTTCGTCTCCGTCGTCGCGACCGGAGCGTTGGCGGCGGCTTTCGTGGTCCTCTCTCGGCGATGGCGCGGCCAAGCCCGCGATGGCGTGTGGGCGGTCTGCCTCCTCGTCCTCGTTCCGGCCTTCCTCTACAACCTCGCGCGGCCGCATCCGCAGATGCTCGCGGTGGCGCTCTCGGTATGGTCGTTCGCGCTGTTCGAGAGCCCTCGGCCCGCGGTGGCGAACCTCCTGAGCCCTTTCCTCGCGGTCCTCGCGGTCTACACCAAACAGACGCAGATCATCCTGCCCCTCGCGCTGGTGGTGTGGCTGGTGTGGCGCGATCGTTCCCGGATTCCGCTTTACGCCGGCGCCCTCGCCTTCTTCGGCCTCGTCCCCGCCGTGTGTCTCGAGGTTGCCACGCGCGGCGCCTTCCTCAGGTGCATCTTCGGCATGAACCTGCTGCCGTACAGGGCCTGGGAGATCGCGCCCGTCTTGATCCATGAGGCGGGGCCGCTCTGGGCATTCCTTTGGCTGGCCGCGGTCCGGTTCCGATCGCGGCTGCGTGCCCTCGAGCCCATGGATTTCTACTGCGTGGCCGTCGCGCTGACGACCATTCCGTCCCTCGGTCGAGTCGGCGCCCACGGTCAGTACGTGCTCGAGATGCTCGTCACCACCGTGATCTACTTGCTTCGGACCGGCGGTCTCGGCTTTCCTGCGGGGCGCAACGCGCTCGGGGTCGCTCAGCTAGCAGGCCTCCTCCTCTACGCACCGTCCTTCGTCCTTCTCGAGGTAGGCCCCTTCGCCCGGCAGAGCATCAGCGCCGCTCCATCCGTCCGCGCGCTCCTGCAGACCGAGCAGGGGCCTGTCATCTCGCAGCAGGGAAGCTTCTCCTTGTTCACGCGGGGTGAGATATACGTGCAGCTCTTCCACTCTGCGTCCCTGGCTCGCATGGGACGGTGGGACGAGCAGCCGCTGATCCGTGCCGTGGAGGAGCGCAAGCCCGCCTGGGTCGTGACTGAATCGCCTCTCGAGCAGCCCGTCGAGAGCGACGACGACTGGGAGCGCTTCACCCCGGAGCTGCGCGACGCGCTCGCACGGAGCTACGTGCGGCGCGCCAGGATCGGCGTCTATTACGTGTATCGGCCTCGGTGAAACCGCGGCTCTTGCTCCTGACGCCGGCCTTGTGGGCGGCGGCGCTCTACCTGACCTGCGCCGCCGGACGGGCGATCCTGGACGTGGACGAGGCGCTCTACGTGCAGGTCCCGCAGCAGATGCTCGCGCGGCACGACTGGGTGACTCCCTACGTCAATGGCGTCCGCTTCCTCGACAAGCCGCCGCTGCTGTATTGGTTCCTCGCGGGACTCTACCGGATCCTCGGGACCACGGAGCTCGCGGCGCACTTGCCTCCCGCCCTGGCCGTCGTCGCCACGACCTGGCTCTTGACAGGACTCGCCCGGGGGGCCGCGGGTTCGCGGGCGGGTCTGGCGGCCGGGCTCTCGTTCGCGCTCTGCGCGGGCACTTATCTCTTCACAAGGGAGACGCTCCACGACGGCCTGATGGTCTTCTTCATGGTGCTGGCCATGGATGCCTTCTTCCGGTGGTCCGCGGATCCGCGCCGTCCCACCGCCCGGGTCCTCGTCTTCTCCGCCGCCGTGGCCGGGGGACTCCTCTCGAAAGGTCTGATCGGGATCGCCTTTCCGTGCCTGGTCGCCGCCGTGGTGCTGGTGCTCTCCCGCGAGCGTCCGGGTCTCCGGCCGGGGCAGGCGCTGCTCGGCGTGTCGGTGTTCCTGCTGCTGGCGATGCCGTGGCACGTCCTCGCCGCGCTCCGGAATCTCGGCTTCCTCAGGCACTACGTGCTCAACGAGCAGCTCCTTCGGTTCGTCAATCGGCGGGAGCCCCAGGACTTCGAATCGATCCCGCTTCCTCTCTTCCTCGCGCTGCTCCTCGTATGGCTCTTCCCGTGGACCGCTTTCCTTCCCGCCGCCGCGTCGCTGCATCGAACGTTCGCCGGGGACGGCAGCGAGCGCTCCCGGCTCGTCCGCCTGTGTCTGGTGTGGACGGCCGTGGTCCTGGTCTTTTTCTCGGTGTCGGCCCGACTCGAGCACTACGCTTTCCCGGTCCTTCCGCCTCTCGCGCTCTTGACGGGACTTGCGCTGTCCGCGGAGACCGAGCGAGTCCAACGGGCCGTGGCTTGGGGATTCCGGGCCTTGGCCGGGCTCGGCGTTCTGATCGGCGCGGCCGGCGTGGGCGGCGCCCTCTGGGTCGGGACCAGAGGACTGCCCGCCGCCGCTTCTTCCCCTCGCGCCGCTCCGCAGCAGGCGGCCGGGACCGACTTCGGGCCCCTCGCCGATCTGCCCGCCCCCGTCGTGGCCCAGCTCCTCTGGCCGGCGGCCGGCACGGCCGCCGCGCTGGCCCTCGGACTCGTCGCGGCATGGTGGCTGGACGCCTGCGGTCGCCGCGTCGGCGCGATCCTCACCCTCTCGTCGGCCATGGCGGCCTTCGGCCTCTTCGGCCACGCGAGCCTGCGGATCTGCGAGGACGTCGTGTCCTCGAAGCGGTTCGGCGTGGCTCTCGCTGCGCTGCGCCTTGGTCCAGGGGACCACGTGGTCGTGGTGGGGGACTACGAGACGGCGAACTCCATGAGCTTCTACGCGCCGGTCCCGCTCGAGATCGTCGAGGGACGGGCGCCCACGCTCGCGGCTGGCCTCCGCGAACCCGACGCGCCGAGAATGGTGCTGTCGCGGGCCGACTTCGAGGCGATCTGGAACGGGGAGGGCCGCGCATGCGTGGTGAGCCCCGAGGGGCGACTCGGCGGTCTCGGATTGGCGTCGGGCATCGAGCTGACGCGATCCCTCGACCGCGTGCTCGTCTGCCGCCGCTCCGCGCGCTGACGAGCTACTGCTTTGCGAGTCTCTGCCGGAACCAGTCCACGGTCAGGCGGATGCCTTCCTCGAAGTCGACTCGAGGCACCCAGCCCAGCTCGCGGCGCGCCTTCTCGCCCGAGACGTCCTTGCCCCTGAAGTCGCCGGGGCGCGCCGGGACGAACTCGATACGGACGCCGTTTCCCACCGCGCTACGGATCCCCTCCGCGACCTCCAGCACCGTGACCTTGCGCGGGCCCTCGAGGTTGTACGTCTGGTTCGCGGCCACGCCTTTCATCGCGAGCAGGTGCGCCTCGGCCATGTCGCGGACGTAGACGAACTTCCGATACTGATCGCCCTTGCCCGTGACGGTCAGGGACTCTCCGGCGAGAGCCTTCTTGATGAAGACCGGGATCAGGAGCTCCTCGCGCATCCGCGGGCCGTAGGGGATGCCGTAGCGCAACACCGTGAACGGCACGCCGTAGAGCTCGCCGTAGTTGTGGCAGACCATCTCGCTCGCCATCTTCGTGGACGTGTAGATGTGCCCGGCGCCGTTCAGGTAAAAGGGCGCCGTCTCGTCCACGCCATGCCCGTTCGGAGAGCCGTTGTACACCCAGACCGTCGAGGCCAGGTAGAAGCGCTGAGCGCCGTTCAGGCGGGCGGCCTCGAGGATGTTGGCGGTTCCCACGACGTTCAGGGTCGCCGTGTAGACGGGATATTTGAAGGCGTAGTTCACGTTCGAGACCGCCGCCAGGTGGAAGATATGCTCGGCGCCGCGCGTGGCCGCCAGCACGGAGGACAGGTCCATGAGGTCCACGTCCTCGAAGCGAGCGTCGCTCCGGTGGGGACGGATGCGGTGATCGATCACCGTGACATCGTGACCGGCCTCCATCAGGACGTCCACGACGTGCGAGCCGATGAAGCCGCTGCCCCCGGTGACCACAACCTTCGCCATCGGTTCCCCTCCTAGCCGATCGTGGCGCGCAGCGCGCCCAGGACGCGCTCGGCGTCGCGCTCGTCCATGCCCGAGAAGATGGGAAGACAGACGTGCCGACCACACAGATCGTCGGCCACCGGGAGCGGCGCCGTTGCATAGTCCCGGAACACGGGCTGCGCGTGCAGGGGCGCTTCGTAGACCTCTCCGGCGAGGGAGACGGAGAAGCGCTCCTTCAGCTCCCGCTTGAGCGCCGCGCGATCCCGCGACCCGGAGAGCAGCGCCACGTACTTGTAGTAGTTGCAAACGCCCGCCCTCGGCACCGTGAGCGGCCGGAGGCCGGCAAGATTTCGGAGGCCCTCGTCGTACTTGGCGGCGACGCGCTGCCGGTCCGCGATCATCGCGGGCAATCGCTCGAGATGCCGCAAGCCGATGATCGCGTGCGGCTCGGACAGGCGCCAGTTGTAGCCCATGCGCACGTGCGCGTTCTGCGTGAAGCTCGCCTTGCCCTGGTCACGGTAGATGCGGGCCTCCTGGTCGACGCGGTCGTCGCTGGTGACGATCATCCCGCCCTCGGCGGACGTCATCACCTTCGTGGGATAGAAGCTGAACGCAGCCGCGACCCCGAAGGCGCCCGCGGCGACGCCGCCGTACGAGGACCCATGGGCGTGCGCCGCGTCCTCGACCAGCCAGAGGCCCTTGCGTCGCGAGAAGTCCAGAAGCTCCGGCATCCGCGCGGAAACGAGGCCGCCGATGTGGACGGCGACGATGCCGGCGGTCTTCGGGGTCAGGCGCCGCTCGACCACCTCGCGGGAGATACCGAACGAGTCCGGGTCCATGTCGACGAGCACGGGTCGCCCACCGGCGTGTACCACCGCCGCCGCGGTGGCGAAGAAGGTGTTGGTCGGGACGAGGACGTCGCGCCCCTCGACACCGAGGCTCCTCAAAATGATCTCGAGGGCGCTGGTGCCGCTGTTGACGGCGACGGCATGCTTCGTCCCGCACAGGGCCGAGAATCGACGCTCGAACTCCGCGCCGTAGCGCCCGAGGGTGAGCTGTCCCGAGGCAAGCACCTCCTGGATCCGCTCGGCGATCCAGGTGCGGTCCTCGGGAAGGAACTGGATCCGCGCGGCGGGCACCGCGGGTCCCCCGACCGTCTCCCCAACGTCAACTTTGGGAGATCCCATTCGGTGCCCTCCTCTCGAGACTCCCCGCCGGTTCCACGGCCTCGCCCGGCCCCCTCTCACTCAGCCCGATCAGGACGACCCCTCCGATCACGAGGATGATCCCGGCCCAGCGCAGCCCGGGCACGGCCTCCTTCAGGATCATCACGCTCAAGATCGCGGCGAACAGATACTCGAGCGCGGTCAGGGGAAGCGCCACCGTGACTTCGGACCACGAGAGAACGACCAGGAAGATAAGATAGAAAGCCGCATTCAAGATCGTCCCCCCGACCACGGAAACGTTGCTCATCGCACGCCCGAGGAAGGAGGCGAGGGCCATGGGCTCCCCGCTCTCGAGGGGGCCCACCTGCTGCAGGCCGTGGCGCAGGAGGATCTGGCCCACCGCGGCCGCCGCGCAGGCGATGGTCATCGCGCTCAAGGTTCGCACCATGCGAGCTCTCCTGCCTCAGATGTCCACGAAAGCGATCCGGTGCACGCCCTTCGCCTGGAGCATTTCCATCACCGCCCGGCTCTTGAGCGCCTCGAGCTCCGCCTCGTGCCGGTAATCCGGCATGTGGCGGTCGATCTCGGGACACCGCCGGGTCGCCGGGTGCACGTAGATCTCCGTCACGCCCTCCGGGAGTCGGCCGAGGAATCGCGCGAGCAGCGCGGTGTGCATGTTCCCGCTGTCGTGGAGCCCGAAAGTGAACTCGTTTGACTTCAGGCCGGCGCGCGCCAGCCGGCGTCGCAGCAGGGCTACCCACGGCGCGAGGAACGCCGACGCGACGAGACGCCGCGCGGGCGCCCTGCGTGCCGCGCGCCACGAGGCGAACGGCGGCTCGTAGGGCACGCGCACGGCGGTCAGGCCGAACTCGCGTCCCACCTTCACCAGCAGGCTGAGCACGGTCGGATGCAGTTGCATGTGGTTGTGGGCATTCACGTGGTCCAGCGGCAAGCCCGTGGCGCGAAAGGCCTCGAACTGCGCACGGATCTCCGCCGCGAGCTGGCGCCTCACCCTCGGCCGGAGGAAGAACGCGACGCCGGCACGCACGAGGTGCGTACTGAGCTCGCCGCGATCGTCCACAAGGTCTGGGACCGAGGCGGCGGGTAGCGCCGGCCGTCCTTCGACGAGCACCACATGCAGGCCGACGCGCAACGACGGCAGCCGGCGGGCGCGCTCCACCGCGTCCGAAGCAGCGTGGCCGGAAACCATCAGGCTCGCCGCCGTGAGGATTCCCTCGCGATGGGCCTCCTCGATGGCTTCGTTGACCGGGACGGCAAGGCCGAAGTCGTCTCCGGTGACAATGAGCCGCTTCAAGCCAGGGGCTCCTTCGGCACCATGCGTCCGTCCCTCGTGAGGATGAATTGCTCCCCCCTCCAGATGACGGTCGGCCACACGAAGGCAAACAGCCACGAGACGAGGCCGGCCACGTCCCGTAGGGGGAGCAACGCCAAGCTCTGCACGCTCGTCCAGTCCCCGAGCCCAAGGCCCAGGAACGCGCCCGCCGTGACGAGGCGGATGAAGATGGCACCGACGAGGACGGCCAGCCCCAGGGGATCGAAGAGCCGAACGAGGGCGAAGAGCAAGGCGAAGGGGACCGCGCGCACGAAGACCGTCGCGAAAAGGCCCCAGGGATTGGCGGCCCTCGTGTTCTGATCCCAGTAGAGTTGGTGGTTCCACCACTGGAGCGGCGTCTTCAGATCGACCATGGTGTCGACGAAGTAGGGAGCGATCACGACCCGCTTGCCCGCAGCCAGGATGCGGCGTCCCATCTCGAAGTCTTCGACCAGGTAATCGGAGAGCCCGGAGAGCCCGCCGATCTCCTCGAGCACGGACCGCGACAGCGCCGTGGAGGCGCCCAGGACGAAGCGGGATGCGCCAGTTTCCGAGGCGAACACCAGGCTCGGGACGAAGTCGGCGTTCAGCGTGAGCTGCTCCAGGGCCTCGTACCAGCTCTCGGCGCGCGCGGCCTTGTAGTAGGTGCAGACGCAGCCGACGCCCGGCTCCGCGAGGGGAGCAACGATGGTCTTCAGGTAGTCCGGCCGCAGTCGCACGTCGCTGTCGCTGATCACGAGGACGGCGTGCCGCGCGCGGGGGAGGGCCCCCAGCAGGTTCCGGATCTTGCCATTGGGCGCGGTGTGGCGGTCGTCGACGACGACGTCCACTCTCTCGGCACCGAACTCCCGCTGGATCTCGTAGAGCAGGGGGAGCGCCGGATCGTCGCTCTTCTGGGCCGAGAGCACGACGTGGAACTCCGGGTAGTCCTGCTCGCAGGCGCTGTGCAGGTTCTGGGCGAGATCCTTCTCCAGGCCGCAGATCGGCTTGAGGACGGTGACGGGCGGCCAAGACTGCGCCTCGGGCAGGCGGCGCCGCCCCCTCGTCCTCACCCGGATCACGGCCAGCACGCAGAGGAGGCCGTAAAGCGACCCGCCGAAGACGGGCAGCATCAGGGCCCACTGGAGAGCCGAGCCAGGCGCGGTCATTGTCATTCTCGCTCCGCCCTCAGGCGGATCCGCCGTCGTCCGCAACCGGCGACCAGTCGCCGGGCGCGTCTCCCGGCGAAGCCTGGCTCCGGCCGAGCAGCACCTTGAGCTCCTGCGGCAAGCCGAACGTCATCGACTCCTTCAGCGCCTCGAACTCCTCGACCTTCCCCACGCCGAGATGCTCACGAGCGTAGTCCACCACCTCCCGGACGAGGATCTCGGGAGCCGAGGCGCTCGCGGTCAGCCCGAGCGTCCGGACGCCGGTCAGCCATTCCGCGCGAATCTCGGCCGCGCTCTCGATGAGGCAGGAGCGCACGCCCTGGGCGCGAGCGACCTCGCAGAGCCGGAGCGAGTTCGAGCTGTTGGGCGCTCCCAGCACCAGCAGCAGGTCCACGTGCGGCGCCATCGCCCGCACGACGTCCTGGCGATTCTGCGTCGCGTAGCAGATGTCGTCCCTCGCGGGAGCCTCGAGCTTCGGGAAGCGCTGCCGCAAGACGTCCACGATCACCCGGGTGTCGTCGACGCTCAGCGTCGTCTGCGTCAAGTATGCAACCCGTTCCGGATCTCTCACCACGACGCTGGACGCCTCCTCCGTCGTGCCGATCAGGCGGATGGAGCCGGGAGCCTCACCCAGGGTCCCGATCGTCTCGTCGTGGTCGCGGTGCCCGATGAGCAGGATCGTGTAGCCGCGGCGGGCATACCGGATCGCCTCCAGGTGTACCTTGGTCACGAGAGGGCAGGTGGCATCGATCGTCCGCAGGCTCCTGGCCCGCGCCGCGTCGCGAACCTCGGGCGCGACCCCGTGGGCCGAGTAGATGACCCACGAACGCGGTGGAACTTCGTCCAGCTCCTCCACGAAGCGCGCGCCCTTCCGCCGGAGCTGGTCCACCACGTATCGGTTGTGGATGATCTCCTTGCGGACGTAGACCGGCGCGTCGCACGCCTCCAGGGCCTTCTCCACGACCTCGATCGCGCGGACGACCCCGGCGCAGAAGCCCCGCAGGCCCGCCACCAGCAGCTTCTCGATCCGCGTTCCCGTCCGCTCCGTGTCCATCACCATGTCACCGTCTCGGTCTGAGGCGCCATCGCGCCGTTTCCCCCCGCCGTGGCGGCCCTGCGCACCGCCAGCTCGGGATACGCCTTGAAGACCGCGGCGACGACGCCCGCAGGGTCGAGGCCCAAGATCGCCCGCTGCACCGCCTGGGGCGCGTGCTCCACGAACGCATCGGGGATCGCGTGGATGCGGAGAGCGGTCGCGCCGCCGGCCCCGGCGTGGATCGCCTCGGCGACGGCGCTGCCGAAGCCCCCGCTCGCGAGATGCTCTTCCATGGTGAGGGTCCGCCGTGGCGCCAGGCTGCGGAGGAGGTCGAGGTCGAGGGGCTTGGCGAAACGGGCATTCACGACGCCGCACGAGACGCCGAGCGCGGCCAGGTCCTTCGCTGCCTCCGCCGCCACGGGCACCATGGAACCGTAGGCCAGCAGCAACAGATCGTCGCCGGCCCGCAGCACCTCGCCGCGGCCGATCGCGAGCTCGCGGGGCTGCGGATCCAGCGCCGCGCCGGTGCCGAGCCCGCGAGGGTAACGGATCGCGAAGGGCCGGCCGGAGTGGAGCGCGGTGTACAGCAGGTGCTGGAGCTCGTTCTCGTCCTTGGGAGCCGCCACGACCATCCTCGGGACGACGCGCGTGTAGGCGATGTCGAAGATCCCGTGGTGCGTCTTGCCGTCGTCGCCCACGAGCCCCGCGCGGTCGATGCAGAGGGTGACCGGAAGGCCCTGGAGGCAGACGTCGTGGATCAACTGGTCGAACGAGCGCTGCAGGAAGGTCGAGTAGATGGCGACGACGGGCTTGAGGCCCGCCTTGGCCATGCCCGCCGCCATGATCACCGCGTGCTCTTCCGCGATTCCCACGTCGTACACACGGTCCGGGAAGCGCTTCTTCACCTCCGTCAGCGCCGTCCCTTCGAGCATCGCCGCGCTGATCGCCACGATCCTCTCGTCCTTCTCCATGAGCCGGACCAGCGTTCGGGAGAAGACCTGCGAGTACGTCAAGCGCTCCCCTGACCCGGCCGCCGGTGAGGGAGTCCCGGGCTGATGGAACTTGCACGGGTTCGCCTCGGCCAGCTCGTATCCCCGTCCCTTGTGGGTCAGCGCGTGAAGCACGACGGGCGTGCCGTCTCGGGCGATCTTCTTGACGGACACCAGCGCGCTCTCCAGCTGGCGCGTGTCGTGCCCATCGACCGGGCCCACGTACCGCAGTCCCAGCTCCTCCCAGATCAGGCTCGGCAGGAAGAGGCCCTCCACGCTGGTCTTGATCTTCCGGGCGAGCTGCCAGGCCTCGCCCCCGTGGGGCAGCTTCGACAGCATCCGCTGCCCGACCGCGGTCAGCTTCTGGTAGCGGTGATCGAGGACGATGCGGTTCCGCCAGTGCACGAGCCAGCCCACGTTCTCCGAGATCGACCAGCCGTTGTCGTTGAGCACGACCACCAGCCGCTTGGGCCTCATGTGAACGATGTTGTTGAGCGCCTCGTAGCTGGGGCCCGAAGTGAGAGCGCCGTCACCGACGATCGCCACCACGTACGGCTCCTCGGGATCGCGCTGGAGGGACACCGACATCCCCAGGGCGTAGGAGAGTCCGGTGCCGGCGTGGCCGGCCGCCAACGCGTCGTGGGGGCTCTCCGCCGGCTCCGCGAACCCGGAGAGCCCGCCCGGCGTCCGGATGGTCGGGAACCGATCTCGCCGGCCGGTGACCAGCTTGTGCGTGTAGCACTGGTTCGAGGTGTCCCAGACGAGCCGGTCCCGCGGGCTGTCGAAAGCCCGGTGGAGCGCGAGCGTCAGCTCGACGACACCGAGGTTCGAAGCGAGATGCCCGCCCCGCTTCGTGATGGTCTCGATGATCGCGCCGCGGCACTCTCCGGCGAGCTGGGTCAGCTCGTCGTAGGTGAGCTCCTTCAGCTCTCGAGGGTCGTCGATCCGGTCGAGCACTCTCATCATCCCTCCGGGCGAGTTCCGGGATCCGCCGCCACCAGCTTCTCGACCAGGTGGGGGAGGCCGGCCGCGCAAGAGCGCAGCCGTGCCCCCATGGCGAGGACGCGTGGGATCGCTCGCGGGCGCAACAGAGCGTGGCGGAGGACCCGGCCACGGCTCAGCCCTCGTTCCGGATCCCAGCACCGCTCCAGGAACTCGGGCAACTCGTCCTCGGCTCTGTCGAACACGCTCCGCACGACGACATACGGGATTCGTCGCTCACCGGCGACGCGCGCCCACGCCGCCGATTCCATGTCCACGACGACCGCGCCGTCGGCCGAGAGCGAGCGCCACAGATCCGCCTTGCTCCGGCGGTTCCACACCAGCCGATCGACCGTGACGACGACGGCGCGACGGGGGACGGGCTCGCGGCCGAGCGCCCGCGCGACCCACGCTTCGTCGGGCGCGCCGACCGCGGCCCCCCCCCGTCTCACCTCGCGCCCCACGACGATCTCGCCCACGCCGAGCCCCGGGGAAAGACCGCCCGCCACCCCGGCGGTGACGAGGCGTGTGACGGGAAACGCGGCGAGCAGCGCCCGGGCGCCCTGCTCCGCCCGCAACCCCCCGACGCCCGTATGGATCATCGCCACGCGCCGTTCGGCCAGGCGCCCCATTAGTACAGGCGAGCCGGCGGCCCGTTCCCAGGCGAGATCCGATGCGCGCGCGACCAGCGGCTCCAGCTCCTCCGCAAGAGCGGTCACGATGCCGGTGAGCGGCTGCCATGGCGAGGCGGCGGAGACGGTGCTCCACCCTTCCGTCTCCTCGGCCCGGCGCGCGCTAGAACGCAGGGGCATACCCGTTCTCCCGGAACCAGGCGACCGCCCTCGCGAGCGCCTCTTCGACCGGCGTCTGGGGAAGACCCAGGTCGCGTACGGCCTTGCGGGCGTCGAAGAACATCCGGTGACGCGACATCGCCACGCCTTCGAGGGGAAGCGCCGGCGACCGCCCCGTGACCCGCGCGATGCCCGTGTCGACGGCAGCGACGGCAAGCGGGATCCAGTGCGGCAGCTTCAGGCGCGGCGCCGGGAGGCCGGTCAGGTCCGCCAGCGTCTGAAGGATCTCCCTCAGGGTCATGTTCCGGTCGCCGAGGATGTAGCGCTCTCCCACCCGGCCCTTCTCGGCGGCCAGCACGTGACCCTCCGCGACGTCCCGGACGTCTACGACGTTCAGGCCTGTCTCCACGTAAGCGGGCATGCGGCGCCGCAGGAACCGAACGATCATTTCCCCGGTGGGTGTCGGTTTCACGTCGAGCTCGCCGACCGGGGTCGACGGGTTCACGACCACGACCGGCAATCCCTGGCCCACCCACTCCGCGACGACTCTCTCGGCCTGATACTTGCTCCGCTTGTAGTGACCGACCATGTCCTCGAGGGCTGAGGGTGTCTCCTCGTCCGCGGGTCGGCCGTCGCGGGAAAGGCCGAGGACCCCGACCGAGCTCGTGTAGACCACTTTCGTCACGCCGGCTTCCGCCGCGGCGCGCAGCACGTTCCGCGTCCCCTCGACGTTGTTGGCGTAGATCGCCCGCGGGTCGCCGGCGTAGAGGCGGTAGTCCGCGGCGCAGTGATAGACGGTGGCGACACCCTTCAGGGCCCGTGCGAGCGAGGGCGGGTCCTTCAGGTCGCCCAATACGATCTCGACCGGAAGGCCCTCGAGGTTGCGGAGGGTGCTGGTGGCGCGCACGAGGCAGCGGGGCCTCTCCCCGCGTCGCAGGAGGGCTCTAACCACATGGGCCCCCACGAAGCCGGTGCCTCCGGTGACCAACACGGGACTCGATGACGCGCCCATGGCCTACCGCGCGCGCGTCGCGGTCCGCGTCATCCGAGGAGGTTCCATGCGGCAAGTCGGACCATGTCGCCGGGGTTCCTGGGGAGCTCACGAACCACCGAGGCCTCGAAGCCGGAGTGCATCGCGCAGTTCTGGCAGAGCGGGTCCTGCCGCGACTCCCAGTAGGCCCAGTCCGTCCCGCGCCAGAACTCCTCCCAGGAGAAGGTGTGCGTCTTTCCAATCAGGTAGCACGGACCCTTCCAGCCGCGAGGCGTGAACGTGACCGTGCTCCAGGGCGAGCATCGATACTCGCGAAGGCCCGCCGCGAACTCGAGGAACATCGGCGTCGAGGTCAGGCGGTACCGCTTCGAGATGTCCAAGATTCGGCGGAACTTCCCCTGGATCTCGGACCGGGTCATGAAGATGTCGCGCTCGACGGACTCGTAGTGGTATCCCGGAGTGACCAGCATCCCTTCGACGCCGAGACCGTTCAGCAGCCGGCAGACCGCCTCGACCTCGGCCACGTCGGTCTCCTTGTAGACCGTCATGTTCGCCGTCAGGTGGTGACCGAGCCTCAGCCCCTCCTCGATCATCGCGATCGCCTTGTCGAAGACGCCCTCCCGGGCGCAGACGCGGTCGTGGGTCTCCCGAAGGCCGTCGAGGTGGACGTTGATCATCAGCCGCTTGTTGGGCTCGATGACTCCGTAGACGCTCTCGTCGAGGAGCAGCCCGTTGGTGCAGAGATAGATGTGGCGGCGCCGGGCGATGATCTCCTCGACGAGCTCCGGGAGCTCGGGATAGAGCGTCGGCTCTCCGCCGCAGATCGAGACCACGGGAGCCCGGGACTGCTCGACGGCCTCCAGGCACGTCTGGACCGGCAACCGGTCCTTGAGCTTCCCCGTGTGTCGCTCGATGGCGCATCCGATGCAGGCCAGGTTGCACGTGTAGAGAGGCTCGAGCATCAGCACGTAGGGGAAGCGCGCGTTCCCCTTCAGGGCATTGCGCACCTGGTTCGCGATCATGTCGGTCGAGATGTGAAGCGGGAACCTCATGCGCCGACCGGCTCGACCGCTTCGAGCGCCTCCGCCGGGCCACCGGCCTCGACCTTCTGCTGGTACATCCCGAGGGCGAGGAGCGGGAAATAGCACGCGTAGAGGTGGTAGCGCAGGTAGAAGACCTTGGGAAAGCCCGTGCCCGTCCAGTACTCGTCCTTCCACGACCCATCCCGCCGCTGCGTCTCGAGGAGGTATTCGAGCCCGCGCCTGACTCCCACGGTCTCCGTGTGCCCCAGGGCGAACAGCGCCGAGAGCGCCCAAGCCGTCTGCGACGCGGTGCTGGGCCCGATGCCTTTCGTCGCCGGATCGTCGTAGGAGCGAGGGAGCTCACCCCAGCCGCCGTCAGGGTTCTGGACCCCGTAGAACCACGCCGCGGACCTCTGGTAACGCTCGTCGCCGAGATCCTCACCGGCTCGCTCGAGCCCACGCAGGGCCAGCCAGGTGCCGTAGATGTAGTTGCAGCCCCAGCGGCCGTACCACGTGCCGTCCGGCGCCTGCGTCGTCCGCAGGAAGGCGACGGCGCGCCGGATGGCAGGGTGACCCTCCGGCAGGCCCATGTGGCGCAGGCCTTCGAGGCTCCGCCCCGTGATGTCTTCGCAGCTCGGGTCGATCATGGCGTTGTGGTCGGCGAAAGGGATGAACGTGAGGACCTCGTTCGCGCAGCCCCTGTCGAAGGCGCCCCAGCCGCCGTCGTCGTTCTGCATCGCCAGCTGCCACCGGATCCCGCGATCGAGGGCCTGTCGCCGCGCGCCGTCGGGGATGGACTGCATCAGGGGGATCCGGCTCAGCGTCGTGAGGGCGGCGGCGGTGTCGTCCGTGTCCGGATAGAACTCGTTGCGGTATTCGAAGAACCACCCACCCGGCCCCGTCCCGGGGCTCCTTCGCCGGTAGTCGCCGGCCGTGCGCGCCTCCTTCGCAAGAAGCCAGGAGGCCGCCCGCTGCAGCGCAGGATGTTCGGAAGGCACGCCCGCCTCCACGAGCGCTTGCGCGGCGAGGAGCGTGTCCCAGACCGCCGAGAAGCACGGCTGGATGCGCAGCGTCTCCTCGTCCTCGATCTCGAGCTTTTCGAGCTCTCGGATCTGCCCCGCCAGCACGGGGTCTTCCAGCGAGTAGCCGAGACAGCGGAAGGCGATGACGGTGTTGATGATCGGCGGGAGGATCGCGCCCAGCCCATCGCTCTCCGGAAGGCGCTCGAGGATCCAGGCTTCCGCCTTCTTCAGGGATCTTTGACGCAGGGGGGTCAGCGAGGCTGCCTCCATGGCCTTCAGGAGGCGATCCACGGCTCGGAAGAGGGACGCCCACAGGCGATATCGAAGCGGCCTCGGGCGGTTCGACGTCTGCGGTGCCTTCACGTACAGTTCATCGATTCGCGCGTGACCGGGAACCGGGCAACTCGGCTTCCGCGCCCAGATCACGGAGAGGGGCACGACGATGCACCTCGACCAGTACGAGATCCGGTAGAGGTTGAAGAAGGGCAGCCAGTCGGGGAGCAGGATGAGCTCGGGTGGCACTGCGGGACACTTCGCCCAGTCGAACTGTCCGAAGATCGAGAGATAGATTTTCGTAAACGAATTGCAGGCGTCGACGCCGCCCAGCTTCAGGATGACCTCGCGGGCCTTGGCCATGTGCGGAGCGTCGGGATGGTCCCCGGCCACCTTGAGGACAAAGTAGGCCTTGACCGAAGCGCTGACTTCCGGGGGGCCGCCCGGGTAGACGGCCCAGCCTCCCTGCGGCATCTGCTGCCGCCGGAGGTACTCGGCGGCCTTCCGCACGCGCGTCTCATGACGCCGGCCCAGGAAGAACAGGGTCATGAGGTACTCCGACTCGACGATCGTGTCCCCCTCCAGTTCACCACACCAGTGCCCGTCGCCCTCCTGGATCGAAAGCACGTAGCTCCGCGCCGCCGCGAGGGCGGCCGCCACGCGGTCGCTCAGCAGCCCGCGGAGGCGGGCGGCATGGAACGCAGCATCATCGGGGATTGCACTCATGGCAACCGCGTGTCCTCCTCGCCTCAGGCTCGACGAGCGGAATGGGAACGGGGGAGTGGGGCGTCGCTCGAGAGGTTCATGTATGTCATCCGTCCAGCGCGTCGTCCGCCCTCACCTGGTGAGCCGCTTCCCACGGTGCGGAAGACGCGAACGAACCGGGAGCGTCAAACCTAACACACATTAGCCCATAATCGGCGTTTCGAGATCAAGGCGCACCTGCCTCTCACCGCTGAGTTCCGCCAACGTGGCCGCGGATTCAACGTCCTGTCGGTAGGTGTTCGGCCCGGATCCGCCGGAGGGACTCAGATGTCGTCGAAGCTCCCGTGCCGCCCCTTGCCCGAGGCGAAGCGCCTGGCCCCCTCGGCACCTTCGGCCACGAAGGCGGGAAGGCCGTTGTACCACTCCCGCCGCATGGCCTCCCGCAGGGACAGTCCGTGCTGCATGTGGACGGATCGGCGATCGGCGCGGGCGCAGGCTTGCGGAAAACGTGCGATCTCGCGGGCCATCGTCTCGGCGTATTCGCGTGATTTCCCGTCCGGCACCACCTGCTCGCAGGCGCCGATCCGGAGCGCCTCCTCGGCCGGGACCTGGCGGCCGGTGAGGATGATCTCGAGGGCGCGCCCGGTGCCCACCAGCCGCGGCAGCCGCACCGTGCCGCCGTCGATCAAAGGCACGCCCCAACGCCGGCAGTACACGCCGAAGTAGGCCGACTGCTCCATCACACGCAGATCGCACCAGAGAGCGATCTCGAAGCCACCCGCAACCGCCGGACCAGCCACCGCCGCGATCACCGGCTTGTCCAGCTCGAGGCGCGTCGGTCCCATCGGACCGCGTGGCAGTTGGCCGTTCGGGCGAACGCGCTCGTCGAGCGGATAGGCGACGGCCTCGAGCCGGTCCCGGTCGTCGATCAGCGAGGCCCCGTACTTCAGGTCCCAGCCCGCGCAGAATGCACCGCCCTCGCCCCAGAGGACCGCCACCGCGGCCTGCGGGTCGCGATCGAAGGCCACGAACGCCTCCACCAGGGCCTCGGCGCTTTCCGGGTCCATGGCGTTCCTGGCTTCCGGCCGACTGTGGATCACCGTCCAGACCCGGTCCTGCTTTTCGACCCGCACGGTCATGCTCTCGCTCCTTCTTTATTGATGCGAGCCCCCTGGGCGCGGGCGAGCCGTTACCCGCCAATAACGTCAAGCAGTTTTTCACAGCCGCTCAGTTGCAGACCAATGGGGACGGCTCTGCCACGCAAAGCAGCTCGGAGTCGTTCTTCTCTCCCTTCTGCCGTCCAGCGGCCAACACCGCGGCTCATTGCCGACTCGACCGAATGACAGATTCGGGGTATCCCATCATTGTGGGATCGTACTTCGCGGTGGACTCTTCGGCCACTGTGGGAAACCTCTACTTCATCCTGACCGTTCCCCTCGAACCACACGACGCGGCTGTCCCCCTCGAAGGCGAGCATGTGGGTCGCCGGTTCATGCGCGGCGTCCAGGGTCGTGTCACGCGGACACGACGTTAGCAAAAGCGCCGGGTGAAGAAGGCGCGTACTCGATCCCGGTGGCGGGCCACGTCCGCGGCCAGGCTGGCTGCCGCTTCGCGCCAGCTTCCTCCCGGGTAGCCGAGGCGCCGGGCCAGGAAACCCAGGGCCTCGGAGGTGTCCGCGGGCAGCAGCAGATCACGGGCGTTGCCGCGCACCATGCGCAGGGCGTCCGCCACCCGCCGCCAGAAGACGTAGGCGTCGCGCAGGTCGCGGTGCTCGTCCTCGGCGAGGAAGCCGAGCGAGCGCAGGCGCTCCAGGGCCTCGAGGGTCGAGGGCGTGCGCAGCTCGGGGTGGTCGCACCCGTGCTGGATCTGCAGGTACTGGACCGAGTACTCGACCTCCACCAGGGCGCCCTCGCCGTACTTGACGTTGAAGCGCCCGGGGGGGACCAGCTCCCGAGCCTGGCGCTCCCTGAGGCGCAGGGCGTTCGCGCGGTCCCAGGGAGCGTCGCTCCAGACGAACCCGTCGCGATGAGCCTCCACCTCTCGCCCAAGGGTCTCGTCTCCCGCCACCCGCCGCAGCTTGATCAGGGCCTGGCGCTCGAAGGGGGCCGCGTCCCCGTCGGAGCGGTAGTAGTGGCGCACGGCCGGGAGCGGGCTCGCCAGAGGGCCCTTCCCTCCGTGGGGGCGCAGGCGCAGGTCCACATGGAAGATCCCCTCCTCGCGGGCCGCGATGAGGTCGGTCAGGCCGCGGACCAGCTCCTCGAAGAAGATGCCGTTCTCGATCCCGCTCTTCTCGGTTGCCCCGGGGCCCCCGTAGACCACGAGCAGCTCGATGTCCGAGGCGTAGCCCATCTCGCGTCCCCCGAACTTGCCCAGGCCCAGGACCGCGACCGGGCACTCGTGGCCGTCGGCCGCGAGGGGACGTCCGTGCTCCTCCAGGAGCCGCGCGCGGCAGAGGAAGAGCGCCTCTCCGACCACCGCCTCCGCGAGGTCGGTCAGCGCCCGGGAGAACCGCTCGAGGGTGACCGTGGGGTCCAGCAGGTGCTTCATGTCGATGAGCAGCACCTGTTCGTCCTTGAAGGCGTTCAGCCGCCGCCTCCCTTCCTCGGGGGACGCCCCGGCCGCCACCCGCGCCCGAAGCTCGTGGCCAAGCGCTTCGCGGTCCAGCAACGGGCGGCTCCGCCACTCGCCGAGCACGGGGAGCAGGTGCTCGAACTGCATGCGCAGGAAGTCCTCCCACAGGAACGCGCTCGAGCCCAGGAGGCGCGCCAGCTCGCGCAGCCCCTCGGGGCTGCCGAGGAGGCCGAGGGTCTCGGGGCCCCCGGCCATGGCGCGGTCGAGGAACTGGTCGAAATAGCGCAGGGCGAGGGCGGGGTCGGGGGCGGAGGGCAGGAGATGGGTGAACTGCTTGATGAGGGCGACCGCCAGACGCAGCGCTTGCTGGTCGCTTGCGTCCTCGATCTTGCGCCCGCCGCGGCGGGCGATCCAGAAGCGGTCCCGCGCCTCCCGTCCCACGCTCTCGATGCGGACCCGGTGCACGTAGATCTCGCGCAACGCGAGCGCGTTGGCCAGCGCGTAGAGAAAGCCCGGGGTGTCGCGACCCTGGACGTCCATGACGGTCCATTGCGCCGAGGCCTTGTTGTCGAAGGCGATCTCCAAGGGGGCGAGGGCCCCAAGGCTCACGGGGGGTCCGGGGGCCCCAAGGCTTCCGGGGGGTCCGGGGGCCTCGCCCTCTCCCGGGGGCGGGCCCAGCGACTCCACCAACCGGCGGTTCAGCCGCTCTCGCGCCTCGTCCGTGCGCCGGTCCGCGATGAGCCCCAGCATCTCGAGGAGTTCACGCTCGAGGGCCGCCTCCTCTGGCACGCCCCGGCCGCCCCAGGGGATGACGCGGAACACGTCCACGATCTTGCGCGCGAACGTGTGGACGTGGCCGGACTCGATGCTGAGGCGGTGAGCCGCCAGCAGTCCGCAAAGGATCGAGAACTCCGCGAAGTAGTCGAACGCCACCACCGCCACGTCGTAACCGCCGGCCTCCCGAGCCGTCACCGCGAGGCGGGCCGGCCGGGACGGGCCCAGTTCGGCGGCCATCCGCACGTGGGCCGCCACGTCCTCCGGCGCCTCCTCGGCGAAGTAGCCCGGGTCCAGGTGGGCCACGAACTCGTCGAGGAGCCTGGGGTCCACCGGCGCGCCGCCCCGGGCGAGGGCGGCGCGGACGGCGTCGAGAACGGAGGGGGGAGGGCGCGTGGGCACGTCCTCCTGGGTCAGCCTCGGAAGTACAGGTACGCGCCGATGATGCACAGCAGCACGAAGGCAGAGGCGGCCACGTCGCGCCCATCCCACCCCGCGCGGGTCTTCCGATCGTCCTCCTCGGTGGCCGTCCCGAAGGTGAGGCTCCGGATGCGGCCATAGTCGGGCTCCGCGGTCAGGAGGCTCACTCCGATCATGACCAGGGCCGAAACCAGGGTGATCAGCACGCTGAAGTACTGGAAATAGACGTTGTTGCAGATCCAGAGGAGCGAGCCGTAGGGGTAGCCGTTCTCGAAACCCCGGAGGCCCAACGTGACCGGCGTGTCGACCAGCATGCGGAAGAGACCCATCACGAAGCCGACCAGCATGGCCCAGAGTGCGCCCTGGGCGTTCATCCGCTTCCAGAACACGCCCAGGAAGAAGACCACGAAGATCGGCGGCGCGAGGTACCCCTGGACCGCCTGCAGGTAGTTGTAGAGCCCGTGGGCGTTCTTGATCACCGGGATCCAGCCGAGGGCGATGACCACCATGATCGTGGTGGCGATGCGGCCCGTCCGGACGAGCTGGTGCTGCGAAGCGCCCGGCTTCAGCTTGTGATAGAGGTCCACGGTGAACAGGGTGGAGCAGGCGTTGAACACGCCCGCCAGCGACCCCATGAGGGCGGAGAGGAGACCGGCCACCACGATTCCGCGCAGGCCCGGGGGCAGGAGGTACTGGACCATCATGGGGAACGCGCCCTGGGCCACCGACGGGATGGCCTTGCCGTCGTGGCCGATCATCACCCCGAGCTCGGGCACCTTGCCGCTCCGGGCGAGGGCGTAGCAGACCAGGCCCGGGATGATGAAGAGGTACACCGGAAAGAGCTTCAGGAACGCGGCGAAGATGCTGCCGCGCCGGGCGACCGTCTCGTTGGGTGCACCGAGAGCGCGCTGCACGATGTATTGGTCGGTGCACCAGTACCAGAGGCCGATGATGGGGGCGCAGAACAGCATGCCCAACCAGGGGAAGTTGCCGTTGAAGTACCAGGCCTGGCGGATCACCTGGCCGGCAGCGTCCTTTTCGAGGACGGGAGCCCAGGTGCCCTGCACGCCCGGCGGGATCAGCGGCTTCCAGAGGTTGAACATGTCCGATCCGCAGATGCGCCGGAGCTCGTCCCAGCCTCCCAGCTGGGCCAGGCCGTAGAACGTCAGGAGGGCCGAGCCGGCGATGAGGACCACCACCTGGACCGCGTCGTTGTAGGCCACCGCGCGCATGCCGCCGAGCATCGTGTAGAGGCCGGTCAGGACGATCACGAGCACCGACCCGATCCAGAAGGCGTCGAGGCGGGCGGAGCCGATCTCGAGCTGGAGCTCCGGCAGGAGGGTCCCGAACACGACCCCCCCCGCGAAGATGCCCACCGCGATCTTGGAGACCACGAATGTGATGAGGGAGACGATGGAGAGGACGTAGCGCGAGGCCTCGCTGAAGCGGCGCTCGAGGAACTCCGGCATGGTGAAGACGAGGGAGCGCGAGTAGAAGGGAACGAACACCCAGGCCAGCACGAGCAGGCACCAGGCGTGCAGCTCGTAGTGGGCCATGGCCACGCCGTCGGTGGTTCCGGATCCGGCGAGGCCCACGATGTGCTCGGACCCGATGTTGGAGGCGAAGATCGAAGCGCCGATCACCCACCAGCCGAGGTTGCGTCCGGCCAGGAAGTAGTCCGCCGCCGTGTCCTGGCCGCGGCGGACGACCCACCAGGCAACCGCGCCCAGGACGCCGAAATACAGCCCGATCACTGCCCAGTCGGCGCCCGCGAGGTGGGTGGCGAAGCCGAGGAGGGGAAGGGCATTGATCATGGTCGGGCTTCCGGTCGTTCCCTGGCGGTCCGGAGCGAGTAGCCTGATTCGGGCGCGGAGTGTAACACGCCACGCCTCTCCGGTGTCCCGAGGAGGAAGCGGGGGCTTGAGTTCATTCCGAAGCGGGGTGTAGGCTCGGGCTCCCTTGATGCCGCCACTGCTCGGGAGGTTGCCATGAAACGCCGAAGGGGAGCGTTCGTACTGGCCACTCTCTTCTTGTCGTCGAGCGGGGAAGCTGGCGGCGTCCGGGCGTCGCGCGTCGGCGCCACCGCGGGGGAGGTCCTCGGCGACTGGACGGCTCGCGTGGAAAGGCTGCTGGCCGCGGGCGAGCTGGCTCCCCGGCTCGTCCGCGAGGACACGATGATCGCCGGCCGCCGGCACGAGCGGCTCCAGCAGCTCCACCACGGGGTGCCGGTCTTCGGGGGCGAGCTCGTGCGCCAGACGGACGGCGCCGCGACCCTGACCGTGTTCGGAACCCTCTACGAGGGCATCGACGTCGACCTGACGCCCTCCCTGGGGCAGCGCGACGCGGAGCGGATCGTCGAGCGCCGCGGCGGCTTCCTCTTCGGCTCGGAGGCCGGGCCCGAGCTGGTGGTGCTGCCCAGGGACGAGGGAGGCTACGCCCTGGCCTACCGTGTCCGCTTCAGCCTCCTGCAGCCCCTGGACGTCCGCGTGCTGTTCATCGACGCGCACAGCGGCCGCGCGCTCCTCGAGTTCAGCGACCTCAAGCGCCAGACGGTCGGCAACGCGACCGGGGTCCTGGGCGACCGGAAGAAGATCCAGACGTTGCAGTCGGGGGGAACCTACGTGGCGGAAGACAAGTGGCGACCGCCCGCCATCTCCACCTACGACTTCCAGGGCGACGTGCGCCGGCTCGTGGACTTCCTGAACATCGGCCCCGCCTATCTCTTGACGGCTGGCCTGGCGAGCGACTCCGACAACGACTGGACGGACGGCGCCGACGTGGACGCCCACGTCTACGCCGGATACGTCTACGACTACTACTTCAAGCGCCACGGGCGACGCGGCCTCGACAACGCCAACATCCCCATGCGCAGCGTGGTCCATCCCATCCGGCGCGAGCTGTGGACCTTCTACGGCCCCGAGACCGTCACCCTCTTCTTCACCAACGCCTTCTACATGGGGGACGGGATCATGTACTACGGCGACGGCCTGCCCCCGGGCGTGGTCAGCCCCTTCGACGGCAAGAGATGGAACTACATGGCGGGGGGCCTCGACGTGGTCGCCCACGAGCTGACCCACGGCTTCTCGGACATCATGGGGACCTCGGTCGAGTTCTACGTCCGGCTCGCCGAGAAAGGCGGCCGTCCTCCCAACTACATCCTGGGCGACGACGTGATCACGCCCGGGGGGATCCGATCCATGCAGAACCCGGCGCCTTACCACGACCCCGACCATTTCTCGATGTACGACCGGGCGAGCTTCGACAACGGAGGCGTCCACACGAACTCCTGCATCGTGAGCCATGCCTTCTATCTCGCGATCGAGGGCGGCACCAACCGGGTCTCGGGGATCACCGTGCAGGGCGTGGGGGCGGCCAACCGCGAGCAGATGGAGCGGGTCTTCTATCGGGCCTTCACGAGCGCCCTGGTCCCCAGCTCGAACTTCTCGCAGGCCCGGGCCGCGACCATCCAGGCGGCGCGAGAGCTGTACAACCCGGGCAGCCCGGCGGAGCAGGCGGTGACCCAGGCCTGGATCGCGGTCGGGGTCAACTGATGCGGCCTCACGCGATGGCCGCGCTCGTCACCGTCCTGGCCGCGCCTCTCGTGAACGCGGAAGACCGGGTGCGGGTGGTCCTGAACGGCGCCCTGAGCCCCACCACCCGGAGCTTCGGCCAGACCCTCACCTACACCGAGTACGTGGAGACGGCCAGGGTACAGGCCGAGTACGACACCGACTCCACCTACAGCCCGGACGTGGGGATCCAGACGCAAGTCTTCCGCAAGCTCGGGGTCTTTGTCGCCTTCACCTCCGCCAACCGGGACGAGAAGGGCCACTTCTCGGCGAGTCTGCCCCACCCTCTCTACCTCGATCGTCCACGGAGCCTCGAAGGCGACCTGTCGGGCTACCACTCGAAGGAACGCGCATTCCACTTCGATCTCGCCTACGGCGGGGCCCGCGGGCACCTCGATTACGCGCTCTTCGCCGGGGTCACCCTGTTCTCGCTCGAGGCCGATCTGGTGGACGCCGTCCGCTACGACCAGACGTATCCGTACGACACCGTGACCTTCTCCCGGGCGCCCTCCCGGAGGCTCAAGGACAACCCGACCGGCTTCAACGCGGGCGCACGCCTCGACTATCGCTTCGGGCATTCGGGCCATTTCGGGCTCGGCGTACAGCTTCGGTTCAGCACCGCCACCGCCAAGCTCAAGGCTTCCGCTTCGGGCACCGTCAACGTCGACGCGGGCGGGCTCCAGGTCGGGGCAGGGGGCCGGCTTTACTTCTAAGAGAGGCCGCGAAGGCTCTTGTGATCGCTCGCGGCCTGCGTCCGGCCCATGGAACGGCACGGGATCGGCTGGTCAGGCCCTACAAGAAGATGGACGCCACGAGCAGCATCGTGAGCGTGGAGCGACCGGCCTACTGGGACGAGGTCGCGGCCTACGCCGCGCAGCGGGGCCTGAACCCCTGATTCAGGCCGTCGCCGCCGCCCGCTGCCCCTCCCGCACGGCGTCGGCCACCCGCCGCACGCCCTCCCGGATGTCCTCGGGGGTGAGAGCGCAGAAGGGCAGACGCAGGAAGCGCTCGCCCCCGCCGTTCGGGAAGAAGGCCTCGCCGTCGGCGAGCTGCACCTGGCGCGCGAGCGCGGCCTCCCGCACCGCCCTGGTGGTCACGCCCTCGCCGAGGGTCAGGGACAGGAAGAAGCCGCCCTCGGGGCGCGTGACCCGCACCTCGGGGAGGTGCTCGGCGAGGGCCTCCCGGCACGCGTCGAGGCGCGGCGCGTAGAGCGCCTTCAGCTTCTCGATCTGCGCGGGCAGCTTCCTGCTCCGGCACCATTCGTACGTGATGCCGTGGGCCAGGTTGTTCGGGCAGATGTAGGTGTCCTCGGCCACCTTCGCGAGGGCGGCCACGAGCTTCGCGGGGCCGACCATGTATCCGACCCGGGGTCCCGGTCCCACGAGCTTGCTGAAGGAGCTCATGTGGATCGTGCGGCCCGGGGCGAGGGAGAGGAGGGACGGCTCCTCCTGGCCCCGGTAGCGGAGCGCTCGGTAGGGCGCGTCCTCGACCAGCAGCAGGTCGTGGCGCTCCGCGAGGGCGACGATCTGCCGCCGCTTCTCGCCCGAGCAGGTGGCCCCGGAAGGATTCTGGAAGTCGGGGATCAGGTACACGAACCGCGGCCGCTCGGTGGCGAGCACCGCCTCCAGCCGGGCCAGGTCGGGCCCGTCGTCCTCGAGGGGCACCCCCACCGGGCGGGCCCCGTGCCGGCGCAGCAGGGTGAGCGTCCGGTCGTAGGTGGGGGACTCGGTCAGCACCACGTCGCCCGCGCGGACCTGGCTCAGGCAGAGGAACTCCAGGAGCTGCAGGGAGCCGTTCCCGACGATGACCTGCTCGACCGGCACGCCGTGCGCGGCGGCCAGCCACTCGCGGAGGGGCGCGAAGCCCAACGAGGGGCCGTACTGGAGCAGGGTCGGACCGTGAGCCAAGAGCGCCGCCGCGGCCGCCTCGCTCACGTCCTCGATGGCGAACGACTCCGTGGCCGGCACCCCACGGTTGAAGAGGATGGTCTTCAAGCGCTGCACTCTCCCGCCATGGTCTCCACTTTGTACTCGCCCTCCTCGCCGAGGTCAACGAAGTCCGCGGGGACGGCATCCTCGGCCCGCAGGGCCTCGAGGTCCGCGAGAAGGGCCTTCACGCGCTCCACCTGAACCCGCCCGAAGAAGGCGGCCGCCGTTTCGTCCTCCCTCCGCTCCGCGCGGTAGAGGGCGATCAGGCGCTCCAGGACCTCGGGCATCCTCCGGGCCGGGACCTTGGCCGCGAGGCGGCCGAAGCGGGCCCCGCCCTCGTCCACCCCGCCGCCCACCATCACGAAGTACTGGGGGAGGGCACGGTCTCCCAGCTTGCGCACGCTTCCCTGGAACCCTATTCCCGCGATGTGGTGCTGCCCACAACCGTTGGGGCAGCCGCTGATCTTGATGGAGAGCGCGCCTGCCGCTTCCACGAGGTCCGGTCGCTCCCGCAGATGGTCGGAGAGCAGACGGCCCAGGCCGCGCGACTGGGTCACCGCGAGGCGGCAGGCCTCCGCCCCCGGGCAGCTCGTGACGTCGGCGATCGTGCCCACCCCGCCGCGTCCGAGGCCCGCGGCCGCGAGTTGGCGGTAGAGGGCGGGGACGAGACGCGTGGGGACCCAGCGGAAGAGGAAGTTCTGGTCGTTCGTCATGCGAGCGGCGCCGTCGCCGTAGGCGCGAGCGAGGTCGGCCAGCACGCGGAGCTGGGCGCTCGTCAAGTCACCGAGCGGGACCGTGACCGTGACCACCGAGTAGCCGTCCTGCTTCTGCGGGCGTACGTTCGTGCGGGCCCAGCCGAGGATCGCGTCGTCCAGCACCGTCAGCGCGGGCTTCACCTCGGGCCGGATCCCGGGACCCCGCAGGGTCGCGGCGGTTGCGCGGGCGGCGGTCTCGGCGGAGAGGGGAGGCGTCGCCCGCTTCCAGTCCGGCGGAGCTTCCGTCGGCGGCCGGTCGGGGTCGAAGGGAAAGGGTGCCCCTCCCTCGGCCCGGAACTCGGCCAGCGCCTGGTCGAACTTGGCTCGCCAGGCGTCCCAGCCGAGGCTCCGGATCAGGAACTTCATCCGGTTGCGCTGCTTGTGCTGGTAGTCGCCCAGGCGGGCGTAGACGCGCAGGATGGCCTCTGCCACCCCCAGAATCTCCCCCGCGGGCAGGAACTCGTAGAGCAGGCCGCCCGAGGTGGGGAGGATCGAAGTGCCACCTCCGGCCGTCACCCGGAAGCCGAGGCGCGTGGTCCCGTTCGTACCCTGGACCCGCGCCCGGAAGCCGATGTCGTGGATCGCGGTGACCGCGTGGTCCTCCGCGCAGCCCTCGAATGCGATCTTGAATTTCCGCGGCAGGCGCGAGCTCAGGGGATGCCGCAACAGGTAGCGGGTCAGGGCCTCGGCGTAGGGCGTCACGTCGAAGGGCTCGTCAGGGGCCACCCCCGCGTACGGGCAGCCGGTGATGTTGCGGACCGAGTTGCCGCAGGCTTCGCGGGTGGTGAGGCCGGCCTCGCCCAGCCGGGTCAGTGCGTGCTCGACGTCGTGCAGCTTCAGGAAGTGGAACTGGACGTTCTGCCGGGTGGTGATGTGGCCGAAGCCGCGGGAGTAGAGGTCGGCCACGTCAGCCAGGGCGTGGAGCTGCGGACCGTCGAGGACCCCCTGGGGGATCTTGACCCGGAGCATCTGGACGTCACCGCTCTGCCGCTGGCCGTAGGTGCCGCGCACCAGCCGGAAAGCCCGCCACTGATCGGGAGTCAGGTCGCCCCGCTCGTAACTCTCGAGGGTGGCCACGAACTCCGCGATGTCCTTCTCGTCCGCGAACGCGAGACGCGTCCGCCCGAGGGTCTTCGCCTCATCCACTGCCGGCATGACGGCCTCCTTCCATCATCGACCCCCCACCCTTTCCCTCCCCACGTAGGGGGAGGGGAACGCTGGGGCGTGCTTGGCTCCGCCTTGGGTGGCGGGGGTGCCGATCACGTCGGCCAGGGACACGACCTCACCGATCACGATCGTGCCGGGGGCGTTCGTCGAAGTCTCGGGCAAGGCCGCGGTCTCGAGGTCGTCGAGAGTTCCTCGCCACACGAGCGCGTCCTCGCTGCCCGCCGCGAACAGGATCGCGGCCGGGGTGGCCGAGGGCCAGCCGCGCTCCCGCAGCAGACGGGCGATCGCGGCGCGCGAGCCGAGCCCCATCAGCACCACCAGGGTGAGCGAACCGGGTTGGAGCGAAGCGAGGGCGGGGCGGTAAGCGGCTTCGGCGTGTCCCGACACGACCAGGAAGGCCGACGACAGGCCGCGGTGGGTGACCGGGATGCCGGCCAGGGCCGGCGCGGCCAGGGCGCTCGAGACTCCGGGGACGACCTCACACGGGATCCCGGCCGCGGCGAGGGCGAGGGCCTCCTCGCCGCCGCGGCCCAGGACGAAGGGGTCGCCGCCCTTGAGGCGCACCACGTTCTTGCCCCGGCGCGCGCCGCGGATCATCAGGCGGTGGATCGTCTCCTGGTCCATGGAGGGCCGGCCCCCGCGCTTGCCCACGCAGAAGCATTGGGCGTGGGGCGCCAGTTCCAGCGCTTCGGGCGCCACCAGCGCGTCGTAGAGCAGGAGGTCGGCTCGGGCCAGCACCCGGGCCGCCCGGATGGTCAAGAGATCGGGGCTTCCGGGTCCCGCGCCCACGAGCCACACCCGGCCGGTCATGCGCGCGCTTCCGCCTTGGCGGGGGAGTCGATTCCTCGCGCCGCGTAGAGCCGGTTCAGGGCATCGAGCAACAGGGGCCGGCGCCGAGCCAGGGGGATGCCCTCGGCCTTCTGCCGCTCCCGGAGCCGGCGCGCCTGGTCCACCCAGGTGCCGACATCCTCGGGGATCACCGTCTCGAGGGCCTCGCGGAGCAGGCCGGCGAGGGCGGGGGCGCGGCCTCCGGTGGAGACCGCGATCGTGACCCCGTCCCGGCGAAAGACGCCGCCCGTGTACGCGCTGGCGGCCCCGGGATCGTCCACCGCGTTGACGAACACGTGCCGCTCCTCGGCG
>WNGL01000784.1_pt1 | contig 37872 bp, 34 predicted proteins | sample 5400591 | NCBI WGS metagenome assembly WNGL01 (sample SAMN13153377, study PRJNA577476) | soil metagenome | isolation source: 80 cm soil or saprolite under Garry oak tree replicate 1 | place: USA:California | collected 2016-06-15
CGACGACCTCGACTGGAACTGCACGCTCAAGCACTACCTCTTTGGCAGGTGCTTCGGGAGCGAAGAGCCGAGCCATGTAATCGTCCTTGCACTCGACGGAACAGAAGTGAACGGCCAATGGATGTACAGCAGTTGTCCTGAATGGCCGCTCCTCACGTTCTGGGGGATTTGCTCGCGCCTGATTCCGAGGTTTTTCGCGCCTGTAGCAACAAGAACTTCCTGAATAACCTAAAGACTGAGATACGAGATCGCGCCTATTACCGAAGGCCCAAAGACACCGACGGTTTGTCATTCGGTCTCACCCCCGACGATGCAGTACAAGACCTCGAAAACTTCGGCGTAATTGGCGCGAGGGTTGCCCAGATTCAGAACCTTCCCAACAGAGGTCTAGAAGTACGCACTGATCCTGAGCTGGCTGGCCATGCTTTATTACATAGCCTGCCATACAAACACGAGAACGAGAAGCTCGCTAAAGATATAGCTTGGGAGCTTGTCAAGATTTCGCGTATTGTCCACAACGACTCTTATTACCCGCCTGGTCATCACTTGCACGCGCCCTAAAAATCACACTAAAGCCCACACAAAAACTAATTCAACGGCCGACCCGACATAACCCGTAAATAGATCAAGAACGTCGAAGCAAAAATAATCATAGACCACAGCCAAAACCACGAATATCCGAAAAATGAATTTCCCGCCGTGGCTCTTAACGGGGCACGTACATGTACATCTTGCACGATTGAGTAAGCTATACGTACTATGCCCACGACATACAGCGTGACATAGAATAATGCCACGCCCCCTAAACTAACCAACAATCCTTTGAGATAGAAAGTCATTGTTGCTCCTCGCGGCAACGATTCTACAACACCCGTCAACGTACCCAAGCGGCCCACAACGCCGAAATCAGTTGCTCGAACAAAACCCCGGCAACTACAAATTTCCGGTCAGACCGCTCGAAGCACATCAGAAATGCAATCACGGCTAGCCAAGTAATCATTGGACCTCCGAGATGCGCCGGAGCAACAATTCCAAAAGTTCAGCGGGTTGACCTTCATGGTTAATCCAGTGACACGCAGGGCAATCTGCGGCGCAGGCCGTGCCGCTTCCGTTGAGTTCGTGGGAAAAAGGGGCGAGTGATATTCTAGCGGTAGCCATCGAATCCTCCGCGATTCGGTTGGTTAGCGGTCGGCGGGCGTTGACTGCGCCTGCTGGCCGCGCTTACGAGATCAATCCTAGCGTGCCGGGGTGCCGGTCGCAATCCACGGAAGTATCAACCGCCACACCTCAGTCACCTCTGGTAACCCTGTGCTAAATCAGTGCTAGATACTACTGAACGTGCGTATTCTTGCGGAAGTTGCGATTAATTCTAAAGCTATCTCCTTTGTTTGAGGCACGGGCAGACGTTCGATTCCGACCCGCGCCTCCAATTACTCTCACTGGATTTTTTCAACGCTGAAGCCACCAATTTCCTTGTGCACGGCGGCTTTGCCAGGAGCCGGCGATCTGCTTTTCCGCAGTTTGTTTGAGCAAGTCTTCAAAAGTTTTGCCGCTGAAACGGCCCGTGTCGGCCGTCCATGTACCGGACATAGACCCGCCCTTCTGTATTCGGCCTGACCAAGTGCCTTGCCAGCCGCCTGCCGATTTCCGGGCGGACCAGGTGCCTTCGAGGATGATCTGATTGCTATCGTTGAGAAGGGTCCAGGAACCCTGAGCCGCGTTTTTGGTGCCCGGCAGAACCTGGGCGGACCACCTACCCCGGAAAACTTGCTTTGGACCCGCAGTTGCGAGCCAACTTCCTCGCAGCACGGGGGGAGCTTCCTGGGCCACAGCGCAGAAAGCAACCAGTATGGTGACAGCGAAAGTCAGCTTTTTCATCGCAAAATCCTGTTGATCCTTGGAGGCGGTACCAGAGTTTGGGAGATTCTACGGCGACTGCCAGTCGAGCGCGTAGATCTCCTGGTTGCTAATGTCGCACGACTAAGGGCGAGCCGTCCGGCGTCCAAGCACGTTTTGTTTCATAGTCAAACTCGCGAGTTCCGTGGATTATTCTACGGCCCTGCGAGATCATACTTACCAACCACGAGGATCACGATAGAAACGTGGCAAAGGGCTCCCCGGATAAACCCTCGTCCGCGAGAAGAACGTTCGCTGCCCAAAACCTTGGTTAACTAGTTGGATATACCGTGTGCTCTGTATGGCGAGGTACATACAATGACGGTTTAAATGGGTGTGCCTGCCTATTTCATACATCCGCCGTTGCTAGATGAAGCCGGCTTTGCATCTGCCGCCCGCTGGTATGTCAGATTAGATCTGCCGCCGGAACTCAGCCGCCTTCCTCGTGGAGTAGAACTCACTTTGTTCCGCATCCTGCAGGAGAGTCTTACCAACGTGAACCGTCATTCCGGTAGCCAGGCAGTCGAGATTCACTTGAATGTCGATGCCGAAGGCGTAACTCTGCAAGTCAGCGATTTTGGCCATGGGATTCCCGCAGAGAAGCTAGAACGCTTCCGACAGAGGGGGACGACCGGCGGTGTGGGGTTGGGGGGAATGATGGAACGGATCGCCGACCTGGGCGGAGAGTTGAAAGTTCAATCCAACGGACACGGCACCGTCCTGACGGCTACCATTCCGCTGCCTTTGCCCGGCTCACTTAATTCGGCAGCGTGAAAAAGCCTACGCGGCTTTTCTCCTTCTTCGCGGAGATCGGTCACGACTGATTCGGCCGAAGTCGGTCAGATTGGTAACGGCGGTCATCACGCCGGCCTGTGCCAGAAAGAAAGTCTTCTCGCGCTCATGACGAAAACCCATGAACTCAGGCATGGTCGCGGTCATCGCCGCTAATCCTAAATCAATTTTTTCGTGGTTTCGGAAGCTGATGACCTTCTTCACTCCGCCCGGGTAGTCGGTCAGCAAAGACGTCGCCAACTCAGCTCCTGCGCACATGAATGCGCCGAGGGCGGCGCGCTTATTTCTGGACCAATAGATTGCTCCGGTCAGCAGGAATGCTCCGGCGGTAAAGTAATCCACCACAGCATGAGCCTTGGGTGAAATGATCTTGGGCATGCGTTTGGTGAGCACATGGGTCGCGCTGGTAAGCATGGGCATGTTTTTGTCCCTTCCTGGTTGAAAATTTGTGGGCGGATCCTAACGCGACGTAAACATCCCAGCCACGCCGTAACCCACTGCTGCCGCCACGGCTGCTGCGACACCTGAAGCCAAAAGAACATGTTCGCGGGCCTGTTTCTTTACGTCCAAAGAATCGCGAACGTGATCCTTCAGTTCATGCACGGAGGCGTGCAACCGCCTGCGTTGGTCGGCAGCGCGCAATTCGAGGTCATGAGTGGGAAGTGTCATACGGGATCTCCTGCCTCACTTTGTATCCACATTTTGTCAGCCTTCAGAACTTCAATGGTTTTCTTGGGAAACAAACCTTTGGACTGGAATTCGTGCAGTGCCATCCAACCGAGGATTCCGCCGCCAATCGACCAGACCACGCCGACAATCAGGAAGGCAAAGAACCAGTGATAGGGATTGTTCCAGAATGCCACTGCGACCAACGCTACGACCGCAATGGTAAGTAAAAGGTAGGCTGTGACCAGCAAAACGACCGCGACTGCGGCCAGCGGGACCGCGGTTTTCCATGCATCCAGAGTTTCTCGCACTTCGGATTTGAACATTTCCACGCGAGTCTGAACGAAATCTTTGATTTCGTCTTTCAGCTCGGCAATGATCGCAGCCAGATTTTTGCTGTGGTTTTCTGCGTATCGATTTTCATTCATAGCGGTTGGACCTCCAAACCCGAAGCAAGATACCGGCAACGAATGCCGCGCCCGCAACCCCGGCGATGAGATGGAACGGATAATTGTCAACCACGTAACGCGCCCGACTCCGAGCTCGTCGCGCTAATTCTTCCGACTTCCACTTAGTGCGTTCATAGGCATCGGTGAGGCCCGACTGCACGCGCTCATAGGCGGCTGACACTCGTTGGCCGACCTCATCAAGCGCCTGCGACGCACGCGCGGTGACGTCTTCGACCTCTTGTTCGGACGCGCGCCGCCACGCAATAACCTTTGCAGACGGCATCTGCTCTGACGCGCCGCGAATCGGTTGGACGCGATCTTGGCGCGGATCGCTTGGCTGTTCCGGGTTGAACTTCTCTCGAGTGTTTGGCTCTGGCATATTCGTTTTTTCCCCTTTTGATGATACTCGCGGGGTGAACTCACTAGCAGACGGTACTTGGATGGCAAGTAGGCAATCCGTGTTTCCACAAAAGTGCTTTCTTTAGCGTATATCGCATACGTGCACTAAATATTGGCACTACTTCGATTTACACCTGGCAGAGTTGCCGGTCGGCTACGCAGGCGCAGTCCGGCAACTAAACGCGGACCCAACGGGGAAGCACAACCGCTCCCAGCCCGGCGAATCTGCAAAATTTCACGCAATTGTCTATGATGGAATGTTTGGCGCTCATTTGCACGGAGAGATCATATTGGCAGAGAAGCAAACCGACGGATTGGAAGTACTGGAAACGCGGGAATGGCTCGATTCCCTCGATTATGTGCTATCAAAAGGTGGAGCCGACAGGGCCGGGCGGCTGTTGCAGCAACTCTCGTTGCACGCGCGTCGCGCCGCCGGTGTGAACCTTCCCTTCACCGCGACTACGCCCTACCAGAATACGATTTCGGTCCGGCAGCAACCCCCTTTCCCCGGCAGCCAGGAGATGGAGCGTCGCATAAAGAGCCTGGTGCGCTGGAATGCGTTGGCCATGGTGGTGCGAGCCAATAAGATTCAGGAGGGCATCGGCGGCCACATCTCGACTTTCGCTTCGGCGGCTACGCTTTACGAGGTTGCTTTCAATCACTTCCTGCGCGCTAAGACCGAGACGGGAGACCGAGACATCGTGTATTACCAGGGACACGCTTCTCCTGGAATGTACGCTCGTGCCTATCTTGAAGGTCGAATTCCCAAGCAAAAACTGGAGAATTTTCGCCGGGAACTCAAACCGGGCGGAGGCCTTTCTTCTTATCCTCATCCCTGGCTGATGCCGGACTTCTGGGAATTTCCGACGGTTTCGATGGGGCTGGGTCCGATCCAGGCCATCTATCACGCACGTTTCATCCGCTATCTCGAGAATCGAGGATTGAAGAAATCCACTGGCGGAAAAGTCTGGGCGTTTCTGGGTGACGGAGAGATGGATGAGCCCGAGTCACTGGGCTCAATCACTCTGGCCTCGCGGGAACGACTGGACAATCTGATCTTTGTGGTGAATTGCAATCTGCAGCGGCTCGATGGCCCGGTACGTGGCAATGGCAAGATCATTCAGGAGCTAGAAGCGATTTTTCGCGGTGCGGGTTGGAACGTCATCAAGTGCATCTGGGGGACCGATTGGGACAGCCTCATTCAGAATGATCGTGATGGACTACTGGTCAAGCGCATGGGCGAGATCACGGACGGCCAATACCAGAAATATTTCGTGGAGAGCGGCGCTTACTTCCGGCATAACTTTTTCGGCACTGATCCTCGGCTCTTAAAGATGGTTGAGCATCTCTCCGACGAGCAACTCGCCCGCATGCGGCTGGGAGGGCATGATCCGATCAAAGTATACGCGGCATACAAAGCTGCGGTGGATCACACCGGAGGACCCACCATTATTCTGGCCAAGACTATTAAAGGATATGGACTGGGCGAGGCGGGTGAGGGCAAGAACATTACTCACCAGCAGAAAAAACTGAACGACGATGAACTGAGTCTGTTCCGCTCACGTTTCGGTATACCTATCCCGGACTCTGAACTGCACGAGGCACCTTTCTATCGGCCGGCTGACGATAGCCCGGAAATCAGCTACATGCAAGAGCGGCGCAAGCAGCTCGGTGGGTATCTTCCGGAGCGGAAAGTACGGGCCAAGCCTCTCAATCCGGTTTCTGAATCTCACTTCGAGGAATTTTACAAAGGCACGGAAGGACGGGAAGCATCCACCACGATGGTGTTCGTGCGGCTGCTAGCCAAGTTGCTGCGTGACCCAGAGATCGGGAAACTCATCGTGCCCATCATTCCCGACGAGGCTCGCACTTTCGGCATGGAGGCGCTGTTCCGCCAAGTGGGGATATATTCCAGTCTGGGCCAGCTTTACGAGCCGGTGGACATGGACACTCTCCTTTATTACAAGGAGGCCAAGGACGGACAGATCCTAGAGGAAGGGATTACCGAGGCAGGGTCTATATCTTCTTTCATCGCGGCAGGGACTGCTTATGCTCACCACGGGATCAATACGATCCCGTTTTTTATTTATTACTCCATGTTCGGATTCCAGCGCATCGGAGATTTGATCTGGGCAGCCGCCGACATGCGAGTTCGCGGTTTTCTTCTCGGCGGCACCGCGGGCCGCACCACCCTGGCGGGCGAAGGGTTACAGCATCAAGACGGCCACAGTCACGTGCTGGCGTTATCAGTTCCCAATCTTCTCGCCTATGATCCAGCCTTCGCTTACGAGATTGCCATCATTATTCAGGACGGCATCAAGCGGATGTATGTGGACCAGGAATCTATCTTCTATTATCTGACTGTTACCAATGAACCGTTGCCCATGCCGCCGATGCCGGAAGGAAAGGAAGTCCGCGAGGGTATCCTGAAAGGGATGTACCGTTTTAAGGCATCAGCGAATAAGGATGCGAAACTGCGGGCGCAACTGTTCGGCAGCGGCACGATCATGTTTGAAGTGCTCAAAGCGGCGCAGATTCTGGAAGAGAAGTATGGAGTGGTATGCGATGTTTGGAGTGTAACCAGCTACAAGCAACTTTATCGTGATGGCAATGACTGTGAACGCTGGAACATGCTGCACCCAGGGGAGACTCCTCGAGTGCCGTACGTCGCGCGTTGTCTCAAAGATGCGCCCGGCGTTTTCGTTGCCGCATCTGACTATATGAAGGTGCTGCCTGAATCCATCGCACAGTGGGTACCGCGTCCACTGGTCGCTCTCGGCACCGACGGTTTTGGACGCAGCGAAAATCGGGCATCGCTGCGCGACTTCTTCGAAGTGGATGCCAAACACATTGTGCTGGCTACATTGACCGCATTGGCGCGGGATAAACAGAAAACGCAGGCATCGCTGCAGCAAGCGATCAAAGATTTAGGTATCAATCCGGAAAAACCGAATCCAGCCATCAGCTAAGGGAGAAAAGGGTACGTGACAGAATTCAAACTGCCTGAACTTGGCGAAAACATCGATCAGGGCGATCTAGTTCGGCTGATGATTTCGCCGGGAGCCAACGTCACCGAAGGCCAGGCAGTGATGGAACTGGAGACCGACAAGGCGGTTATTGAAGTTCCATCGTCGGTCAGCGGCACGATCAAGGATGTTCGGGTCAAGGAGGGAGAGAAAATTAAAGTCGGCCAGGTGATTTTTACCGTGGAAAACGGCACCGGCGCGAAGGCCAAGGCACCAGAAGGCAAAGAAGCTTCCGGAGAAAAGTTGGCGAGTGCAGCTTTGCCTGCAACGCCCGAAGTCAAAGCTAAAATTCCGCCTCAAACACGACCCCAAACAGCTCCGCCGTCCGCACCAGCGGCGTCGACTTCAAAAACAACGACGTCGAGAACCTCGACATCGAAGACTACCGAATTCCGTCTTCCCGAACTTGGGGAAAATATCGAACAGGGCGACTTGGTGCGGCTAATGATCTCGCCCGGCGCGAAAATATCCGAAGGCCAAGCTGTTATGGAACTGGAAACAGAGAAGGCGGTGGTGGAAGTTCCCTCCTCGGTGAGCGGAGTGGTTAAAGAGGTTCTGGTAAAGCAAGGTGAAAAAGTAAAAGTAGGACAAGTTATCCTCACGGTGGAGGGAGACACCCAGGCCCAACCGGTGACAGCGAAGCCTGCTCCGGCGGATGAGAGCCAGCCGCAGTCGGCAGGGGCAAAAACCGCTTCCGCGGATGAGAGCTCAGGTCAGCACGGAGCTCGAGTTACTTTTCAGGCCGCTATCAAGGCTGAAGGCAAGACTGAAGAACAGGCGCTTCCCCGGGATCAAGCTCCATCAGCTCCCTCAGGGTTTGCGATGCCTACCCAGCTGGGCAAGGTGGCGGGCACTGAACATCGGGAACCCGTCCCCGCCGCGCCGCACGTCCGCCGGTTGGCACGCGAACTGGGAGTGGACATCCATGAAGTTAAGGGCACCGGCCCCGGTGGCCGTATCAGTGAAGATGACGTAAAAGCACATTCGAAAGCATTGCTCACCGCGGCAGTGCAAGCGCCGGGAAGTCCTTCGGCGGCGTCTGCGCTGCCAGATTTCGCCAAGTGGGGAAAGGTCGAGCGCGTTTCCATGCGCGGCGTGCGGCGCAAGACCGCGCAGCATTTGTGGGAAGCATGGACCACCATTCCCCATGTCACCCAGCAAGACAAGGCGGACATCACCGAGATCGAGCACCTACGTGCCCGCTTCGCGCCCAAAGCACAAGAAGCCGGCGGCAAGATGACCGTGACCGCCATCGCATTGAAGGTGTGCGCCTCAGCGTTAAAGGTTTTTCCTCAATTCAATGCCAGCATTGACATGGCAAAAGAGGAAATCATCTACAAGCAGTACATCAACATTGGGGTTGCGGTCGACACCGATCGAGGGCTGCTGGTTCCGGTTATCCATGATGTGGATAAGAAGAACATCGTTGAGCTCGCGGTCGAACTGACTCAACTTTCCAAAAAAGCTCGAGACAAAAAGCTAAGCCCCGCCGAAATGGAAGGCGGCACTTTCACTATCACAAACCTAGGCGGAATCGGCGGCACTGGATTTTCTCCTATCGTCAATTATCCCGAAGTTGCGATCCTCGGCCTCTCGCGTTCGAGTACAGAACCTGTATGGATGAACGGAACGTTTGAGCCTCGGTTAGTACTACCGCTTTCACTCTCTTACGACCATCGCGTGATCGACGGCGCCGATGCGGCACGATTCCTGCGCTGGATTGCCGAGGCATTAGAGCAACCGTTCCTCCTCTCGGTTCAGGGATAAGCCTGCCAATGGCCGAGACAACTAACTTAAACATTGCCGTAATCGGGGCGGGACCGGGTGGCTATGCCGCCGCCTTTCTTGCCGCCGATCTGGGAATGAAGGTCACGCTCATCGATGAGGAACTGAATCCTGGCGGAGTGTGCCTGTACCGCGGCTGTATTCCTTCGAAAGCATTGCTGCATGTGGCCAAGGTGATTGATGAGTCCCGCCATGCAAAAGCGTGGGGCGTGGAATACAGCGAGCCGAAGATTGATCTCGCCCGGCTGCGTTCCTGGAAGGAAGGCGTAGTAAAGAAACTGACCGGTGGATTAGGTCAGTTGTCCAAGCAGCGCTCGGTGCAATATGTCCGCGCTCGAGCCACTTTTGAGAACTCGAACACACTGCGGCTGGCGAAGGTGAGCGGCGGCGAGGAAACACTCACATTCGATCGCATCATCATCGCTACGGGCTCGCGTCCGGCAGTGATTCCCAGCCTAAAGCTTGAGAGCTCGCGCGTGATGGATTCGACTGGAGCGCTCGATTTAGCGGATTTGCCCGGCAGCTTGCTGGTGATTGGGGGCGGATATATCGGCTTGGAGCTTGGCACCGTCTATGCCGTTTTAGGAACCAAGGTGTCGGTCGTCGAAATGTTGCCTGGACTGCTGCCCGGCGCCGATCGAGACCTAGTACTCCCAGTGCACAAGCGTGTGGAGAAATTGTTCAACTCGATTTTGGTGAATACCACCGTCGCCCCTCTGAAAGAGGAATCCGGTGGAATCCGAGTGACTTTCGACGGGCCAGATGTCAAAGAGCGCGAAAAAGTATTCGACAAAGTTTTGGTATCAGTTGGCCGTAAGCCGAATTCTGAAATTCCTGGCCTGGAGAAAACCAAAGTTGAAGTTGGAAAGCGCGGATTTATTCAGATCAACAAGCAGTTGCAGACTGCTGATCCGTCGATTTATGCAATCGGCGACGTGGTAGGTGAACCGATGCTGGCTCACAAGGCGTCCCACGAAGGACGCACTGCGGTCGAAGCAATCGTCGGACACAAAGTAGCGTTTGAGCCGAATGCCATTCCAGCCGTCGTATTTTCCGATCCCGAAATCGCCTGGTGCGGACTCACAGAAACCCAGGCTCAACAAGAAGGCCGTGAGATCAAAGTCGCCAGATTTCCCTGGGGAGCTTCGGGCCGGGCCGTGACTCTCGACCGCACAGACGGAATGACCAAGCTCATTGTGGATCCTCAAAGTGAGCGCGTTCTCGGAGTGGGTATCGTGGGGGTTGGGGCGGGAGAACTGATTGCCGAAGGTATGGTTGCGATTGAGATGGCTGCGCAGGCGAAGGATATTGCGCTTAGCATCCATCCGCACCCTACGCTGTCGGAAACAATCATGGAATCCGCGGAAGTATTTTTCGGAACCAGCACACACGTGTACCGGCCGAAACGATAATCTGCAATTCGAGCATAAGTTTCTGTCCCTGCTTCCCCAATTCTGAACTTTCCCACGCGAACAATGACCTTGGTAACTTGATGGAGATTTCGAGTGTACCTACGATTGCTTCATGAGCTATCAGGCACTATTGTTCTGTCCAGACGAGCGGACGGCTCACGTAGTAACCCAGGTCTTGAGTGAAGTTGAATTCAGCGTTGAGTCCTGCAATGAACCCTTCGCTGCAGTCAAGCGGTTGATGGCGAAACACTTCGACGCGATTGTCGTGGATTGCGACAATGAGCAGAACGCCACGCTGCTGTTCAAGAGCGCCCGTAATTCCGGGTCCAATCAAAATTCGCTTTCGGTTGCGCTGGTCGAAGGACAGGCCGGCGTCGCCAAGGCATTTCGTATCGGTGCCAATCTGGTTCTGACCAAACCTATTAATGTGGAGCAGTCCAAAGGAACGCTACGCGTAGCGCGCGGTCTGCTCCGAAAAGCGGAAGCGGCCAAACCGGCGGTGGCGCCGGCTGCGGCGCCTGCGGAGCTCCCGCATCTATCGGCATCTTCTCCAACACAAAAATCGCCGCTGGCGTTGCCGGAAGAACCCGAGGCAGCTTTCGAAGTAGAGAAAGAACCGTTACCCAAGCCTGGCGCGGACGATGCGGCCTTGCTGGAATCCATGCCGCATACCGTCCCGGACGCTGGCAGTCCCGAAGTGCCGGCTCCCCAATTCGCGACACCAAAGCAATATCCCTGGCAACCAATTTCCAAACCTCTCGCTGAACCCATGGCTTCGGCTCTGCGGCGCGCTGCCGAAACTGCAGCCAAGAGCCATGATCCCGGCAATTTGAACAAGGCGGAAACCGCTCGGCCTGCGGCCAGCGAGACAAAAATGAGAGAAAGCTGGCCAAGCACCAGCATGTCTTCCGCATACGGTGCCGCGAGTGCACCTGCACCAGCTAAGGAGATCCCCAGAGCGGCCAGCAAAGATCCCGAGCTTAGATTGATGTTACCGCACGAAGCGTCCGAAATGGTGGAAGCCGCGTTGCCGTCGGAGACGTCGTATCTACCTTACAGGCGCGAAAGCTATCTTAGTGATATCCGCGAGCCGGAAGGATCCGAGGCCAGCGGCGGAATGAAAATTTTGCTGATTGCGACCGCAGCGACAGTGCTGATCGCGGGCGCCTACGTTGGTTGGACAAAAACACATAAAGCGAGCCCATCGCAAGCCACACAAGAACAGAGTGCGCCACCTCAGACTGCTTCTCCGGTAACGATTCCCTCGTCGAACATCGCTCCAGCAAAGCAAGACACTGGTTCGTTTGCGAGTCAAATTCAGGAACCCCAGCAACCAGCGGCTGCTTCCGAAGGCAAACCTTCTGCAGGCAAGACTACGATTACCAGGGGAGACGAGGTTGAAACGAGTAATGAACTGGGCCTGACCGTTCAAGAAGTACCGTCGAGCACTCCACAACCTATCGTGGTGAAAAAAGGGCCATCTGTATCAGTCCGCAGATCGGCTACACAAGATGCTTTGCAACCGCCCCCCGCCGCTCTCGCTGTTCCCGCCACTACGGCTGACAAGGTCCTGGGCGGAATTATCAGCACGACTCCAGCGAATATGCCCACATCGGTGCCCCAGGTGCTGAAAGTGTCGCAAGGAGTTTCCGAGGGCCTGCTGGTCAAGCGGGTTCAGCCCGTCTATCCGGAGCAGGCACGTCAGATGCGAGTACAAGGTCCAGTGCAGCTTCAGGCGACCATCAATAAAGACGGCAACATTAGCAACGTCAAAGTCGTCAGCGGCAATGCACAGCTCGCGCGCGCCGCGGTCGAGGCAGTCAAGCAATGGAAGTACAAGCCTTACTACCTCAATAACGAACCAGTTGAAATCCAGACTCAGATTATAGTGAACTTCAAGCTTCCGTAGTCTTCAACGAAAAACATTAGCACCCGCTACGAATTAATTTTCTTGCCTTCCTTCTGACGTTCACCCCCCGATGAGCCTGCTTCAGTGGCGGTATAATCGAGAGATGGCCTGACGGTGAAATTCGCTTCTGTGAAGGGGAGTGCCGCGTTTGGAACTTCCCTACTCAGCAAGTAAACCTTGCACTAGAGGCCATCAGTTTTTCTATGGACTTCAAATTATTCAGTGATTACAAGCCTCGTGGCGATCAAGCCACGGCAATTGAATCCCTGACTCGAGGTGTGTTTGACCGGGAGCAACACCAAGTTCTGCTGGGAGTGACCGGGTCAGGCAAAACGTACACGATGGCAAAGCTCATCGAGCGGGTGAATCGGCCCACCATCGTTATGGCTCACAATAAAACTTTGGCAGCGCAGCTTTATCATGAGTTCAAGAGTTTCTTTCCGCACAATGCCGTGGAATATTTTGTCTCGTATTACGACTACTACCAGCCGGAGGCCTACGTTCCGGCGGCGGATTTGTACATTGAGAAAGAATCCACGATCAATGACGAATTGGACAAATTGCGTTTGTCGGCGACGCGATCGCTCTTCGAACGTCGTGACTGTCTCATAGTGTCGTCGGTGAGTTGCATCTATGGGTTGGGCTCCCCCGAGGCTTATTACGGGATGCTGCTGTTTCTGGAAAAAGGCCAGAAGATCAAGCGTGAGGACATCACCCGGAAGCTGGTGGAAATTCTCTACGAGCGCACGGACGGCGACTTCCGGCGCGGCACGTTCCGGGTACGGGGTGATGTGATCGAAGTCTTCCCTACCTACGACGATATGGCGTACCGAATCGAATTGTGGGGAGATGAGGTTGAATCGCTGGCACAAATCGATCCTCTATTTAGCACGGTAAAGCAGAAGTACATGCGGCTGCCGATCTATCCGAAGACGCACTACGTGATGAAACCCGAGACCAAGGCTTCGGCGGTGCAGTCGATTCGCGAAGAGCTGGCGTGGTGGGAAGTGGAACTGGAAAAACAAGGGCGGCTGGTGGAATCGCAGCGTGTCCATCAGCGCACCATGTACGACTTGGAGATGATCAAGACCGTCGGCTATTGTCACGGCATCGAAAATTATTCGCGGCACTTTACCGGACGGTTGCCTGGTGAGCCTCCACCCACGCTGCTGGATTATTTCCCCCGCGATTACTTGATGTTCATCGACGAGTCGCACCAGACCGTACCGCAATTGCACGGCATGTATCATGGCGACCGCTCGCGCAAGGAGACGCTTGTCGAATATGGATTTCGCATGCCCTCCGCGCTCGACAACCGGCCTTTAACCTTTGAAGAGTTTGAACATCGTATGAACCAGATTGTTTACGTTTCGGCGACTCCCGGACCTTATGAGTTGACCAAATCAGCGGGAGTCGTCGTCGAACAGATCATCCGGCCTACAGGCTTGGTGGATCCGCCAGTGGAAGTGCGCCCGGTGAAGGGGCAGATTGACGATTTGCTACACGAGATTCGCGGACGAGTCTCGCGAGGCGAGAGAGTGCTGGTGACTACCCTCACCAAACGTATGGCCGAGGATCTGGCCGAGTACTACAGCGAGGTCGGAGTCAAGTGCCGTTACATGCACTCCGAAATCGAGACTCTGGAGCGCGTAAAAATTCTGCGTGATCTGCGCAAAGGTGAATTCGATGTATTGATTGGGATCAACCTGCTGCGTGAAGGATTGGATCTGCCCGAGGTTTCCCTGGTGGCGGTTCTCGATGCAGATAAAGAAGGATTCCTGCGCTCCAGCGGATCGCTGATCCAAACTATTGGCCGCTGTGCGCGCAATCTGAATGGCCGGGCAATTCTCTATGCCGATGTCATGACGGATTCAATGAAGAAAGCTATCGATGAGACCGATCGCAGGCGCGCCATTCAGGAATCCTACAACCTGGCCAACGGGATCACGCCGGAGTCCATCGTGCGTCCCTTGGAAATGTCGCTGGCTAGCGTCATTGAAGCTGATTATGCCGATCTGACCGCGATCGAGGCTGACGGTATTCCGGAGTTGCGGTCTCAGGAAGAGTTGGATGCTTACATCGGCAAACTCGAAAGCGATATGCGCGAAGCGGCGAAACGGTTCGAGTTCGAAAAGGCTGCCAAGTTGAGAGACACAATCAAGGAATTGAGAACGAAAGAGTTTTTGTTTGCCTGAAGGACGGAAAGGTCTTTGAATTCTTGGCCTTGGTTTCTCAACCCTTGGTTCTTAGTCCTTGGTTCTTATTTCTTGGCTCTTAGTTCTTAGTTTTTTCCTTTACCGTCCCGCCTTTGCTGCCGCAGCCAGAGGTTTCTGATAGAGGACGTAATCCGCCTTTTTGTGATAGTGGAATGATACGTCCATCGCTGGAATCTTTTCCCCGTCTCCCAGGAAAAGGTAGCCGCCTGGTTCCAAATAAAGATGTAACCGCTGCACCAGCGCGATACGCTGGGCGGTGGAGAAATGCGGCAAGACATCCATGCAGAAAATGCAGTCGAACCTTCCAATATAAGTGGGCGCCACCAAATTCATGCGCGTAAACGTAACCAGGTTGCGCAGCCTGGGCTTCACCAGGAGATGTTGTCCCACCTTCGCGAAGTACGTCTGCACCAACTCACGTAAAATGTGCCGCAGCGCGCTCTGCGGATAAAGACCGCGTTCTGCTGCCTGCAGAGCGTGCCGTCTTATGTCGCTGCCGACAATGTGGACTTTCCACGCGCCCGCGCTGCAGTTCACCGCGTCGCAAACAGACATGGCGATGGAATAAGGCTCCTCGCCGGTGGCGCACCCCGCGCTCCAGACACGAAGCTTGTGGGGATTCTCCGCAGCCTTGCGCGCCTGCAACTCTGGTATCACGACTTTGGCCAGGGAATCGAAGGCTGCCGGGCAGCGAAAGAAGCCGCTCTCGCCACCCACCAATCGCTCGGTCAGGCTTTCACACTCTGAATCACAGGACCGCAACTGGTCTAGCAGATTGGTGGCGGAAGGGTAGCGCCGCGCATCCAGATGCTCGGCAACAATTTCGGAAAGTTGTTCGGTCGGTGTCTGGATCAAGACTCCCGTTTTGCGCTCCAGAATCAGGCGGATTTCGGAGAGCTCGTGTTCCAGGAACGCCACAGTGGTCGAAAGCTTGTTCATTGCTCACTCCTCGCGGACCAACCTGACAAAATGCACTTCTGCTTAGGAATAGGTCGGGGGAGGGTTCGATCTTTAGGTGTTACGTAGTCGAGGCCGCTTTTAGGGCCTTCGATGTACTTGCCTTCTCTATCTGCCTCTCGATCACGGTCAGCTCTTTTTCCAGGGAAGAAAAGCGCTGTAGGATTTCGTGCATACGTAAAGCCATGTTGCGGACGGTTTCGATCTGTGAGCGCGCGCCCGCGGAGAGCGTCTCCGGTTCGAGCAAAAGTAACTCAGCGTTGCCCAACACCGAGGTGAGCGCATTATTCAAGCTGTGCCGCATTTCCAGAATGTAACGACCCAGTGTGGCCTGACGCTTCAGTAAGACATTGGCTTCTTCAGCGCGGATGGCACGAGCCAGCGTTTCGCAGTGCCGCAATGCTTCCGATACGACCAGTACCAGAGCATCCAACCAGCCCGCCTGCTGACGCAGAACCATCGCTCGCAATTGAGATCCGCGCACCGTTTCTACGGCCTGACCACCGTCCCATATGAACAACACGGGCTTCGGCAAGGGCTCGAGTGCCTTGAGAACGGGGACAAGAACAGTTGGCCGCACCGCACCCACAATGGCTACTTCGAAACTATCGGCGTCCAGCTTCTGGCAGAGATCACCTTTCATGACGGTGAACGACGGCATGTTATTTTCGCTTTGCCATCGGGCCATGATGGTGCGCGCAAATTCCGGGTCATCCGAAATGATCAATACTGTACGCAAGTCCACTTTCATCTCCGTTCCTGGTGACACCCGGTTCCTATGCGCTGCCGTCGTCCTTCCGATCAGGAGAATCGCTGGAAACCACGAACTCTGGCGCTTCCGAATTGCTGGCAGAAGAATTGACGCCTGCCGCGGCGGTCTTAGTGCGAGCGCTGGCGCTCGTCGGCGTCCGCGCTAATGCTGCATTGATCACCGCGCGAAGGTCCACCAGCATGCGCAGTGGCTGCCCAGAAGAGTATTCGGCGTGAAACATCACCTTCCACGATTGGCATATCATACGCAGCCGAGCGATCGGCTCGTCTGCGGAAAATTGTGCGCGGCGGCAATCCAGGGAGCTCACGCCTCGTACCTCGAGTTCGCGCAGGCCGTCCAGAATGGAATTGAGATCTTGATGCATCAAGCGAAAGAAAACACGCCGCATCAGAAAACTGAAGCGGGTGAAGGCCACCATCGCACCGGGCACGAAATATTTCTCCCCCGCGCTGGCTTTCAGCTTTCTTCCCTTTTCCAGGATGCCCGCGGTTAGCAAATCATTCAGGCTGCGACAATCGTTGGCGGCGCGCAGGTATTCATCGAGCGGCGCCAGCCAATCGGGAGCGCTGAAATCGCCAGTGCTAAAAATAGGTTCGAGGACCTGGGCCACATATGCAATTTCGACATCTTCATCTTCCAGGCGAGAAGGTGCACAATGGGAAAAGAATTGAACCAGCAGGAAGTCGATCTTGTCGCGATCAGAACTGCTGCGCTGCAGCTTGCCCAAGTAATGCTGAAGCATGGCGCGCAAGCCGTTCTCGCTGGTCAGAGTGGTGGTTTGCAGGAATTGGCGCAATTGATGGACTTGTATGCGCTGATCCATGTCCGCGAACCATTGCTGGGCCTGCTCGACAGACTCTTGCGTCGGAGCCTCTACTCCGCCTTCCAGGTCACTACAGCGTGGAAACTCGATTACGAACTCCCGGTCGAGCGCGCAATAGAGGGGGTAAAGGAGAAGCAACTCCTGCCACTCGGCTGCTGATTCGTCGGATTCCGGGAGGGTACTCATGGTTTCACGATCCAATTCGCGACCTCTTGGGTAAAGCGCGCAGCCACCGCGGTTCGTGAGCCGTTATATTGCAGGGCCACCACGCATGCTTCGACGTCCAGCGTGCCGTCGGAATTACGCAGTCGCAGCTTGTCGGCAAATTCCAGGGGCAATGTCGAGGCGAAAAGTACTTCGTGCGGCGTACCGAATTCGATGACCGTGCTCTCGCTGGCAATTCCGCCTTTCCCTTCCACCCGAGTCAAAGAAACGGCGATGCGAAGTGGGGTCGAATCCGGAAAGAACTTCGCCAGCTTGGCAGTTGAGCTTTCGCGGGAAGATCGTCCCGGTGCTGTGGCTTCTCTGGGCAACTAGACCTCGATGTGAGCGTTATTCTGCGGACCGATCATCTGACTGCGTCTGGGAATACAGACCGATCCCAAGAGACGGAATGCACGAGCGCAGCCAAAGACTCTGGACTCTGAATCGCCTCTAAGACATTGATTAAGAAACAGCTACTGATCCGGGTCGCACGGGACAGAGGCTACAAATGTCTCACTGTGAGACTCGTCTCAGCCTCTCTTCGTGAATTTGGACGCCGATGGCCCTTCGCTTATTGCAGTGCTTGACTGGTAGGTGGTGCGGCAAGAGCTTGCCGCGGCCCAATGTTATAGCGCTTCAGCTTCCGGTAAAGCGTGGCACGGCTGATGCCGAGCATCTTTCCCGCCAAGGCCTTATCACCCTTCACTTGTTCGAAAACTCTCTGGATAGTGGCGCGTTCAATGTCTTCCAGATCGGTGGAACTAAGACTCGATGAGGGTAACTCCAAGCCGGAGTCGGGGAAAGAAGATGCCGATGCAATGGTGGGAGGCAGATCATTTATGTCGATGGTCCGACGGTCACCCAAGGCAACCGCGCGTTCGATCGAGTTCTCTAGTTCGCGCACATTCCCCGGCCAGTCATATTGCAGCAGGCATTTCATAGCTGCAGTGGTCACCTGGATGTCATCGCCAGGAGCGTAACGATCAAGAAACCAATGCGCCAGCATAGGGATATCGGAGCGTCGCTCGCGCAACGATGGAAGATGGACAGTGACTACGTTAAGACGGAAATAAAGATCTTTGCGGAAAGTGCCATTGCGATATTCGGCCTCGAGATCGCGGTTGGTGGCGGCAATTATCCGCACATCGACTTTTACTTTTTGATTGCTGCCCACAGGGCGCACTTCTTTTTCCTGCAACACACGGAGCAGCTTGGCTTGCAGTTCCAGCGGTAGTTCTCCGATTTCGTCCAGAAATATTGTTCCTCCATCGGCCGACTGGAATAATCCAGTCTTCGACTTCAATGCGCCGGTGAATGCGCCTTTTTCGTATCCGAAAAGTTCACTCTCGATCAACGTCGGCACCAGCGATCCGCAGTCCACCGCGACAAATGGACGATTGGCGAATGGGCCGCGGAAATGAATGGCGCGGGCAACCAGTTCTTTGCCTGTACCGCTCTCGCCCGCGATCAGAACCGGAGTTCGCGTATCTTTCAGCCGCGAAATCATGCGCAGCACATCCTGAATCTTGGTCGAGGCGCCGACAATTCCGTGCAGCTCGGTTTCTGTATCCATGCGTTCGCGCAGAAACTGATTTTCTTCCACCAGGCGTATCTTTTCGGCCATGCGTCGCAGGAACAGGCGCAGCTCTTCAAGCGGGGAGAAGGGTTTGCTGATGTAATCGTAAGCTCCGAGCTTCATCGCCTGCACTGCGGTTTCCACTGAACCGTGACCCGTCATGACCGCGACTTCGGTGCGAGGAAACAGCTTTTTCACGCGTTCCAGAAACTCGAGACCGGACATGTTAGGCATGACCATATCAGTCAGAATGATATGAGCAGGTTGCTCCTCGAGCAGGGCAAGAGCGGATTCGCCGCTATCCGCTTCTATACAAGCAAAGCCGAGCGCCTCACCCACGGTCATGCACAGTTTGCGGATGCTCTGTTCGTCATCCACAATCAGCAGGCGGATACGTAAGTCATCACTCACAGTGCCTTCCCCATAGCATTCTCGATCACTGAAATGAACTGCCGCACTCGAAAGGGTTTCTCCACGCAGGGTGCTCCGGTTCGTCGCAGCGTGGAAACAGTGTCCTCGCTGGCGATGTCGCCGGTGATGAAAACAATCCGTGAAATAAGCTCAGGACGGTGCTGCGAAATCCAGGCGTGTACATCCGCGCCATCTATGCCGCCGGGGGTGCGCATATCGGAAACCACACCCAGAAATTCTCCGGATTCCAATATTCGAACGCCCTCCGCGCCAGACTCAGCACACACCACAGTGTAGCCATTGCGTTCCAGGGTGGCGCGGACGTAAGCCATCACACCAGGTTCGTCCTCAATGAGCAGGACCGGCAAGGCCTCTGGTTTGGCGGAAGGCAGTGTCATGATTGCATAACTCCCGCAACAACCCCGACCGGGGCCGGTTCTGATGAAGCCGGCAGGCGAACGATGAAGGTGGCTCCCTCGTCGCCCACATTGTTATGACAGAGAATCTCTCCCCCGTGCTCCCGCACAATTCCGTAACAAATGCTCAAGCCAAGACCAGTTCCCTTTCCCACTTCTTTGGTGGTGAAGAAGGGATCGAAAATGCGGTCCGAATGCGTGATCCCGTGACCATTATCCTTGAATGAAACCTCGACAACGTTGCCCATCCCAGCAGTCATGAGCTCGATGCGCGCCGGCCGGCCAGTTTCACGCACCGCATCGTAGGCGTTATTCAGAATATTGAGGAATACCTGTTGGAGCTGTTGTGAATCCCCGATTACGTGAGGGATATCTTGCTCCAGGCACTCGATGACCGTCACTCCATGGCTGTGAAAGTCATAAGCACGCAACTGAACTGTGCGACGAAGAATACTATTCACCTGCACCGCCTTACGGTGCGGCGGCATCTGACGGGCAAAGCTCAGGAGGTTCTGGACGATCTGCTTGGTTCGTTGTGCCTCCTGCAGGATGACGCGCAGATCTTTGCGCGCACTTTCCGGAACGTCGCTATTTTCCATGAGCAGGTCGGCAAAACCCAGGATGGCGGTAAGCGGGTTATTGACCTCGTGAGCGACACCTGAAACCAGTTGGCCTACAGCGGCCATCTTTTCCGCGTGCATTAACTTGGACTGGAGAGTAGCCGCGTCGGTGATATCCGTCATGACCACTACCAGGCTGGTGATGTTGCCTTGCTCGTCCCGCATCGGGCTCAGGTTGACCGAGAATTGGCCCACTCGTCCGTCACCGCGCAGGATTTGAACGTCCAAATTGTCAACCTGATTGCCCGCCAGAGTTGCATTAAACGCATCGTTGAAGACTTGGCGTCGGGAAGGCGCGACCAAATCTTCGAGCGGTTTCCCCAGCAGTTCCCGCTGCTCATAACCCATGTCATACCAACGCCGGTTGCCGTAGCTCACTAAGCCCGCGGTATCAACTACCAGGATCAAGCTCTGGGTATTGTTAAGAATTTTGCCGGAGAAGTCGCGTTCACGCTGCAATTCTGCCTGGAAGGTCTTTAGACCGCTGATATCGAGCATCAAACCGCGGTATTGCAAAATCCTATCTTGCGTGTCGCGGACCGCAAACGCGTTGGTTAAGACATGAACTACAGATCCATCCTGGCGGATAAGGGTTTCCTCGCGGTTGCGCACCACCCCGTGTTGGTTCATCTCGTCAGCGAATTCGTGGTGTCTTTCGGGGGAAGAATAAATCTTGGTACGAATGTCCACTTGCAACAACTCTTCCCGGCTGCGATAGCCCAGCATGCGAACCAGGGCATCGTTCACTTCGACGAAACGGCCATCCGGCGTGGAAAAGAATAATCCTTCCTGGACGTTGTCAAATAGCTCGCGGTAGCGGCGTTCCGCTTCACGGCGATCGGTGATGTCTTTCAGCACATGAATAACTTGCGGGCCCTCGTTGCCGGCGCCATGGACGCGCGAGCTTGACACGAGGTAGGTGCGTTCCAGCACAGGATGGATGTACTCATCCGCGGCATCGTTCCCCATGCGGCAAAACGGGCAGACGTTAACTGGCGCGCTGCTATCAACTGCCAGCAGCGCGGACATGTTCAGTCCAATCAATTCCTGCGGTGGCACCCCAATAAAGTTTGCCAGCGACCGGTTTACGCGCAGGACGCTTCCAGATTCGTCGTGAGCCACGATGAAATCGCTAATGGCGTCGAAGATTTCGATCCAGTGCCGGTTCGCCTGTTCCATGTGAGTGAAAAGACGGGCATTCTCCAGTGCAACCGAAGCGTGACCGGCAATAGCTTGCAAAAGTTGCTGGTCATTCGCCGTAAGTGGCTTTCCGCGATCCCCAAGGCAAAGTACTCCAACCATTTCTCCTGCAGCGCCGAGCAGACGCACCAGAGTGCACTCGCTCCATTCCAAATCCAAAGCTAGTTCCCGGCCCATAAGATCGGTTGCCAGCGCGGAAATGATCGCATCCTGATGCCCGGATAAAGCTTCTCCCACGGCTTGGCTGAAACGTCGCAAGAGCGAGATCTCCGGGTGGAGGTCGCTGCTGGCGGACCACAACACCAGGGTTTCCAGGACCGAATCCTGCTTGACCACCAAGGCTGCGCCGCGAGCGCCCATCATATCGGCGGCGCGGGCCACAAAACTCCTGGCGAATTCCGGAAGGCGGCGCAGTGGAGTCAATTCGAGGGCCAAGCCCATCAATGATTCGGCACGGCGCCGATGTTGCTCAGACTGATCCAGATTGCGAGTAACCTCCAGCACAATGGCTGCTTGCGCCGCTAAAACCTGGGCGCGGCGAATATCCTCCTGAGAGATTCCCTGCCGGTCCGCTCGATCGAGTACACCAAACATCCCTAAGACCTGGCCATCGCTACCCAGCAGCGGCACGGCCAATATTTGCCGTACCTTCAACTTGGCAATCATTTCCAGATTCGCGTCGGGAACCTTCTTGGGATCGTCCGTCCAAAAAACCTCTTTGTTGGTCAAAGCTCGGTGGGCGGTGCCTTCGGGAAACTCGTGATCCATGGGATCGGTCACCCCGTTGTCAGTTCCCCAACGCAGGTGAAAAACGCCATCTTCCAGCAACCCTATGAAAGCGCGGCTGAAACCCAGGAAATCACTGGCCCGCAGCACGAATTGCTGCATGAACTCATCGAGATGCCCGATCGATCCCAGTTCCGACGAGATATCGAGCAACTGATGCAGCTCATGCGCTTGTGCCTGGGCAGTGGCGTAGAGCTCCGCATTGGCAATGGCGACAGCGCCAAAACCGGCCACTGCGGAAACCAAGGACTTATCTTCCGCGTTGAAAGCGCCCTCCTGGCGAGGGTAGACCAGCACCGCACCCTGGCTGACCGAAGTTCGGAAAGGAGCTGCGATCAGCATGCCCGCCGGCACCAAGTCTCCCAAAGCGTGGCTGCTGGGATCGATTGCAACGCTGATAGGCTCGCCAGCAGCAATCGCGCGCATCGCCAGGTCAGCGGCAAAATGCAGACCTTTGCGATCGTGACGGGTACGGACTGATCCTGCCAGTTGCGGCGATTCAGCCGAGACGGCACGCAGGCCGAATGCCCCTCCTTCGCGTAACAGGATGCATACCAGGCGAGTGCGCAGCAAGACCCGCAGACGATCCGCCACGGCCTCGACCACAGCAGACGCAGCCGGCACGGAGTGGATCGCCTGGGCCACTTCGGCCAGGATTTCGGCGCGGCGGCGCTCCTCACGTGAAACCTGAGAGAGACGGCTGGCTTCCAATAAGCTGCCCAGTTGACCAGCCAGGATCGTCGCCTTGGCTGATAAGTCCTCGGAGAAGAAATCCCTGTCCGAGGCATGCAAAAACACTGCCGCACCAATTACCTCGTTCGAAACCACCAGCGGCGCCGCCATCAGAGATCGGGCACGAAATTCGCCCGCCAACGGGTAGCGGGCGGGATCCAGGCGATTCACATAGACCGTCTTGCGCAGCCGAACCGCCTCCATCGCCACGGCGCTTTGACTGGCCTTCAGGCGTTTACCTCGAACGGATTCTGCCTGCAAACCGTCCGCTTCCGTCTCAACCATCTCGGAGGAAGAAAGCACACTCCAGAAGTACGTTCCATCCACTCGAAAGAATTCCCGTGTAGCCCGGCAGAATAGACGGATTAGCGCAGGAGCATCGATTCCTTTCGCTGCCGCAGCGGAGAATCGCAGGAGCAGCTTTTGAAACGCCTCATCCAACCGTGGCCTTGCTCCCTCCAGGACGCTCGTATCTCCAGCTGGCATGGCTTAGACCCTGCACTTAAAGAGCTCATGGAACTACAAGTACTTGAATATACAGCAAATTAGCTTCTAATCTCAATTTGAGTCAAGCAAATAAAGCTCTAGGTGCCGACTTGGGAAATCCCCTCGGCATATCCATATCGTTCCCACCGTCTCATAGTGAGAGGAAGGCAGACTGTGAGACGGTTTCCGCTCTCACTGTGGGGTCGATTGCATTCAAGTCCCAGGCGACAACCTGCTTGTTGACAATGAGTTATAACCTGTTTACGAATTCCGGGTACTTGGGGGGATGCTGGCAACGACATTGCACTTAGAACACAGCATTACTGCGGGGGAGGATGTGTGTCTTTACCACTAAGCCCAAATTGGGCCCTCCGACTAAGGGGTTCAGGTCAGGCGGTCGACGAACTAGATCGGCGGCGACTCGTTTCACGGAGGAACAGCGATGACGATTGGCAAGAAACTTTACGTTAATTTCGGAGCCATCCTGGCGATGGTGTTGGTGCTGTTCCTGATCAATCTGGTGGCAGTCCAGCGGGAACACAGCGCCAAAGCTGCAGCCTCGCAGGCGCTGGCGCTGGCCGACGCCACCGATAAAGTCAAATTTCAGATCATGCAAAACCGCCTTTATCTGAGCAACTACCTGCTCAGCGGCGACACTCGCGAAGCCGACCGCATGAACGACGGTATTCAAATTCTTTCCGAGAAGCTGCAGAGTACCCGGGCATTATCCAACTCAGAACAGGAACGCGTAGCCCTGGACCACGTACACGAAACCGAGCAGAACTGGGCCAGAGAATTTGCCTTGCCTTTGGTGGAAAAACGCAAAGAAGTTGACGCAGGCAATGCAACCGTCGCAGAACTGCAGATTTTTTATCTGCAGAAAGATGCTTCTTCGTGGGTAAGGTCAGCCACCCAATACCTGGAATTGGCCGATCAGGAAAACAAGAAAATGCTCGAGGATCGACGGAGGTCCGACGGCACTGCCGAGACCGCCACCATCCTCGTCGCCCTGACCAGCACCTTGATCGCGCTGGCCTTGGGTGTTGTGATCGCTTACTCCACCTCCAAATCGATTACTGAGCCGCTGCGCAACTTGATGAAGGTGGCACAACAGATCGGCAATGCCGGCGATCTGGATCACATGATCGACATCAAGCGTAACGATGAAATCGGAGAACTCGCTCGAACTTTCAGCAAAATGGTCACTTACCTCAAAGAGATGGCGACCGTTTCGGAAGCCATCGCGGGAGGCAACCTCAATGTCGTAGTTCAGCCCCGCTCCAAAGACGACACTTTAGGCAATGCCTTTGTCCGCATGATCGAGGGATTAAGGAGTCTAGTATTCAACGTCCGCGATGCTGCTTCCCAAGTGGCAAGCGCCTCCAGTCAGGTCGCAGGGGCATCCGACGAGTCGGCAAAGATCAGCCTGCAAACCGCGTCCGCCATCGACGAAGTCACCAGCACCATGCACGAGATGAGCGTCAACGTACAAAACATGGTGAAGAGCACCCAGGTGCAGGCTTCGAGTGTCAGCGAAACCTCTGCGTCAATCGATCAAATGGTGGCTTCTATTCAACGAGTCGCGGATACCGCCAAAGTGCTGCTGGATATCTCCAATCGTTCGAGAGAAGAGGTGCATAGCGGCATTACCACCATGGAAAAGGCTACGGATGGGTTGAACCGTATCAACGTCACGATTCGCTCTTCCGGCGAAATAATCGATGCCCTCGGTCAGCGTGCGGATGATATCGGCAAGATCATCGAGGTAATTGACGATCTCGCCGAACAGACCAACTTATTGGCCCTGAACGCCGCCATCGAAGCGGCGCGTGCCGGAGAGCACGGTTTGGGCTTTGCCGTGGTCGCCGACGAGGTCAGGAAACTGGCGGAAAAATCGGCGCAGTCCACCAAAGAAATCTCCGAGCTGATTCAAAGTATTCAAAAAGAAGCCCGCAAAGCGGTAGAAAACATGGATCGAAGCACGGGCATCGTCAACGATGGATTGGGTCTGGGCCAGGAATTGAATGCGGCTCTGCGCAAGATCTCTAACGTGGTCACCGAAGTTTATAAGTTCGCGCAGGAAATCGGCGCTGCCACCAATGAGCAGTCCCATGGCTCTTCGCAAATCGCTAGAGCTACCACCCGGCTGAATGAAATTACTCACGAGATCAACTCCGCCGTAGAAGAACAGGCATCAGGCGCACACGCCGTGGTCAAGGCTATGGAGCGCATGCGCGAACTGGTGCAGCAGACAACTTCCGGTTCCACGGAATTGGCGGCCTCAGCCGAGCAGATGTCCAAGATGTCGCGCGGACTGCTGGACTCCATGGATCGATTCGCGCTCGAACAAATTGAACGGATAATGGGACGCCGCGAGGACAAAACAGGCACCAAGGGCAATGCCCGGCAGGCAGCCGCTGGCGTTCGCGGCTGATCATCATCCACATGAATCGCGAACTGCACATTGTCGGGTTTCAGCTGGGACACGAGACTTACGGCGTGCCCATCACCTCTTTGCATGAAATCGTGCGCGTGCCAGAGATCACGGCCGTGCCGGACGCGCCGGATTACATCGAGGGCGTCATCAACCTGCGCGGCAAGATTGTCTCGGTCATCGATTTGCGCAAACGTTTCGGGCAGAAAAAAGTCGCGCTGGCCAGGCGGCATCGCATTCTGGTGGTCGAACATAAGGGACGTCTTTCCGGGCTGATTGTGGATTCTGCTTCTGAAGTGCTCAAAATTCCCGAAGGCGATGTCGAGCCTGCTCCTCAAGTATTCAGGGAAGGCCGATTAAATTGCGTTACCGGACTTGGCAAGTACAAGGGACGCCTGATTGTGCTGTTGGACATGGCTAAGCTGCTCGAATACAGCGGGCCGAACCAAGCGCTTGCGGATGTCGAAGAGCGGCAGCCTGCGACCAATGCTCGCGGCGCGGCAGCGAAATAGCGTTTCGAGTTGGCAAGGGAAGAAGAGAACGAATGAGCACACTGGGCATATCGGGCGTGACGGTCCAACTCACCGAAGCCGAACTGAAGCTCTTGCAGACACTTATCTATCAGGAATGCGGGATGCATTTCGACGACCGTCGCACTCACTTTCTGCAGGACCGTCTGCAACGACGATTGAAGGAATGCCAGCTCGATTCTTTCTACAGCTACTATCGGCTGCTGATCAGTCACGAAGGTAAACAGGAACTGGCCCGTCTGCTGGAAAATCTTACGGTCAACGAAACCAGCTTTTTCCGCAATAAAGCCCAACTCGAGCTATTTCACAAATACATTCTGGATAATCTGCTTCGCCGTAAACAGGAGCGCCGCGATTACTCTGTCCGCATCTGGAGCGCGGGTTGCTCGACCGGACAGGAGCCTTACACGATTGCAATGCTGGTGGTCGATGCCTTGTCCTATCACTATCTTCGCAATTCTTTTCCGGTGGATATGCCCTTGCCGAAGCCGCTGGTTCCTTCTCCCTGGAAAGTTGAAATTCTGGCCAGCGATATTAGTTATTCAGTGCTGCGGGCCGCGCAAGAAGGTGCGTACAACGAGACCCAGATGTCTGCAGTGGACTACAGCTATCGCCTGCGTTATTTCGACAAAGTGGGCGAGCGATACGTGGTTAAGAAGGCGTTGAAGGAGTTGGTCCATTTCGACTTTCACAACCTGAAAACGGAATACCTGCCGCAGCGCAACGACATCATTTTCTGCCGCAATGTGATGATGTACTTCGACGAAGCCGAACAAAAACGCCTGATCGAAAAGTTCAGACGCTGCTTGAATCCCGAAGGCCATCTGTTCGTTGGACACGCCGAGAGCCTTCTGGGCCTGACCGATCAGTTCACCATGGTTCACCGCAACAGTGGAACCGCTTATCAGCGCGTCGAGGTGACTCTGTGACTCAGTTCTCTGACGAACGCGGAGCTGAATTGCGCGAGTTGTTTTTTGAAACCGCGCAGGAACTCTTGCAGTCGCTGAATGAGGAAGCGCTGAAACTGGAAAAGCATCCAGGCGATGCGGAAATCGTGCGCAGCATCCGCCGCACGGTTCATACCCTGAAAGGGGACGCCGCCGCCTGTGGTTATCGCGAATTGAGCGAGTCTGCACACGAGCTCGAGGACGCACTGGCTGTAGAAACCGCTTCGTCCCACACCGGCTTGGCGGAGGTTGCCTTCACTGCTGCGGACATATTTGGGTCCATGCTGAATGCTTACCGCCGCCGGGCAAAGCTTCCGTCAGCAGACCCGCTGCGGAAGATGATCCAACAACTCGGTAAAGCATCATCCAGCGAAAAGGGCGGAAAGAAGAAGGCCGCGAAAACCTCAGCCGCGAAGGCCGAGTGGACCGAGTATGAAAAGCTTGAAATTCAGAATGCATTGAAGCAAGGCAAACGCGTCTATCACATCAAGGCGGAAATTGACCCACGTTGTGCCATGCCGATCGCTGCTCGACAACTTCTGCTGAACGCCGTCGGCGCAGTGGGTCAGGTGGTCGCCGTACGGCCTGAGACCGACTCGCCTGCGAACACTGACCGATTGGAGTTACTACTCGCCAGCACCCTGTCGATGGAAAAAGTTACGGCGAAGTGCCGTATTCCGACGGCGATCGCGCGAGCCGGTGTGGAGCCAATCAAAGGAAAAGTATCAAAGAAAAGCGCGGCATCAGGGAACAAGCCCAAAGAACCCAATGGAATCTCCAGTGAGCCCATCCCCAAAAACACCTTCACGTCCGCAGCAGAAGAGTATGAGAGTCGGGAAAATCTGCACCTTGGGGTGGTGGCAGAAAACATTTTGCGCGTTGACGCCGAGCGCATCGATAACGTCCTGAATCTGGTTGGAGAATTGATTATCGGGAAGTCGATGCTGCAACAAGCATTCCAGGAATTGACCAAGCATTCGCCGAAGGAATCCATGCGTGGCAGGGTAGCCGACGCCATGGCCTTTCAATCACGCGTATTGAATGACCTGCAGCGTTCGGTAATGAAGATTCGAATGGTCCCGGTAGAGCAACTGTTCCGCCGCTTTCCGCGAATGGTCCGCGATGTCGCGAAGCAAGGCGGCAAGGAGGTTGACCTGATCATAAGCGGTCAGGACACCGATCTTGATAAAAGCCTGCTGGACGCCATCGCCGAGCCGCTCACTCATCTCGTGCGCAACGCGGTCGGTCATGGCATTGAAAACGCGGCAGAGCGTGCCCGTCTGGGAAAACCAACGCGCGGAACCATTCGGCTAGATGCTTATCACCAAGGCAATCAGGTCATCGTCGAGATCAAAGATGACGGCAGTGGAATCGATTCCCAAAAGGTTAAATCCAAGGCGTTGGAAAAAAAGATTGTCAGCGTGGATGAAGCCGAGCGGCTGAGTGAAGCAAATATTATTGCGCTGGTTTTCCGCCCCGGATTCAGCACAGCCGACGAAATCACCGAGCTCGCGGGACGTGGCGTAGGCCTTGACGTCGTGCAGAGCGTTCTCCATCGCTTGAAAGGAACCGTAGAAATTGAAACTCATCCTGGCCAGGGCACAACCTTTCGCCTAAAGTTGCCCCTGACTTTGGCCATCATCAAAGCCTTGCTATTCCGGGTGGAGGGGCGGCTGTATGCGATCCCGCTCAACGCCGTGGCGGAAATTGCGCGGGCCAAAGAATCTGACTTACACCAGGTGGACAACTACGAAGTTCTACAACTTCGCAACCAGGTGCTGCCGCTGGTCCGGCTGGGCCGTCCCTCAGCCCAACCTGCACAAGCGGCGGGGAAAATTTTCGTGCTTGTGATAACGGTTAGTGAAAGCAAACTGGGACTGATCGTCGAAGCGCTCGAGGGCGAAGAAGAATTAGTCATCAAAGCACTGGATGACCAGACCGTCTCGACGGATGTAGTCAGTGGCGCATCCATTTTGGGCGATGGCCGGGTGGTGCTGATCTTGAATCTTCCTGCCATTGTCGAGCGCTATGCGAACTCTCGTCCCGGTCAAATTGGTGCTGTAGCTTCCGGCATCCTGCTCTCACATGCAGACCGCTCGCAAACCCACCGACCCGTCGTGGAGGCACAACCATGACGCCTCCAGTGAGAGTTTTGGTCGTAGACGATTCCGCGCTGATGCGCAAACTGATTCCGCAGATCCTGGCGACGGACAGTTCTATCCAAGTCGTCGGCACCGCCATGGATGGCAATTTCGGGCTGAAAAAAATTGAAGATCTGAAACCCCAGGTTGTCACCATCGATCTGGATATGCCCGGCATGGGTGGCTTGGAGATGCTCAAGGAAATCATGCGGCGGCACCGAATCCCGGTCATAGTGGTGAGTTCACACAGTACCGAAGGCGCCTCCGTTACCCTGCAAGCGCTGTCGATGGGCGCTTTCGATTTTGTTGCCAAGCCCAACGATGTCTCGGCACGCATGCCACAAATTGCGCAGGAGTTGATTACCAAGATCAAGGCCGCGGCTCAGAGTCGCGGAGTGAAAATGAGGCCAGTACCGGAAACCCTGACGCGAGCGCAAAAAGTCCTGCCCGACGCGAGCAAGCTGGTTTCGCGAGTTGTCGCCATCGGGGTTTCTACCGGCGGCCCTCACGCGCTGCAATTTGTACTCTCTCAGTTACCTGGTGATTTTCCCGGAAGCATTTTAGTGGTGCAACATATGCCTGAGGGATTCACCGAAATGTTCGCCCGGCGACTGGACGAAATCTGCGCCATTGGAATCAAGGAGGCACAATCCGGCGATCTGTTGCTGGCAGGACGAGCTCTGATCTGCCCCGGGAGCCGACATCTCAAGGTCAAGCGTTTGCCCCTTGGGGATGTCGCAGTGCTGAGCGACGATCCACGGGTGAACGGACACCGTCCGTCGGTGGACGTTCTGTTCCGAAGTGTGGCCGAGGAATTTGGCTCCAGAAGCCTGGCCGTCCTGATGACTGGCATGGGAGACGACGGAGCCCAAGGCATGGGTGAGGTCAAGGCCGCAGGCGGTATGACCATTGCGCAGAGCGAAGATTCCTGCGTAGTTTTTGGCATGCCTAAAGCTGCCATTGATCGTGGCTACGCTGTGCGCGTCGTTGGGTTGGATGTGCTCGCCAACACCTTGCAAGCACAGTGCACCGTTGATCGAAAAAATGGCGGCATATCGGAACCCGGGACCGGCGACAAAGCGGCAAGAGCAGGACGAATCTAATTTGATTTCCTGAGCCAGGGGAGTTAGTCGAATCAAGCTCCGAAGGGCGGAAGAGTTTAGCCCAGGGCGTAAGCCCTGGGTATGGAGTAGAGAGAACGAGTCCCGAAGGGACGAAATAAACCGAAGATTTTGATTCAAATCAGTAGGAGGAGTATATGGAGCAGTTTTCACCCGTTAAACGCAGCAAAGACGGCCAACCCGTCCGCTACCTCGTAGTCGACGATTCCGTCTTCGCCCGCAAGAATCTCGCCCGCATGATCGAAACCTTCGGCGGTCAACTTGCCGGAGAAGCAGGCGATGGCATGACCGCCATAACCGAATACGAGCGCACCCATCCCGATATTGTGCTGATGGACATCACCATGCCGCAGATGGAAGGGATCGAGGCCGCGGAAAAAATCGTGCGCCAACATCCCGAAGCTCGCATTGTGATGGTGTCTTCCGTCGGCTATCAGGAAAACATCGTGGCCGCACTTCAGCGCGGCGCCCGCCACTTTGTCCAGAAGCCAGTGAAACCGGAAGTTCTGTACGAGGTCATCAAGTATGTTTTGGGCGAAGATGGAACCGTGGCCGCCGGCGCAGGAGCCTGAAAATGAAAATGGAGCTAATTCAGCCGTTCATTAACGCCGCCGATGCGGTGCTTGCGCAAGGACTGCAGTCTCCAACGTCGATTGGAAACCTCAGCATGGATGAAGAGGCCTATCGCCGCAAGGGAGTTGCCGCGCTCATTTCGGTGACCGGTGACATCGAAGGGCGCATCATTTTTGATCTCGACCCAGCTACAGCGGTGCGTGTAGCCAGCCGCTTCGCCGCCAGCGAACTGCCCGAGTCGGACGATCTAGTGCGAGAAACGGTTTGCGAATTGGCGAACCAGGTAACCGGAAACGCGATCACCGCACTCAACGATCAGGGTTTCCATTTCCGCGTACATCCTCCTGTGCTACACACTTCAGAGCACGGATCTAAAAGCAGCGAAGACACTGAGGCTCTGGTGATCTGCTTCGAAACCGCCAGCGGAAACGTCTTCATGAACATCGCCCTGCGCTACAACCGGCGCCGCCAGGGAGAGCTCGCAGCGGCCGCAAAACATTAGGCGATATTCTGCTGTTGACGGAGGGATCCCACTAGTCATCCCCTTCGATAAAAAATAGAAAATCAAGGCCCCGGCAGAATGAACACCGGATTCTGCGGCGGCGGCTGCTGCCCTGCGGCACTGGGCGTGAAGGAGCTGACGGGCGCGGAGATGAGCAAAGGGTTACCGGTTAGATCGGGAACCAAAGTGTCCGTCGCCGTCAGAATTATCTTCGTGCCGCCCGCATCGCAATTGGAGATGTAGACTCTCGAACCGTCACTAGCCGCTGCCGTAAACAATCGAAAGCGGGAGGTGGCGCAGCCGGTTGGGTTGACCAGATCGATATTCACGGAACTCAAGGGAATTACTTTTCTCACCGTGTAAGACTGCGTATCAATCACTGTCACTTGTGAACTGAGCGGGTTGCTGCCCGACACATAGCTGACCACGTAAGCCCGGCTGCCATCGGGCAACACCGCGACTGACACTGGCGAGCACGCCACGGGGCAAGCCGGACTTGTTCCAGCCGTCAAATCGATCGTCGCCAATAATGTCGGAGGATCGGCTGTAGCGTCTAGAATGCTCAACCTGTGCGCGACGGGGTTGGTTACATACAATCGATTCCGCCCCTTGTCATACAGCATGAAATTCCCGCCCGCCCCTACCGATACATTGCTGAATGCCTCCGATGACGTATCGATGGACGACACTGTTCCGCTTCCCTGGTTCAGTACATACACTCTGGCGCTGTCGGAACGTGCCACCGCCCAGACCGGCGATGTTCCCGTGAAAAGGTTGGCATTCACGGTTTTGTCGATCGTATTAATGCTGGTCACGGAATCGCTGCCCTGGTTCACAACGTAAAGTTTTTTTGTATCTGGGGTTTCGGCTAAACCCACCGGATTGGTGCCCACTGAAATCGTGCTCGCAATTACGTTGCTGGCGGTCGAAATCGCCGATACGGTGCCTGTGTTACCAGGAATGACGTCGCCGTTGGCGACATACACCGTGTCATTCTGCGTGGTATGCACAAACACAGGAACGGCGGAAGCCGGCAAACTCACCGTGGTCACCGATGTGACGTCTGTAGGTGAATAGGAAGAGATCGAATTCTCCAGGCTGTTGGCCACGTAAACTCGCCCAGCATTCGGAAGCAGGGCTGCATGCACCGGCCCGAGCCCGAGTCTGGCGACACCCACATTCGTATCTCCAGAAACGTCAATCCTGGTACTCGATCCAGGATTCGAAGGACCGTTACTGCTGATCACCAAAGCGTAATGAAAGCTGGACGGATCGGGCGGCGGCGGCGAGATAGGCGTAGCCACAGGCCGGAAGGTATCGCCGCAACTGGTACAAATCAGAGCGAGAAGGAGAAGCCCCCCTAAACGGCCCACTACCAACTGACTCATTAACACCTCTACCTGTGAAATCGCTCTGATCACATAGTTCTCAAAGGAATTTTTCATTCTAACGGCTGGCGAAGATATGCGCCAGAGACACGCCTGCAGTCCGACACATATTCCGAGGATCTGTTAAGAGACTGGATGCGGTGACAGGCGCATTAAGTTGCAGGATCCGCTAGAGAGGGGTTTGGAACGATCGCATCGTATATTGAGGCCGACGGTTACTGAATGCTGATTGCTGAATGCGGATTGCTGAATGCTGAGTGCTGAGTGCTGCCTCTCATCCCCGCGCCCGAGATTTTTTCTCCGAAGCCGCCACCCCCGTAGTCGCTGCCGGCTTCTTCTTCCCTTCCATGTCGGCCAAGCTCTGTTTTAATGCAGCCATCAGGTCGACCACCGGAGCAAGTTTCTTGGGCTTTTCCACTTCGGCGATGGTGCCGCCTTCCAGCTTGGTCTCGATAAGCTTCTTCAAATTCTCCTGAAAAGTATCGTGATATTTGTCAGGATCCCAGCCCGCAGCCAGCGCCTCAATCAACTGATGCGCCACCTTTACTTCGGCGTCTTTGAGTTCGACATCCGGCGCGCCAAACCCTTCAACCTTGCGGACCTCCTCGGCGTAGTACATGGTGTGCAGCATGAGTCCACCTTCATGCGGCCGCAGAAAAACTGTGTATTCGCGATTGTGCATGGTGAGTTTGGCAATGGCAACGTATTCACTTTTTTCCAGAGCCGTGGTCAGCAGTGCGTATGGCCGCCGCCCAGCTTCTTCGGGAACCATGTAATAAGACGATTCGAAGAACACGGGATCCACGTCGCTCGACTTCACGAATTCCAGAATCTCCATCGTCTTCGCCGTCTTGGGTTCGATCTTCTTGATCTCTTCCGGTTCCACGACTACGTATTCGTCCTTCCGATACTCGTAGCCCTTCACAATCTCGCTCCGTTCGACTAGTCGATTCTCCGCAGGGCAGTAAAGTTGCTGCTTAATCCGCTGCAAATCATCGCGGTGCAGCATGTGGAAGGAGATGCTTGAACTGCGAGCGCCTGAGAACAGACGCACCGGCATGGAAATCAAACCAAAGGTAAGGTACCCAGACCAAACCGAAGCTGCCATACTTCACCCCGCAAACTGGTAACAGCGCCAGAGCCGTGCCAAGCTAGTGAGTTTAGACTACTACCGGACATTTGATGCACGAAGATCATCGGGGTAATCCAAAGTCAAAGCACCAGAAGTAGTGCCGTGCCGTCGCATACACCTATAACTAGTGCTGACAAGGCGTCCGGGAGAAGCGGCTGCTCCCAATTGATTGAAAATGTTGGACATAACAAAGCCCACTGACGTTTACGCAGTTATGGCCGGGACGTCGCGAATTTGGCCAGCGCTTGTAGTCACCATCGCCTTCACCGCGGTCGCCCGCTGCATCCGCGGCGTCAGCCGCTCCGGTGCGTTGGCCGGAGCTCTCGTCTGTCTCTTGCTCTACCTATATGCGGGTCCTGGCGCCATCGCCGCTCTGCTATCTGTCTTTATTTTGGCGTGGGTTACGACCCGCTTCGGTTCTTCGCGAAAACTGCAACTGCGGATCGCTGAAAAACCAGACGGCAGGAGCGCATCCCAAGTTTTGGCAAATCTGGGCGTAACCGTCGGCTGCGTTGGTCTGTACGCGCTTCTCGGCAATAACGCGATCTTTCTGTTGGCTGCGGCTGCGTCGCTTTCCGAGGCTGCCGCCGATACGGTTTCCAGCGAAGTAGGACAAGCCGGCAACGATCAGGCTCGTCTAATAACAACTTGGGAACAAGTTCCGGCCGGCATCGACGGCGCCGTAAGCCTGCAGGGGACTCTGGCCGGTATTGCAGCCGCTACACTCGTTAGCCTGGTCTGTGTTCTCGGAGGCCTATTGCCTTGGAAGTGGTTGGGCATTTCGACGGTGGCGGCGGTTCTCGGCATGTTCGCTGACAGCTACTTGGGCGCATCGCTGCAACGCCGTGGGGTTCTCAATAACGATTCTGTCAATTTTCTGAGCACTCTCTTATCCGCGGTTTTGGCTTTCGTGATTGCGAGCGCATAAACGGGATTCATTCTCCGCACCACCTAGGTCATCCGCGAACTTTTCTATTGCGCCAACGTTTGCTCCGGTTTCTTTTTCCCATTTCCAAAGGGCATGTCCTGTAGTTCCTTGGAGGTAACTCCCCTCGCAAAGCAGAATAAAAGGAGCAGCTCTGGAAGGTACACTGGCATCTACTTAGAAGACTGATGAAGATCAAAACTTTTGTTATCGGTTATGTATTGGCATTAGCGTTGTTCCTGTTCGCGCAGCGGCATACGGACGCAGCGCAGCCCGGGGGCTTTCGTGCCATTGTGGATCTGACCCACTCGGTGAACGCAAAGGTTCCCACCTTCGATGTAGCACAAAAATCCGCTTACCAGGTAACCACGGTCGCCACCATCGAAAAGGATAAATATTTCTTGCGCAATATCTGTTTGCCGGAACATTTTGGCACTCACATCGATGCCCCGGCGCACTTCGCCAAGGGAACCTGGACCGTGGACCAGATTCCTCCAGAGCGGCTAATTGCCCCTCTCGCGGTGCTGGACGTTACTGCAAACGTAAAGAAGAATCCCGATTATCAGATTTCGGTCGAAGACATCGCCCGCTGGGAACAGGGAAACGGCCATATTCCGCCTGGAGCCGTGGTCATCACCCGCACGGGATGGGATTCACGATGGGATTCAGCAAAAAATTATCGCAACGCCGACGCCAAAGGCGTCATGCATTTCCCCGGTTATTCCGAGGACGCGGCCAAATTTCTGGTTGAAGCTCGCAACGTCCTGGGGCTGGGCATTGACACGCTGAGTATCGACTACGGTCCGTCGAAAGATTTCGCCGTGCACCAGTACACGCTCGCGCACAGTCTTTATCACCTCGAAAACGTCGCGAATCTGGAGCAGGCTCCTGTCAACGGAGGCATTGTTGTGGTCGCTCCCATGAAGCTGGAAGGCGGCTCAGGTGGCCCGGTTCGTATTTTCGCGTTGGTTAGATAGTTATTCCCCCGCTGTTAAGCGACCTCAAACCACTTGCCACAAAGGACACGAAGGTACCCGAAGGAATCTTAGTCGCTCAGAATCTCATTCGTGTACCTTCGTGTCCTTTGTGGTTGAAGCCTTTAACCCGCCACCTGCCCGTACTCTATAAATTGCGTCCGCAAGAGCCATCGGAACACCAGCCCTACAATCATTCAGCGGCTTTCAAGTCATTCGTTCATCTTGATGTGCTGTAATTATCCATGGAGGCTACAATGAGCGACCCCTGTTATCCCATCGGCAAGTTCGCGTTCAGTGGTCCGCCGGATGAAAAACAGCGAGAGAAATTTATCAGCGAAATCGAGCAGACGCCGGCAGCTCTGCGAGCCGCGATCAACGGCCTCTCGCCACAGCAGATCGAAACACCTTATCGCGATGGAGGTTGGACGGTTCGGCAGGTCGTCCATCACCTGCCCGACAGCCATTTGAATGCCTACGTCCGTTTCAAGCTTGCCCTTACCGAAGACCAGCCGACCATCAAGCCTTATATGGAAGATCGCTGGGCGGAACTGCCGGACACACGGGCCACCCCGCTGGAGGTGTCGCTGGCATTGTTGGAATCACTGCATACACGATGGGTTCGTTTATTGCGCTCTCTGAAGCCAGAAGACTGGAAAAGAAGCTTCCGCCATCCAGAACTTGGCGTCGTGCCGCTGGAAAAAAACCTGGCACTCTATTCCTGGCACGGCCAGCATCACGTGGCCCACGTCACGGAATTAAGGAAGCGGATGCGATGGTAGCGAAGTTTGAGTTTCCGGTTTCTAGAAACAGGAAACTAGAAACCAGAAACTCTAGCCTGGAATATGCAGCTGCCACGCCATATAACTCACTGCTTCTCTCAGCACTGCCAGCCCTCGCTGCCAAACTGAACGTGGGCGGGAATCCGGACGGGGCGCGACATACACTTTCACCCCTTGCCGCTCCAACAGTTTGCGAATACGGAACACGTGATATTCGTCGCTGACCGCAATGCAACTATGCATGTGATTCGCGCGCATGATCACTCCCACCCGTTCGGCGGACTGCGCCGTGTCCGATCCTTGGGTTTCGGCGATCAGGTTCGGCTCAGCGATCCCACGACGCATCAGGTAGTCGTGCCCCACGCCGCCTTCAGTGAAGTGGAGATCCTCACCCGCCCCTCCGGTGGTGATGACTACCGGAGCGATGCCGCGCTTGAAAAGTTCGAAAGCGTGATCCAGCCGGGCCCGGTATACAGGGGACGGGCGACCTGCATACTCAGCAGCGCCAAAGACTACGATCGCATCCGCGGGATGAATTTCCTGTTGTGAGCCCTGTTGAAGTATGTGGAGGCAAATCGAAGCCAGATAAATAAGCATGACTGCAACTGCCAGGGCCAGCAGCCGCAACCACTTGTATCCAAGGAAACGCCGGTTGGGCGCGGATTCCATCATCCTTGCCCGAAGAACTCAGAAATCTCCGGGGCAGGAATCGCACCTTCCCGCATGATGCGCCAGCGTGCTTCCTCATCGGTCAGGTCCACGATGGTAGACGCCACTTCGCGCGGTGAAGTGCCGCCATCCACAATGATCGAAATGCGTTCTTGTAGTTGGTCGCGCACCGCTTCCGCCGTCGTGCATTCCGCCGCGCCACTCAGATTCGCGGAGGTCGC